>Ga0299906_10001139_pt1 | contig 22977 bp, 23 predicted proteins | sample RVTome_14_FD_200259 | JGI IMG/M metagenome (GOLD analysis project Ga0299906, IMG submission 200259) | Soil microbial communities from uranium-contaminated site in the Upper Colorado River Basin, Wyoming, United States - RVT145D125 (version 2) ...
CGGCACCTCGAGGTGGCGAAAGTCGGCTGCTGGCAGCGGCCAGACCTCGCCTCGATCCCGATCTAGATAAACCTTACCTTCCACATGGAAGTTAAACGGTGTTTTGGACAAGAGTGTTCTTGGCCCGACACCTCGTGTCCCGTCTTCTCGAGCCCGGCCCTTTTGGGGATCTGCCGCCATCAGCCCGGCTAAAGTGCCTTGGCCGATTACCGTTAGGTCCGTTGGGAGCCGCGATGCTCCGGGAAATGTTGCGCTCCGCTGATGCCTCGGGACGCCGCTTAGGAGAGGATGCGTGGCGACTTCTTCTCGGCTTGGCCAAAGGCGGAGGGTACGAAGTCTTCTCACCCAGCTACCGCTATCTGGTCTCCAACCTTGTGCTGATTGGCGGACTTTCGCGGGAGGAGGCGCAGTTGCTGGATCCGTGGCAGGGCGAGGTATCCAAGATCGTCAGGGAACCGCTGCGGGAGGAGATGAAAGGCCACCAGATGGCCTTGGTACCGCCTCCACCGATGGTGGGTCCGTCATCGCGATCCAGACCCTTTCTACTCGGTGTGCACGAGGTCACGAACGAGGAGTACCGCCGATTCGTAGCGAGTGAACCTCGCGCAGGTGACGACGACTGTACCGTTAAGGGTGAAGAATGGTCTGTCGGAAGAGTGACGGTTGCTGGCAGTGGTGATGAGGAGAGTCGGTCCGAGAATCACCGCCTGACTAACGAGTATCATCTGTTCTTCTGGTTGCCGACTGGGCGTTCGTCGAGCAACAGGGAGAGCGTATCGGTAGCAACGTCGTTCGTGCCCCCGACATCCATCCGTGATCATCCCGTGACGTACGTCAGTTGGTTTGCCGCTGCGGCATTCTGCGACTGGCTGAGCCTGGGAGACGAGTTCGGCCGTCGCTACAAGACGGAGCTGTTCGCCGCGTTGGATTGGAAGGGGAAGGCGTCGGTTTCGGAAGACCCGGAGGCAGGAGCGGCTGGATACCGACTTCCGACAAGGTCTGAGTGGGTCTGGGCTGCGAAAGGCGGCCACGAGGATCTCCAGCGACCATGGGAGGCCTTTCCATACTACCTGGCAGAGCGTGGTGCTGGAGACGGAAGTCACATACCATCCGGTGTCATCGACAATGTCGCATGGACGAAGTACGCGCGGTATCAACAGGTCATGAAGGCGGTCATACTTGGGGCGGGGAAGCAGGCGCGGGAGGTACTCTACGATGAGCCCAACGACTACGGAGTCTCTGGCCTGGTGGGGAACGTCCGCGAGTGGGTACACGACACGGGGAATGATGAGGGAGCAGAAACTGAGCGTCTGATTCTGGGGGCCACGGGCTTCCTTGGCGAGGAGACATTCGATTTCGAGTACAAGACGTCGCTTTATCCGAGGAATACGAATCCGGACGTAGGCTTTCGTGTGGCCCGGTCTCTTCGGCCGAGCGATGTCAAGGTACTTCAGCAGCGCGAGACCGAGATCGCGTCCTTGGCGGAAAAACCGCAGGCGACTCTTGGCTCGTGCGCTGCTCCAGATACACCGAAGTGAAGTGGCTTTTGATTAAGTGAGGAAAGGAAACGAGATGCCCGTACTTACGACGACGCAAGGCTACATCCTAATCGCGATCTTTGGACTTGCAATGTTGGCGATCACTTATGTTGTCTCTCGCGAGAAGCGGTGGAAGACAACAGGCGTGGGATTCCTGGTCGCAGGGCGAGAGGTTACCTGGCCCTTGGCGGCACCGAGCATTGCGGCGTCGTGGATCTGGGCGCCAGCACTTTTCGTCAGCGTACAGAAGGCGTACGAACTGGGCCTTCCGGGAATATTCTGGTTCACGGCACCGAACATCCTCGCACTGGTGGTCTTCGCCTGGCTCGCACCGCGCATACGGGCAAGGATCCCCGGTGGCTACACCCTCCCGGATTGGATCCGACACCGGTTCAGCGACTCGAAAATGCATACGGCTTATCTCGTTCCATACCTCTGGTACCAGATTATGGCGGTCTGTGTGCAGATCTTCGTGGGCGGGCTGATGCTGAACTTCCTTACTGGTATACCGCTCAACGTGGTCATGTTCTTGTTGTTGGTCGTCGGGCTGTCATACTCCCTGATCTCCGGCCTGCGGGCATCCATTGTGACCGACTTCCTTCAGATGGCCTTCATCCTCGTCGGTTGCGCTATCGTGTTGCCCTGGGTTGTCTCGGCAGCGGGCCCCGGTGCGGTTTCCGGAGGACTCGGGGGTCTGGCCGGGAAGACGAATATCTTCGACCCGGGAGTAGCATTCTCCTTCGGAATCGTCACCTCTATCGGGCTGATCGCGGGGTCTATTTCGGATCAACAATACTGGCAACGGAGCTTTGCCATCAAACCTGACCATTTGAAGCGCTCATTCGTGTGGGGCGGCATCATGTTCGGCATCGTGCCGATCGCACTCTCGGTGCTCGGATTCATCGCCGCAAATCCGGCTCAGGGAATCTCGCTCCCTGAGGGCACTGGGCTTCCGATGATCGGAGTCGCTACCGTCGTTAAGCTCCTCCCAGTCTGGGCCGCGGTGTTCTTCGTGATCATGCTGCTAGCTGGCCTCTGCAGCACGCTCGACTCGGCACTATGCGCCGCGTCCTCGCTCTATGCTATCGACATGGTGAGACACACCGACGCTGAGAGAATGTTGCTGCACAAGGAGCGGATCGGAGTTGAGTTCGACGAGGCGGATCGAATTGCAAAGGTTGGGCTGGACCATGCGACGATGATTCGTGCCAGGATGGCCATGTTCGGAATCGCTGCTCTCGGGCTGATTACGGCCTACATCGTGCAGCACCTCTTCAGCCTCGATCGCTTGTGGTGGATCTTCAACGGTGTTGCTACGTGTTTCGTGGTTCCCACGGTCTTGAGCGTTTTCTGGGACAGGTTGAGCTCGAAGGGAGCCTTCTACGGAATCATGGCGTCTCTCGTGGGGATGGTTTTCTTTGTGTACGGCAACTGGGTTCAGAGTGACATCGTCACGGTCGTGAGCGCCGTTGGAATCGTCGTGGTTAACCTCGCGTTCTGCATGTGTATGAAACGATCTACTCCGTGGATTGCGGCCGAGGGCGCCGCAGCTTGAGGCATGCGACTGCCAGCGGAGTAGGTGTAGAGATGACGATCGACGGAATCTCGTCAAGCCTAGGCAGTCGATTTAACGAGCAGAAGCGACCGCTGTGAAGCTGGCTTCAACTAAATTTGACTGCAACAGCTACTTGTCCTGGTACCGCCCTCGGCTGTGGCGGGAGGGCGACGCTGCGATCGACTTACATTCCAGCGGCGTCGCCTGGGTAGAGCCGCATGAGTTGAACCTTCCAGCCGGAGAGTCTGAAGGGATGGTCTCTCGGTTCGAGTCCGGTCTCGCGGACTGGCTCGGGCTCAAACCAGAGGAGGTGGTGTTTACACCCGGCGCCACCGGTGGAACGTTACTTGCCCTGTTGACGTTGGCCGGGCACGGAGACGAACTCGTCGTGGAATCGCCTTTCTATGAGCCGCTCCTCCGCCAAGCCGAGCGACTCGGCAAAACGGTTCACCGTATCGCTAGGCGCCTCCAGGACGCTTGGCGACTGCCCTTGGATCAAGCGCGGGACGTAATCAGCGAGCGCACCTCTGTCGTGCTCATTACGGAGCCACACAACCCGAGTGGGGTGCTAGCACCGAGAGAGCAGGTGCTGGAGTTGGCTGCCATAGCCGCGTCGATGGGCGCTACATTGCTCGTCAACGAAGTCTACCGCGGCTTCAGTGGAGCGACTTCCTACCATGGCTCGGCCGACAACGTTGTCGTGGTGTCCAGCTTCTCGAAGTTGCTGGGGGCTTACTGGGCGCGCGTCGGATGGCTGTCGTCGGGAGAACAGCTTGCCCAGAATCTACGTCGGGCCCACTGGAACATGAGCATTCCGAGCTCCGCTGGTGCTCAGGCCGGCCTGGGTTTCCTTGAACACGCTGCGATGCGCACGCAAGCAGCGGTCGAGGCAGCGAGAACGGGCGTGGACGTGGTGGACGCGTGGGTGACCGCCCACGACCCACTATCGTGGCGCCGGCCGAATGGCCCAGGGTTCGGCTTGATTAGGCTCCCCGAAGGGGCGGACGACATCGCGTTCGCGGAACGCCTGCATGATGTAGACGGAGTGCTTGCAGTGCCTGGCACGTGGTTCGAGGCGCCAGGCACGCTGCGAATCTGCTGGATTCAGGCCGGCGATCGTCTTGTTGAAGGTCTGTCCATCCTTGAAGCCGCACTACGCCGGGAGCGGGAGGTTTCGTAACGCCGAGGGAGGACGAACAAGAGAGCCCGGTGAAAGAGCTACCCCTTCTTTGAGTTGACAGACGCTCTTATTGTCCGCCGGACGGCGCCTCGACGATCAGAAGTTCATCGATTACTAAGTTCGAGACAATTTTATATGATTCGGAAATGTGTCACGAGAGAACTCACGGAAGGAGCATAGAATGTCCCAGTATCAGATTCCTAAGCAAGAGATTCAGCAACACGAGGTCGACAGGCATTTTGACTCATCCTCGTACTGCTCCCGAGAGGTTGCACGGGTAATCGGTGAGGTCGCGGCAACCTCCGAAGATGTTATGGCGATCCTTGTCACTTTGAGATCTGGAAAGAGGAAGTCTGTAAGAGCTTACGAAATGGCTCAGCCTATTCTGGGCAGGTTGGGCCTTGAAACGCCAGTGTCCTTCGGCAAGCGTGCATAGGATCAAGATTTCGAGGCCGGCTGCGACGATTCGCCGGGGGGCTGGAGGGGCACGCGCTCGGCGGCCCACACCCGGCGCTCGGCGGCCACAGGCGGTGGAGCACACCGAGTCGTCGGCCTTCGGCGGCATAGCCGTGCCGTGCGATGCGCAGGTGGCGAGGTGGCGAGACGAGGGGTGTCAGCTCGGGATCAGACGGTCGCCGCCTCGGCGAGTGCAGCGAGGGTCGCCCGGTAGTTCCAGGGCATCGGGATCGGTCGTCCCAGCTCTGCGGCCCTCTTCGCGAGCACGTCTCTCAGATTCTCACCGGCATGCTGGCGTCCGGTGAAGAACAGTGCGATCCGGTGCCCCTCCCAGATGGCGACGACGCCGGAAGTAAATATCCCTGTACGCTCCCTTCGTGCCCTTTTGCTCGATTCGCCGGTTCTCTTCAAGCAGCGCCAGAATCTTCATCGACGTGTCATCGTGGTGGAAGATGTCGCCTTGCGCCGCCGTCCGGATCAGCTCCTCGTAGGCGGGCGTGAGGACCTCGGCGGCCGCCTCGACGAGGCCCCACTGGGTCGAGGCTGGAAGAGGAATCCGGACAGGGAAAGGTTCAACCCGGAGCCTTCGCGGCGATCAGCCGCAGGACGGCCAGCGCGCTCAGCAGCGCCTTGGGCACGAACGTCGAGCGCGACGCGTACTCCTGCTCCTTGCTGCCGTCGGCGCTGTGCTCGGGGCAATGGGCGTTGGCGCCGGACGGGCCCAGGCCGTCGAGCGTGGGCACCAGATCCCAGAGGTGGTTGGCGTCGCTGAGCCCTCCCCGCGCTTCCTCCGCGATGCGCAGGCCCAAGCCGGCCCCCTCGTGCTGGAAGATCTCCAGCAGCCGGTCCGAGGCGGGATTGCGCGGCCACGGACGGGTGCGACTCGTGACCTCGACGCGCACCGTGCAGGGGTAGCCGCCCTCGAAGCTGCGGACGGTCGAGAGCCCATCCAGCGCCAGCACCTCGCGCATCCCCTCGGCGAAGACCTCCTCGGAGAACGAGCGCAGCTCCGCCTCGACGAGGGCCGACGGCGGCACCTGGTTGATCACCGTGCCGCCGCCCGCCGTGCCGACGTTGACGGTCAGGTCGCGCTCGTAGTCGGTCAGGGCGTGGAGGCGCAGGATCACCTCCGCCATCTGCGCCAGCGCGTTGGCGCCCTGGCGGTGACCATTGCCGGCGTGGGAGGCGCGGCCCCTGACCAGGACGCGGAAGACCGCCATGCCCTTGCGGGCGACCACGATACGGCCCGACTCCCGGTCTGTGAGGCCGCCTTCGAAGACCAGGGCGGCGAGCGTCCCGCCGCCGTCAAGACGCTCGCGGCACAGGGCTCCGAAGTCGTTCGAGATGCGCTCCTCGGCGCTGTTGAGCAGCACCGTCCAGGTCACCGCGTCGAAGGCCTCGGGAGCCGCCGCGCGCAGGGCGTCGAGCATCATGTAGGCGACCACGGTGCCGCCCTTGATGTCCACGGTGCCCGGCCCGTAGATCCGGTCGCCGTCCTCGCGCCAGACGAAGTCGTGGCGCCTCTCCTCTTCCGGCGAGTAGACCGTGTCGAGGTGGGAGACGAGGGCGACGCGGGGACCGCCAGGGTCCTTGCCGGGCCGGGTGAGCACGAGGTGGTCGCCGAACTCCGGGTCCGCGGGCGGGATGCTCTCGGCGGTGAAGCCGAGCTTCTCGAACGACACCGCCGTCAGCTCGGCGAGCGCGTTGACGCCTTCGCGGTTGGCGGTGAAGCTGTTGATCCTCACCATGTGGCGCAAGAGCTCGAAGTAGGACGGCTCTTTGCGGCGCAGGTGCTCCTCCAGTCGTTGTCTCATGTCGTCCTCTCAAGGGGGATGAAGTCCCGACAACCGGATCGTCAATACTGATCACCGACCCGCCGCATGGCCCACGACGCCAGCGTGTAGAGGACGACGGCGAGCACCGCCAGAGGCAGCACCTGGGACGTCCACGATGGGGCCTCGCCGAAGAGCAGGGCGCCGCGCCAGCCGTCGACGGCGAGCGTCAGCGGGTTCCACCGCGCCAGCGCCGCCAGCCACTCCGGCATCTGCCGCGACGGCACCAGGGCGGTGCTGGTGAAGAGCAGCGGCATGTTGACCACCTGGACGAAGACCGCCATCGCCTCCTGGGCGCGCGACCCCAGGGCGACGGCGCAGGAGACGCAGGAGAACGCCACGGCGAACAGCGTCAAGCCGGCGGCGGCCGGCACCAGCGCCGTCGAGGGCGGCGTCAGCCGCGCCCCCAGCAGCCACGCCAGCGCGAGCACGGCGAGGGCCTGCGCCAGCAGCCGCGCCACGTCGGCGAGCACCTTGCCGGCGAGCAGCGCGTCGGGGCTCGCGGGCGTGTTGAGCAGCCGCGGCAGGAAGCCCGTCTGCAGGTCGCGGATCCAGCCGATCCCCGATTGCGAGGCGCCGAAGAGCACCGTCATCGCCGACACCCCGGGCGCCAGGAAGTCGAGGTACGCCACTTCCCCGGCGAGCTCCAGGCGGTAGCGCGCGAACAGGAAGCCGAAGAAGGTCATCCAGATCAACGGCTGGACCAGGGAGAAGTAGAGGACGACGGGACGCCGGATCGTCTTCGTCCAGGTGCGGCGAGCCGAGAGGGCGACGACGTCGAGCGCCGTGCTCATCCCCGCGGGCCTCCCGCCACCACCACGCCGCGCTCGAGCCGCACCACGGCGTGGGCGTGGCGCTCGACCGCCGCCAGGTCGTGGGAGACGATGGCCACCGCCCGGCCGCGCGCGGCCCGGCGCTCGAGCTCGGCCCACAGGAAGGCCCTGCCGTCGGGATCGAGGCCGGCGGCGGGCTCGTCTAGGCAGAGCAGCTCGGGATCGTGGATCATCCCCGCCGCCAGGTGCAGGCGCCGCTTCTGTCCTCCGGACAGCGTCTCGACCCGCCGTTGCGGATCGAGGCCGAAGGTCGCGGCGAGCTCCGCGACGCGCCGCGGGCGCACCCGGCGGCCGACGCCGTGGAGGGCGGCCAGCAGCGCCAGGACCTCGCCGCAGGTCATCTCGGGGTCGAGCGCCGGGTCCTGCGACACGTAGCCCACGCGGCGCCGCAACGCCCGCGCCGCGCGTCCTCCGAGGGCCGCCGGCGCGGCGACGCCGAGCACCCGGACGCTGCCCGCGGTGGGCGCCAGGATGCCGGCCAGCACCCGCAGCAGGGTGGTCTTGCCGGCGCCGTTGGCGCCCACCAGGGCGGTCACGGCGCCGCGCGCCAGGGTCAGGTCGACGCCGGCGAGGGCCTCGCCCGACGCCGCGTAGCGGTGGCGCAGTCCCCGCACCTCGGCGGCAGGGTCTTCGATCGGCGGTGCGGAGCTCATGCGCCGGCATGCTATCGCATGCCGGCGCGTTTCCGCCGCTCAATCCCCGCGGGTCACTGGCCGCCCGACGACTCGAAGCCCGGCACCTCGAGACCGAGGAAATAGACGAAGTCGGTCCCCGGCGTGCCGGAGGCCTCGTTCACCGTGGACTTGCTGTGGCAGCCCATGCAGGTGGACCGCTCGTAGCTCTCCATCGAGGTGTTGGCGAGGTAGGACCGCACGTCGTCCGCGGCCAGGGTGACCTTGGGCTCGATGACGCCGGTGATCACGTTGTTGCCGTCGTAGACCTTGTCCTGCACGTTGGGGCACGTCGTGCCGCCCAGGCCGGTCGACCACTGGGTGGTGATGAGCTGGTAATTCGCCCACACGCTGCCCTGGGGCTGGCAGGCCTGGTTGGGCGGCGTCGTGTCCCAGCTCGTGGCGCCGGCGTAGTAGGTGTCGAAAGGCACCTGGCGGCACAGCCGGGAATAGCCGGACTGCGACGCCGGCGGCTGGTCGAGACACCAGCTCGCACCGGTCGGCGAATCCGGGTTGACGCACTGCCCCGCCGCACCGTTCTGGGCGGGCACCACGTTGCAGCTCTGGCACTCGCCCGACGTGCCCTCCGCCTGGCACGTCTGCGGATAGAAGTTCCAGCTCTGCGAGGCCGTGGACGGACAGGCCGTGCTCGGGCCCGTTCCGTTCTGATCGCCCTGAGGGGGCAGGGCCGTGCAATCGGGCGCGTTGTCGGCGTGCTCGAAGGTGGCCCACACCCAGGCCGGCTGGCTGTTGGTCTTGCGCAGCACGTGCATGCCCACCAGCGCCAGCTTGCGGCAGGAGCAGGTCTCCTCGCCGCTGCTGTTGCGGTAGGACGGCGTGTACACGAGCAGGTCCTGGCTGTAGGAGTCCGCGGGCGCCGGATCGCCGCAGGCGCCGACCTCCATCCAGGCCAGCTTGAGGACGATGGACTGGTCGGCGTCGCTCGCGGTCGGGCAGGGGAAGTCCACCGATTGGGTCAGGCCCGAGAGCGTCGACTCCTTCTGCAGGCCCCCGAGCACGATCCAGTCGGAGGTGCTGGGGCTGACCACGATCTGATAGCGCAGGAACGTGCCGTTGGAGGCGAGCACCGGATTGGAGGAAAGGCCCTGGGTCTGGGCCTCCTCGAAGTCGTCGTCGACCTTGCCGATCTGGTCGACGACGTCGTAGCCGTCGTAGCCCTCGATGCTCTGGCACGCGGTGGGGTAGAACCGGCCGTTCTCGCAGGTGCCGCCCGCCGGCGCCGAGTCCTGGTTGCAGTTGATGACGTCGACGGTGGAGAGCCAATCGCTCCACTGCGGCGTCGCGCCCGCGGCGCTCAGCGCCAGGAAGGTCTGCCACGCGAAGCCGTCGGCGCCGACCTGGTCCTGGCTGGCGAGGTCGGAGGGCAGCACGTAGGGCGCGCTGCACTGATAGCCGCTCGTTGCCGCGACGGTCTCGGCCGCGCCCGGCGCCGCGGCTTCCTTCGTCGTTTCCTGGGGTTGCGGACAAGCGCTGCAGAGGACGACGACGGCGACCATCAGCGCGGCGATCATGAGCGATTTCAAGTGTCTCATCTTGGGTCCCCTCTTGGGTCGATCGGTCGTGCCCCGGGCTCGGAGCACGCGCCTTCGTGCCGCTGGATGCGGCGGTTCGGCTCGTCTCGCCCGCCATGGACGCGACGGCCATCGTTGGGAGCTGGCGACGGGCGGGATCATACCACAGCGAGAACCGGAGCGGATCGCGCCGCCGTCAGTAGACGCCGGGCACGAGGCGTCGAGTCCTGGCGCAGTAGGCGTGCCAGCTCTCCCCGAGCGCGGCCTCGAGCGCCGCCTCCTCGACGCGGATCCGTTCGAGCACGACGAGCGCCGGCGGCACCGTCGCCAGGGCGAGGCCGAGCCAGGAGCCGGAGGCGAGCCCCAGGCCCACGAACGAGATCAGGATGCCCGCGTAGGCGGGATGCCGCACCCAGCGGTAGGGCCCGGCGTCGACGATCTCGTGGTCGTCGCGGATCGTGACGTGCACGGAGAAGAAGCGGCCGAGGACGAGGACGGCCGCCGTCCGCACGGCGAGGCCGGCGAGGATCGCCGCGTTGGCCGTCCAGGAGAGCGCCGCCGGCGGCAGCGGCAGGCGCAGAACGTCGAGGTACGACGCGGCCAGCGTCGCCAGGGCGCTCGCCGCGAGCACGATCCAGATCACCGCGACCGCGCCCCGCTCCAGCCTGGCCTCCGGCGCGCCGGCCTGCCGGAAGACGACGAGCGCCACCTCGGCGACGAGCCAGAAGACGATGAGGGGAGCGTAGAGGTTGGCGAGCATGGTGACGAGGGGATCTTACATGCGGTCCCCCGACTCGACGTCGCAGGCGTTCGACGCCGCGTGCGCGGCCATGGCGGCCGGCCGCTCCGCGTCCTCGGCGGCGAGGAGCTGGAGACGGTCGGTTTCGTCCACGCGCTCGACGAGGGCGAGCGCCGCCTCGCCCACGGCTTCGTAAGCTCGGCCGATGCGTTCGCTCGAGCGTCCTGGTCCGGATCGGGCTTTCCGAGAGCTCCGCTCATGATCGTCCCCTCGTGGTCGAGACGGGCCGAAGGGGGTCCCCGAGGCGCACAGGCGGCACTCCGCCGGTGTCCACAGCTCCCGCTCCAGCGTCGCCAGGGTGAAGGAACGGCGCGGCGTGGCGCTCGCCGAGCAGGCCGTCGAGATCGAGCCGCAGGTCGCCGTGGTGGCCGGACTCGTAGACGAAGTGCCCGGGCGCGGCGGCCACGGCCTCGAGCAGGTCGCGCTCGATCTCCGCGCCGCCGATCAACTCAGCTCAAGGCCGATGTCGAAGGTCCCGGCGTAGCCGTCGCCGCCCTCGGTGAGGTCGAGCATCAGCCGGTCGCCGCCGCGGCGGAAGATGCCGTCGCGATCGTTTCTGCGGTTGCGCTCGCCCTTCTGGGCGTAGGGAGGTTGGGCGTGGACCCGGTCGGTGAGGGCGTCGTCGAAGTAGAGCTGGGAGGTGTGCTCGAGGGAGCGCGGGCCGTCGGCGGGCGTGCGGATCTTGAAGTGGACGTGGACGGTGCGACCGGGGTACCAGCCGGGATAGACGGTGGTGAACCGGGCCTGGCCGCCCGAGTCCGTCACCTGGTAGCCGCGCAGGAAGGTCCGGCCGCGGGTGTCGAAGTGGCCGTTCCTGTCCTGGAAGCCCGAGTAGAAGCCGAAGGCGTCGCACTGCCAGAGGTCGACGATCGCGCCCGGGAGCGGGCGGCAGGCGGCGCCGTCGACCCGGGAGACGCGGAAGAGGAGGCTCAGGGGTGCGCCCAGGACGAGCGAGCGGCCGGTGTGGTCGTCCGCGTCCGTGCGGATGTCGAAGCGCTCGAGCCGCTCGTCGAGGAAGTAGGGGCCCTCGGTCTGCTCCGGCCGGACGACGCAGGCCGGGGGCGCCGTCCCCGCGTCGCCCGCCAATCCCGGCGCCGTCCCCGCGTCGTCCTGCGGGGCGCCGTCAGCGTTGACGCCGCCGACCAGCGAGGCCGCGGCCGTCGCGCCCATGAGCCCCAGCACCTCGCGCCGGCTGAGGCCGCTACCGTGCCCGAACCGCCCATCGGGATTCCTTGTCATGGTCTCCTCCTTGGAGAATCATACGTTCTCGCCGGCCGCCGGGTTCTTCCCGATAGTCGGCGGGCAGGAGCCGCGCCGTCAGGCCGCGCGGATCCGCCGCGCGATCGTGGCCATCGAGGTCCACCAGCCCGCCGGGCAGGACCTCGGGACGGATCAGCGAGACTCCCGAGAGGCCGCTCATCGCCGCGCGGGCGTCCGGCGTCACGGGCGTCGTCAGGTCGCGGGCGGAGATCAGGAACTCGAAGCCGAGATCGCCGAGGGCCGCGACCAGGGGTGGCGGCAGGCTCAACTTCTTTGAGATCGAGCAGCCGACTCCCGTGCCTGACGGTCAGAATCGAGATGGCGCCGTCGTCTTCCAGACTGTAGATGATGCGGCCTTGCGCGCGGAGCAGAGCCGTTGGAGCGTCCTCGGCGGGAGCTCGCTCCTCTCGCCTCGGTGTGCTAGACTCTGCCTATGAACGTACCTCGACTGGCACGGCTTGAAACGGAGATTACGGCGCTCCCCGACGAGGAGCAGCTATGGCTCCTTGAGTGGTTGGCTCATCAGCTACGGCTCAAGGCCGGACCGGACCCCGGCGTGGACCGACAGCTTGCGGCTATGGCGGAGGACCCGGAGATCCGGAGCGAGCTTCGAGCCATCGACGACGAGTTCCGATCGACGGAAATGGACGGGCTCGGAAGATTGTAGTGGCCATTCGGCGTGGTGACATCTACTTCGTCGATCTCAATCCCACTCATGGACGGGAACAATCCGGCAGGCGTCCTGTTCTGGTCCTCTCTATCGACGCCATCAACAGGCTCCCTCTTGTGGTGACGGTCGTCGTTGGCACCAAGGGCGAGAATCGGGTAGGGAAGCGGGACGCCTGCGCTCGGCTGGGCCGTCCCGCTGGGACGAAGGGGCGGACATCGGACAGACGCGGTGGATCTCCGCGTATACGCTGGTGACCGTCGCGCCGCGGTCTTGCTAGAGTCGCAGCATGTCGACGGACCTCTCAGCCGCCGCCGGACCAGTGACCCAGCTATCGGACCAGGAGCTCGGCGCCGCGATCGAGACGCAGTTCGTCACCTACTTCCCGCAGTTCCGCGATCGGCCGGAGATGAAGGTCTACGAAGGGCCGGACATGGCCCGCTGGGAGACCGGCGTCGATTGCGCGTTCCTCAACGGCGTGGCGCGGGCCGTCCTCCCGAGCGAGGAGGCAGACGCCCGGATCGCGGAGATCGTCGGGCCCTTTCGAGCGCGGAAGATCTCCATGGTCTGGGCCGTGTCGCCTTGCGTGCGTCCTCTCGACATGGCGGCGCGGCTCGAGTCGTGCGGGCTGGCCGCGGAGGGGGACCTGGTGGCCATGGACCGCGATCTCGACGAGCTCTTCGCCGACGATTCCCCGACGGGCCGCGAAGCGGCCGGCTTGACCATCCGCGAGGTGACCACCGGTCCGATGTTCCGGGACTGGCTGCGGCCGGCGGTCCGCAGCGCCGGCTTCTCGCCCGCCGCCGCCGAGATGATGTACCGCCTGCACGCGACGGGCGAGCTGGGACCCGGGGCGGCCCTGCGGCACTTCGTCGGCTGGTGGGAACGCTCGCCGGTCGCCTGCTCGACGCTCTACCTCTTCGCGGGCGTGGCGGGAGTCTTCAACGTCGAGACCGATCCCGACGCGAGGCGGCGGGGCTTCGGCACCGCGGTCACCGTCGCCGCCCTGCGGCAGGCGCGGGCCGCCGGTTGTCGTCACGGCGTCCTGCACTCCTCCGAGATGGGCCTTTCCGTCTACCAGAAGCTCGGCTTTCGGGAGCGCTTCCGTATCGGGCTGTACGCCCTGTCCCATGAATGAGCGCCGAGAGGACATCGGGCGGCTCGATCTCGGCAGATGATCTCAAACTGCCGGACCGAGGTCTCGAGGCTCGATCACGAAACGAACCCCCGCGAGCACCGCCTCGAGCCGCTCGCGCGACAGCGAGCCGATCGGTTCCTCGAAGTACTCGCGATCGATCGTGAAGATCTGGGACACGTTCACCACGCTGCGCTTGGGCAAGCTCCCTTCCCCAGCTTCGAGCAACACGTTGCCTGGCGCCGACGCGCGTTTCAGATTCGAGGTCAAGACACAGACCACCACCGTGTGGATACGGCTCCGGTTGAGCAGGTTGTTCTGGACCACGACGCAGGGTCGACGAAAGCCGGGCTCCGAGCCTCGGGGCGTGTCCAGGTCGAGCCAGAAGACGTCGCCCTGGCGAATCACCACTCTTCCTCGCGAAGCTGGCGCCGCTGCAGCTCCCACATGCGGTGCTGCGTATCGCGCTCCTCGGCGTCCGGACCGTCGGCATAGGCCTCGTTGATCTGAGCGAGGAGCTTGCGGTTCTCGAGGCTCCGAACGAGCTTCTCGGCGGCCAGCGCCAGGAAGCCGCTGCGCGACATACCGAGGTCTTCCGCCGCAGCGTCGATCTGGTCCAGGAGCGGACGGCAAAGGGAGATGGCGGTCTTGACGGTCATGATCCTACTCCTCGTACTACCACCAGTATAACCCGCAGGGGGCCTTGGCGTAGGATGGAGCCGAAGGAGCTCTCATATGAAGCTCGCTCTCGCCCAACTCAGCTCAAGCGCAGACCACGACGCCAACCTGACGCGGGCGCTCGCCGCCATCGACGAGGCCGCCGCCCAGGGCGCCGACGTCATCGTCTATCCCGAGATCGTGCTCGAGCGCTTCTTCCCGCAGGAGCGCGGCTGCTCGCAGACGGCCCACGCCAACGCCGAGCCCATTCCGGGGCCGACCACCGAGAAGCTGGCGGCCAAGGCCCGCGAGCACGGCATCGTGGTGGTCTTCAACCTCTACGAGCGCGACGGCGAGCGCTACTTCGACGCCTCGCCGGTGATCGACGCCGACGGCCGCCTCCTCGGCACCACGCGCATGGTCCACGTCACCGACTACGAGGCCTTCCACGAGCAGGACTACTACGACCCGGGCGACACCGGCGCGCCGGTCTACGCGACGCGCGCCGGCAAGATCGGCGTCGCCATCTGCTACGACCGCCACTACCCCGAGTACATGCGCGCCCTGGCGCTCGCCGGCGCCGAGCTGGTGGTGATCCCGCAGGCCGGGGCCGTGGGCGAATGGCCCGAGGGGCTCTTCGAGGCCGAGGTGCGCACCGCCGCCTTCCAGAACGGCTACTTCGCGGCCCTGTGCAACCGCGTCGGCGTCGAGGAGAAGCTGGTCTTCGCCGGCGAGTCCTTCGTCGCCGATCCCGACGGCCGGGTCGTCGCCCGCGGCAAGAAGCTCGAGGACGACCTGGTGATCGTCGACGTCGACCTCGGGAAGTGCGCCGAGTCGGTGGGCCGGCGGCTGTTCTTCCGCGACCGGCGTCCCGAGCTCTACGCCGAGTGGTTCGCACAGCCCGACTGAGCCGCTCGGCTATACTTCTGGCATGCTCACCCGGCTGCGCGTCGCCGGTTTCAAGAACCTCGTCGACGCCGACGTACGCTTCGGCCCCTTCACCTCGATCGCGGGCGCCAACGGCGTCGGCAAGTCGAACCTCTTCGACGCCGTCCACTTCCTGAGCTTGACCGCCGACCGTCCGCTCGCCGAGGCGGCGCGCGCGGTGCGCGGCGGCGTCGAGAGTCTCTTCCACCGCGTCGGCGACGTCCGCGGCGACGAGATCTCCTTCGCCGTCGAGATGCTGGTGCCGCCGCGGGCCTACGACGACCTCGGCCAGGAGGCGCGGGCCACCATCACCTTCCTCGAGTACCGCCTCGTCCTGGCTCGCCGGCCGCCGGGCGAGGCCGCCGCGCCCCTGGAGATCGTGCGCGAGGAGCTGCGCCACATCCCCAAATTCGAGGCCCACAAGCACCTCTGGTTCCCGCACTCGGCCGGTCTTTGGCGGAGCTCCGTGGTGATCGGCGAACGGCGGGCGCCGTACTTCATCTCGACCTCCGAGGACGACGGCGAACGCGTCATCCACCTCCACCAGGACGGCGGCAGCCTCGGACGCCCGGTGAAGTACCGCGCGCGTCAGCTCCCGCGCACCGTGCTCTCGGGCGCCGGCGCCGCCGAGAGCCCCACCGCCCTGGTGGCCCGGCGCGAGCTCGCGAGCTGGCGTCTGCTCCAGCTCGAGCCGTCAGCTCTGCGCCGCCCCGACGAGCTCGAGGCGCCCGCCCGGCTCGGCACCGACGGTTCCCGTCTCGCTGCCACCCTCCACCGCCTGGCGCGCGCCCGCGGCGCCGAGAACGTCTACGCCGCGCTCGCCGAGCGTCTCGGCAAGCTCGTGGACGACGTGCACGGCGTGCGCATCGAGCGCGACGAGCGGCGCGGCCTGCTGACGCTCCGGATCGTCGACCACGAGGGCACCGAGCACCCGTCGCCGGCGATCTCCGACGGCAGCCTGCGCTTCCTGGCCCTGGCTGTGCTCGAGCTCGACGCCGCCGACGGCCTGCTCTGTCTCGAGGAGCCGGAGAACGGCGTCCATCCCGAGCGCGTCCCGGCCATGCTGCAGCTCCTCCACGACCTCGCCGCGGACGTGCGCCGGCCGTCCGGCCCCGACAATCCGCTGCGCCAGGTCATCGTCAACACCCACTCGTCCGCCGTGGTGGCGCAGACCCCGGAGGAGAGCCTGCTGGTGGCGCTGTCGCGGGAGGACGAGGACGCGCGCGGACGCTACCGCAAGGTCGAGCTCCATCCCCTGCCCGACACCTGGCGCGCGCGGGCCCCGGACAGCCTCGAGCCGGTGCCCTTCGGCCGTCTGCTGGCCTACCTCAACCCGATGCTGCCGAAGGAGCTCCTGAGCTTCCCCTACCGCGACAGGCGGCTCCGGGTCGTCGACCGCGACGACGTGCAGCAGCTTCTGATACCGTTCCAGTGAGCGAGCTCTGCGACGTCGCCACGCTTGCTCGTTGAGAATCGACGGGCTCTGCGACCGAGCTCTACTCTTCGCGCAACGCCCGCCCTCGGCCTGCGACTCTGCCTACACCTGCTACACTGCCTACATGAGTACCGTCAGCCTACAAGAGCTTCAACACGACCCGGGCGCCCTGTTGGACCGGGTTGAGGCCGGTGAGCACCTCGTCGTGGCCCGCGGCGGCCGCCCGGTTGCCGAGCTGCGGCCCGTCCCCGCCGCCCACCCCGGTCCGCGACCGTTCGGCCTCTGCGCCGGGGCGTTCACGGTCCCGGACGACTTCGACGCGCCGCTGCCGGAGGAGATCCTGCGGGGACCCCGCGAGGCACCGGAGGGATCCAATAGCTTCTGCGTGGAATGGCACTTCGATGAAGAAGTACCGGAGGCTGCGGCATTCCGTCTGATCGCCGAGGTGTATGCTTGGTTCGGGATGACGGCAGACCGTGTGCCCTATTCGGAAGAGCGGGATCAACTAAGAGTTATTTCTGAGCAACGGATTGCGGGCGGAGATGAGCAGGAAGCCGCTGAACCATGCGGCTAGGACGCGATCTTCGCGCCGCTCAGCCGCAGACATTGATTGGGCAGCGAGCACAGATCAGGGCCGTGAGCTTTAGCGCGGCAGGAATGCAAACGCAACAATGACGGCCTCGATCCAACGGATCCCGTATTCTGCGTCCGGTGTAAGGCGGTTTTGCTCTCTGTACCTCCGCCGGACGCCTTGACGGGCCATCTCGGCTCCTGATCCGCTTCAATCCGCTCGCGATCCGCTCTCGGCGTGCCAGAGACTGTGAAGACGATCCCGCATCGAGACCAACAGAGAGCCCCACTCGTCCTCGGGAACACGCGACATGGCTTCCATCACTCGTTCGTGAATCCGTTGCCGATTGGGTTGCCTGAGCCGAATGATCAGGATTCCGTGATGCGATTCAAAACGGTGCTTCGCGAAACCCTTGTCAGTGGTGACCAGCAGCCGCTCTCCCTCCTGAGCCACCCGCCAGACTTCGGCGTCGTCTATACCCTCGCGATCCGTGCCACGGATGTCAAGAACGTCGTGTCCCATTCCCCGCAGCTCCGCAACCGTCGACAGCGGAATGTTCTCGTCGACCATGATTTTCATGGTTGGCAGTACTAGAAAGGCGTTACCTGCTCCTCCGCCAGCTCGGCCGCATAGGCGAGACAGGCGAAGACGTCTTCGCGCCTCAGCGAGGGGTACTCCCCGAGAAGGTCCTCGACGGAGTCGCCGTTGGCCAGCATTCCGACCACTTGATGAACGGGAATCCGGGTGCCCCGGATACAAGCCTGACCATGGCCAACGTCTGGGTCGATCGAGATTCGTTCGTGCATGGCATCCTCCTCAGGTTGCCGCGGGCCGCGGCGCTCGCCATTGAGTATAGTCCATGGCGCTACCTACTCCTCGCGCAACGCCACCGACGGATCGACGCGGCTCGCCCTGACGGCGGGCAGGTAGCCGGCGGCGAGCGCGGTGACGGCGAGCAGCGCCGCCGCCGCGGCCAGCGTCGGCGGGTCGGTGGCCGCGACGCCGTAGAGCTGGCCTTCGAGCAGCCGCGCGAGGGCGAGCGCGCCGGCCGTGCCGACCGCGATCCCCGCCGCCGCCTGCGCCAGGGCGCGGCCGAGCACCAGCGCGCGCACCCGGCGGGCGTCGGCGCCCAGGGCCATGCGCACCCCGATCTCGCGCACCCGCTGGCCCACCGTGAAGCTGGTCACCGCGTAGGTGCCGACGAGCGCCAGCGCCAGCGCCAGCGCCGCCAGCAGGGAAACCAGGGAGGTGCGCGCGCGGGGAGTGCCGAGCGAGTCCGCCATCAGACGCTCCATGGTGGTCGCCGCGGGCACCGGCAGCGACGGGTCGAGCTCGCGCAGCGCGCGTCTCACGTCCGCCGCGCGGAGCATCGGCTCGCCCTCGACGTCCAGCACCGCCGTCACCGTGCCGCCCGCCGCCGGCCACGCGGCGAGCTGGCGCCACGGCTGGTACATCAGCGCTCCGGGCTCGTTCGCGGTCCCGTCGTGGCGGACGTCGGCCGCCACGCCCACCACCCTGTGCGTCTCGTCGGCCATGATCACCTCGCGGCCCACCGGGCTCCGACCGGGCCAGGCCGCCCTCGCCAAGGTCTCGTTGACGACCACCTCGCGCTCGCCGGCGAAGGCTTCGCCCTCGCCGGTTGACGCTTCTCCTTGAAGCAAGGGAATCCCCAGGGTCGCGAAGTACCCGGACGTCACGAACGTCATCGTGGCGCTGCGTCCCTGGGTCCAGTCCTCGCCCTCGGCGTCGTCGGGGAGCCGGAAGCCCGCCACCAGCGACGGCCCGGCGAACGGCAGCTTCGTCGTGAGGGCCGCCGAGCGCACGCCCGGCACGGCCGCTAGACGCTCGAGCAGGCGGTTCGTGAATTCCTGCCGCCGCTGCTCGTCCGGGTAGCGCCAGGACGGCAGGCGCACGTCCTGCACCAACAGGCCGGCGACGCGGAAGCCGGGGTCGACGGCCGCAAGACGCAGGAAGCTGTGGACGAGGAGGGCGGCGCCGGCCACCAGCATCAGCGACAGGGCGATCTCGGCCACCACGAAGCCGCCGTGCGCCAGCAGGCGGCGGCGAGGCGCCGGGCCGGTCCGGAGCTGGTGGACCGCGGCCGCGGCGGAGCTCGAGAACGCCGGAAGCAAGCCGCACGCGAGCGCCGCGGCCAGGCTCGCGCCGAGGGTGAAGAGGAGCACCCGGCCGTCGACCGCGACGGCGTCGGTGCGCGGCAGCTCGGCGCCGATCCAGGCGAGCAGCGCGCGCCGGCCGTAGACGGCGAGCAGCAGACCCAGGGCGCCGCCGGCGGACGCCAGGATCAGGCTCTCCGTGAGCAGCGTGGCGGCAAGGCGTCCGCGGCTGGCGCCGAGGGCGAGCCGGATCGCCAGCTCCCCCCGGCGCGCGCCCGCCTGCGCCAGCAGGAGCTGCGCCACGTTGACGCAGGCGAGGGCCAGCACCAACGCGGCCGCCGCCATGAGCAGCGTCAGGATCGGACGGCTGTCGCCGACGACCGCGTCGTGCAGCGGCCGGAGCCGCACGCCCACGCCGTCGTTGGTGTCCGGATGGGCCTCGGCCTGCCCGGCGGCCACCTGCTCCAGCTCCTCGCGCGCGGCGTCGATCGTGGCGCCGGGAGCGAGACGCACGACGGCGCTCAGGCGCTGGTCGTCGCGCTCCCGGAGGTCCCGTTCCTCGAGGGCGAGGGGCGTCCACAGGCGGTCGCGCCGGCCCTCGCCGACGTGGAAGCCGGACGGCATCACGCCCACCACGGAATAGGGCTCGCCGTCGAGGGAGAGCGTCCGCTCGAGGATTGCCGGATCGCCGCCGTAGACCCGTTGCCAGAGGTCGTGGCTGAGGACGGCCAGGCGCTCGCGGCGCTCGACCTCGGCCGGCGCGAACGTGCGGCCCAGCGACGGCACGACGCCGAGCGTCGCGAAAAGATCGGCGTCGACGGCAACGGCCTCGACCTCCTCGGGCTCGCCGCCGCCCAGGAAGGTCACGCGCTGCTCCGTGTAGAGCCCGATTCCCGCCACCGTGCGGCTCGCCTGCCGGTAGTCGAGGGCGTTGAGGTACGACACCCCAAGGCGGTTCCAGATCCTCCGGAGACGCGGATTGGGCGAGGTCCGCAGGCTCTCGTAGGTCTGGTAGAGACGGGCCAGCCGTCCGGGCTCGGGATAGTCGAGCGGCCGCAGGAGGACGGCGTTGACGATGGTGAAGATCGCCGTGTTGGCGCCGATCCCGAGCGCCAGCGTCACGACGACGGTGGCGGTCAGCACGGAGTGCTTGAGGTGGAGACGCAGGGCGTGGCGGACGTCCTGACGGGTCACTTCTTCCGGGCGTCCTTGGCGATGCAGGCCGTGGCGAGGGAGTAGAGCGTCGAGACGCCCTGGGTCACCGCGGCCTGGAAAATCACGGCGCCCTGGTGCTGGACCTGGACGGCGTTGTCGGCGGCTTTGCCGAGCGCCTGGGTGATCGCCTTCACGAGCTCCAGGACCGGCTGCTGAGGCTCCAGGCTGTCCGGGGCGGCGGCCTTCGCGAGCGCCTCCTGGGCCGCCTGGCCCGCGGACTTCGCGGCTTTGGCCTGCTTCTCGAGCACGGCTTCGAGCTCCTCGGCGACCGGCTTGAGCTTGCCGGCTGCGTCGTTCGCGTCGGCGGACGCCTCTTCGCCGCAGATCTCGCGGGCCGCTTCGAGGATCTCCACCACGATGTCGACGATGCCCTCCATCTGCTGCTGCTGGACCTTGTTGAGGTCGTCGAGGCAGGAGGCGAAGGCGCGGCAGAGGAGGACGACGTCGCGGGGGATCTCGTCGTCGGGGCTCGTTTGCTGGGTCGGCTTGGCCATGAGGGGTCTCCGGTAGCGCCTGTGATCAGCGCCGTTCATGAGTGGATCGAAACGGCACGAGATCGTACCGCAACGCGGCTCACTGGTTCGCGGGCGACTCGGGCGTGCGGGCGACCGGACTCTCGATAGCGGACATGGTCCCCTCCTGGGAGACCGATCCTATACGACACCGCTCCCATCGCGGGCCGGGCGGACGCACGGAGGCGATGATGACGATGGCGAAGATCGACGTGGCGGCGCTCGAGGCGGCCGTCGCGAAGCGTTCATGACTCAAGGTTCCACTCTGCCCACGAATGGATCAACCCAGGCCAAACACCGTCAAACTGCACCGCCAGAATCGGACTCTTGAAGATGGGCTCCGCGGGAGGTCGGACCCTCGAGCATCCCCCGTGAAGTCGGCCCGGTCGTCGAGCCGGGCGAATCAGGGTTTCAGGTTGTAGGAGGCGGCCTGCTCCTCGAAATGATCGAAGGCATCGAACGCCTCGCCTGTCCCAAACGTGCGTGCCCTGTTCGGCGTATACTGTCCTCAGAGCGCCGAGTCCCTCGGGCGGAGAGAAGGCCCGCGGGCGCTACGCCGGATCAGGCTTGATATCGTCCGACGAGGAGCTTTAGATGTATCCCTGCCGCTTGGCGACGGGTCTTGTCACGGATCGGCGTGAGGCCACCTCTGGTGAAGGTCAGCTACTTCGATGAGGAGACCGGCGTCGACCTGGCGAGCGTGCGCGTTCTCTTCGACGGCGCCGACGTCACCGCCGGCTGCACGGTCAACAACCGGACCGCCTGGTGCCAGCAGGGCGAGCTCGCCTCCGGCCTCCACCGGATCGACGTCTCGGTCGCCGACCGCCACGCGAACGTCGCGACCGCCGAGCACGCCTTCCGCGTCGATCTCCAGCCACCCGCCCTCACCGTCACCGAACCGGCGAATGACGCCTATCTGAACAGCAATGAGGTGGTCGTCGCCGGCACAGTCAGCGACGACGTCGGCGCCTCCGTCAGGGTTTCGGGCGAGCCGGCCACGGTCGTCGACGGCGCCTTCAGCCACACCCTGACCCTCGAGGAAGGCGGCTACGGCTTCTCCGTAAGCGCCACCGACGGTCTGGGCCGCAGCGTCTACGTGCATTTGCGCGTGACCGTCGACACGGCTCCCCCCGTCATCGAGGTGAGAGAGCCGCGCGCCGGAGCGATCACCAATCGGGCAACCGTGACCGTCGAAGGCACGGCTTCCGGCCACGGCTCCGACATCGTCTCCGTGCGCGTCGCCGGCACCGAGGCGACGCGCAAATACCTCACGCGCTTCACCGCCGAGGTGGCGCTCGCCGAGGGCGTCAACCAGATCCTCGTCACCGCCACGGACGAGGCGGGCAACGTCGCCTCCGAGACGATCGAGATCACCCGTCTGAGCCCGCCCAAGGTGTCGATCACCTCGCCGATCTCGGGCTCCCTGGTGAGCGCCGCGACCGTCGACGTGACGGGCACCGTCGCGCCCGCCGGCACGCCGGTGACCGTCGCCGGCGTGGCGGCGGCGGTCGACGGCGAGAGCTGGCTCGCGGTCGGCGTGCCGGTGGGTGAGGGCATGACCATCCTCACCGCTCTCGCCACCGACGCCGCCGGCGGTCTCACCGGCGCCGCCAGCGTCAGCCTCGCCCGCGACGCGACGCCGCCGCGCATCGCCATCGAGCTGCCCATCGACGGCGCCCGCGTCGGCGCCGCGGCGGTGAGCGTCGCCGGCCTGGTCAACGACCTGGTGGCGGGCTCGGCGACCGGCACCGATGCGACGGTCACCGTCGCCGGCGTGCCGGCCCAGGTGCGCAACCGCAGCTTCCTCGCCGAGGGCGTGCCCCTGGCGCCGGGCGAGAACCTGCTCGAGGCCGTCGCGGTCGACGCCGGCGGCAACGTCGGCCGCGCCACCGTCCGGGTGGTGCGCGGCGCCCCCGAGGGGCCCCACCTGGCGGCGGTGGGAGGCGATGGCCAATCGGCGGGGGTGCGGCTCTTTTGGAACAGACAGAAAACCGCGTGTTTTCAATGGGATAGGGCGATTTGCAGGTGAGGAGAATGGCTGGTAGCCGGGGCGTATGCTCTCCGGAGCTCCATAGGCCACTGGTTTGG
>Ga0299906_10001140_pt1 | contig 22973 bp, 24 predicted proteins | sample RVTome_14_FD_200259 | JGI IMG/M metagenome (GOLD analysis project Ga0299906, IMG submission 200259) | Soil microbial communities from uranium-contaminated site in the Upper Colorado River Basin, Wyoming, United States - RVT145D125 (version 2) ...
TCCGCAGGTCGGCTCGGATGGCTTATCTGGCGAAAGTCCCGACGCCCCGGGCGGTTCGGACGGCCCTCGCCGTGGATCCGGGCCGCCAACGGGCTCGCCCGGGCCCGAAACCCCCGGACCTGCCGCGCCGAGCGACCCGGTCGCGCCCGATGCCGCGCCCCAAGCGCGGCCAGCCGGCACGGATTCGCCCGGCGGGATCGATCCCGCCCGCCCCGACACGGCCCCGGAATCGCGGCCGCGAACCGCGCCGGATGGAACGACCGGCGCTCCGGTCCGCCCGGATGAACGGCCCGTGCCGCGCGAGCGGAACACCCCCGGGCACTGAAACAACGACGGCACGGGGTCGGAATCGGTTCCGGAGGGTGAATCGGAGGATCCGAAGGGCCGCCCCGAAGGAGGCGGGGCCTGAGTTACGCGCTGCGGCGGGTCGCCGGCGGGCGCGTGTCAGTTCGTGCCGGCGGGCGGCGGGGTCTGCCAGAGCACCTGGATGATCTGCCACCGGCCGTCGAACTTCGCCAAGTGCATGTAGTCGATGCCCCAGACGGCCGTCAGCTTGGCGCTGGCGGTCTGGTCGAGCAGATCGAGGACCTGCACCTGCTTGGGCGCATCGGCGGGCACGCGGCCCTGGGCGTTGTAGCTGCCGGCCAGCCGCATCAGTTCCTCGTATGACATCACCATTTCGGTGTAACTGTCGCCGCCGCGTCGGGCGTATCCGATTTTGGCGAGCCGCGGGTGGACGCTGCGCTCGATCCACTCCGGCTTGACGTCGTAAATTCCCTCCACGTAGTCGAGCACCGCGCGCTCGACGGCCTTGCGATCCGCGGCCGCGGGATCCTGCATGCCGGCGCACAGCGCCAATGACGAGATGGCCAGGACGAGCGAAGTCTTTCTCATGATGCGGTCTCCAGGCACACGGCATGTGCGCTGAATCGTGATAGCCGTGAGAGTCGAAACGGTTTCAGCCGCCGGCGGATCCGGCCGGCGGGCCGAACAGCGCCAGCCGCCGCCGTTCCGAGCGAACGCCCAGCATGGGCATCAGGAACGCCAGCAGCATGTAGGCCCACCCCGGCAGGCCGATCGCGGAGGGCGGCGTGAACAGCGCCAGGGCCACCGACAACAGCCCCACGCCGGCCTGCACCAGCCACATGACGATCTCCGCGCGGGTGTCGTACTGCTCCAGCGCGTTCAGGCGCAATGCTGCCCGCTGGCGGTAGGCGTGCATGTTCAACAGCACGACGATCAGGCACAGGGCCAGGTAGCCGACGCCGTAGATCGCGAAGATCTTGTGCAGCTCCGCCGGTCCCCGGAGCGTGATGTCGGCGGGAATGGCGCCGCCGGTGAACCACGCGAGCATGCCGGTGAACAGGAACTTCAGCGGATAGATGTAGCACAGCATGACGAACACCAGCGCGCAGCTCAGGATGATCGTGGGATTGTCCTCCAGCCCGTAGCGGCGGCTCCACGTCCAGTGCGCGTGCCAGAAGATCATGAGCAGCAGGAAGCTCAGGGCGAAGGCCGGCGCGCCGAGCATCGCCGCCGCCAGCTCGTCGTAGTTCGACGGGATCGCGTCGATCGAGACTACCAACAGCGTGATCGCGAAGGCGAACGCGGCATCGGTGAACGTCTCGATGCGGGTCATATCACAGCCGCGCAGGCGGAAACCGTTCTTGACGGGCACCGAATCGAGGGGCCGCATGAGCGGCGTGTTGGCAGGGCGGTCGACCATCCTGGCACTACTTATCGGTCCGGCCCGCTCGCCCGCACCACTTCGCCCGGGTCGTCGGGGCGTGGCTGGATTCACTTCGGCGGCCGCCCAGCCCGGACCGCCGTTCAGGTCTCGCCAGGTTCCCATGAAGTTCGCGCAACCGCGAAGCTTTGTGATTGTCCTCTTCGCTTCCCGCGATAGGTTTGACCATCACGGCGACTTCCGCCCCTACGAAACACAGGAGACACGAACCCATGTTCTCGCAGATTCATCCCGGAATCCGGCTTGCCACGATCGCGGCCGGCATGATGCTGCTTTGTCCAGCGCCGGAGGCGCGGGCCAACTGCGCCGGCGTGCTCGGCGACCGCGTGTGGGCCGACCTCAACGGCGACGGCTGCCAGGACGCCGGCGAGCCCGGCGTCGCCGGGATCCATTTGCAGCTCTACCGGGACGTCTTCGGCGTCTTCGAGCTGTACGCCGAGACCATCACCGACGCCGACGGGTATTACCTGTTCGACCAGATCTGCGCCGGCACGTACTACATCCTCGTGGACGGCACCACCGTGCCCGACGGCTGGACCGAGACCGCCCCCGGCAACTGCGGCGATGAGACGACCGACAGCGACTGCGTGGACGGCCGCATGGACTACGCGGTTCCCTTCTGCAACTCGTGCGCGTATTACGACCTCGACTGCGGTCTCGTCCCCCCGCCGGATGAGGAGTGCACGGGCTCAATCGGCGATTTCGTCTGGTACGACGAGGACTGCGACGGCCGCCAGGATGCGGGCGAGCCGGGCGTGCCCGGCGTGCAGCTCGACCTGTATCGGCACGACGACGAGGGCATGCTGGTGTTCATCGGCAGCACCGTGACGGACGCGAACGGCCGCTACGCCTTCACCGGCCTCTGCGCCGGCTCGTACGTCATCAAGGTCGAGCCCTCCACCGTGCCGGACGGGTACATGGAGACCGGCGCCAACCTGTGCGAGACCGATGCCTGCGACAGCGACTGCGTCAACGGGCAGATGTCCGTGACGCTCGGGGCCGACGACTCGGACAATCCCGACCTCGACTGCGGCATCAAGCGCATTCCCGAAGGCGCCTGCACGCGGACCATCGGCTACTGGAAGACCCATCCCGAGGCGTGGCCGGTCGAGCAGATCGAGATCGGCGGCAAGGTCTACAGCAAGAGCGACGCGATCGCCATCATGGCCAGGTCCACGAAGAAGGACAAGACCTACAACCTCTTCGAGCAGCTCGTCGCCGCCAAGCTCAATCTCGCCGTCGGCACCGATGAGGGCTGCATCATCGACGCCGTGCTCCTGGCGGACATCTTCCTGATGATGCACCCCGTCGGAAGCGGCGTGAGCGCCGACAGCGACGCCTGGCAGATGATCGCCGAGCAGTTCAACGACCTGGACCATTACAACAACGGCCTGCTCTGCGCCCCCCACTGCGACTGACGCCGCCCGCGCGGCAGCCCCGCACTCCAGGCCCTCGCCCCGCGGCGAGGGCTTCTTCGTGCGCCGCCGGCCGCCGCGCCGGGCCCGCCGCGTGTCCAGGCCGCTGGCGGCGATCGTCTCCAGACACATCAGCGCGTACGCCGCGAGCGCCCGCGTCACGGCCGGTTCTCCCGCCCGGCGGGCCGGGACTCAGCGCCGCTTGTCGCCGTGGCACGCCATGTCAATGACCACGGTGGCGGCGAGCAGCAGCACATCGTCCTCGCCGTCGGCGATCTCGACGCCGTAGGTGTCGGTCCACGAGAACCATTCTTTGGAGACGGCGGCGATCACCCGCCCGCCGCGCCGGATGACGTACTCGTGATGGAGGAAGTCGCCTTCCGCCACGGGGTCGTCCGGGCCCGGCACGTCGATGGCGAACTCGCAGCGCAGGAACGTGAACAGCGACTTCTTCACAACCGCCGCGAGGTCGCCATCGCGAAAGACCTCGAACGTCGGTCCCCACGCCAGCAGCCGCTGCCGGATGAACGCCAGCTCGCGGCCGTCCATGTCCTGAAACGACAACTTGGCGCCGATGCTGAACGCCCGACCGTCCACGAAATACACCTCGCGATCGTCCTCATCGCGGATCACAAAGTCATCGCCCCATGAAAAGAGCTTCTGTTTCATGACATAGCGCATGAGGAGGACTCCGCGGCGGCCGCGATGTCATCATGGCATCGCCGCATCGAGGTAGCGCTGGAGCTGGTCGAGGTGGTGGAGGTCGTGGTTGGCGTGGCGGCGGGCGAAGGTCATCAGGTCGATCGGCTCGCCGCCGTCGGCGCGGGGCCGGCGGCGCGCCCATTCCTCCGGCCCCGCCGCCGTGTATTGCTCGATGTTCAGCCGCCGCAACAGCGTGAAGTGCCGCACGAACGCGGCCGGGTCGCCGTTGTTGTGCCGCTGGACGCCCACCCAAGTCTCCTGGGCGTATCCCGTCAGCCACGCCGCCGCATCGAACCGAAGCGTGCGCAGGCGGCAGCTCGAAACGATCTCGTGATCCAGGAAGTGCCCGAGGATCTCGCAGGGCGTCCACTTGCCGTCGTAGGGCCGGCGGCGCAGCGCGGCCTCCTCGTGCGCCAGCAGCACGCCCTGGAGAACGGTCGGAGTCCGGCGAAGCGCCTCTACCGGATCGCGATCACCGAGCCGATCGGGAACGGCCATGCCGGACTCCCTCATCGCGACTCAGCGAAGACTGCTGGTCTCCGCCGGAATCATCTTGAGCGATGCGCTATAGACCTGGGCGACGGTGTCGTTGGCCCCGACGCCGAGGGTGGCGTCGCTGCCCAAGGCCCATTCCAGCGGCAGGGAGAGCGCCGACAACTGGCCGGCCCAGCGCACCACCGGCTTGCCGTCGATGTCGGCCTGGATTCTCGCCTCGCCGGCGCGCGTGCGCACCGTCACCTTCAGCTTGTACCTCGTGTGATTCACCATGGTGAACTCGCGGTCGGCGCTGGCATTGCTCGCGGCGGCCTTGCCCTCGATGAATTCGAGGCCGGTGACCATGCCGTCGTCGGGCCGGTCGGCGAGCGTGAGCAGAACCTGCCGGCCCGAAACGGGCAGGAGGACGTGCACCGAGCCGTCGCCGATGACCCGCGCGAAGGTGATGTTCACCTCGTAGTCGCCGTGGGGCGAGGTCGCGAACGCCAGCCGCGCGTGCGGCGCCGACTCGCTGGTGAGGGCCTTCTTCTCGAAATGCCAGCTACCGCTGACAGCGTCGGTGTCCGGATTGACCGCCTTGAGCAGGTTGGTCGTGTTCGGCTGGAAGACACTGCAGCCGGATGCGACCGCCTGGAGGCCGGCGAGAAGCATGATGACCAGAAGGGCACGGCGTCGGGATGGGGCGCTGATGTGGTCGGGCATGGTTCGTCCTTCCATGTTCGGCCCGCGACGAACGTCCTGGGGCCGGGGCGGTTTCGCAGGGGGCATCCTACCACGGGCCGGCATGGCGTGACCGCCGCCGCCCAATGCGCTTACCGCCGCGCCTTCGCGTACCGCTCGGCGCCGAGAAAATGCAGCGACTCGTACGGCTCATCGCCCACGACCCAACTCGCGTGTCCGGGCGGCACGTATGCGAAATCGCCGGGCTGGAGAATCCTGGCCTCGCCCGCGCTGTCCATCTTCACGGCGCACCGGCCCCGCAGCACGAGCACGATGTGCTCCACCGGGCAGGTCGGCGGGTCGCCGGGCCCGCGCGTGTGCTCGGCCCAGTTCCAGCCCGGCTGGTAGACCGCCCGGCCGAGGCGCTGGCCGCGCACTTTGAGCACTTCGAAGAAGCCCTTCTCGAACTCGCGCCGCTCGCCCTCGCCGCGCTCGAACCGCTTGATCAGGAGTTCGGTGTTCATGCGTTCAGTCTACGGCTCGCGCCCGGCCCGAACGGCATCGCGGGCGCGATGGCATCATCGGGATCAGGCGGACTTATCCGGCCGGCGCAGCGGGCTGCGCGGCTGGCGTGCCGATTGCCCGAAGACTGCCGGCGATGAGCAACTGGAGAAGCCGGCTGATCTCGGCGGGCGGATGAGGCATGCCGGCGAGCAGCCACCAGGTGATGACCTCCATGATTCCCCCGGCCAGGAAATGCCGCGCAATGCGGGCTGCGGCATCCGGGGCATCGCCGTCGGCGCGCGGCGATGATGACGCCAGCCGCCGGCCCCAGGAGTCGAGAAGGGACTGTCGCAGGCGCTGCATGGTGGCGTCATACCCCTCGGTGCCGCGCAACGCGAGGACCAGGTCGTAATGGTCGTGGAGATGCTGAAGGAGGTTCTCCTGCCCGAGTCGCAGGGACTCCGGATCGAGGGTGCGCCCGAATTCACCCAGGAACAGCTCCTCCTTATTGCGGAAGTGCGCGTAGAACGTCGAGCGCCCGACATCGGCGCGATCGATGATGTCCTGCACGGTGATCTGGTCGTAGCGCCGCTCGCGCAGGAGGTCCAGCATCGCCTGCTGGAGCAGCCGCCTCGTGCGCTCGATGCGTCGATCTCGTCGCCCTTCGCTGGTTGTCATGCGCTTTGCGGGCATTCGATCACGGTGCAGGAGGGTCGGATCGGGACATGTGACCTGTTTTGTTCAGTATCGAACAAGCTGCCGTCATCTATTCTTGTGTGGCAGACAGAACAAGCGTACTTTCGCAGACCGTGCAGTTCAATATCGAACAGCCCAGTCACCCTCAGAGCCCGATGGGCCCGGGTCGGATGGAGCCCGCCTCATGGATTTTCTGCTGATTGCCGCGGCGTTTGTTGCCGCAGGGATCGTCCACGGCCTGATTGCCGCCCGATCCCGCCGACATCGCGTGGAGCTGGTCCTCATCTACCTGCTGGCCGGGTACAACGGCGTGGTCATGCTCGCGGTGGCGGTCTTCGCCCTCGTGGCCGATGAACGGGCCGCCGCCATGCTTGGGGCCGATGCGGGCAATGTCTTCCAGGCGTTCGCCGGCATGATGTATCTGAGCATGGCCGTCATCTCCATCCTGTGCATCTGGCTGCGCGGCACGTACATCGTGGGGCCGGTGGTCATGTGGACGATCTACTTTCTCGGGGCCACCTTCGTACACCTTGAGGACGCTCACGGCCACGACCATCCGCCCTCACTCCACGGCCTCATCCGCGTGGCGCTGGTCCATGTCCTGCCGGCCGCGGCGATGCTCGGACTGGCGATCTGGCTGTACCGACACGGGCCGAGGCGCCCTCGGGCGGCTGAATCAGCGTTTTCACGGCCATGCCGCGCGGTTGCTCCGGAGCGGCCGGGGATCGATACTGCGCACTCGTGACGAGATCGTCGCGTCGATGCCGTTGGCCCGAGAGTTGCCGCGCGATGGGACATCCCCCGCTGCGGCACGAACAACGGCGACGACGGGCATCGCACAGCAATCGCGTGAAGAAGGGATTTGCCATGAGTCATGACACGCTGAAGACATGTCTGTTGACGGCATCGCTGCCGTGGCTGCTCGGGGGCACGGCGTTCGCGAACGACTGGCCGCAATGGCGCGGTCCGGCGCGCGATGGCCACGTGGCGGATTTCGATGCGCCGGACCAATGGCCGGAGACGCTGACAAAGCAGTGGTCCGTGACGGTCGGCGACGGCGTGGCGACACCCGCGCTCGTCGGCGACCGGCTGTATGTCTTCTCGCTTCAGGATGGACGCGAGATTCTCCGCTGTCTGGATGCCGCCACCGGCGACGCGATCTGGACCGATGAATACGAGGCGGAGGGGGCCGACGGGCCCGCGCGCAGCTTCACCGGACCGCGCAGCTCGCCGGCGGTTGGCGAAGGTCGCGTGGTGACAGTGGGCGTGCGCGGCACGGTCTCGTGCGTGGACGCCGCCACCGGCGCGGTGGTCTGGCGCAAGGACGACTTCAACGCCTGGCCGCGCTTCTTCACCTCCAGCTCGCCGATCATCGCCGACGGCACGTGCATCGTGCTGCTCGGCGGCGACAGCGACGGCGCGATCGTGGCGTACGACCTCGCGACGGGCGAGCCGGCGTGGACATGGGCCGGCGATGGCGCGGCATACGGCTCGCCCATACCGGCGACGCTGGATGGACGCCGGATCATTCTGTGCGAGACCGCCCACAAGCTCGTCGCCCTCGATGCGAGCACCGGCGTCCTGTGCTGGGAGATGCCCTCGGAGGTGCGCGGGCGCGGCTACAACACCATCACGCCGATCGTCGATGGCGACACCGTCATCATCTCCGGCGCCGGCCGCGGCACGCGGGCCATCGGCCTTCGCGCCCAGGACGATGCGATCGCCGGCGATGAGGCATGGGTCAACGATGAGCTTTCGATCCAGTTCAACTCGCCGATCAAGAAGGGCGATGGCGTCTACGGAGTCTCGAACGCCAACATCCTCTTCTGCATCGATGCCCGCTCGGGCGCGACGGCCTGGACGACGCCCGTCACCGGCGAGCAGGCCGAGGAGCAGGGTCAGGGCCAGGAACAGGGCGAGGGCGGCGGGCGACGCAGACGAGGCGGCGGTGGCGGCGGCTATGGCTCGATCATCGACGCCGGACCCGTGCTCATGACCCTCACGCCGCGCGCCGAGCTGATCGTCTTCAGGCCCGACCTCGAGTCCTTCGCCGAAATCCGCCGATACAAGGTCGCCTCGAGCGAGACGTATGCCTACCCCGTGCTTTCCGGTCGGCGTCTGTTCGTCAAGGACAAGGATTCCATCACCCTCTGGACGATCGACTGATGTGAACCGGCGTCACGCGACGCCGTCGCGGCGACCGATTGTCGTCCCATTCCGTCAGGTTTCTCCTCGCACTTGCAGCGCACCATCCGATAACATGGCGCCGGAGGTTGAACAGTCGTGTCCGAAGCGCTCGCGATTCATGGCATCCGGCTCGGGGTGGCCGCGTTGCTGCCGGCATGTGTCGCGATGGCCATCGAGTTCGCCGGCCCGCCGGCGCTGTCCGACGACTTCAACGACAACGCCATCGGAAACCTGTGGGACGCGTTCAGCACGCACCCGCTCCTGTTGACCGCCTCGGAGCAGGACCAGCACCTGGCGTTTCCCGCGAATGCCGCCGGGTCCGCGCCGGGGTGCTGCCTCGTCGCCTCGGGCGGACTGGCCTCGCGGGACTGGGCCCTGGACTGGATGCAGGACTACCGCCTGCGCGTGTCGTTTCACATCAACCTCCCCTCGTTGCCCCCACCCGACCAGCCGGCGGCCAACGCATCGCTCGACCTGGTCGTCGCATCAGACGGCGGCGAACTTCAGGAGGGCGTCCGCTTCGTTTTCGGCTCAGTCATCCAGGAGCCCAACATCATCCTGAGTCCGGCCATCCGCATGGTCCGGCTGGGCGCTGGCGTGGTGGCGATCGATACGCTGGACGCTCCGCCGCCGGTCATGGACGGCACGCTCTTTCTTCAGTACGACGCCGTGCCCGACTGGCTGCGGCTGAGCCTGACGGGCTTCGATGACCCCTTTGCCCTCGTCGTGGCCGGTCTGCGGACAACGCAAGGCTTCAGCCGAACCCCGGTCGTGCTCCGCGGCGCGGCGACGTTCGCCGACGGCCTCTTTCGCTCGATGTACGGCGATGACGAGCTGAACCTCGATGAGTTCGAGATCGAGATCGGCGGCATCGTCGCGACGGGCTGCATCGCCGACATCGACGCCTCGGGGGCGATTGGCGTGGATGACCTGCTCGCCGTGCTGGCCGCCTGGAACCGCGGCGGCGGCGAGGCGGACATCGCCCCGGCGCCGCAGGGGGACGGCAACGTCAACGTGTCGGACATGCTCGCCGTCCTTTCCGGCTGGGGAACGTGCCCGTAGCTTCTCGGCGCTGACCGGGACTCGTCGCGCGTTGCGCCGACGGCACGGGCGGATCATCGCCAACGACATGGACGGCTCGACCGGTCGAGGGCCGACAGCGCATCGTCCCGCGGCCGGAGTTCATCGGCGACGTGACGCCGGGCCGCTCGGGCCGATTGAGCGCTCCGCCCATGTCAATTAGCATGCCCCCGGCGATGAGACCCGGGCGGGTCTCGGGCACTTCGGATGTCGATTCGGAATAGGATGTCAACGCGATGGCAGAACCCACGGCAGCGGATTTCGCCAAGCTCCAGGCGCAGGTCGCCGATCTGAACAACTGGAAGGCCAAGAACGTCGGCACGATCAACAGCGCCCTCCAGAACGCCTACAAGAACGTCAAGGAGAACGAGTCGCACATCTCCAAACTGAAGTCGCAGATGTCCGACATGAACAGTTGGAAGGACCGCAACGCCAAGACCATCAACCAGGCCCTGGAGCACGCGTACAAGAACGTCAAGAGCAACGAGGGGCAGATCGCCAAGATCGAGAAGACCATCGCCATCCTCCAGAAGGAGCTGGCCGCGCTCCGGAAGAAGAAGTAGCGGCCGCAGCCCGCTGGTCGGCTCCGCAGGCACGACCTGCGCGGGATGTGCTCGAACCGCGGGCGAGCGCGTCGGCTGAGCTTCGCCCGCCCTACTTCTTCAGCGCCTTCATGTCCTTGTTGATCAGGGCGATGATGTGGTTGGCGCCGTTGGAGATCTCATCCTGGCACCGGCCGATCGCGCCCGTCCACGCCGAGTAGTCGAAGCACGTGTAGGGCTGGATCGTGTTCAGGTACGCGATCAGGTTGTCCAGGAAGGCGATGATCCGGTCCAGCTTCATCTCCGGCCGGTTGCCGAAGTTGAAGTTGTACTCGATCTGCGTGAGCATCTGCTCGGCGGTCCTGATGATCTTCGTGTTGACCTTGATCGCCTCATCCCAGTCGTCGGTGGTGTTGTTGGCCTCGATGTCGCTGACCACGACGTGCAGCTCATCGCCGTAGCGGCCGATCTCGCGGCTGGTGAGAATGAGATTGCGGGCGTGGGCCATCTGGTCCTTGAGGGCCTCGGCCTCCTTCGACGTTCCCTTGCCGTTGAGGCCCTTGTCCACGGCGTCGCCGGCGTGGTCCTGGAAGTCCGCCACCGCGTTGCCGCTGAAGCACGCATCGAGCATCCACGTGAGACTGATGCGTTTCTTCTCGGCGGCCTTGGAGAAGGCGAGCATGCGGGCGCTGTTGATCTCCTTCTCATCGACGCCGTAGATGCTGCCGTTCTCGCCGTGGCCCTGGAAGGAGATGACCAGTTCGCCCGTGCCGCACCCCTTGAGATCCTTGGCCAGGGTGTTGATCCAGCGGGCGATGGCCTTCTCGATGTCGGCGGACTTGGGGTCCTTGTACTGCCTGGTCTTGTTCATGCCCTTGAAGGCGGCGAGGTACGCGCTCCTGGGCTTGGAGAGGTCCTTAATGTCATCGAGGTCGTTCCAGCTCTTGTAATTGGCGCAGAGGAACCCGATGCCGTAGCGCAGCGCGAACGCGCCGCTGGCGAGGTTCGGGCTCTGCATGGGATTGGCCCCGTCCTTGTAGGACGAGTACACCGAATCGTGGTCGTTGTCGCGGGCGTTCTCGCGGGCCTTGTCGGCGAAGTCGCCGCCCTCCTCCATGCCCTCGTAGGTGTTCTCGCCGGTGGAGTACTGCACGCCCGAGGCGCCGGAGATCATCTCCGATGGGCGCACGGCCTCGCAGGTCGCCGCGCCTCCTCCGCCGGGGGCGTTTCCGGGGGCTGACTTCGCCGCCTTCACTTCATCGTCGCCGGCGAAGCCGTACTTCTCGGCCATCGTGCCCAGCCAGTCCAGAACGCTTGCTGATGACATTGCTTGTTCCTCGTGATCAGTCGTTTCGATTGGGGTGCGATGAATCCGTGTCCGCGGATCGATGCCGCGCCTATGCGGCACGCTGCATCGACTTCGCGAGCTGGCTCAGCGATGCGCTCAGCGTCGCGCGGATCTTCGTCTTCGTGATCGGGTTCTCATCCGCATCGCGCAGCATCTCATCGCCGCTGACGAACTGGGTCAGGCGGTCGATTTTCGCCAGCAGGTCGCGGCGGGCCTTCTCGAAGGCCTTCTCATCGCCCGATTCCGCCGCGGCGAGGGCCGCTTCGGCTTCGTCATCCATGCGGTCGAGACGCGCCAGGGCCTGGTCGAGGCCCCGCGCCACCGCGTCGGCCAGCGGGCTCTTGAGCCCGCGGATGGCCTTCTGAAGTTTCTGAAGCTCGGCCGCGGCGACATCGGTGGTCCGGTCCCAGACTTGCACGGCCTTGCGGATCTTCGCGATCTGCCCCTTCAGGGCCTCGCCGGCCTGATGCGCTGCATCGTCACCGTTCCGGGCCTCGGCCTCATCGCCGTCCTCGATGATCTCGTTCCCGTCCACATCCAGCAGGCGCAGCTTCTTCTGCTTCACGCCGGCCTTGGCCAGGTACTTCTTGACGTGGGCCTTGGCCCCGGGAAGGTCCTTTTCCAGCCGCAGTTCCAGCACCTTGCCGTCCGTGGACGCCTGGCCGAACGTTCCCTTGGCGATGTCCTTGTTCTCGTTCCTGATCTCCTTGAGCAGCTTCTTGCCCGCGAACTTTCGGTGCAGGACGAGAACGGACTGCTCCGGCGATGCGCCGAGCCCGAACGCGAACGACAGGGGCTCGTTGGAGGCCTTCTTGAGCAGGAAAGCAAGTTCCTTGGGGTCGAACAGCTTGGAATTGGCCATCGAACATCTCTCCGTGAATCAATGGTCGGGGCTCGTGCCGCGCGGCCCGCGTGGCGCCGCATTCGGATGACAAGCCCGTGGTGGTTCTGAGCCGTGCCTGCGCATGAGGCACGAAAGGCAATACGAAATCGATGACGGACTCACTCGTCGCGACTGGCCGATTTCGAGACATTCAGGATTCGCAACCTCAGCGCCTCCACCAGTTCCGGCCGGGCCATGATGTCGATGTGATCGGCGCCCTGCACGTAGGTGATCGGCACCTCGCCGACCGCCGCGGCCAGGCGCCGGACATCGGCGGTCATGGGATCGTTCGTGCCCGTTACGGCGAAGATCGGCATCGGCAACGCCCGCGCCTGCGCATCCGTCACCGACAATTCCCCGTACGCCTTGGCGATGGCGGCCAGCGCCAACGGGTCGTTCGTCTTCAGCGCCTCGGTATCGATCGCCGTGATTTCTTCGGGTGTCGGTCGGGGTGCATCCGCCGGCCAGATGAACTCGATGAGCGGGCGGAACGACCGGTCCCGCTCCAGCGAGTCGGCGATCCGCTCCATGACCGCTGAATCGCCGCCGGCCGGCGCTGCCCCGGCCCCGATGACCGTCAGCGTCCGCACGCGGTGCGGATGCGCCACGGCGAAGCGCAGGGACAGATGGGCGCCCATCGAGTGGCCGACGATGTGCGCCCGTTTGATCCCCGCGCCATCGAGCACGCGGGCCAGGTCCTCGATCATGTTCATCCCGTACGCCCCGGGGCTATGAGGCTTGTCGCTGCCGCCATGGCCGCGGCAGTCCAGGGCCAGCACGCGATGATCCGCGGCGAGGTTCTCGATGACCCCCGTCGAGGCCCACGTGACCTCGATGCTGTCCCAGAATCCGTGCACGAGCAGGACCGGCTCGCCATTCTCAAGACCGGCCTCGATAAAGCGGATGCGCACGCCCCCGGCGTCGAGAGACCGCTCGCGGACCGCCGGCGCGGCAATGGAGGCCGGGCTCATCGCGGCCGGCGCGGGGGGATCGACGACGATCGAAGCGAACGCGAGAAGGACAGCAATGGGCATGACGGGTGCCTCCGGTGTGCCTGCCGGCGCAGGCCGGGCGTGCCAGTGTTTCTAATGAAAACACGAAATCGGAAGGCGATGTCCATCAAGCCCGGCGAGTGGCGGTCACCCCCCTTCGCCAGCCCGTCCCTACTCGATCTCCAGCCCCACGCCCTCCGCCTGCTTCTTGAACTTGCTGCCGGACATGGTGGATTTGACGAGATCCGGCAGGATGGCGTCGAGGAGGTCGCCGGTGCGATCCGCGATGACCTTTGCCGCATCGCCAGCCTCTTCGACCCCTGCCCCCTGGCTGGCGGCGCCGAGGAGCGAGCCGCCCGTAGTCTTGGGCCAGGCGATGGCTTCGAAGACGAGCTTGGCCTCCGCCTCGACCTTCGTCTTCGAGCCGCCGGGCGTGGCCTTGATCTTGATCGTGGCCGTGATCTTGACCGCGTTTGGCTTGCCCTTGGTCTTGGGCTTGTCCGAGTCCTTGGTGCTGAACTGCTTGGACGGCACGCCGTCGGCGATGGCCTTGGCCGCGGCCTTCTCCAACTTGGCCTTCACATCCGGCTTGATGGCATCCTTCGCATCCTTGCCATCCGGCACGACCGTCGCCTCGATGTAGACGTAGACCTTGGCCATGTGGGTGATCTCCGCCAGCCGGCAGCGGTGTGGTCGGACGGCGCTTGCACGCGCCCGTGGCCGGCCTCCGCCCGATGACGCCGGGATTGTACCGGCGGTGGGCGGCGGCAAGCGTGCCACGGGCCGGATGACGGTTGTACCATCCTCCGATGCCGCGCCGGAAGTTCATGACCATCAAGGGCCGCAGGACGGCCACCTCGCTGAGTCTGAAAGAAGTGCTCGACGCCGTGGACGCCTTCCACCGGCGCACGGGCCGCTTCCCGACGCAAACCAGCGGCGTGGCCATCCCGAAGCACGGCATCTCGTGGGAATCCATCAACCGGCGCCTGGCCAACTGGCCGTTCTCCAAGGACCCGACGGCCACGTCGCTGCACCGTCTGGTGTGCGAGAGCCGCGGTCTGATCAACCTCAGGGACCTGCCGCGCCTCACCAAGCGGATGGTCCTGGAGTGGGCCCGGGCGCATCGCCGGCGAACCGGAGACTGGCCGGACAGACACGCCGGCCCCATTCCTGGGAGTTTTCCCGGCGATACCTGGAGTCGTGTGGATGCCGCGCTCTACTACGGCCGGCGCGGCATGAAAGGCGGCTCATCGCTGGCGCGCCTGCTCGCTGACCACGGCTATTCGCGCTTGCCGTACCACGACCGACGCGCGAGACTCACCTTCAAGCGCATTCTTGAACTCGCCGACATGCACCGCCGGCGCACGGGGCGTTGGCCGACGCCGCAGGATGGCCGAGTCGTGGATGACCCGCACGAGCACTGGATGACCATCGACGAGTCGTTGAAGCGAGGCCGGCACGGATTGCCCTCCGGCTGGACGCTGCGGAAACTGCTGCACAAGTACCGCCGGCGCAAGACGCGCATCAAGTGCCCGGATGTGACTGAAGCGCAGATCGCGCGCTGGGCCGAGCGGCATTTCCGCGTGACCGGCGAGTGGCCGCTGCGGCGAAGCGGCCCCGTCATCGACGGCCTGCAGCACGATACCTGGCGCAAGCTCGATTTCGCCCTGATCAAAGGCAGCCGCTCGCTGCCCGGCGGCTCGTCGCTGCCGCGCTTGCTGTTCGAGCAGTTCGGGATCCAGCGGCGCAGCGATGTGTTCCTGAAGAAGAAGCGACGGCCAGGACGGGTGGCGCCGCGCGAGGGGAGCAGTCTGGACTGGGGCGCGCGGCGACCGGATGAGGCGGAGTGAGTGCGGCACCACGAGCCACACCGATGAAGCAGCGCCTCCGGCGCGGGACTGGTGGCACAGGCATCCATCCGGGGGGCCTGTGCGAAGGGCCGTTCACACGAGCTGGATGCCCGTTCCACTTCCTCAGGCCCGTCTACAGGGCCCGCGCGCGCTGTCGCGCCATGAGCAACCACGCCACCGCCGCGCTGATCGCAAGGGACACGACAACGAGGTTCGGCATCGGCACGGGATGCCCGGTGAGCGGATCGATGCCGTAGCTCCAGAACGACCAGCCCGAATCGAAAAGATCCCCGATGAGCGGTCCGGTCAGTGACGGCGGAGGCGGCCAGGTGATGGCGACCGGCGGCGCGAATGCCGCAACCACCAGGGCGAACCCGCCGAGCATGATGGCGATCACCGTGACAGCGCGGCAGACATCACGATCGGCCCGCCCGGTCCGGAAGAACCGCACGACCCCCCGCCCCGCCCGCCCGATCGCCCCCGGATGCCGCACCACCGACCACGCCGGCCCCACGAGGCCGACGGCGATGAGGAGGGCCAGGATGACGTCGAGGATGGGCATGGGTCGCTCAATCGTAGGGCGGGTCCACAGACCCGACGCGGAGTGCCAAGGACAGGATTGCCCGACAAAAGACTCCCGACCTGCCCTGTAGAAACCCTGGCCGAATTCGTCAGTCGACCAGCCCTCAGAGGCCACAAGCGAGGGGCTGATGGCCCAAATCGGGGGGGTTTCTACAGGGCACTCCCGACCACTTTTCTTCAGGTCACCGGGTGGTGCCGCGCGAGGGGAGCAGTCTGAACTGGGGCGCGCGCCGGCCGGATGCGGCGGACTGAGGGCAGGACCACGAGCCGCGCCCATGACGCCGAAGACTCGTCGTGTCGAGAAGCACTGCGGGAGCGGTGGCACACGCATCCAGAACGTAGTGCCTGTCCCTACTTTTTTCCTTTTTACTTTTTTCGGTCGCGGCCCGACCAGAAGGGCTGCCACGCCGGTACGAATGAGGGTTTACGGATGGGCCGGGCCCGCTTACAAATACGCATCGCGCCATCCCCTTTGCACCGCCTCTGTCCGACGAGCGTTCGATGGCAGGGAAACTGAAGCCCTTCACCATTCGCCAGATTCTGCGATGGGCCGACCTGCACCACGCGCGCACCGGCCGCTGGCCCAACACGCGGACCGGGCCGATCCTCGATCAGCCTGATCGGACGTGGCTGGCGGTGGAGACGGCCCTGATCAAGGGGAGCTGCGGGTTGCCGGGCGGGAGCTCGCTGTATCGCCTGCTCAAGGCGCGGCGGCGCATCAATGATGCGCGCATGGCCGTGCCCGACCTGACGCTCGACCAGGTCATGCGCTGGGTCGATTCGCACTTCGCCATCACGGGCGAATGGCCGTATTGCGGGGCGGGCCCGGTGCTGGATTGCCCCGAGGTCAGTTGGATCACCATCGACCGGCGAATGCGCCGCGGCGGACTTTCCTTGCCCAGGGGCACCACGCTGGCCAGGTGGCTGCGCGAGGCGCGAGATGTGTGGGACGGCGGCAAGCCGCGCCTCACCCGCAGGCTCGTCCTCGATTGGGCCCGCCAGCACTTCAACTACTACGGCCGCTGGCCGGTCACGAACTCGGGGCCGGTGCTCGGCCACCCCGAGGAGAACTGGGCCGCGATCGATGTCGGATTGCGCAACCAGCGTCGCGGCTGTCCCGAGACGACCTCGCTCTGTCGCATCCTTCGCGAGGAGTTCGGCGACGAGTACGACGCCCACATCGGCCTGCCGAACATGGCCAAGAAGCGGCGTGAGCCCCGCCGCATTTCGACCCGCCGGCAGCGGCGCAGGAAGGATGCGGCGCGGCGGCGCAGGAAGAAGCCCGTGCCGCGGCGCAGGAAGAAGCCCGTGCCGCGGCGCAAGCGGTAGCCGGCGGGATGCCGCGCGCGCCAGCGAGCCGCGCCCGTGAGGAAGCGCCGCGGGGCCGGTGGCACAGGCATCCAGTAAGTAGTGCCTGTCCCTACTTTTCATTTACCCTTGGAGCGTATGTCGTTTTCTTTGCAGTCACGACACTAGTTACCCCTTATCTACGCCTAGTTCTCGATTCGAAGTTGGCAACTGTCTTTAGAGCGTTTGTACCTATTAGAACAACTATGCTTCCAAACTCCACCTCAAGGGCGGGTCCTCCATGTAGTGAAAACCTGCACTTCGCGCCCTTTGCATCGCCTTGCACTTGAACTCCGCCGTGCGTCAGATCGCTGTCCACGATCGCAACGGAACCGCCTGGCACGACATCTATGCCTCCCGCCACGTGGCAACCGACAATCTGACAATTCTTGCCAGATACTCTAATGGCTGGCATCAACACCTCCGCTCTTGTACCTCGACGCAGCACTCAGGGCGAAATATCTGACCGTTGAAACTGATGCCTTTACCTCGCTCCTCTCCAATCCATATGCCGGCTTTGTTGGCGAGAATTCGAACCCCCCGAAAGCACATTTTCAGCGTGTCGATCGCGACCTCATTACGAGAGCGAATGTGAAATCTCAATGCGATATCCCGTGCGCCTCGGCGTATGGTGCACTCCGAACCCTTCCATTCAGCGTCCCACAGTGGTTGGCGGATCTGAAATATGTTTCTGTCAATGCTAAAGCACAGTTTCTCATTTTGATCAAAGAAGTACCCGGATAGTCTTGGTGGTCCTCCAGTATCCTCGGGTTCATGTATTGCCAGCAAGTCCTCATTGAATATCCGTATGACAGTCTTCGGTTCGATGAACTGGCATCGCCCGAACGTGATTGCTAATCCACCGTTGACAAAGTCGAATTGTCCAAATGGGTTAATCCCTTGCTTGCATTTGGGGTTCATGCGACATTCGCGAATGTAGTCTTGTGACCACAATCCCTTTGTGACCTTGTCGTGACAGCTGCCGCAAAGCAACGCTATTCGGGACACCAAATGATCCCGTGCGTCGTTCCACTCTGGATCAAAGTGATGGTATTGACATATGGCATCGCCGCAAACGACACATCCAAAGCCGCACTCTCGACGAACGGCGCGCATGGTCGGCGCTGGGATGTGTCGATCAAGCCCAAACTTGTTCTTGCCAACCGTGGATTTCACAAAGACAACCGCCGGTCTTTCGACCGGCGGTTGTGCAGTAGTCACTTCGGAGCCAGTTCGCACGAAGTGGAGCTTTGGGCTTCAAATAGGTGTGTGGCTCGCCAGCCGAGTGTCACCGGCCCAAGACATTGATCTCGGCTGGATACTGCGAAAAAAACCACGATACACCTCCTTCTAATAGTCGTAATCATCCATCCCGCCGCCGCCGCCGCCGGCCGGCATCTTTTCCTTCTTTTCCTTGATCTCCACGATCGCGGCATCCGTGGTCAGCAGCAGCCCGCTGATGCTCGCCGCATTCTGCAACGCGATCCGCTCCACCTTCGTGGGCACGATCACGCCGTCCTTCACCAGGTCGCCGTAGGTCTGCGTCAGGGCGTTGAAGCCGAAGTTGGCGTCCTTCGACTCTTCGACCTTCTGGCAGACGATCGAGCCATCCAGGCCCGTATTCTGAGCGATCTGCTTGATGGGCGAGGTCAATGCACGGTCCACGATATCGACGCCCAGCTTCTCATCGCCCTTGGCCTTCTTGCGCGCGGCTTCCAGGGCCTTGCGGGCCCGCAGCACCGCCACACCGCCGCCGGGAAGGATGCCCTCCTCCACGGCAGCGCGGCAGGCGTGCAGCGCATCCTCCACGCGGGCCTTCTTCTCGTTCATCTCGACTTCCGTTGCCGCGCCCACGTTGATCTGGGCCACGCCGCCGGCCAGCCGCGCCAGGCGCTCCTGCAGCTTCTCCTTGTCGTAGTCGCTGGTGGAGGACTCGATCTGGCTCTTGATCTGCTCGATGCGGCCGGTGATGTCGGATGACTTGCCCGCGCCCTCGATGATGGTGGTGTTGTCCTTGTCGATGGTGACTTTCTTTGCCCGCCCCAGGTCGTTGAGCGTCAGCCCCTCCAGGTCGATGCCGAGTTCCTCCATGACCGGCTGGCCGCCGGTGAGGGTGGCGATATCCTGGAGCATTTCCTTGCGGCGGTCGCCGAAGCCGGGGGCCTTGACCGCGGCGACCTTGAGCACGCCGCGCAGCTTGTTGACCACCAGCGTGGCCAGGGCCTCGCCCTCGATATCTTCGGCGATGATGAGCAGCGAGCGGCCGGACTCGGCCACCTTGCCCAGCACGGGCAGGAGGTCCTTGGCGGATGAGAGCTTTTTCTCGTGGACGAGGACGTAGCAGTCCTCCAGCACGCACTCCATGTTGGCGACATCGGTGACGAAGTGGGGTGAGAGGTAGCCCTTGTCGAACTGCATGCCCTCGACGAGATCGACGAAGGTCTCGAGGGACTTGCCCTCCTCAACGGTGATGACGCCATCCTTGCCCACCTTGTCCATAGCGTCGGCGATGATCTTGCCGATGGTGCTGTCCTGATTGGCGGCGCAGGTGCCGACCTGGGCGATCTCGGTGGAGGAGGAGACCTTTTTGGACATGCGGGCCAGCTCATCGACGATGGCCTGGACGGCAAAGTCGATGCCGCGCTTCACCTGGTTGGCGTTGGCGCCGGCGGTGATGTTCTTGAGCCCCTCGGCGAAGATGGCTTCGGCGTAGATGGTGGCGGTGGTGGTGCCGTCGCCGGCGTCCTTGGAGGATTTGCTGGCGACCTCCTTGACCATCTGGGCGCCCATGTTCTCGTAGGCGTCCTCGAGCTCGATCTCCTTGGCGACGGTGACGCCGTCCTTGGTGACGGTGGGGGCGCCGAAGGACTTCTCGAGGACGACCACGCGGCCGGAGGGGCCGAGGGTGACCTTGACGGCCCTGGCGAGCTTGCGGACGCCGTTGAGGATCCGCTCGCGGGCGTCATTGTCGTAGGCGATTTTCTTGGCAGCCATGAGTGTGTTCCTTGTGCTTCGTGACTGGTGTGTCGGGTTTCAATCGAAGTCGCCGCGAGTATGCGGCGGATCCGGGGTTTCGGGGGTGTCAGGAGTCAGGAGTCAGGTGTTGCGGACTTGAGCCTCGATGCCTCGATGCCTTCTTATTGCCTATTGCCTATTGCCTGGTGCCTATTGCCTAGTGCCTATTGCCTAGTGCCTACTGCATTTCTTCACCCAATCTCCACCCACGCCACGCGGTCGGCGTCGATGAGGAATTCGCGCGTGCCATCCGTGAGCTTGACGATGTTGTCGGCCTCGGCGGGCACGAGCAGGGCCCGATCGACCTTGCAGGCATCGGCGTCCGCGAAGGCGATGCGCACGTTGCGCTTGCCGTTCAGGTCGGCGAGTGCGGCACGGAGCTGGTCGGGCGTAAGGGACATGGGGAGAATCGAAAGTGGAAAGTTGAAAGTTGAAATCAGGAGTCGGGGTTTCCGTGAAGGGTCGTGCGCCAGGAGGGCTTGACGCCTCGATGCCACCGTCTTGCCTCTTGCCTCTTGCCTACTGCCTAGTGCCTATTGCCTAATGCCTAGTGCCTAGTGCCTAGTGCCTCTCTAGATATCATCCCGCGCCTGCCAGGCGGCGGAGACGTGGCTCGCATCGAGCCAGATGTAGTTCTGCATGGTGGTGATCTTGATGCCGTGCGCCGAATTGAGGGCCTCGACGGAGACCACGTTGGTGATCTCGATCGGGTCCTGCTCGCCGTGAATGACGAGATCGAGCTCCTTGTCGGTGCCGATCATACCGTCGAGGATTTCCATCAGTGGCCCGCGTTCCATGGCATGCCTTGGAAAAGTTGAAAGTTGAAAGTTGAAAGTTGAAATCAGGTACCTGGTCGCGGGTGGCGGGTGGCCTGTTCAGCCGCGACCGTCAGGGAGCGCTCTGCGGCACAGTAGGCGAGACTCGGGAAAGCGAACCTTCCTCTTGCCTCTTACCTACTGCCTATTGCCTATTGCCTGCTGCCTTCCCTACTCAATCACGCCGAGGATGTCGTCCTCGGTCATGATCAGGAATTCCTGGTCGTCGATCTTGATCTCCGTGCCGGCGTACGAGCTGAAGATGATCTTGTCGCCCTTCCTGACGGTGAAAGGCAGGTACTCGCCCGTCTCCTTGTTCAGGTTGCCGTTGCCCAGGGCCACGATGGTGCCCTCCTTGGGCTTGTCCTTGGCGGACTCGGGCAGGTAGATGCCGGATTCGGTCTTGGACTGCGCTTCAGCGCGCTTCACGAGAATCTTGTCACCAAGGGGCTTCACTTTCATGGGGTGGGTTCTCCGAGTCGCTTGTGGCTAGTGTGGTTGTCCGTTCGTCTCAAAGCTGATTGCAGAACGCTGACCGCTGACTGATTTCCTCACGTCGGCCAGCAGTCCGCGTAGTGACGCCGCAGGATCCGCCGCATCACTTCCAGCATGTTTTCCAGGTCCACCGGGCGGTCGAGCACCGCGAACGCGCCTTCGCGCAACGATTCCAGCAGCGAACGCACGCTCTCGCGCGCCGAGGCCGCGGGCGGGCGGATGACCACCATCGGCGGCGGGCTCTCCAGCCGGCGCAGCAGTTGCAGCATCCGCGAGCCGCCTTCCGTGAGCAAGGTCGGCGCTGCGCGGGGGACATCGTCCGACTTGCGCAGCGGGATGGCGAGATCGACCACGGCGATGTGCACCGCATAGGTGCGGATCACCCGCTCGGCCTCCTCGCCGGTGTCCACGCGAATGCTGTTGATTCCCAGCGGCGTGAGCAGGCGCGGCAACTGGTCGGCGAACGACTCGGCCCGCCACCCGCCATAGGAAAGGAGGAGATTCAGGCGCGAGCCCTCCTTGCCGCACTTGGCGGCATCGGCCGGAGGCAGGTCAGGATGGTCGCCGCGCAGCATCATCGCAGGACTGTGTGACGTGGGAGAGGCAAGGTCCGTGCCGGAGGTGTCCGCCCGGCCCGGTCCGTAATCCGTTGCGATTCAACGTGTTAGACGGCGCGCCCATGGAGCCGCCCCCCTCGGGTGCTGACAAGGCGGAATCGTCGATGGGCGGCGACTGCCAATTTGGCGGGCCGGGGCCGTGCGCTTTTCCGCCGCGGCGCGGTTCCTATGATGCCTGCTATGCCCGAAACACAGACTCAACAGGCCCGGATCATCGCCGTTGCGGATGCCCTGTCCGGCAAGGCCGAGATCGGCTGCCGCGTGGTTGTCCGGGGGTGGATCCGCACGCGCCGCGATTCCAAGGCGGGGCTGAGCTTCCTGCACGTGCACGACGGCTCCTGCTTCGACCCCATCCAGGTGGTCGCCCCCGGAGAGCTGGCCAACTACCAGAGCGAGGTGCTGAAGATCACCACCGGCTGCTCGGTGATCTGCGAAGGCGAGCTTGTCGCCTCGCAGGGCAAGGGGCAGTCGGTCGAGATCCAGGCGACGCGGGTCGAGGTGCTCGGGTGGGTCGAGGACCCGGACACCTACCCGGTCGCATCCAAGCGCCACACCTTTGAATACCTGCGCGAGATCGCCCATCTCCGCCCGCGTACGAACACCTTCGGGGCCATCGCCCGCGTGCGTCACTGCCTGGCGATGGCGATCCACCGCTTCTTCCACGAGCGCGGCTTCTACTGGGTGCACACGCCGATCGTCACTGGCAGCGACTGCGAGGGCGCGGGCGAGATGTTCCGCGTCTCCACGCTGGATCTGTTGAACCTGCCGCGCACCAGTTCCGGGGGCGTGGACTATGCGCAGGACTTCTTCGGCAAGGAGTCGCACCTGTCGGTCTCGGGCCAGCTCAACGTGGAGTGCTACTGCGAGGCCCTGAGCAAGGTCTACACATTCGGGCCGACCTTCCGGGCGGAGAATTCCAACACCTCGCGGCACCTCTCGGAGTTCTGGATGATCGAGCCGGAGGTGGCCTTCGCGGACCTGAACGATGATGCGGACCTGGC
>Ga0299906_10001141_pt1 | contig 22969 bp, 17 predicted proteins | sample RVTome_14_FD_200259 | JGI IMG/M metagenome (GOLD analysis project Ga0299906, IMG submission 200259) | Soil microbial communities from uranium-contaminated site in the Upper Colorado River Basin, Wyoming, United States - RVT145D125 (version 2) ...
TCGCGGAACCACCGCTCCTTGAGCATCCCCTCGCGCCTCAGGCCGCACTTCTCCATCACCCGCGCTGAGGCCTCGTTCTCGGGAAAGCACCCCCCCTCGATCCGGTGCAGCCCCAATGCCCGGAAGCCATAGTCGACCACCGCGCTCAGGGCCTCGGTCGCGTAGCCCTGACCTCGGCAGTCGCGGTGCAGCACCATGCCGATATCCGCCCGCTTGTGCGTCGGCTCGATCGCCCACAGCCCCATCTCACCCAGCAGCCGGCCGCCCTCTTTCAGGCACACCGCGAACACGCAGTGCGTCCCCGCCGCGTTCCTGGCGATGACATCGGCCACGAACTGCCGCGCCTGCTCCAGCGGGTAGGGAAACGGGATGTCATCGGTCATCCGCGAGACGTGCTGATCGTTGCAGATCTCGTGCAGGGCCGGCACATCTTCCATCGCCCAGTCGCGCAGGATCAGCCGCGCCGTCTCGATGCGCGGCAGCGTTCCCGATCTGCCGGCCATTCAGAGCGACCTCGGGGCCGGCCCGTCGTAGGTGTGATTGACCGGGTCGATGCGGCGCATGGGCCTCTCGCGCTGCTTCTCCTCGCAGACATGCGCCACCAGCCCGGCCGCGCGGGCAATCATGAACAAACCGTTCATCACGTGCGGCGGGAAGCCCAGATCGGCCAGGATCGCTCCGATCGCCCCATCGACGTTGATGGGCAACGGCTTGCCCGCGCTGGTGAAGACGCGCTCGACAGCGCGGGCCGCCTCGACGTGCCGCCCCGCCGCGCCCGCGGCTTCGGCCAGCTCGAACAAGCGGGCTGTCCGGGGGTCATCGGAGTGGATGCGGTGGCCGAAGCCGCTCATGCGCTGGCCGGCGGCCTTCATCTCATCCAGCACCACCTCGGCGACGGCATCCAGCGAATCGCCGGTCTCCTCGCAGCGGGCGATGATGTGGCCGAGTTGCAGGGCGCAGTTCTCGATCGCCCCGCCGTGGTGCTCGTTGATGCTCATGATGCCCGCGGCGACCGAAGCGCTCAGCGTGGCGCCGGTCGACGCGACGGTGCGCGCGGCAAGCACGGATGGCGGCGTGGCCCCGTGGTCGATCGAGGCAACGAGAATCGCATCCATCAGCCGCGCGGTCTTCTCATCGGGCAACTCGCCCGTCAGGATCAGGTGCACCGCGCCGCCAAAGGTGATGCGGCCCATGAGTTCGGCGATGTCATAGCCGCGCACGAAGACATGGTTGGGGCGGATCTCGGTGATGGCGGTGGTCCACGCCTCGGACCGGGCTTTCTTCACTTCACTCATGACAACGCCGCCTTGTGCATACTGCGGAGCGATGCCAGCGCCTCCACCGTCGCCGCCGGCAGGTCGCCGAATCCCTCGACCACCGTCGCCCCGGCCTCGCGCAGGGCCGCGACTTTGCCGGCGTGCGTGCCGCGCCCTCCTTCGATGATCGCGCCGGCGTGGCTGAAACGCGTGCCTTCCTTCGCGGCCTTGCCCCCGATGTAGGCCACGACGGGCTTGGTGACCCGCCCGCGCGCCATCAGGTCCGCCAGGCGCTCCTCCTGCGTGCCGCCGATCTCGCCGAAGATCACGATCGCCTTCGTTTCGGGATCATCCTGGAACATCAGGGCGACATCCGGGATGGGCAGGCCGATGACGCTGTCGCCGCCCACGTGCACGAGCGTGGACAGATCCACACCCGCGCGGCTGAGATAATACCCGCACGAGCTGGTCATGCCGCCGGAGCGGGAGATGACGCCGACCGTGCCAAGGCCGCCGGCGCCGGGGGGATTGAACCAGGTGCGGGCGGACTCGGCCTTGCCGCCGATCATGCCCAGGACGGCCTTGCCGGGGCTGATGACGCCGAGTGTGTTCGGCCCCACGAAGCGGGCGCCATGAGCGCGCGCGGCGGCGGCGATTTCCATGGCATCCCACAGCGGCACGCGGTCGGGCACGAGGACCAGCAGCTTCACACCCGCCTCGATCGCCTCGATGGCGGCGGGCCTGACGAGATGGGCGGGGACGAAGATGACGGAGATGTCGACAGCGCCGACGGTCGTCATGACGTCGCCGACGGTGTCGAAGACCGGCACGCCCTCGACCTCCTGGCCGCCTTTTCCTGGGGTGCAGCCGGCGATGACGTTGGTGCCGAACTCGCGCATGAGCGTGGTGCGCGCGCGGCCCTCGCGTCCGGTGATGCCCTGGACGAGGATGCGCCTGGACTGGTCGATGAGGATGGCCATGAAAGAAGGGGATTCACCACAGAGGCACAGAGGGCACAGAGAAGAACGATCCGGCTCAGGCGACGGCCATGAACGAGCCGCGACCGTGAGGGAGCGCGAGTGCGTGACATGCCGCACGGGCCGCTATCGTAGCGTGATCGTGCGCTTGGTGATCGCAGTCCTGGCGCGATGGATGGGCCGCCGGTGCAGACGGCTCACGCCGCCTGTGCAAGTGCGGGCGCGTTCACCGAATGCACCTCCGGCAACCTGGCTCGTGCCATCAGCCGCCACGGCGCGTGCGTGTAAATCGGCGTTGCCAGCGGGCCCCGTTGGGACCGCGGATTCTCCCAGAACGCGGTCAGCCAGATCGGTGTGCCGGGCGCCAGGCCGCGCGGCAGGTTCAACGTGAGTTTCGTTTTCGAGGTCATGTCCAGCCATGACCAGTCAGCGCGATCGGCGGGTGGGAGTTCGCCCACGAAGAACAGCACCACCGCTCCGCGCACGCCCCGCGGCCGGCCGCGCCGCGATGCCTCGGCCATATTGCCCAGTCCGATGGTCACCCGTCCGCCGCGTTGGTCGAGCACCATCAGCCGCGGCGCTGTGCGCGGCGGCGGGATGGGCGCGCTTCGGCCGCCGCTGCCGCGGACCGTGAGGCCGGCCTCCACCCGCTGCACGGCGGTCACCCCCGGAAACGCGCGGATGATGGCCGCGAGCTGCCGCGCCGAACGGCGCAGAACCTGCTGGGCGGCGTTCTTTTCGACCACGCGGGGCCGTGTCCGCGTCCCCGGCGCGCTCGCGAGCGCAAAGACCGCCATGAACGCGTTGTGCTTGGTGTTGTAGTCGGCGGCCTGGGCGGCGGTCAGGCCGTAGGTCGCCGGGTCGGCATTGATGTGGCTGTTGAAGTTGACCGACCAATCGCGCAGGTCGGCTTCGCGTCGGGGCAGAAAGTCTGTGGCGGACATGGGGGTTGTTCCCGTTTTGCAAGGGCGATGGCCGCCCCCGGAAACGGACCCTTGGAACCGGGCCCTCGCGTTCCGGGGGCCGGGGGCCGGGGGCCGGGGGTCCGGGGGTTGGAGGGTTTCCGGACTCTTCGGGTTGATCGGCGCTCGCGGATGCCCGCTTGAGTCCGACTCGTGCCATTGGCGTCAGAAGGCGGTCCGCCGCGGTTTCAGCAAGCCGACACGGACCGTGTCGGTTTGTTGGAGGCGATTTGGCAAGCCGACGCGGACCGTGTCGGTTTGTCCGAGGCGTTCCGGCAAGCCGACGCGGACCGCGTCGGTTTGTCCGAGGCGGTCCGGCAAGCCGACAGGGAGCGTGTCGGTTTGTTCGAGGCGTTCCGGCAAGCCGACGGGGAGCGTGTCGGCTTGGGAGATTCCACGGGAGAAGCCGGCTCATGGCGCATCAGTGTGCGGGGGCGCCACAGGACATGATCACGCGATTGGTTTGAAAGCAGTGACACAACAGGAGCAGTGAATGTTGTCACAGGGTCTCCCGCAGATCGATGACGCCAAGATCGAGCGCCTTGAGTTTGTCTATGTCTATGGCAACATCCGTCGGAATGCAAATAAAAAGACGATCTCGGGCGCGGCTAAAGGCAACGTAGGTAACGCGTTTCTCCTCACATGCCGAAACTTCCGAGGGATGCGTGATGTGCCGGACGCGGTCGGCATCCTCGAAGTACACGGCGATGTTGTCCCCCTCGCTCCCTTTCGCCTGGTGAATGGTCCGCACATGACGCACCTCCTCCCGCAAACGAACCGATCCCGAGAGGTGCGAGTACGGCGTAGCCTCCGCGAATGACTTGAACCTCCCGGCCCTTGCGGCGGTCAGGGTCACGGCCGGATACGCGGCAGTGATGCACGTTCCGCAGCGGGCGTACGCCTCAAGCAACGTGCCGGCGAAGATTGTAGCGTGGTTGGTCAGGAACTCCTGCAGCACGGTGACGGCGATTCCCTTCCGGTGGACGTCGCTCAGGTCCGTGTCACACTTGAGCGGCTTTCTCACCCGCCCTCTCCGTCCGATGATTCGAGCCGCTTCTCGGTGGGCGAGCGAGTACTGGCCGCGTTTCGCGAGTACCGTCGCAGCAATGACGTGCTCCATGAAACGGGCACGTTCGTCATCGGCACCGTAGAAGGACTCCCACGGCTCCACGGTTCCGGGCGCGAGGGCCGATCGCACGCGATGGGCATCCTTGTTTTTCCGCGTCAGCACGTGGAGGACGGCATCCGGCGGCAGGTCGGCACGAATGGCCACGAGACTGCGGTCGACGTCGCCGATGTACACCGTCACGGGTTGCCCGTCGAGTTCACGGAAGCAATGTTGCCGCAAGCCGTCCGACCGCACGTGGTCGAGAATCGTGATGATGCGGCGCGTGCTGCGGCGGTTGTGACGCATGGTCACGTCAAGGTAATCGGGCAGCGAGAACGACAGGAAATGCTGCGGGTCGGCGTCGAGGAAACCGTAGATGGATTGTTCAGCATCACCGATGACGCCGACCACCGTCCCTGCGCCGGCGAGCCACTGTACGACATTGGTCTGGATGGGCAGCGTATCCTGGAATTCGTCGATGAACAGGTACCGGTAGCGGGCACTCAGGCACTGACAGACGAGTGAGTGCTCTTCGAGGATTCGGTGCGCGAAGTAGATGATGTCCTCGTGATCGACGATGCCCAGGCTCCAGTATCGGCGTTTGTAGTCGATGAGGTTGGCGCTCGTGCAGATGGCGTTGAGCATCTTCCCCATGCGATCGCGCGTTCGCGGCCCAAGCGTCCAGACGCCGTCCCCTGAACGCTGCCACACCAACTGACACAGCTTGTCCTTGAGAATATCTCGCTGCTTCTCGAAGGTCTGCTGTAGGATCTTGGCCCACCCAATGCTTCTCAGCCATTTGTCGACGATGGGGTAGAACGGGTGGTGTTCATCGTGACCGTCGACGGATGCAAACGCGACAAGGGGCTGGCCGTCACCCTCCCGCAGTAGGTGGAGGTACGGCCGGACGACGTTGCGGTAGAGGAAGCTGTGGATTGTCGAGGCATCCACCTGACTGGCGGCCGAACCGAGTCGAGTGACAATCTCATTCACAGCGGCGTTAGTGTACGAGATGCACGCAACGCGGGACGCGGGAGAGAGCCGCTTAGACCTGGCAACGACGTGCTTGATGTGGTTCACGAGCCAATGCGTCTTACCGGCCCCAGGCCCGGCAACAACGCGGAAATGACGTTCGATGTTGGTGAGCAGCGTGCCGGAATCGATTTCCAGTTTCTCAGGCACGGGGAGTCTCCGTCATATCGAACACGCAGGTCCAGTGGATTGCGTCTTTGATGTATTCCGGACACGAAAACAGCTCGCGGTCTGTCTCCGGCTTCGAGGCGTTCTCGCGGAGCTGCCTTTCCAGCACAAGGGCATGTTCCCCCTTGGCATCCTCAGCGCAGAGCAGGTAGCATGTGGCAAACCTGTGCGTCACTGCGTCCGGACAAGCCGCCAGCGCATCAAGGGTATCGGATCCGTCCCCGGCGAGCAGGGATTGGAGGGGCGCCGGCAACGTCGCTGGGGTCTCCGCCAGAGCGCAAAGATCCGCCTCGTGCTCGCAAGACGGCGTGACGAGGAGGGGGAGTCGTGCGTTCGCGAGGGCTAGGTCGTACTCCAGGGTCTTGCTGCCGACGCAAATCTTGATATTCCCAGGCGATCGGTCTCGCATGGTCTGCAGATTGGTGACGACGCCGGACACGGGGAAGTAGTCGTATTTGGTGCATTCGCGGTGCAGGACGTACGGCCAGCATTTCTGACGTCGCGCGTCAGTGTTCTTGGCCTTGCGAGCCGGATCGGCATCCACCATGCACGCGACGGGGCTACGCAGTGCATAGCGGCGGAGAAGTGCGTCTTCCCCCGCGCCGAAGAGCGGCAGGAAGTGCTTGAAAGTCACCCCTCCCACGGCAATGACCGCGACGTGGTGAGTTTCGATGGGACGGCCGATGCATTGGGAAAGACAGGGAACGAGCAGTTGTTCCGCGATCCCTTCCACGAAGATGACGCCCTTCGCGAACAGCATGTTGGATTTGGTGGCATCCAGGTAACGTTCGACGTAGTTTCGGGACGCTTTGCCTCCCGGGCTCTCGCCGAAGACGCGGGCGGGATAGGCGACGTGGACGCCGCCATCGGCTTTGGAGAGGCTGAGGCAGATGATGGGTTCAAGTCCCGCGGCAGCCGTGATGTGCGTCGAATGGGTCGTGAGGAAGATCTGCCGACTGGTATTCTCAGGGGAGAGCCGCTTCTGGATGTACTTAAGCAGCTTGTACTGGAGCGACGGGTGGAGATGCGCTTCCGGCTCCTCGATGAGGAGCATGGGGAAGAGCACTGCATTCTGGCCCCGCCGGGGCACCGACGCTTTGAACTGCAAACTGGCCAAGAGCAGGGAGATGTACACTAGGTTGTTGTACCCGAGACCGTTGTGGGTTGCGGGGACCGTGAAGGGCGCGCGGTCGATGTAGAGACGAAGAGCGGCAATGAAGTCGTCTTCGTCGATGGCGGCGCGCAGGATGGGGGTTCCGCCGTCAGCCGCTCCCGTGTCCTTAGCGAGCTGGAAGAGTGCATCGAGATTCATGCGGCCCGTGAGATTGGAACGGGCATCCTGCGTCAGGGTGCAGAAATGTCGACGGCGCTCGAGGGTCGCGGCCTCGTCCACATCATGGTCGAGCACCTGTCGCAGCATCGTACGGAGCAGGGGGTTTGTGCCTGCGAACAGTTCGGATTCGACGTCACGGATCGCATCAACGGTGTGGCAGTCGAATTTCGCCAGCGCGTCGGGCTCGGCGACCAGCCGATTCTCCGGGAGCCCGCCGAAGATGCGGGCGACGTACTTGGGGATAAACTGCTCCAGGACGCGGAAGAATTGGTCGCGGTCGGGTGACGCATCGAGTGCCGCGGTGAACGCCGGACCCTCTTCGTCGGGAAGGAAGAAGTCGTAGTGAAGCTGTGCTTCCCAGGGCGCGTCCAACTTGGTGAGCCAGGTTGCCACGAGGGCCTTGTCGTCAATGGTATCGGCCGTTGATGACCGCAGAGTAGCGGTGACGGAGATAGATGGGGCCTTCGTGAAGTCGGCGATGCCTTGGTAGAAATCGGGGAGATCGGGACGCAAACGGCCGGAGCGGTCGAACACGAGCCGCAGCGCGCGTAGAACGGCTGTCTTGCCCGCGTTGTTCTCCCCCAGGATCACGTTGATTCCTGGTTGGAATTCGATCGTTGTTTGGCAGAAGCAGCGGAATTTGGTGATGGCGAGCTTGGCAATGTACATATGCATCCTCGATGCAGCAGGGCAACATAGCAGGATACGGCTCGACGACGATACGAACACCGCATCCGGCACACCCTAACTCCCGGTTTCGTCGCGGCGGGACCTATTCATACTCCGTGTCCTCCGTGGTGAACCCCCCTCCCCGCCCCTCACGCCGCCGCCGCACCGCCATCATCCAGCCCCGGGATCGTCAGGTCCGCGAGCGCATGGCGCTGAACCGTATAGTTGCAGGCGTCATGTCCGCTTCAGAAGCGAATCGTACTCGGCATGGGAGCCGATCCAGAACCAGTAAAGGGTGTCATCTTCGAGGAGACCGAGCGCCCGCCAGCCGCGCCCGATTCGCACGGCGTGGATCGGCTGGCGGGTGCTGACCCGCTTGAACTGGAGCCCTCGATGGTGCGGGTCTTTGCGCCACAGCGCATAGGCCCGTCTGGCCTGTTCCTGCACGTGCCGTGGCAATTGACTGAAACAACTCCTGAACGAGCGGGTGACCCTCGACTTCACTTCAGGAAGTCCTCGAGGGGCTCGGTGTCGCCGGAGGCGACCTCGCGGCGGGCCTCGTCTGCGAGGCGGTCCCACTGCTCATCCGTGGTCTGCCGGAACGACTGGTCCCACGACTGTTCATCGCGCAGGTCCGCCAGAATCCGCAGGGCCAAGGCGTCCTGCGCCTCCGGCGAGAGTTTTTGCGCCTCGGCAAAGGCATGTTGGAGTCGTCTCGTCATACGGCACATTCTAGGCCGCAGCGAGAGGCGTTCTCTCACGCCGCCGTCGCGGACCCCTCATCCAGCCCCGGGATCGGCAGATCCACGAACACGATCGAATGCCCCGCCCTGCGACACTCGATCTCCAGGGCGATCAGCTCGGAGTCCTTCTTCGCGATCTCGTCGGGCGTCACCGCCAGGACCGGCTTGCCGCGCTCGTCGAGTCTGAGCAGGCCGCCGCTCAAGTCGATGACCTTCGCCGCAGTGTCCGAGGGGCAGTGCTCGTGGTCGATCCACACCGTGCCGCCCTCGCCCCCGGACAACTCGAAGTGATAACTTCCGGGGGCGCGCACGAACGCCGGGATGTGCCGGCGCGATGCACCGCCATGCGCAGGCGGGATGCCTGTGCCATCACTCACGGGCAGGTCTCCGCAGGCGACTCGCCGAGGCGAGATGCCCGTGCCACCAGAAACGCGCACAGGCGGGACGCCCGTGCCACCGGCCTCCCCCTCCGCCCCCCGCGCTCCCTGACGGTCGCGGCTCGTCAGGACCAACTCCGCGAAACGCTCGGCACAGAACTGCGGCGTGTCATCCTTCTTATATCCCTCCACGACACCCGGAAGTGCGCGGCAGGCATCTTCCAGAATCTCCACCGCACGGTCCTCACTGTTGCCGCCCAGTCGAATCACGGCGGGGATGGACAGGTTCATCTCGATGAACGCCTTGGCCAGGCCGTAGGCGGACCAGAACTGCTCCTGGCTCGCCACGCCGCTGCCCGAGCCGAAATAACCCACAAGTCCCGGCTGGGCGAGGATGATCCGCGCTGCCCGGTAAACCTTCGCCGCCGATGGATTGCCCGAGGTGTCGCAGAAGTTCGCGAGCGTGAAGCCCGCGTTGCTGACCGCATCCATGGACATCATCGACCCGCCGCCGCCCGCGCCGTGGAAGCCGATGAGATTGGTGGCACGGCCATCGTGGCCGTGCGCCACGTCCGTCGGCAGTTGCGCGAAGTAAAACGTCCCCCGGTGATCGTTCTTCTCGACCTCGTACGCGATGCGCTCTAGGCGCGTGGCGGGGTGGTCCAGTTCTCGCGCGATCTCGATGCCCAGATCCGGGTGGCGGAAGACCGCGTAGTCATCGATCGTCATGCGGCAGTCCGCGGCCACGATGCGCCCATCGCGTGTCGTCACCAGCGGGTTGATCTCCACCGAGCGGGCCTCGTGCTCTTTCGCGATCTCAAAGACGCCCGTGATCGCCCGCACAAGGTCATCGTGCAGCGAAGCGTCGATCGGCGAGTCCTTCAGGAGCCCCCGCACAGCGGCCGCATCCACACCGCACTTCACATCGACCGGCAGGCGGGCCACCGATGCCGCGCGCTCCTCGATGCCCGTGCCGCCGCGCAGGTCCAGGAGCATCACCGGCGCCTGCGCGGCATCATCAATCGACAGCGACACGAACAGCTCATCGCGAATGTCGATGGTCTCCTCGATGAGCACCTCGGTGACGGGGAAGTTGCCGAAGGTCATGCCCAGCAGGCGCGCTGCCTGCGCGCGCGCTTCGGCGGGCGAATCGGCGAAGACCACGCCCCCTTTCGACCTGCGCCCCGTCACCCACGCCTGGACCTTGAGAATCACCCGCCCGCCGATCTCCGCCGCCGCCCGCTCGGCCTCAATCGGCGAGGTCGCGACGCTGCCGCGCGGCACGGCGATGCCGTGCTGAGCGAGGAGCGCCTTGCCCTGGTATTCGTGCAGTCTGGCCACGTGCGACTCGCATGCCTCGATCGATCGCGTCGAGGGAGGGCCGATGGTACGAACGCCCTTCCGGTCTGACAATGCGCGCGAACCTGGGTGCCATGCCTCGCGCACCTGGCCACCGTCATGCCTCACCCATCTCCAGGGGCGGGATGAGGCATGGCACCTTTGGCCGTCGGTTCCGCTGCCTCATCTTCGTGATGCAGGAACGTCCGCGCCCAGCCGAGGCCGAAGGCCACGCCCATGAGCGATGCCCCGGCGTAATCCATCGGCATGGGCAGGCACAGCGGCGGCAGTTCGTGGGCGATGAACGCCGACTCCAGCGACTGCTGGCCCAGCATGAAGCGGCCGGCGAGGTGCCCCAGCGCCCCCGCCGCGCACGGCGTGGCGAAAAGCAGGACCGGCTGGACGTGCGGCGCGAGGAGCCGGCCGACGAGGCCCGCCGCCACAGCGCCGAAGAAGGCCGCCGTCAGGACCTGGCCCTTCATCGGCGAGCGGGCCAGGAGCAGGACCACCGGGATCACCAGCACGCCCGCGGCAGCGCACTTCAATGCATCGGCGCTCCAGAGCGGGTGCGGCGGCGCCTCGAACTCGCGCGGATGGATGTCCTTGAGGGGGCCGGCCAGGCGGAACATGAGCATCGTGAGCGCGAGCGCAACCGCCGCCCAGAACAACGTCTCGGCGGCGATGAGCCACAGCCCCGCCTCGCCGGACAGGATCACTTCGCGCACCGTGTCCGTGCGCATTGCGAAGACCGCCAGCCCCCAGCCCATCACGAAAAGCCCGACCGCCGCGTTGATCAGCCGACCCACCACCACGGCCACGATGAACGCCACCGCCCCGGCGGCGAGCACGGCCGCGGTCGCCCGCACCGGCGACTCGGCCAGGAAGATGCTCGGGGCCGTCCCGCCGCGCGGCGAGATCGCCAACGGCAGCGCTGCGGCGCAGACCAGCCCGGTCAGCGTCAGGCCGACCAGCACCACCGTCCAGTGTCGAATCACCTCCATCATCCGATCGTTCCTCTCCGGGCGCGGCGGCCCCGAGCTCCGCCTGCCATATCGGCCCGGCCGGCGCAGCGCCTCGATGAATTGCGATACTGTATCGCCATGACCCCGACTCCGCTGTCGCTGGATGGTTCCGCGCTCGCCCTCGACGATGTCGCCGCCGTGGCGCGCCAGGCCCGGCCGGTGGCCCTGTCCGATGACGCCGCCGCCCGCATTCGCGCAGCGCGGGCCGTGATCGACCGGCTGGCCGTCGGCGATGAACCGGTGTACGGCGTCAATACGGGCTTCGGCTCCCTGTCGCGGGTGCGCATCGAGCCCGCGGATGTCATCGAGGTGCAGCGCAATCTCATCCGCTCGCATGCGGCGGGGGTCGGCGAGCCGCTGGCGGCCGACGTCGTCCGCGCCATGCTGCTGATCCTCGCCGCCAGTCTCGCCCGCGGCCGTTCCGGCGTGCGCGTGGAGACGGTGCAGCGCATTCTCGACCTGCTGAATCACGACATCACGCCCATCGTGCCGTCGCGCGGGTCGGTCGGGGCTTCGGGCGACCTCGCCCCGCTGGCCCATGCCGCGCTCGTGCTCATCGGCGAGGGCGAGGCGTGGGTCGCCGCGGCGACCGGCGAGCGGAAGGCGGGATCGGCGGCGATGCGCGCGGCCGGGCTCAAACCGATCACCCTCCAGGCCAAGGAAGGCCTGGCCCTGATCAACGGCACGCACCTGATGGCGGCGCTCGGTTCGCTGGTCGTCCACGATGTCCGGCGACTCTGCGCCGCATCGATGGCGGCCGCATCGATGGCGGTGGATGCCTGCCGCGCCTCCGATGCGCCGTTCGATGCCCGCCTGCACGAAGCCCGCGGGCAGGCCGGGCAGTCGACTGTGGCGGCAGCCATGCGGGAGCTGCTCCGAGGGTCGCAGATCATCGTCGATCACAAGGAGCACGACCCGCGCGTGCAGGACCCATACTGCCTTCGCTGCCTCCCGCAGGTGCTCGGCGCGGCACTCGATGCCGTTCACTTCGCCGCCGGCATCGTCGAGCGCGAGCTTGGCGGCGTGACGGACAACCCGCTGGTCTTTCCGGAAACCGGCGAGGTCGTGTCCGGGGGGAACTTCCACGGCATGCCCCTGGCGCTGGCCCTGGACACGTTCACAATCGCGGTGGCGCATATCGCCGGCATCGCCGAGCGGCGCATCAACTGGCTGCTGGCGGCCAGTGACAGCGAGAACCCCGTGAATCTCCATCTGTCGCCGCAGCCGGGTCTGCACAGCGGCCTGATGATCGCGCAGTACACCGCCGCGGCGTGCTGCAACGAGATCCAGACCCTGGCCACGCCGGCCAGCGTGGCGAACATCCCGACGTCGGCGGGCATGGAAGACTACAACTCCATGGGCGCGACGAGCGGCCACCAGGCGCGGGTGGCGGTGGACCTGGCGACGAACGTCATCGCCATCGAGCTGCTGGTCATGGCCGAGGCGATGGAGTACCAGCGACCACTGCGCAGCGGCGCCGGCGTGGAGGCGGTGTACGAGATGGTTCGATCGGTCGTGCCTCGCCTCACGGAGGATCGCCCGCCGGCGCCGGACATCGCCGCGATCGCGCGGCTGATTCGCGAGGGCGCGTTCGCGGGGCCGGCCGAGGCCTATTGACGGCTCGGGCGACGCCGCTACGGGCCCGGTCGGCGCGTGCGAACCTCGAAAACCGGCCCCTGGAAGATAGGCAAAAGCCGCGTTTGGCGTCACAATGCCGATGCCGTGTCAGGGCTATACCAACTGGAAAGGATCCGACCGTGCCCGAAACACTTCCGTGCATCGACGACGACACGATCAAGATTCTGGAACAGGCGAAGAAGGGCAAGCCCCGCAAGTTCGCGATGATCTCCAGGGGTGTGAACATCAGGCGCCTGATCGCCTTCCGCAAGGGCGCGTTCAAGACGCAGTGCCAGGCGATCAAGAAGGAAGGCCACAAGGGCGAGCCGTCATGGGGCGTGGTCAGCGGCGACGGCAAGGAGATGACCTTCTACCTGAGCATTGAAGACGGCTTCGATACGCCGCCGCTGCGCGATCAATTGCTCAAGAAGTTCGTCGTCGAAGAAGCCAAGATCAAGGTCGATGCCAAGTTCATGATTGTGCCCGAGCTTCCGGCCGTCTCGGAAAGCGATGATGACGACGCTGTTGCCGAGGACTCGCCGCCGACCGCCGCGCAGGATGAGCCCGATCCCACAGCGTTCATGGCACGGCTGAAGGCCCTCAAGCCCGACATCGAGAAGGTGAAAGCGCAGAACGGGGCGAGCAGCGAGAAGATCCAGAAGTTCCTCGATGCCGCGGCGAACTTCGGCCGGGACAAGGAGTTCGAAAAGGGCCTGCGCATCCTGGATGAGGTCGAGAAGCTGATCAAGGAGGCCCTTGCCGCGCCCCCGGCAACACCGGCAGCGCCGGCCAAACCGGCCCCGCCGACCGCCAAGCCGGCCAAACCAGCGCCTCCGTCCGCGGCCAAGCCCGCGGCGCCCGCCCAGCCGAAACCCGCCCCGGCAGCGCCCGTCGCGAAGCCGGCAGCCGCGCCGCCGCCACCGGCCGCCAAGCCAGTGCCGGAGGTCAAGGTCGAGCCCAAGCCAGCGCCGCCCGCCCCCGCCGCCCCCGCCGCCCCCGCGGAAGTGAGCCCCGCCGAGCGCGATGCCCGCCAGAAGGTCATCGCCGATGCGTATCGAGACCTGCCGGACCCCGTCAAGTTCACCACGCTCGATGCGGCAGCGGGCAAGGCCGCCAAGATCACGCCCGATCAACGCGACATGATGGACGGCCTGGAGGCCTACGAAGGTCTCATCAGCGAGGCCCAGCAGTGGCTTCGGTCCGAGGATGCCTGCGAGCACAAGGATGCCGCCGGAACGGTCGAGAAGATGCGCGATGCCGCCATCGCCGAGCGCGATGCCGCGAAGGCCGCCATCGCGGCGGCGGCGGCCCTCAAGGCGAAGATGGCCGAGGAGTTCAAGCAGCGCATGGTGGCCCTCATGCCCGCGATCAAGGAGGCCCAGGCCCCCGGTTCGCCCATCGCCGAAGACGTCGCGAGACTCTTCAAGCAGGCCCAGGACCAGGGCAAGGCCAAGGACTTCGAATCGGGCAACGCCACGCTCGACAAGTTGGAAATGGTCTTCAGGACTTCCGCCGCCGCCGCGGCGTACAGCGCGCTGGCAGACACCTGGCAGAAACCGCGCCAGGCCGGGATCCAGGGCCTGGAGGGCCTGGCCGCGCACCTCAAGACCTTCAAGCATGCGGCGGCCGACGCCATCGCCGAGGTGATCACGAAACTCGCCGGCACGTTTCCCAACGACATCGCCGGTCGCCTCAAGGCCCTGCACGATTCGGCCTTCGCCGGCGATGAGGCGAAGATCGCCGAGATCAGGAAGGCCTTCACGGCCGACATCGATGCCTGCCGCGCGTTTCTGACCGCGCGGGCCAGGCCCATCGAGGGATGCGAGAAGAACCCGTTCGGCCTGGCCGTGGCCATCCGCGAGCCGGTCGAGGCGGCGCTGAAGGAGATCGCGGGCAAGCTCGCATCGTGATGAGGCGCGCCGGACTGGGAATATGCCGAGCCAACACCTCGCCTCACGAAGGCGCATGGGAGCAGGATCAATGACGACGTTTGCGGAACATGCAACATGGGCCCGGGACTACTTCGGCCAGGACATCGACGCCGCCGTGCTAGAGACGTTGGCTGGGGATGCCGGCGCGAAGAAGCCGTCGGGCGAGCCGAAGCCGGATGGCTCGGCCGTTGCCGATCGGATGAGGCCGGACCGCCGGCGAGCGGACATTCGCGCGGACATGCGCGCGACAGGCACAACTGTCCTGAAGGATCGCAAGTTTCCGCGTCATGAAGTCGAGAGGTCCGCCAAGGACGGTGAACTGATCAAGATGCTGGAAGAGATCGAGTCGATCGACCTCGACAAGGCGACCACGGCGGACCTGGAGCGGCTGCAGCAGACCCTCAATGCCTGGATGAGCCAGGACGATAGGCAGTTCATCGATGTCCTGAAGGGCAAGGCGACATACGACAACGTGCGCGCCATCAGTGTCGGCCTGCGCGAGATAATCATCGACCGGAAGCTCGATGAGCGCCAGACCCGCCGCTCGAGCATGGCCGAGCAGGCCGGTGCGCTCGCCGGCGAAGACAAGACGCCGGCGGCCCTGAAGCCGGCCGTGAGCGCCTACCTGGTGGAGGCGAAGCGCACGCCGCCCGATGGCGCCGCTTTGCAGAAGGCGATCGAGCAGCTCAAGGCCCAAGGCGATGCCGCGCTCAAGGGGGCCGATGAGAAGCAGGCCGCGGCGATTCGCGCGTTGCTGGACAACGCCGAAAAGGAACTGGCCGAGTACCAGAAGATCGACCAGTCGATGGCCAAGCTGCGGGCCAAGAACCCGGCGTGGGATCCCAAGTCCGGGCAGGAAGGCGTGATCTCATCCGATGCGGTCAGGGGTTTGCGGATCGAGACCGGAGGCCAGCGGGCCGATGCGCCCCTGGGCAAGAAGGGCACGGCCGGCGCGCAGGCCGAGCAACTCTTCGATCTCCTCGAGAAGGAGGCCAAACGCAGCACGGTTTACGCGGAGCTGCTGAATGACCTGGTGGAGCGGGACAACATCGAGCCGCTGCTCATCCGCCTCGGCGAGAACGCCGCGGGGTTCGTGGACAGCTTCTCGACGATGGGCGTGGACATGAACGACCTGGCCAGTCTGCCGGATGATCCCGTGGAGGTGGCCGGCCCGGACGGGCGGCCCATGCGCGGCGGCGTGACCAAGGGCGAGATCATGATGCACGTGCTCGAGGAGCGCGTGCTGATGGCCAAGTACGGCGGCTACGACGCCGCGCACGAGGCGTGTCTGTCGCCGGACAGTTTCCAGAACCGCTATCGGCGCGAGATGGGCGTGCCGGCGGACTCCATCATCTTCGACTGCCACGACCATGGATCGTGCGGCGACAAGACCCACAAGCACCCCGACAAGCCAAAGGAAGCCCACCGGCAGAAGATGGACTTCAACGCCTACGACAGCCAGGGCGTGGTCATGTCGGTCGGCGGCCTCTCGGCGCAGAAATCGTCCCGACCGAACGAGACGTACGATGTGCCTCCGGCGGACGCGACGACGTGCGCGCATGTTGACCTCAACGATTCGCTGGACAAGCTGATCGCGGAGGGCTGGCAATTGATTCGCGCCGAACTCGCGAAGCGCCACCGGGCCGGGCAGGATGTCAAGAGCAAACTGATCGACTGGAGCGCCAATCCGGCGAAGGCGCTGCTGCTGGGCGCCATGTCCCGGCGATTCCCGACGGATCAACTGGACGCGGCCAAAAAGAAGCTCGAGGCCGACGCCGCCGAGGAACTGAAGCGGCTCGAGGCCGAGAAGCAGGCCGACCAGGCGCGTCTCGGCGATCAGACCAAGCGGGCCGGCGACCTCCTGAACGCGAAGCCGGACGACCAGCTCTCGCCGGAGAGCCAGGACCTTCGCCAGCGTCGGAAGAACCGTCCCCCCGCGGTCAACGATGGGAAAAAGGAGTTCAACGCGTTCAATCAGCGTCTCCAGGCGATGGCCGAGGCGGAAAAGAACGACGCCAGGAAGCCCTACAAGCTGATGGGCGACGCCGAGCACACGAATTGCGCCGTGACCACCCTCGGCGCCATCACAAACGGCTCATCCAGCGACTTCGTGCGCGACTGGATGACCGAGCACGGCCTGGGCGACATCGCCGACGAGTGCAAGGCGTACCAGAGCGAGACCATGTGGGCCTTCGTCGAAGCGGGCCGGGCCTGGATCGCCTCCTCCGAAGAGGGCGACCGGCGCACGCAGGTCCAGGGCGATGCCCAGTTGCGCGGCATTCGCGAAGCGCTCGGCAAGGAAGCAGCGGCACGCAACAAGAAGAGCAAGGAATCCGGCCTGGAGTTCCAGGTCGTGCAGGACGGCGTCAACGACACCGGCGGCATGCACAACATCGACGATCTGATGAAGCGCATGGCGACGTATCCTGATGGAACGCAGTTCCAGGTGTTCATCAAGGGCGACATGCAGCACTGGATCTACGCCGAGAAGTTCGACGGCCAGGTGATCTTCGAGGACTACCAGACATCGTCAACGGAGACCGGCAAGACGCAGACCGGCAAGGTCGCCAGTGAGGGCTCTCCGGACCATCCGCTGAACGGCAGGAAGAACGCCTTCTCGGAAGGCATGTTCATCGCCCTCGCGCCGATCAAGAAAGGCGGCGCCGTCCCTGATCACGCGACGGATCCCAACTGGCCGGACCCGGGCAGCGATGAAGACAATGCCCTGATGACAGTCACGCGGGCAATTGCCCGGGCGGGCACGCCGGACAAGATCGCGGCGGTCATTCAGGCCAACGAAGAGGCAATCGAGAAGCGCAAATGGTGCCAACCGAAGGCGGTGGCGAAGGCCCTTCTCGATGCGGTGGAGGTGCAGAAGAAGCTCCGCGAGAAGCAGGAGTCCGAGGACGCGATCCAGGCGCTCAGGGCGCGGCATCGGGACGCCCTGACGCGGATCAAGGCCGACAATTCACAGATCGACCGCCTGCTTCGGCTGAACGCCGTGTTGCCGCTGGAGACACTGATCGTGGCGGGCGTGATCAGCTCGGTGGAACTCCGCTGGTCGGAGGCGGCGATCGCCAAGCTCGCCAGTGACAGCGATGCCCTCATCACGGCGCTCGAGAAGGATGCCGTCGAATTGAAGGAGTTTGTGGACGCCGCGGAATGTGTGGCCCTGTATCGTCATGCCGCCGGCACGATCGCCAAAGGTGTGAGCTGCAACGACGATGACATGAGCAAGTCGAGATCATCGATCAACCGGCTCGGCGGCCTCGGCGGCAAGTGCACGCTTCCGGACCTTCGACGCGAGTTGAGCAAGATCAAGAAGAAGCTTGAGGATCAGTGGGTCCTGCTGAACAAGGCCGTGTTGGAGCGCAATGAAGCCGAAGCGGCCGCGCGCCGCGCCGCCGAGGAGGAGGCGGCCGCCGAGCCGGACGAGGTCGTCGCCGCCAGTCCGCCGGAATTCAAGGCCCCGCCTGCCCCGCCGGCGGGCGGCAAGGCCGCCAAGATGCCGCCGCCCCCGCCGTCGAAGAAGGGTGCAGCGAAGGCCGCGGCGACCGCCGATGTAGCGCCGCCCAAAGCGCCGATGCCCCCGCCGCCGCCCGCGAAGAAGGGCGCGGCCAAGGACGCATCGGCCACATCAGCCAAGGCGCCGCCCAAAGCCCCGCCGCCGCCCACGAAGAAGGGCGCCGCCAAGGACGCATCGGCCTCATCAGTCAAGGCGCCGCCCAAAGCGCCGCCGCCACCCGCGAAGAAGGGCGCGGCCAAAGACGCAAAGACCTCAGCATCCAAAGCGCCGCCCAAAGCGCCGCCGCCCCCGCCGCCGCCCAAGAAATCCGCCGCCAAGGCCGCCGCGAGGAGCAAGTCGCCCTCACGCTCGAGGTCGCCTTCGCCCTCGCGGTCGAAACGCAAGTAGTCATATCGCTCACGATGGGCGGCCGCACCGCATCCGCGCGCCCATCCGCCACGCGCCGTTCGATGTGTTCGCGATGCCAGCGCCGAGCCATGCCGCGCCCTCGTGCATCCCGCAGGGCGCCCCGCCCGATCGATGAACACAAAGGACCCGCCCGCCCCGGGAACGGCCGGCATCGGGATCGACACCTCGCCGAAGTTCGCCCACTCTGCCGCCCGCGGAAATCCATTACAATCCGAACCAACAAATTGAGTCCTTCGTATCCGGCCGGGAGAATCTCATGCGCCAACTCCTGCGTGAACTGGATCGGATTCTGCGCGGCGAGGCCACGCGACCGGAGCAACTTCGCGACGGCACCATCCGCATCCCGCTGGGAACGGTCAGCCTCGGCATCATCCTGCTCGGCGTGATCTACGGCCTGTGCATGAGCGTCTTCTCGATCGTCAACCGCGAAGCGTTCGAGTGGCGGCTGATCGCAGCGCCGATCCTCAAGATCCCGGCCCTGTTCTTTCTCACGCTGGCCGTGACCTACCCGTCGCTCTACGTCTTCAACGCCCTCGTCGGCTCGCGACTGGGTCTCGCCTCCCTGGTGCGCCTGATCATCACCGCCATGGCAGTGACGCTCTGTGTCGCGGCATCGTTCGGCACCATCATCGCCTTCTTCTCGTTCACCACCCAAAGCTACTCGTTCATGGTCCTGGCCAACGTCGTCGCGTGCGGGGTGGCGGGCGTGCTGGGGCTGTTCTTCCTGCTCCAGACGCTGAACCGCCTCTCGGCCGATGCCGCGCCGCCGGCCACGCCACCCCCGCCCCCGCCCCCGGCCCCTGATACGAACGCCGTCGACGAGAAAGATCAGGAGAAGGCCGCGCCGGTGGTTGCGAAGGCCCCTTCGGCGCTCGACCGCATCGAGGGGCAGGCCCTCATTCGCAACGTGCGCGCCGTCTTCCGCATCTGGGTCGTGGTCTTCGCCATCGTCGGGGCGCAGATGGCCTGGGTACTGCGGCCGTTCATCGGCCAGCCCTCGGCGCCCTTCGAGTGGTTCCGTGCGCGGCAGTCGAATTTCTTCGAGTCCGTGTGGGGGCATCTGGTGAACCTGTTCTCGTAAGCCCGGCCATGGCATCCCCGCTGGCCCAGACCGATCGGCTCCTGCGCCTCCGGCCCCGGGACCTCAACGAGGCCGAGTTGCCGCGCCTGGCCACCGTTCTGTTCGTCATGGTCGCCCTGGCCATGGTTTACGGCGCGGTCATGGGCACGTTCGGCGGACTCGGCGTCGACCGCCTGCGGCAGATCGCCTACTCGGCAACCAAGGTGCCGCTCCTGCTGATCGTGACGTTCCTGATCTGCCTGCCCAGTTATTTCGTGATCAACACGCTCATGGGTCTGCGCGGCGATTTCGGCGCTGCGTTTCGGGCACTATTGGCGGCGCAGGCGGTGCTGGGCATCATCCTCGCCTCGCTGGCGCCGTACACGGCGTTGTGGTATCTCTCCGTGCCGCGCTACCGTCTGGCAATCCTTTTCAACGGGGCGATGTTTGCCCTGGCGAGCTTTGCGGCCCAGGTGGCCTTGCGCCGGCTGTATCGCCCGCTGGTCGAGCGCGATCGCAAGCACCGCCTCATGGCCCACCTGTGGCTGGCGCTGTACGTGTTCGTGGGCATCCAGATGGCGTGGGTGCTGCGACCGTACGTCGGCGATCCGAACCTGCCCACCGAGTTCTTTCGCGAGGACAGTTGGACCAATGCGTACGTGGCGATTATGGACATGATCTGGGAGGTCCTGCAGCGCCGCTGATCATGCGCGGCACCGCCTGGCGCGCGGCGCCGATGCGTATGATGCCGCATCATGAGCCAACCGATGACCACCACCTCGACCGCGACGCCCCCATCGCAATCGGGCCAGCCCCGCACCATCCGCGCCCCGCGCGGCAACGTGAAAACCTGCAAGACATGGCAGGCCGAGGCTGCCATGCGCATGCTCATGAACAACCTCGATCCCGAAGTCGCCGAGAAGCCCGGGGACCTCGTCGTCTACGGCGGGCGGGGTCAGGCGGCGCGGAATTGGGCGTGCTTCGACGCCATCGTCGAGTCGCTGAAGAAACTGGAGCCGGATGAGACGCTCCTCGTGCAATCGGGCAAGCCGGTGGGGATCGTGCGGACCACGACCGACTCGCCGCGCGTGATCATCGCGAATTCCAACCTCGTCCCCCACTGGGCCACGCAGGCGCACTTCGATGACCTTGCCGCGCGGGGGCTGATCATGTTCGGCCAGATGACCGCCGGCTCGTGGATCTACATCGGCACCCAGGGCATCCTCCAGGGCACCTACGAAACCTTCGCCGAGTGCGCGCGGCAGCACTTCACATCCGGGGGCGGGGGCACGCTTCGGGGGCGGCTGTGCGTCACGGCGGGCTGCGGGGGAATGGGCGGCGCGCAGCCGCTGGCCATCACCATGAACGAGGGCGTGTGCCTCATGGCCGAGATGTGCATCGAGCGCCTGGAGAAGCGCGTCAAGGACCGCTATCTCGATGAGATTCATCTCGATCTCGATGATGCCATCCAGCGTGCCTTGGAGGTCAAGGCCGCCGGCCAGGCCGTCTCAATCGGCTGGCTCGGCAACGCGGTGGACCTGCTGGAGGAGCTCATCAGCCGCAACATTGTCCCCGATGCCCTGACCGACCAGACGTCGGCCCACGATCCCCTGAATGGCTATTACCCGCAAGGATTGACGCGTGAGGATGCGGATGAGCTGCGCGAGCGTGACCCGGAGGAGTACACCCGCCGCGCGACCGACTCGATGACGCGCCACGTGGAGCTGATGGTCGAGTTGCAGAGTCTGGGGGCGAAGACCTTCGACTACGGCAACAACATCCGCCAGCAGGCGTGCGAAGCGGGCTTCGCCGACGCTTTCAGCATCCGGGGGTTCGTGCCGGCGTACATCCGGCCGCAGTTCTGCCTCGGTCGCGGGCCGTTCCGGTGGGTGGCTCTGTCGGGCGATCCGGAAGACATTCGCGCGACCGATGAGGCGGTTCTGAAGCTCTTTCCTCGAGATGAATCGCTGAAGCGCTGGATCAGGATGGCGCAGGAGCGCGTGGCGTTCCAGGGATTGCCCGCGCGCATCTGCTGGCTGGGTCTCGGCGAGCGCGACAAGGCCGGGCTGACATTCAACGAGATGGTGCGCGAGGGCCGCGTTCGGGCGCCCATCGTCATCGGCCGCGACCACCTCGACTGCGGCAGCGTCGCATCCCCCAACCGCGAGACGGAGGGCATGCTGGATGGCTCCGATGCGATCAGCGACTGGCCGCTGCTGAACTTCGCGGTCAACGCGGTCAGCGGGGCTTCGTGGGTGAGTTTCCACCACGGCGGCGGCGTGGGCATCGGCTACAGCCAGCACGCTGGGCAGGTGATCGTCTGCGACGGCACGAAGGAAGCCGATGAGCGCATCAAGCGCGTCCTGACCAACGACCCGCTCATGGGCATCTTCCGCCATGCGGATGCAGGGTATGAGGAAGCGAAGAAGTGCGCGGCGGAGCACAATGTGCAACTTCCGATGGGACATGACTGATTGGCCAAGCAGCAACCAATCGTGATTGTCATCGGCGGCCCGAACGGAGCGGGCAAGTCCACGATCGCGCCGACCGTACTTGATGAGTACCTCGATGTCGATGATTTCGTGAACGCTGACGCCATCGCTCGCGGTCTCTCCGCGTTCAATCCCGAGCACGTCGCCTTTGAAGCGGGTCGCATCATGCTCGCGGAACTCAAGCGGCTGGCCGCTGCGCGGAAGTCCTTCGCGTTCGAGTCCACACTTGCCAGTCGCTCGTTTGCGCCCTGGATCGAGCGTTTGCGCAAAGATTGCGGCTACCACTTTGTACTTGTCTATGTCTGGGTCAAGAGCCCCGAGCTCGCCGTGAATCGCGTTGTCTCACGTGTTCGCTCGGGCGGACACCTGGTGCCTGAGGACGTGATTCGGAGAAGATGGCAACGCAGTCTTGACAATCTCTTCAAATTGTACATGCCGCTTGCCGACCGTTGGAGAGTGTTCAATAATGGTGATGTCGGCCCCGAAATCGTCGCCGAGGGCGGCCGCGGGCGCGAGTTGACGGCGGGCGACCCGGTGCTGTGGAGTGTGATGCAGGAACGCCGATCATGAACAGCAAGAATGGCGATGAGCGATCCATTCTGGAGCGGTTCGATGACACCGAGGCCATGACCCGCGCGGTGCGCAGAGGCGTCCGCGACGCCCTCCGCCGCCACATGCTCCTGGGCGAGTCCGTGGCCGTCGCCGATGATGCAGCGCCGAATGGCGTGAGGATCCTGGGGCCGGATGAATTGCGACGAATCCTGGACGGGGCGTGATCGATGCCGCGCTCGGTTGCAAGTGAGTAGTACGTAGGTCGGGTCAGTGTACAGACCGAAAACATGGGTGACAGGTGTTCGGAGACATGGGTGACACCTGCCGGTCATAGTGTACCGTCCGTCACGGGGTCGGCGTCGGTCCGCTGGAGCGAGCGCAGCGAGCGGAAGCGGACC
>Ga0299906_10001143_pt1 | contig 22929 bp, 25 predicted proteins | sample RVTome_14_FD_200259 | JGI IMG/M metagenome (GOLD analysis project Ga0299906, IMG submission 200259) | Soil microbial communities from uranium-contaminated site in the Upper Colorado River Basin, Wyoming, United States - RVT145D125 (version 2) ...
ATGATTCTAATCTCGAAGTAAAAAAGAGCGCCATCAAGTCAGCAATCGATATTGGTGACAAAAACCTTCTTGAAAAGCTAGAGGAGCTTTCAAAAGAAAACGATCCTGAAATTGAAAAGCTCCTAGTACTTGCCAAAAATAATTTGTAAGTGGACCGGGAGGGATTTGAACCCTCGATCTCACCCATGCCAAGGGCGTATCCTACCAGTCTAGACGACCGGCCCAAATAATCAGAGAGAAAATTCTGATCGTTTTACAAGTTTGTAGATTGATTATTAACTTTAGCTAAAAGCAACAAATTTTGGCAATAGCTTATCATAAAATATTTAACCGTCATCTAATAGGTCTGTCTGTGGTAGTAGAAAACCAAGCGACCATTACTTACATTCAATTACTAAAAGAGGATTTGTCAATTTACCGACTTGTTCCAAATGACGGAGTCATACCAGAATACAAAGCTGGCCAATTCATAACAATTGGTATGCATGTTCCAAGTGAGGGCAAGGTAATCCGCCGAGCATACTCTATTGCATCACACCCTGAGAACAAAAAGTATGTTGAGCTTGTGATTAGATGGGTAAGAAAACCATTGCCTGGCAGACTAACAACTCAGCTTTTCAATGCAAAAGAAGGCGATGAACTAACTTGGATAAAACCCACAGGTGCAGCGTTGCTAATTAATGATAAATTGCCAGACGGTCAAAAAGATGAAAGAAGAATTGTTTGTCTTGGTGGTGGAACAGGTATTGCACCATTTGTGAGCTTTGCACAACACCTACACTCCACAGGCGATAAAAGAGAGATCGTAGTACTTCATGGTGCTAGCTATATTGATGAACTGAGTTACAAGGACTTGTTTACTGATTTAGAAATGGAGAGTCTTGATAGAGGCCGTGACAAGTGGAATTTTAAATATCGAGCCGCAATAAGTCGCCCACAGGAATGGTTTAACAGATCGTGGAGCGGTCAGGCTGGAAGAGTAGAGACCTTCCTTAGAACAAAAGATGGTGATCCATCGCCACTAGAACAGTTAATTGGTGAAAAAGTTACTCCTCAAAACACAATGTTTTACATTTGTGGATGGCAGGGCACTATCGATGGTTGTATGGACTACCTTAGCGCAAAGGGATTTGTGACTGAGCGAAACAAGCGACCAGACGGAAGCTTTGAAGTCAAGTTCGAGTCCTACGGATAGCACTATAGCTCAAAAGTAATATTGCATAGTTTTATTTCAGTTTCGGGGACGTAGGTTAGCTTGGTATACTGCCAGCCTCGGGCGCTGGAGATCATGGGTTCAAGTCCCATCGTCCCCAGTAATTTTCAAGCATTGAAATAGGACAAGAATTTAATCAAGATGTTTGACAGTTGCAATCTACCTTGCACACCTAAACCCAGTCACAAACGCGCATGTAGAGATTATTGAGGAGTTAAAAAAAGATGCCAAAGTCAAAGTCATGCCGGTGGTTTTTTTAGATGATGGAATTGAGGTAAACAGCCGCAGTTTTCCGTTCAGTTTTGAGACAAGAAAAAAAATGCTAACTGCTGTTTTTGGCAATTCTATTGAAGTCTCTTCTAACTATACTTTTTACGCTCCATTTTTCAAGTATTTCCCCCCAATACTATCCCCATACTCTTGGAAATTAAGAAGCCAAATTCTTGAGGGAATCAATGAAGACTTTTACACATACACTGGAGACAAAACTGAAGGCTTGATGCTCAAAGCGTACAGGCTGAATCCAAAGGTTGGCACGCGAAAAAAGGTCTCAGCATCCTCTGTAAAAAACAAGCTGTACGACGCAGCGATGGGAAAAGAAAGCACTTGGAAAGAGGATGTTCCAAAACAAGTAGTGAAAATAATCGAGGAAAGTTGGGATGTTGTAAAAAAATACGCATCTGCACCAGATGCGACAACACGAATTGCTGGAATGAAATTTCCAAAAGCAGGCCATAAGACAAGATAGATTAATACCGCGTTTGGAGAAAATTCCATGAGATTAAATGTTTCAAAAGTTGTTTGGTTTGACGGTAAATTTACGACACTTGAAAAAGCCAAGGTTCCAATAACAACACATGCAATTCATTACGGAACATCTATTTTTGAAGGAATTCGAGCATATTGGAATTCAAAAAATCTCTACATCTTCAGACTAGATGATCATATCAAGCGATTCCGAAGATCAGGCCAGTTTTACTCTATTGCGCTAAATTATTCAGACGAGCAGCTAGCTTACGCAATAACTAATTTGTGCAAAAAAAACAACGCAAAAAAATCCTGCTATATTCGTCCGTTTTATTTTGTAGGAGATTACGGAATAAACTTGCACGTAAATGAGACGGTGCCAACACACGTAGCTGCATTCATGTTTATCTTTGGAGATCTGTTTAACAAAAATGGAATAAGTGCTGGCATTTCTTCGTGGAGAAAATTTAGTGATGCCTCAACTCCGACCCTTGCCAAAATGGGCGGAAACTATCTAAATTCAATTTTGGCCACCCAGGAATGCAAGCGTAATGGATACGATGAAGCAATCTTGCTTGATTTGCACGCAAACATAAGTGAGGCCCCGGGAGAAAACATCTTCATGGTAAAAAACGACATTCTACTGACTCCGCCTCTAGAATCCTCTGCACTTGAGGGGATCACGCGAGATTCTGTAATGAAACTAGCAGAAGATCTTGGATACCAAGTCAAAGAAAAAGAGATCAGCCGCAGCCAGATTTATCTTGCAGACGAAGTCTTTCTCACAGGCACCGCTGCCGAAATTACACCCATTATGAGCATCGATGGTAAAAAGATTGGCTCTGGAAAAGTTGGCAAGGTTACAAAGAACATGATGAGTGCATACATGGATGTAGTAATGGCAAAAAATGAAAAATATTTTGAGTGGTTAACCCCGGTGTACTAGCATGAAAATCGCTCAAATTGGCGTTGGGGGATGGGGTAAAAATCACGTCAGGGTTTTATCACAGCTTGGCGTTTTGTCAGCAATTTGTGATGCAGACCAAAACAGGGCAAAAGAAACTGGACAGAAATACGGCGTTAACTACTATACCTCACTTGATGCCATGCTAGAAGAAAACGTCGATGCAGTATTTGTCTGCACGCCAACGGCGACTCATTTTGAGATTGCGACAAAGATTATTCAGAAAAAGAAGAGCGTTTTTGTAGAAAAACCAATGACGTATGATTCAGAAGAAGGGACACGGCTCTTAGAGCTTGCCAAAAAAAATGGTGTCTTACTGACCTGTGGATATATTGAAAGATTCAATCCGGCAGTTGAAGGAGTAAAGGATTTTGTGAAATCAAAAAAATATGGCGATCTCATAATGCTAGAGTTTCATCGAGAAAACAGAATGCCCCTCCACATAAAGGACGTTGGCATAATTTACGACACTTCTGTACATGACATAGACACTGCGATGTGGCTTTTTGATGACACCCCAGAGGTTGTTTTTGCAAGGGCAGGAAAGATCAGACATGACCACGAAGATTTTGCGACAATAATGCTGGGATTCAAAGATAACAAAGTTGCAATAATTTCTTCGAACTGGATAACATCGGCGCGCATAAGACATTTTAACGCTGTATGCACCGAAGGAATAGTTTCAGGCGATTTTCTCTCACAAGAAGTCAAAATTCAAAAAGACCAGCAAGTTGAAACGCTCACAAAAGAAAAACAAGAGCCATTAACGCTTGAAATCAAAAGCTTTCTTGACGCACTTGAAGGAAAAGTAAATCTAAGGGTGAGGCCAGAAGATGCAGTAAATGTCACCAAAATTGCAGAGGCAGCCTTGTTGTCAAGTAAAAAAGGAGTGCCAATTTACCTAGATCTAAAATGAACAAAAAAATGATGGACATCCTAGTATGTCCAATTGACAAGCAGTTTCCACTTGAAATCATAGAAACGGAATCAAAAGACCAGATTGTAATTGAGGGGGCATTATACTGTTCCAAGTGTAGCCGATTCTACCCAATTATTGAGGAGATACCGATAATGCTGCCTGACGAGCTTAGAGACAAAAAACAAGACATTGACTTTTTGGAAAAAAACAAAGAAGATCTGCCTCAAAAAATAATTAAACACGCAAATCCATGGCACCTGTGATATCTTTTGATAACTAAATTTGTTTCAAAAAAAGCCAAACTTGGAAAAAATGTAAAGATTTGGCATTTTGCCTATGTTGGAGACAAGACCATCATTGGAAACAATGTAAAGATTGGCTCACTAGCCCATGTGGACTATAACGTAACTATTGGCGATAATACCATGATAGAAGGTCTTGTGTACATCCCACCACTCTCAAAGATTGGTAAAAATGTCTTCATTGGTCCTGCTGCTGCCCTAACAAACGATCCGTATCCTCCCTCTGGAAAAATGGTCGGAGTGACAATCAAAGATGGGGCAGTGATTGGCTCACGGGCAGTCATAAAGGCTGGTGTCACAATTGGCAAAAATAGCGTAGTTGCAATGGGGGCAGTAGTGACAAAGGATGTTCCAGACAACACTGTAGTAGCTGGCGTTCCTGCAAAGGCAAGATACTCCAGAGAGGAATACGATAAAAAGCAAAAAAAGTGGCAGGCCTAAGATTTTATCTGTTTTTGGAATATTTTGTTTTTCATCTTTGTTAGTACGAGTACCCAGATCACCACAAGTATAATTGCAATTGCTGCCTTGATTATGGAGCCAATCAAAAAGTCAAGCTGTTCCCCATATCCCTCAACTGAGATTTGTGCGACCAGCGTAACAAGTACGGCTCCGCCTATCAATATCAATGCCCACATTGCTGCAATGAAGATATAGATCAGAGAGTGACCCATGTCTTTACCTCCATCAAAAATGCAGTAATTATTGCCAAAATTCCTGAAAATACCGCTAACCGAAATATTGTCAATCCTATTTCTTTTTCGGTTAATGGCTTGCCTGCTACAATTAATCGAACAAGTGTGATTGGTGCATCCGTTTCCTTTGTAGTCGTAATCTTGTGATCATCGGTGTGAGTTGTAGGATTTTTTATCTGTCTGTGTTCTACGATGCGTTTTACGCTAGACAAAAACAGAAACGAGTTGATAACTGCGGGAAGTAGTGCTATTGCTGCAATCACTTCAACGTGACCTATGATTGCAATCACACCATACATTGCGCCAAGAACAAGGGCCCCCGAGTCGCCTGGGAAAATCCTGCTTGGAAACCTGTGATATTTGTAAAATGCAAGTGATGCAAAGGCCAACGGCAGAGTCATTATTGCAACCGAATAGTTTTGCAAGATAAAGAGCGCTATTGCCAGCGAAAAGGCGGCAATGGTCATAAATCCACTTGCTATCCCATTCATCACGTCAATAGAATTTATTGTATTTCCGGTAATTGGAATCATGAATATTATCACCCCAAGATACAGTGCTGGGATCTTGACTGCCCCAAAAAGAGGAAACTCAAGGTTGCTATCATATGCACCAAGTGCAATTATTGGAATTGCTGCAACGGCAAGGGCGACTGGTTTGAACCAGCCACCAAGAACCATCCTGTCATCCACAAAGCCCACTACAAAGGCAGCCGAGGTTGTAACCAATATGGCTGCAATCCCCTTTGTGATTAGCTCGTCCGCAGGAAGAAGAAAATAAAGAGAAATTTCTGATAAAATTATTCCAGTAAGAATTGCTGGCCCACCAGGCCTTGGTATCATCGCGCCCCCAATACGGTTGACATCTTTTACAACCCAATTGCGTTTTGTGAGTTGTTTTATCAGCGGCGGTACCAACCCCAAAACAACAAAGAACGCAATAAGCGAGGCCACTATCGCCGAAATTATCTCAGCTTGCAATTACCTTACTTTTTTCAGTTGGGATTTAATATTATCTGCAAGTGTCGGGCCAATTTTATCAATCTCAGCCAGCTTGTCGACTGGGATTTTTTTTAGATCATCTATGGTTTTAATGCCACGGCCGTAAAGCTTGCGTGCTCGAACCCGTCCAATTCCCTTGATTTGAACTAGGTCAGCTAATTCTTCTTTTATTCCATATAGGAGTCTTTTTCTTATAATTGCAAGATCTTCTAAGAGATCAGATCGTCCAAGTAGTTTTGCCAGCTCATAAAGACAGTATGAAAGCCAGTCTGCCATTTCGACTAGTCTGTGCATGTCGCCAGATTCAATGTTGAGGTTATCTGATAGCTGGATTTCAGATGATTCGCTTATCCAGGAGTGTAGTGCAAGCAGGCTCCTTGAGCAGTCATATTCTGAGATGGGTTCAACAAGTTCTGAGGAGTGGTTTTCCAACAAGACGTTTACGGTTTCATAATCCCTATTTCTAAGGGAAAATTTGGGAAAGAATTCTTCGCAGCTTGAAATGAGGTGCAAAAACCCAAGTGTGTGTTTTTTGTTTTCTGAGGCCATTTCTATTCCACGCCTAAAGTAAATTGCAGTGAGTGGATCAACATACAGCATTGATACCTTTTTGCCAAATTCAGTTGATGCAAATCTTTCTCCTTTTTGTACAATGAGATTTTCGCGCAAGAGAAACTTTTTTGCAATCTCAATTGAGAATCGCAGTGTGTTTTTTCTTGTCTGAAGACCTGCCAGAGTCTTTGAAAAAAACTCAAAGATTTCCTCATTTTTTATTCCCGGGTTTGATACGATATGGCTCAAAATGTGAATTCTTAATGCCTTGTCGTCGGTAAGCTGTGATTCGATTGGTTCTGGGCTTCCGTTTACATAATAATCGATTAGGTCTGCTGCATTTGCATTGCCAACTATTATGGCCTCGCCAAAGCTGTCGTATTGTGGTCTTCCTGCCCGGCCACAAAGCTGTTTGTATTCTAAAATGCTGATTGGCTTGTTGGTAGCAGATTTGACATCATATCTTGCAATGTTTGATATTACTACTCGTTGTGCTGGTAGGTTTACGCCTGCAGCAAGCGTTGGCGTTGAAGCAAGTAATTTGATTTTTCCACCTCTAAATTCGGTTTCGATTATTTGTCTGCAGTTTTGGTTGAGGCCTGCATGATGAAAGCCCACGCCTTTTTTTAAAAGTGCAGCTAGTGTTTTTACTAACTCTGTATGTTCATTGCTATCAAGTAGTTTTTTTGAGATCTCATCAAGGTATTTTCTTTCAGGATCAGAGAGAAATTTTGATACAGCATCAGCCCCTTTTGCGGCCAAAGAGGCAGAACGCGTTCTTGTTTCTGCAAAGATTAAGGATTGTCCGCCATTTTTTATTGTGTCAATACACAGGTCAACTGGTGGACCTCTGATGCTTGATTCAATTTCTACTGATTCACCGTTATTCCACAGAATTGTTCCACCATCGAAGACTCCCTCCGTTAGAGGCACCGGCCTCCAATCACTTAAGACTAGTGCACATCCAAGCCACTCTGATAGCTCATCAGAGTTTGTCACGGTTGCACTTAGGGCAAGAATTTGCGGTTTTGTCTCCATCTCTTTAAGTCTTGTCAAAAGTACTTCAAGGGTCGGGCCCCTGTCCTGATCACCAATTAGGTGGACTTCGTCTGCCACAACCAGCCCTATTTTGTCAATCCACTCTGCACTATGACGCATAAGTGAATCCATTTTTTCGTTTGTAAGCACTATAATGTCTGCGTTTTCGGCTTCTTTGTCTACTGAGTCAAAATCACCTGTAGAAATTGTTACCTTGATAGTTCTGCCCAGGCTAATTTTTTCCAGTTTTTTGAATTCGTAGAATTTTTCTGATGCAAGGGCCCTTAGTGGTGTCAGATATACGACTTTTCCTTCTTTGTTTTTTAGAAAATTCATTATTGCAAGCATTGCAATGAGTGTTTTTCCACTTGCCGTAGGCGCTGCAACAAGGACGCTTTGCCCATCCAATAACCCTGCATCTATTGCATCCTTTTGTGGGGGAAATAGTTCTGTGATTCCTTGTTCGGCAAAAAATTGCTTTGCAGTGTCGGCTAGTTCAAGTTCGGCTATCTTCATACCCGGTTATAGTGACCAGGCTTGGATTCATAAATTGATGCCTCGCGCAGCATCCTTCGAATAAAGTTTCTTGCCTCTTCTTCTGTAAACTTGCCTGTCTTTGCAAGCTCTTTTACAAACAGTTTTTCTTCAACAGGTGTTTTGTGGTCTCCTTCAAGTGATTTTAGAACATCCATGAATAGTTGTAGTTTTGAGACTTCGCTGTGTGGCCTTCCCTGAAGTACGCCAAGATCAACTTTGCCAGTGTTTACGTCAACTCCTGCGTCCTCAAGCATGCTTTGAATTAGATATATTGCCCGCTCAGCATCCTCGCCATCAACCTGATCCTTCATCAAAAGCCTTGCCCTTGCAGTAGCTAGTCTGATCAGTCCTCCAAGCTGTCTTGGTGTTACTGTGATCATTTCCTCTGATTCTACATTTCTCATCTTCATGTAATATTCTAGAATTTTTTCTTCCGCATCTTGGGTAAGGACGGGATCATTTCTTTTGCAGTATGCCAGATATTTTGTAAAAATGTCAATATCAACGATTGATCTATTATCAGGAGATGAGCGCTTGTGTAGATTTATGATGTGTTGTGCAATGATCCTATCTCTTTCCTTTGATGGAATATCTCGCACAACAAAGATCAGGTCAAATCTTGTGAGAAGTGGAATTGGTAACGCAACATTTTCTGTGATGTTTTTGAACGGATCATATTTTCCATACATCGGGTTTGCTGCAGCTAAAATCGATGTTCTTGCGTTTAGGGTAGCAACTATACCACCTTTTGCGATGCTTGCAGATTGTTGTTCCATTACTTCGTGTAGTGCGCTTCGGTCTTCTGGCTTCATTTTATCAAATTCGTCTATAGCGACGAGGCCTTGATCACCCAAAACTACGGCTCCAGCTTCAAGCATCATAATTCCGGTTTTGTCGCGAACTACTGCCGCTGTGAGCCCTGCTGCGGTGGAGCCCCTCCCAGAGGTGTACAGTCCTCTAGGTGCAATCCTTGCACAAAACTTGAGCATTTCGCTCTTGGCAGTCCCAGGATCACCTACCAGGAAGATGTTAATGTCTCCCCTAATCTTTGTGCCATCCTGCAATACTCTTTGTGAAGAACCAACCATAAGCAAAAGAATTGACTCTTTGATTAACGAGTGTCCCTGAATGTGGGGGGCAAAAGAATTGACCAATCGTTCGTAGACATCTGGACTCCTTGCCAAAGATTTGATTAATTTTTCCTCTTCTGGTGAGATTTCTTCTCTTTCGGATCTCCTAGAGTTTTTGGATCCCCTTCCTCCAAGGAATTCAATATTGTTTCCCTCTATTCGAAGTCTGTGAAGGCCGCTGTGAATACGAGTACCAGTAATTTGCTCCTGCTCAATCCTTACCATACCAGTAAGAATTATTCTGTCTCCTGGTCGTGCATTATCCACAAGGTCTTGCCTTATTGTTACATCGATGTAATGTGGTAGTTGTCCTGGTGGAAGGTCTTCGGGTAACTCTTGTAGTCTTACAATTTGAAAGTCGATAAATTTACTTTGTTCAGAGTCAATTCGCATATCACGGTGAGCACATTTTTCGTGTGAACACTTGCTTGGGGTGTAGATATTCAAGCCCCTTTCTAGCGGAACCTCGGTGAGATGTCCTTCCGGGCACTTGTAGACAACATTTTTTGCAAGTGGTTTTACTTCAGAGGCACGCACAACCATGCCTGAAACACTCGTTAGCTTGCCTATTACTTCGGCATTTATTTGTCGAAGGCTGCGTTGCATTGGATAGTTTGCAATTCTGACTCTGATATCATCGGAGATTTTCTTTGCATAGTCTGGGAATCTTTCTTCTAAAATATTTTTTACTGCACGTGCAAATGCGTAAAGAATCTCATCTGGCTCAACGTTAAATTTTACCTCAATGTCTTTTTGTGATACTATGTCGTTATAGTCTACAACAATATACTTGGCTTGTTTTGCCATCATTTGATCAATTTCTTCTACATATCTGAATGAGCCAGATTTGTCCTTAAAGGATGCAAGAAAACTTTGCACCTGATCAATTAGCGCCCCACGTGATTGAGTTTCAAGTGTCACTTTTTATCACCAAATATCTGGTTGACAAAGTCCGTGCTGTTTTTGTGTATTATGTTATACAACGCACGTTCCTCTATTGATAGCTTTTTTGCAGTATCAGCAGTAAGCTCCATTGAATTTGCCCGAGGGACTAGTTTTCCTAGTCTTTTTCTTATCAAAGTCTTTAGTAAGCTTTGAAGCTTGTCGTATTCTTTTTCGGACTGTCTTGACATATAGCCAATCACTTTGATGTAAAAGTCCGGCTCAAGGTGAGACAGTTCTTCGCCTTGAAAGTTCTCCTTTGAGATCGATTGAGTAAGCTCAATTCCCATGTCAGATTCTTGTATCTCTGCATGTTTTTCTGATTCAAGTGTTTGTGCGATCCATCGAGGAAGGTTAAGAACCTCGCCTTGTTTTCCAATGACCTCAACGTCTGAGACATTTATCTTAAAATCATGATTAATGACAGTCTTTACGTCCTGAGTATCATACCCTATAGAATAAGCCTGCAAAAGCTCGTTTATTTTCAACATTTACCAAACTTGCTTCAAGGATTTAATGGATACGATCGATCAAATGTGTTTACAAATAGCTAAGATCATTTGATCCTCAGCCGTAATGTATTAGTAAGATCAGTCGGAAACTCATCACATTGTCTGTTTCAAATACTATGTGGGTTGAAAAGTACCGACCCCTAAAAATATCCGATCTAGTAAATCAAAAAGAGATAGTAGGAAGCATCACGTCGTTAATAAAAAACGTCTCCGAGATGCCACACCTTTTGTTTTCTGGTTCTGCAGGTGTCGGGAAAACTACACTTGCCTTGTGTTTGGCTCGTCAGATCCTAGGGGACAGATGGCGTGAATACACACTAGAGCTAAACGCCTCAGACGAACGTGGTATAAACATGGTCAGAGAACGGGTCAAAAAGTTTTCAAGGTTTGCGGGCCTTGATACAAACATCCCATTTAAGCTCATAATCCTCGATGAGGCAGATGAGATGACCTCTGATGCCCAGACTGCCCTGCGAAGAATAATTGAGGACACCTCAAAATATTGCCGCTTTGTTCTTATTGCAAACAACATTTCAAGAATCATCGAGCCACTTCAAAGTAGGTGTGCCGTATTCAAGTTCACAAGAATTTCCGAAAAAGAAGTCATAGCACATCTAAAAGAAATTGCAAAAAAAGAAAAGATAAAGGTAGACGAAGAAGGCCTCAAAACAATCTTTGATTACACAGAGGGGGATCTTCGACACGCCATCAATCTTTTGCAAGCAGCAGCTAGTCTTGGAAACATCACAGAAGATAATGTCAAGTCCTCAGCTGGTCTTACAAAAACAAAAGACGTAGACGAAGTTCTCAAGCTTGCACTAGGTGGCAAAATCATGGATGCAAGAAACAAAATGATAGAGCTTATCAAAGTGTACGGAATGTCAGAGTCTGATTTTCTAAGATATCTTAATGAAGCAATTTACAAGACAAAACATGACAATCTTGTAGAAATTTCTGAAATAATTGCAAAATATGATTATCGTATTTTGTCTGGAGCAAATCCCGAAATTCAGCTTTCAGCGCTTTTGGCTGAGCTGAGCAAGCTTGGAAAATAGCGCAGAGAGAGGGATTTGAACCCCCGGGTGCTTGCGCACACAGGCTCTCAAGGCCCGCGCCCTACCGAGCTAGGCGACCTCTGCGGGATTCGATGATAGTAACTACTTAAAATTTGTTTTAGTATTAAGACGATATAATTTAGAATTAAAAGAAAAGAAAAGAAGTTTGTTTCTAGTCGTGTGCGTGTGGGTTTGTTCCGCCTTCGAGCTTGACATATGTACCAGCCGCTTTTTCGTGGTGTTCAAGATTTGATTGATCAACCTTGATAGCCAGAGGTGGACAAACTGAAACACATGCCATACACCAGATGCAATCATGTTCTCTGATAGGATCTGCTTTATCGGTTTTGTCTTTGCGTTCTTCTTTTACTGCAGAGCCTGTACCTGCAAAGGTTTTTCCAATTACGTCTTTTGCTGGAATATCCATTTCAGTTCTGTACCATTGGAAAACTTGTACTGGACAAGCCTCAATGCATGCTCCGTCAGCTACACAAGAATCCCAATCGACTGCAACCATTGTACCGCTGACTCCTAGTGGGACCTGTTTTTCGCCGTGTTTTTTATAGTCGGCTATGACAGCTTCGTCTGAGAAAGCCTCAGCGTCGCTTCTTCCTGGCCCCCACATGAAGTGATAGTGTTCGCCATCAGAATGCATAATTTTTCCAATTGGTTTTAGTCCTTGTGGGAAATTTTCGTCTATTGGCATATGACTATTCTTAGTGAGATGTTATTTAAATCTAAACAAAATTAGTATAAACTAAATTTGGCTCTGACAAAAATGACAGATTATAACACTGTTTTTTAGTTGATCGCCCTTACGTTCATATTTTTTGATTTTACAGTTGAGGAGTTGGAAATTTACAAGTACGATGTATATCGAGGCCCAAACATTGGCATTTATACCAAAGTAAATGACAGTTTTGTTTTTGTTCCAAATGGCTTTGCACACACAAAAGCAACTACCTTAGCTACGTACCTAAAGGTAGAATACCTGTTTACCTCAGTAGCAAGTACAAGGCTCATTGGAACCATGATGGCAGTAAACAATCATGGCATGTTGCTGCCAAGCACGTGCTCAGAATACGAGGTGCAGTATTTGAAAAAATCAACTGGTCTTAATGTTGGGATTTTGGACACAAAGCACAATGCTTTGGGCAATCTAATGTGTGTAAATGACAAAGGCGGAATAATTTCACCAAAAATTCCAAAGGAAGTGCTAAAAAACATTCAGGACATACTAGGAATAGAGGTGATTCAGAAAAAAATAGCAGGTTACCATCAGGCAGGTGCCATGATTTGTGCAAACAATATTGGAGGCATAATCCATCCAGAAACCGACGATGACGACATTAAATCAGTTTCAGATGTTTTAAAGGTCAAATTAGAGCCAGCCACCATTAATGGGGGAATACCATATGTCTCATCTGGAATTTTGGCAAACAACAAGGCAGTAGTGGTAGGCAATCTCACAAACGGCCCAGAGATCATGATGCTAACAAGGGCTTTTACAAATTAAACAGTGATTTTACATCAGAAAATAACGAGTCGACTAAAGCCAAAGTTTCCTTTCCATCACTCATGTTTTTTACAACGACTTGGTTTGTTGAGTATTCTTTTGGTGCAACAATTACAACAAACTTTGAATTGGATGCGTTTTCCATTTGTTTTTTGAATGGTCTGCCAATGAGATCAATTTCCGTGTGTACGCCCATATTTCGCAGCTTTGATGCTATGTTGATTGCTGGTTTGAGCATTTCTTCGTTAACAAATAAAACGGAGATTTGTGGGTTTGAATCCATATTTTGTAGCCCATGACTTTCCAACGATAGAATAATGCGTTCAACTCCACCTGCAACACCAGTTGCGCCAAGATCGTCTCTTCCAAAGGCTTTTGGTAGACTATCATATCTTCCCCCGCCCACCAATGCGCCAACATCTGAGGAGCTGTCAAATGCCTCAAAAACCACACCTGAATAATAGTCAAGGCCTCGAACTATGCCGAAATTTACCCTGATGTTTTCTACACCCCTGTTTTTAAGAGTGGAGAACAGTTCCCTTAGTTCAACCCATGCATCCATTCCTGACACCTCAAAGGCTTTCTCAACTTCTTGTGGCTGGCCCTTTATTTTTGAAAATTCCAAGATTTTTTCTAGTTTTTCCTTAGAGTAGCCCTTTTGTTGGTATTCTTGTAGGATTTCGTCTTTTTTCTTTTTTTGAATTTTGTCAATTGCCCGAAATATATCCCCAATTAGCTGCGGATCGTTTGATTCAAAGACCTTTGCAACTACTGCCTCAACTAATTTTCTGTGTGAAATATCTATTATGATGTTTTTGAGATTTAGTTTTGAAAAAAACTTGCTTGTGAATTCAATTATTTCTGCATCAGATTCCAGGCTTGGCTTGCCATAGATTTCAAGGTCCCATTGGTGAAAGTATCTGTATCTGCCTTTTTGTGGTTCGTCGTATCGCCATACGCCTCCAAAGGCAGCAATCTTTGCTGGGAGTTTGAGTGATTTTTGCGAAACAACATAACGTGTTAGCCCTATAGTGAAATCAAACCGTAGTGCTACTTCGCGTTCTCCTTTGTCTTTGAAAAAATAAATTTCATCTCTAATAGTAGGTCCGCTTTTAGCTTCAATAACTGAGACAAGTTCTATTGGCGAAGGATCCATAAAGTTGAATCCAAATGTCTTACAGGTCTCCAGAAATTTTTGTCTGATGTGTTCGATTTTTAATTGCTCGTTACTTTCAAAATCCTTCATTCCTCTTGGAAGATTCAACTGGTGAAGCTTCCTAGTTAATGGATTTAGATGTTGCTCTATACTGCACATCGTTTTACTATTATAATAGAGAGAGATCAATCTACTAATTGAGCTACAAATATCTGGAGCATGCAACAGACGCATTCATCGAAGTCAACGCCTCCAATTTAGAAGAAGCTTTTACTCTTGCGGCAAAATCAATAATTGAAACAATTCTTGATATCGATGCAGTTGAGGCAAAAAAAGAACGACAAATTACAGTAACTGGCAAGGATCTCAACTATTTGTTGTATAACTGGCTTGAGGAATTGATAATTTTGACCATAACTGAGGGTTTTGCTTCAAAAACAGTCAAGCTCAAAATAGAAAAAAACGCGGAATACAGGATTTTGGCAACGTTGGCAGGCGAAGAAATTGATTGTAAAAAACACCATTTTAAGATGGAGATCAAGTCGCCTACATTTCACTTGATGGAAATAAAGCAGAATGGTGATGTACTGATGCGCTACCTCCTAGACCTATAAAATTATAGACATATGTCAAATCTTAAAGTTCATGGAAGACCCAGAAATAGAAAAAATTAAGCAAAAAAAACTTGAAGAACTGCTCAAGCAACAACAAGAAGCGATTGCCCAAAGCCAAGTAGAGGTAATTGATCTTGATTCAGCTAATTTCGATCAGGTCATTTCCACTCAAAGTCTGGTATTGGTAGATTTTTGGGCAGAATGGTGTGGACCATGCAAGTTAATGCACCCAGTCTTTGATCGAATGGCAAAAAAATATCGACATATCAAATTTGCACGAGTAAATGTTGATAAATGCCAAGACGTTTCAATGCGGTTTGGGGTTCAGGCAATACCAACCTTCATCATGTTCAAAAATGGCCAGCCAGCTGACAGAATGATGGGAGCCGTTGGCGAGCCTGGCATCCACATGATTGCTCGAAAATATCAAATGTAACCATACGCAGAATCGATTTTTCGCTGGATTGCCACAATTTCATTTAGTACTGTTTGTTCTTCTGGGGAAAGTTTGTGGGTGAATTTTTCAATCAATTGTTTTGCTTCAGAGGATCGTGGTAGTGAATAAAATACATCTTCCTCAAAGATATGCCTTCCAATCATCACGTCTTGTATAGAGCAAGCTACCTCTTGGCCGTGTGTTGCCGACTCGATTGTCTTTTTACCATCCTGAAGCTGGTGGATTATTCCAATCTTTTTACCATTTTTGTTCATGATTGGAATTTTTTGTCTTACCTTTCCCACGTCAACACGTATTCCAAATACTGCTGGATTGCTGTTTCTAAAGATGTATCCTTTCAGAAAAGTGAACTTGCAAACAGGTGTCAGCTCGCTAAATATTGCGCCTTCCTCGTTTGCTGTGTCCTCGTCTACCCACTGCACATAGTTATCAATGAGGCTATAGATTATTTTGTCATTGAAGATTTTGACATGATTTATTTCTGATTCTTCTTGTGCATCAGGTAGCGTTCGTACATTAAAGGCCAAGATCACGCCAAGGTGTCTGTCTTTATCTTTGATGATTTTTGCATCCATTACGTCACGGTGACTAACATGGCCAATGTCTGCTTTTGCAATTGGTATTTGCTGTCTCCTTAGCATTTCTGTTAGTGCCTCCAGAGACCCAATTGTATCGCATTTTAGTATTATTCCGTTTGTTTGAGTGTCGATAAATACAGACTTCATTTCAGATTCGATGATCTTTTTGAACTCTTCGAGTTTTCCGTCATCATTCGTGACATAAACTGTACTGCCAGGAAGTACACCGTCCAAATCAGGTGATGCAATCTTTATTCCAGCAGCTGCCTCCACATGATCAACTGGTTTGAATTTGTCGCGAGGATCACGCATCTCATCAAGTGGTTTTGGCAAAAGCATTGCCTTTGGTTTTGTCACAATGACTGTGTCTCTTTTTGCTACAACTACGCTGTCTCCTTTTTTTATCTGACCATCAATTAGTATCATGTTTGCCGTTGTTCCAAGGCCCACCTCGTCGTTTACTTCAAGAATTATTCCGCGGCTTGGTTTTTCTTCCTGTGTAAGCCTTTTTTGCATGTATTGTTGTGTTAGACCCACCAAAACAGTCAAAAGTTCTGGAATTCCCACGCCAACTCTTGCACTGACTGGGACGATTGCTACTTCTTTTGCAAAATCTTGCACACGGTAGAATGCTTCGGATTGAAAACCCAAAATCGAAAGCGTCCCAACGACGTTGTATATTTGCTCATCAAGTGTTGTTTGGATAAACTGATCTTGTTGTTTTATTGCCTGCGTAATGTACGGTGTATCAATTTTTTTCCATCCAGGTATCTGGTCAACTTTGTTGAGCGCAATTACAAATGGAACTTTTCTTGCCTGAAGAATTTTTAGGCTTTCAGTGGTTTGTGGCTGAAATCCGCGGTTTGTATCCACTACCAAGATTGCAATGTCTGCTGCAGAACCACCACGAGTTCTAAGGTTTGTAAAAACTTCGTGTCCTGGAGTGTCAATTACCAAAAGGCCTGGAACTTCGTATTCTGATTTTGTGAGTCTTTCGTACAGCTGCCCGCACATTTTTTTGATTGTTTCTGTGGGCAGAAAGCTTGCGCCTATGTGCTGTGTTATGCCGCCTGCTTCTCTACTTTGGACGCCAGTTCCACGAATTTTATCAAGTAATGAGGTTTTACCAGAATCTACATGGCCCAATACGGCCACAATCGGTTGTCGAATTCTCAAGGCAACTCACTGAAATGCTACCCTCGCTTCCTTTTCAAAACTTTCTTTTGAATCCGACGCGTGAATGATATTGTCAGATATTCCAAGGCCAAAGTCACCTCGAATTGAGCCGGCGACTGCCTCATACGACTTGGTTGCGCCAACCAAAAGACGTGTTGTAGCAACAGCGTTGTTTCCTTCAATTATTGCAGCTACAACTGGTCCTGATGTGATAAATGAGACAAGTTCACCAAAGAATGGTTTTGTGCTGTGAACCGAATAAAATTCCTCTGCTTGGGATTTTGTAAATGTAAACATTTTCAGTTTTAAAATTTTGAAGCCCTTGCTTTCAAATCTTGAGATGATTTGGCCAACTAGTTTACGCTCTACTGCGTCTGGTTTTATTATGAAAAGTGTTTGTTCTGTCAATTTATTCTAAAACTACTTTTTGATAATTCCGCCCTTTTGGTATTTTTTGGTCCACTTGAGTTTACGCGGATCGCGTTTTAGCACCAACATATTTTTTTTGCATTTTGGAGAACAGAACCACAATACTGTGCCGTCATTTTTGACTAGCATTGTGCCTGATCCTTTCGAAACTGGCCTGTCGCAAAAACTGCATGGTTTTACAATTAGACTCAATTATTCATCACTTTATCTTCTTGGCTTCACGTTCTGTTTCGCGAAGCATCAAAATGTCAGATAGCCTTACAGAGCCTTTTACGTTTCTTGTCAAGATTCTTCCCTTGTCTCTTCCGCCTAGAATTTTTACTCTAACTTGTGTAATCTCGCCCGCAATTCCGGTCTTGCCAACAATTTGTATTACTTCTGATGGTACTACGTCTTCTGTTTGGGAAGTACTCATTGTTACTTGCCACCTTTAAGTTTCTTAATTGAAGATACTACTTCTTCAACAATGTGGTTTGCGTCTCCTGCGTCAATTATTGCTGCTGCTGCAGAAGTAACATCTATGCCAAGTGCTTTTCCTAGCTCTTGTTTGCTTGGGACAAATGCATATGCAGCGTTTTGTTCTTCGCAGATAATTGGAAGATGCGCGACAACCTCTGGAGGTTCGACATCTTCGGCAATAACTATTAGTTTGCTTATTCCTCGCTCAATTGCTTTTGTTGCCTCGTTTGTTCCTTTTCTGACTTTACCACTTTGTGAAGCCACACGTACTGCCTCTAGTATTGGATTTATGAGGTCAGCTGGCGTCTCGAATTTTACATAGTAAGCCTTAGCCAATTAAATCACCCATAGGGATCATCTCCATTCCTTGGGTTTTTGGGTATCGCCTTATTAGTGTTATCTGCCAAGAATTGCCTTTACCTTTTTGAGGTATTTTGACATCAAACCATCAAGTCTTTGTTGCGAGTCCGACTCTGCGTAAATTCTTGCAATTGGCTCTGTCCCACTTGATCGTATCATCACCCAGTTTTTGTCATCGAATATTATCTTGATTCCATCTGTTGTGTCATAGCTTTGGTGTTCTTTTTTGAGTTGTGCAATTACCTTGTTGGCTTGCTGTTTTGTGCACAAAACCTTGTCTTTTGTTGTAAAGGATTTGGGAATGCGGTTTAGCTCCCCCGTTAGAGACTTGCCAGAGTGGGCAAGAAGGTCCAACATTAACGCAAGCGTCATGCAGCCGTCTCGTACTTGGTTATGTTTTCCGTACATAAAGCCCCCATTTTCCTCAAAGCCGACAAGGGCTTTTTCTGGCACCATCCTTCGGGATACCTCTACGCTTCCGACTTTGGTTCGAATTACCTTTGATTTTGTCTTAGATGCAATTGCTTCAATTACGGAGCTGGAGTTAAGACATGTTACAACCTTTGATTTTGGGTTTCGTTTTAGAATGAAATTTGTCAGCAGCAGTGCTGACTTGTCTCCGCTCAAAATCTCTCCCTTGTTATCACAAAATATGCTTCGATCCCCATCACCATCAAATGCAATGCCAAGATCTGCTTTATTTTGACGTACTGTTTTGGAAAGTTTTTGTAAATTGTCTGGTGTTGGCTCTGATCCCCTTCCTGGAAATCTGCCATCGATTTTTTCATTTATTTGGAATATTTTGCAGCCAAGCTCCTTGCAGAGAATTGGTGCTGAAACTGCCTGGGCCCCATTACCAAGATCTAAAACCACTTTGAACTTTTTTGATTTTATCTTTGCCAAATTTACCTGCGATTTGATTCCATCAAGATATGTTCGCAGTACTCGTGATTCGGTTGCAGTTTTGCCAAGTTTTTTGCTATATTTTATCCATTTTTTTCCAAAGTAAATTCCTTCTATGGTTTGCTCACCATCTCTTGAGAGTTCAACGCCGTCTCTGGCAACAGGTTTTAGTCCATTGTATTGTGGCGGGTTGTGAGACGCAGTAATCATAATTCCGCCGTTATATCTAAGAGTTTTTGTTGCATATTCAAGGGCGGGGGTGGGAACAAGGCCTGCAATGTTGCAGCTAATACCACAGGAGTTCAGAGTGGAACATATCACCTTGGCAATGACTGGACTGGAGTCTCTGCCATCATAGCCTACAAGAATTGGCCCCTTTTTGAAAAAAGTTGCAATAGCCATTGTAATATCGTGGATGAACTCTAAGGTCAGATCCTCACCGAAAACTCCCCTTATTCCATTTGTGCCAAATAATTTTCCCATCGCTTGTGGTTTTCATGAGCTAAATTTGTGCTTTGTTAGATTTTTGTGGGATGCAAGTTATCCAATGGTAAGCAATAAGTTTGTGTAAAATTGGAGCATCAGTGCGGGGGTTGCCAAGCCTGGTCAAAGGCGTAAGGTTTAGGCCCTTATCTCTTAGGGGTTCGTGGGTTCAAATCCCACCTCCCGCATTTTCGCTTAAAACCAAAACAGCATTAATAAAGTGATTTTGTAACAAAACTCTGTGAAAAAAATCAGAGTAGGAATCACTGTTATTGGAAAGGACAAAGAGGGAATCGTAGCTGCGTTTACAAATTTCATTTTTCAAAAAAACGGTAACATTGAGAAGGTAAACCAGAATGTCATAAAGGGACTCTTTGGAATGCACCTTGAAGCGTCATTTTCAAAAGCGTTTAACATAAAGGCATTTGATAGGGAGCTTCAGGGCCTAGGAAAAAAGCTCGGCATGGAAGTAAGTGTCTATCACGAGATAAACTCGCAAAAAAACATCGCAATCTTTGTTACAAAAGAGTCTCATTGTCTTAGAACTCTGCTCGATGCAAATGCAAAAAAACAGCTTAAAGGACGAATCAATGTCATAGTTGGAACACAAAGAACGCTTGAGCCTCTTGCAAAAAAAGCAAGAATTCCATTTATTCTAGTTGATGAAAAAGACCAACAAAAGGCAGAAGACAAACTAGTTGAAATTACAAAACGTTACGACGTTGATTTGGTAGTTTTAGCTCGCTACATGAGAATAATGACTCCAAACTTTGTATGGAGATACCCACACCGAATAATCAATATTCACCCCTCGTTATTACCAGCGTTTCCTGGAGCGTTTGGTTATGCACAGGCATTTGAGCGAGGAACAAAAATTGTTGGTGTGACTGCCCACTACGTCACTGAGGAGCTGGACCAAGGACCAATAATATTTCAAGATTCTTTCAAAGTAGATTCATCAGATACACTTGAGGTCATCCGGCAAAAGGGTCAGAAGCTAGAAGCAGATACTCTGCTAAAGGCAGTCAAAATGCACCTTGACGGAAAACTTGAGGTAAGCTGGAGAAAAGTGTACACAAAGTGAATGGTATAAAGGATTTTTCTGATCCAAATCTACGAAGGCTGATCAAAAACAAAAGGCAGATTGCGTTGATTCCCGTAGGCTCACTTGAACAGCATGGTTCACACTTGCCAATATCTACAGATTCTGATATCGTAACAGAAGTAGCAGAAAGGGTTGCAAAAAAATGCAATCTTTTGCTTTTGCCCACAATTACGTACGGGGTTTCGTTTGAACACGCGCCGTTTTTCAACCTTAGTATAACTGCGCAAGCCTTGCAGAAATTGCTCACAGACCTATGCATTTCGCTTGCCCAAAACAAAATTTACAAGATAATCATCTTAAATGGTCACCATGGAAATCACAAGCCATTAAAGGCACTAGAAGGCAAAATTTCTAAAATTTCTGGAAAGAAGGTCAAGGTTTTTGTGTTCTCGTACTGGCATTTTATGAAAAGAGAGTTTGATCATGCGGGCTTTGCTGAGACATCACTCATGCTTGCCATTTCAAGCAAAGTAGACATGAAGCTGGCAAAAAGAGGACTGATCGCAGATAGGCTTAGTCCAAAGCAGAGGGCAAAAATTTCCAAGATTGCATCTGCTCACTTTATTAAAGCAACGAAAAACGGTGTCTGGGGCGACCCAACAAAGGCGGCAAAAAAAGACGGAGACAGAATTTTGTCTGAAATAGTGCGAAATATTACTGAAACAGTGTCAAAGTTGGCTTACTGATTAAAACTCTAATTTACACCAATGAAATTTTAATATAATCCCTAGTTAGGAGAGCCAATAAGTGAATTAAATGTCAGTTGACATGGCAGTAAAAGTACTGGACGAAAGCATCGACAAAATAGTTCTAATCAAGCTCAAGGGCGGCAAAACCATCAGAGGCAACCTCAGAGGTTTTGACCAGCACATGAACCTGCTACTCGACAGCTCAGAAGAGATCCCTTCTGAAGGCGAGACAAAGAGCATAGGAACCATTGTTGTGCGAGGAGATAATGTAGTTATGATATCTCCTCCTCCTGCGTGATGACATATGACTAGAGGAACTCCCTCTATGGGTCTTTTCACAAGGAAAAGGACCCACATCAGATGCAGAAGATGCGGTAAGAATTCTTATCACAAGCGTAGCCATCGCTGTTCAAGTTGTGGTTTTCCTGATGCAAGAATCCGCAAATATTCTTGGATCAAATGGTACGCCTAAATGGAAGTTGCACTAATCATCAGTTCTATTGCTGGGGCAGCTACTGCAGCTACCATTAACAAGTTTCCAAAAAAGAACAAAGTTTCACTCATAGGCGCAAACTCTCACATAAAGGCCCAAATCGATACACTAAGGATAGAAAAAGAAATTCTAACTAAAACAATTTCAAGATTATACACAGACAGTCCCGATTTAACAAAGATTCAGCGCGACAAGCTTCTCTTACGATATCAACACCAACTCGGAGTCATTTTAGCTAAAATTGAGAAACTAGAACAAGCAAGCAAACACCCCGATCTTGGTCCTCTTGGCGATGGCCTAATCACACTAATGGATCAAAAACTTTCTGCCCTTGATAAAAAACTCGTAGAAATCTCTACAAAGATTTCAGTTGCACAAACTCAGCTAGAAAAACCAGAAATCAAAAAGGAAGAACCAAAAAAAGAGGCAAAGATAATTGTTGAGAAGCCATTCGAAAGGCCAGAAATTGAAAGCACTCAAAGCATAGAGGAGATTATCCAGTCATTTGCAAAACCTTCTAAGAGATTAGAAATAACTACGCTTACGGAAATTCCATCAAATGTTTCCGTTGCCCCGCCAATTGAGACAAAACCAACAATTCAACCGCAAGCTCAGACAGTTGCACAACCTCAACCGCAGATTCAGCAAGTCGAGATTGTGCAGATCACGCAACCAGAACCAGCAAAACAAGAAATCATAGAGATAATTCAGCCTCAAATAAAGCAGCAACCGGTCATCACAGAGCCAATTGACATTGAAAAACAGGTAAAATCAGAACCACCAAAGCTTGAATTCAGAAATGCTGAACCAAGTCAAGAACAAGAAAAAAAGAAATCAAAGATAAACATTCCAGAGCCTGAAGAAATCGAAGACGACGAAGATGATTTAGATTCTATCAAACGCG
>Ga0299906_10001144_pt1 | contig 22924 bp, 20 predicted proteins | sample RVTome_14_FD_200259 | JGI IMG/M metagenome (GOLD analysis project Ga0299906, IMG submission 200259) | Soil microbial communities from uranium-contaminated site in the Upper Colorado River Basin, Wyoming, United States - RVT145D125 (version 2) ...
CCGGGCTCGACGGGATCGCGCCAGAAGATCAGCGCATCGAGGAAGTAGTCGCTCTCGGCGTTGATCTGCTGCGTCTCCTGGTCGACCACCTGGCGGATCTGCGGGTCGGCGTTCTGCGCGCCGGCGGCAGTGAGCAGGGCCGTTTCGCCGGAGGAGCCGCTGCTGAGCGCCTGGCCCTGCGGCTGCGTGCCGAAGACGGCCGTGCGCGCCTGGTCGGTGGGTGTGCCTTCCTGCGGGCGCGGCTGGCCCGGGTTGGGCGTCGCCAGGAGGTTATAGTCCGGCGGCAGCGACAGCGGCGCGCGCGCGACGACGCGGAATTCGTCGGGCGACTGCTTGCTCATCCCGAGCTCGTCCTTCAGCGTGTCGCAGGCGCCGAGCGCAAAGAGCGCCAGCACCGCCATTGCCGGGCGAAGCATCCTAAAGCGTTGCATGGCAACAGACCTCGTCTAGCGAGCCCCCGCTCGGGGCTTATTTACCGCCAGCCGGCGCGCCGAACAAGCCATCGGCCAGCAAAACCAGCACGCCTATTACAATGGCGCTGTCGGCCACGTTGAAGGCCGGCCAATGCCAGCCGAAGGCGTGAAAGTCGAGGAAATCCACCACCGCGCCGAGATAAAGCCGGTCGATGACGTTGCCGAGCGCGCCGCCGGCGATGGCGCCGGCCAGCAGCGCGAAAAGGCCGCGGCCCTGCCGCAGCGCCCACCAGATTAGCCCCGCAGCGATGGCGAGGGAGAGCGCGGCGAAGAGGTAGGGACCCACGGCGCTGTCGTTGCTGAACAGGCTGAAACTGACGCCGCGGTTGTAGGCCAGCACCAGGTTGAAGAAGCCGGTGACCTCGATCGGCAGGTCGTCGGCCAGCATCAGGCGCATGAAAAGCTTGGTTGCCTGGTCCAGCACCAGCACGACGAGAAGGGCGGCCAGCAGCCGCCGCAGCAGCCTGGCGCGCTCGGTCAAGCGGCCGGCGCCAGCCCGGCCACCGCGTCGGTGCAGCGGTGGCAGAGCTCCTCCTCGACCTCCGGCAGCACGCGCCAGCAACGCTGGCACTTGTCGCCCTCGGCCAGCGTCGCCTCGACTGCCACGCCCGGCACGTCGGCCAGGCGAAAGGCCTCGGCCGGGCCCTCGCCCGCCAGCAGGCTGGCCTGCGAGGTGATGGCGATCTCGGCGAAGTCCTGCGCCCGGCAGAGCCCCAGCAGCGCGGGATCGGCGATCCAGATGCGCGGCGCCGCCTGCAGCGAGGCGCCGATCCGCTTGTCGGCGCGTGCCAGCTCGAGCGCGCCGGTGACCACGCGGCGCACCGCCTTCAGCCGGTCCCAGCGCCGGTCGAGCGCGGGGTCGAGCCAGGACCGCGGGATCTCCGGATAGGTGCGCAGGTGCACGCTCTCCTTGGGCTCGCGCCCGCTCGCCCACCAGGCCTCCTCGGCGGTGAAGCAGAGGATCGGCGCCAGCCAGGCGGTGAGGCAGTCGAAGACCTGGTCGAGCACGGTGCGGCAGGCGCGGCGGCGCGGGTCGTCCGGCCGGTCGCAGTAGAGCGCGTCCTTGCGGACGTCGAAATAGAAAGCCGAGAGCTCGCCCGCGCAGAAGTCGTGCAGCGCGCGATAGATCGCATGGAAGTCGAAGTCCTCGGTCGCCTGGCGCACCAGCTGGTCGAGCGCGGCCAGGCGATGCAGGATCAGCCGCTCCAGCTCGGGCATGTCCGCCGCCGCCAGGCGCTCGGCTGCATTGAAGTCGCCGAGTGCGCCCAAGAGATAGCGCAGCGTGTTGCGGAAGCGCCGGTAGGCCTCGACCTGCGTTTTCAGGATTTCCGGCCCGATGCGCTGGTCCTGCGCGTAGTCGGTGCTGGCGACCCAGAGGCGCAGGATGTCGGCGCCCGAGTCCTGCATCACCTTCAAGGGGTCGGTCACGTTCCCCTTGGACTTCGACATCTTCTCGCCCTTCTCGTCGAGCGTGAAGCCGTGCGTCAGCACCGCGTCGTAGGGCGCGCGGCCGCGCGTGCCGCAGGACTCCAGGAGCGAGGAGTGGAACCAGCCGCGGTGCTGGTCGGAGCCCTCGAGGTAGAGGTCGGCCGGCCACTTCAGCTCCGGCCGCCCTTCCAGCACGAAGGCGTGGGTCGAGCCCGAGTCGAACCAGACCTCGACCACGTCCCTTATCTGGTCGAAGTCCTCGGCGCGGTGATCGTTGCCGAGCCAGCGCTGCGGCGGCGAGGAGAACCAGGCATCGCCACCCTCCGCCTCGAAGGCCGCGGCGATGCGGTCGATCACCCGCTGGTCCTTGAGCGGCTGGCCGGTCTTCTTGTCGACGAAGAGCGGCAGCGGCGTGCCCCAGAGCCGCTGGCGCGAGACGCACCAGTCCGGCCGCTGCTCAATCATCGAGCGCAGGCGGTTCTGTCCGGCGGCCGGCACGAAACGCGTTGCGTCGATCGCCTGCAGCGCCTTCTCGCGCAGGCCGTTGGCCTCCATCGAGATGAACCACTGCGGGGTGTTGCGGAAGATCAACGGCGCCTTGGAGCGCCAGGAGTGCGGGTAGCTGTGCAGCAGGCGGCCCTTGGCGAAGAGCGCCCCGGCCGCCGCCATCGCCTTGACGACGGCGCCGTTGGCCGAGCCCTCCTTGCCGTTCTGGTCGTAGACGAAATGGCCGGCGAAGAGCGGCACGTGCGGCAGGAAGGCGCCGTCGGGCCCCACGGTGTGCGGCACCTCCAGCCCCTGCGCCTGGCCCAGGCGCCAGTCGTCCTCGCCATGGCCCGGCGCGATGTGCACGAAGCCGGTGCCCTGATCGAGCGTGACGAAGTCGCCGGCGAAGAGCGGCACAGGAAAGTCGTAGCCGCCCTCGGCCTCGGGGTGGCCGCGCAGCGGGTGGCGGCAGAGCGTGCCGGCCAGCGCGGTGCCGGGTAGCTCCTGTTCCACCTCCAGCGTGCAGTTGGCCGCGGCCGCGAGCGCCTCGACCAGCGCCTTGCCGACCACCAGACGTTCGCCGACCCGGGCCAGGCTCTTCTCGTCCGTCAGCTGGGTCACGCGCACGACGGCGTAGGCTTCCTCGGCGCCGTAGGCGATGGCGCGATTGCCCGGCAGGGTCCAGGGCGTGGTGGTCCAGATCACGACGCTGGCGTCCGCCAACTCCGGCCGGCTCGCCCGAATGACGGGGAAGCGGATCCAGACCGTGGTCGAGCGGTGGTCGTGGTACTCGACCTCGGCATCGGCCAGCGCGGTCTTCTCCACCACCGACCAGAGCACCGGACGGTGACCGGCATAGAGGCCGCCGTTCATCAGGAACTTGCCGATCTCGCGCACGATGGCGGCTTCGGCCTCGTAAGCCATGGTGGTGTAGGGCCGCTTGAAATCGCCGACCACGCCCAGCCGCTTGAACTCCTCGGTCTGCACCTTGATCCAGTGCTCGGCGAAGCTGCGGCACTCCCGGCGGAATTCGACCTTGTCGACCGCATCCTTGTCCTGGTTGCGGGCGCGGTAGCCCTCCTCGATCTTCCATTCGATCGGCAGGCCATGGCAGTCCCAGCCGGGCACGTAGTGGCTGTCCTTGCCCAGCATCTGCTGCGAGCGGGTGACCGTGTCCTTCAGGATCTTGTTCAGCGCGTGGCCGATGTGGATATGACCGTTCGCGTAGGGCGGCCCGTCGTGCAGCACCCACTTCGGCCGGCCCGCGGAGGTCTCGCGCAGCCTTGCGAAGAGGTCGATCTCCTCCCAGCGCGCCAGGATCTCCGGCTCGCGCCGCGGCAGCCCGGCCCGCATGGGGAAATCGGTCTTCGGCAGGAATACGGTCGACTTGTAGTCGCGGGGCATGGCTTGTGGCTCGCGGAACGCGCGCCGTTCAGCCGCCGCGCGAGGCGCATCCTAGTTCTCGCTGCACTGCGGTCAAGCGAGGCCCTCAGCCCAGCCGCCCCGGGCGGACCCCTCAGCCATGCCGAAGCCGCAACGGGAAGGCGCGGTGGCCGCTACTCCGCCGCCACCGCGTAGCGCGAGGACACCAGCAGCTCGGCCTCGCCGTCCACCACGACCTTGCCGGCGACGGTGCAGCGGGTGGCGAAGCTGACACGGCGCTTCTGGGCGTCGATGGCGGTGACGGTGACCGTGGCCTCGACGGTGTCGCCGATCTTCACCGGCGCGCGGAAACGCAGCGTCTGCGAAAGGTAGATACAGCCCGCGCCGGGCAGCCGCGTGCCGAACACCGTGGAGATGAAGGCGGCCGAGAGCATGCCGTGCGCGATGCGGCCCTTGAACAGCGTCTTCTCGGCGTAGGCCTCGTCCAGGTGGACGGGGTTGGTGTCGCCGGAGATATCGGCGAAGCGGACGATGTCCTCGTCGCTGACGGTCTTCGCATAGCTGGCGCTCATGCCGACCGCGAGATCCTCGATGTAGTAGCCCTGCGGTGCATCTTCCGGCCGCGCCGCAGGCTTCGCCAACTGCTCCGACATGAGCTCCGCTCCCCCTCTGGTTCCCCCGGCCGCTGGCGCAGCCAAGGAAACGCTAGAGGATGAAATGCTGCGCCGCAAGATAGGTTACGCTTTTGCGAAACGCAGTTGCAAAAACCTGGTTCCTTATACGGCTGGAACGGCAAAAGCGTTTGTGCGGCGCGGGGCAGGGGCGCAGATTGCCGCCATGTCCAGCGCCTCCCTCGGGGCCGGGCGGCCCGCGCCGGTCGTCGTCCTGCTGCTGGCGCTGCTCTGCAGCAGCGGCCCGGCAGGAGCGGAGGCGCCGGCGATCGAGGCGCCGCCGCCGGAGCTTGCGCGCATTTATTTCTACCGCCAGGCCCAGCCGCTGATGGTGGCGCTCTCGCCCGACGTCATCGTCAACGGCAAGGCGGTGGGCGACCTGTCGCTGGGCGATATCTTCTACCGGGACGCTCGCCCCGGGCGCTATCGGGTCTTCCTCTCGGGCGACCCGGAGCATGTGGTCGAGTTCAGTCTGGCGGCGGGCGAAATCGGCTTCGTGCGCTGCACACTGCGGATCGGGCTCGGCACCACCCGGCTTTCCGCCGAGAGCGTCGCCGACACCGAGGCGCGCCAGGAAATCGCCAACCTCGGCCGCGAGGGGGATGGACCGACCCAGCCGGAAAACCAGCGCTGACAACAGTCGCCGGGTAATTTCCGTTGCGTCATGGCCGGCTTCGTGGTCCCATGCCGGCGGTGGTGTGATCGGGACGGCGACTTCTTCGCGAACAGCCAAAAACAGAGATAGAACCGGCTGAGCGAGCCGCAGCCCGGCGGCCGAACTGGCACGTCTTTGCGGAGTACAAGGGTTAGATGAGTGGTCGGAATACTGGGTGGCCGGAGCCCTCTCATCGCGAGGTGGCTGCGGTCGTGAAGTGGTATAGCCCGTCCAAGGGCTTCGGCTTTGTGCAGCTCGACGACGGATCGCCTGATGCCTTTCTGCACGTTTCGGTGGTCGAGCAGACCGGCCGGCAGGACCTGCCCGATGGCACCAAGCTGATCTGCGATATCACCGAAGGCCGCAAGGGCCGGCAGGTGTCGCACATCCACCGGATCGAGAGCCTGGGCGTCGCGACCTCGCGCAACGCCGGCGGCGGCGGCGGCGGCTACGACCGCGGCGGCGGCTACGACCGCGGGCCACGCGCCGGCGGCGGTGGTGGCGGCGGCTACGCCGGTGGCGACCGCGGCGGGCCCCCCGGCACCTCGGTGCAGGGCACCGTCAAGTTCTTCGATGCGGCGAAGGGCTACGGCTTCATCACCCCGGACGACGGCGGCAAGGACGTCTTCGTCTCCGCCCGCACGCTGGGGCGCGTCGGCCTGACCACGCTGGAGAACAATCAACGGGTCAAGATGCTGGTGCGCATGGGCCAGAAAGGCCCGATGGCGGACTCGGTCGAACTGCTGGCCTAGCCGGGTTCAGGGCCTGCGCGCGTCGATCGCCTGAAACAGGGCGACGCGCCGATAGCGGTCGCCTATGCGGTAGGTCTCCAGGATGGCGCCGAGGAAGCACGGCCGCCCGGCCTTGTCCCGCGTCGCCAGCTCCAGCGAGATCGAACTGACGTAGTCGGTCGAACCCGGCTTCCAGTCGCGCACCACCTTGCGGTCGTAAAGCGCGAAGCGGTTGTCGACGATGGCCTGGAACACCTCGCCTGGCGACAGCACGGAGAAGACCAGCCGGGCGAAGAGCGCGTCCTCGCCCTCGCGGCGCACCACGCCTTCGGCCAGCGGAAAGCTCTGCAGCCCGATGAGGCCAGCGACCCGCTGGAAATGGCTGTCGTCGGCCGGGCCCTTCTCGGCCAGCACCAGCGCATCCTGCGGCACGAGTTGCAATGTCAGCTCACCGTCGCCCGTGTCCGCCGCGCGCAGCTGCAACATCAGCCACTCGCGCTCGATCGCCAGCGCATAGTCGCCGCCGGGCCGCCACAGGCTATCGAGAAAGAACTGGACGGCGCCGGTCGTGCCGCAGCCAAGCACGGCTGACGGCAGCAGCAGCGCCAGCAACAGTGCGACGATTGCCCCGCTTTGCCCCATGACCCGGCCCCTTGCGGAAGCCTAGCACAAGGACAACGACCCTGAGACAACGACGCTGGCGGGGAGCGCTCAGTAACCGAAGGCCGGCGCCAGGGAAGCGGCCAGGAAGGTCAGTACGAAGACGGCCAAGGTGAGGCTTTGCATCCAAGTCCTCTCCGATCGAGGCACCCTCACCCCCCTAGCACCCCCCTGGGCTGCCAATCTCGCAACATCATGCCGGGAGCGCTGGTTCCAGCGTTCCCAGCACGAATGCGAAAGTTCTCGGATCAGAGCACGCCCGGCCCGCGCAGGCCGACGCCGACCCCGTGAAAGCCCACGCCGACGCCGCCGCCGATGCCGATCATGTCGATGAACAGCGCGGTCGCGCCGCCCTTGGCCGGCACCGTCCCGTCCAGCACCTTGTAGCCGTAGACCAGGTCGGCGCCGTCGACCATCGGATTGAAGATCTCGATCACCCCCAGCGTGTTCTCCTCCGTCTCCTTCTCGTAGACCGAAAGCGTGGCATTCGGCGGGTCCTCGCCGAAGTTGTCCTTCCCCTCGGTCCATTCCTTGAGATACGCGGCGAGGGTCATATGCCCGGCAATGCGCTCCGGGCGGTCGGAGAAGTGGAGCGTCTGCCGGCTGACGTTGATCAGGCGCAGCGATCCCAGCCCCGGATCGGCGGTCATCGCATCGGCGGTATGCACGAACATGAACATGGGCTCGGGATCGGCCGCCTTCGCCGACCGGGCGGAGACGAGCTGCGCGCCGAGGCCGGCGAGGGCCACGGCGCCCACTCCCGATATCAGCGAGCGACGCGACGGCACCAATGCACTCTTACCTGGACTCGAGTTCATGACCCTCACTCCTTTCGGGGCCGGCTGACAGAGCCTGGCCCCGGGTTGCTGTTCGAACCAACCGACGACCGGGCGCCTAGGGCGCCAGCTCGACGGTCACCTTGTCGATCGTACCGGTGAAGGCGAAGGGGACCTGGTAGTCCTTGTCTTCCACGCCGGTGCGGGTATCGAGCCCGACATCGAAGCTCTCGTCCCACGGGAAGACAAAGGGCACGGTGTGCGCGGGCTGTTGGCTGGCGACCTCCTTGCCGTCGACCTTGAGCACTCCCGTGCCGCCTTTGGCCATGCCAGGCCCCTCGCTCTTGCACGCCGATGCCGTTGAGCGAGAGAACCTCGTTGGGCGTGCCCGTCGGCAGGCCCCCGGAGCTCGTGCCGTTGTCACCCACGATGTAGCTGATCAGCGTGTTATCAGGCTGCACCGATTCCCTCACGTCGATTGTCGGGCCAAGGAAGGGCGGAAGCGCGCAGCTGCTCTGCTCAGCATGCCGAAGCAGGTTGTGGCGGCGGAGCAGGAGGGCCCTGCTCCGCCGCGACGACGCGCTTGCGGCCGCTAGTCGGCTGCCTTGGCAGCGGCCTCCTTCAGCTTCTTGATGTCAGCTTCGCTGAGCACGGGACGGTCCACCTTCAGCGTCAGCTTGTTCAGCTTCGCAGTCAGCGCGAAGGGCGGCTGATAGTCGGCGTCGTTCACGCCGGTCAGCGTGTCGGAACCGACATCGAAGCTCTCGTCCCACTGCAGGATCATCGGCAGCGTGTGCTCCATGGTCTGTGTCGCCACCGCCTTGCCGTCGACAATCAGCGTGCCGGTGCCGGACCGGCCAACGCCGCTCATGTCGTTGAAGGCCAGTGTGCCGACGCCCAGACCGTCGTACTTGAAGTCGAACTCGACGACGTGATGGCCGGGCGTGAGCGCCTCGGGGGCTTCCCACCTCAGGCGTTTCAGGTCCACCAGGTTCCAGAGGAACACCGGCTTGCCCTTGAGCAGGTAGAAGCCATAGCCGGCGAAACGGCCGCCCGAGGTCACGATAATCCCCTCGCCGCCGCTGGCGGGCACCTCGATGTCGGCGGTGAAGCGATAGGAGCTGTTCAGGATCATCGGTGAATCGCCCTGCGGCAGGCCGATCATCGGGTGGATGTAGGTGAACTCGGTCCGCCCGGCGGTGATGTTCGGGCGCGGCGCGACGATGCGGGCCGCCACCGAGGCGTCCATCGGGAAGACCTGGTACTTTTTCGCTTCTTCGATGAAGAGCGCCTTCATCTCCTTCGCCTTGTCCGGGTACTGGTCGGCGATGTTGTGCGTCTGGCTGTAGTCCTTGGTCAGGTCGAAGAGCTCCAGCACCTGGTTATTCAGCGGATCGGGATTGGCGGCGCCGAAGGCTTCCCAGGGCGCGCGGTTCACCTTGGTGCTCAGCAGCCAGCCCTCGTTGTAGAGCGCCCATTGGCCGAACATCTCGAAGTACTGGATCTTATGGCGCGACGGCGCCTTCGCGTTCTCTTTGTCGAAGGTGTAGGTGAAACTGGTGCCCTCGATCGGGGCCTGCTTGATGCCGTCGACTGTATCCGGTGCCTCTATCCCGGTGACCTCGAGCAGGGTGGGGACGACGTCGATCACGTGCATGAACTGCTCGCGCAGGCCGCCCTTGTCGGTGATGCGCGCCGGCCAGGAAACCACCATGTTCTGCCGGATGCCACCGAGCTGCGAGGCGTTCTGCTTGAACCAGGAGAAGGGCGTGTCGAAGGCCCAGGACCAGCCGGCGGACATGTGGTTGTAGGTCTGCTCGGTACCCCACACGTCGTACCACTTCATCTGCACGTCGACCGGCACGCTGATGCCGTTGAAAAACGCGACCTCGTTCGGCGTGCCGAGCGGACCGCCCTCGGCGCTCGTGCCGTTGTCGCCGTTGATGTAGATGATCAGCGTGTTGTCGAGCTTGCCCATGTCCTCGACCGCCTGGATGACGCGGCCGATCTCGTGGTCGTTGTAGGCGGCGTAGGCGGCGAAGATCTCGACCTGCCTGATGAAGAGCTTCTGCTCCTCCGGCGTCAGCTCGTCCCAGGGCTTGAGCACCTCCTTGGGCCAAGCGGCGAGCTGCGTATTCTGCGGAATGATGCCGAGTTTCTTCTGGTTCTCGAAGATCTGCTCGCGCAGCTTCTCGTAACCCTGGTCGAAGAGATGCATCGCGCTGATCTTGTCCACCCATTCCTTGGTGGGATGGTGCGGCGCGTGCGTGGCGCCGGGCGCGTACTTGATGAAGAAGGGCTTGCCGGGGCTCGTCTGATTCAAGCGATTCACGTAGTCGATGGCATCGTCGGCCATCGCCGTGACCAGGTTCCAACCCGGCTCGCCCTCGAAAGGATAGATCTGCGTCGTGTTGCGGAAGAGGTTCGGCTGCCACTGGTTCGCGTCGCCGCCGACGAAACCGTAGAAGTATTCGAAGCCCATGCCGGTCGGCCACTGGTCGAAGGGCCCCGCCTGGCTGGCGGCGAAGGCCGGCGTGTTGTGGTCCTTGCCGAACCACGCGGTGGCGTAGCCGTTGTCGAGCAGGATCCGGCCGATGGTGGCCTTGTCCTCGGGGATGATCGAATTGTAGCCGGGGAAGCCCGTCGACTGCTCGGAGATCACGCCGAAACCGACCGAGTGATGGTTGCGGCCGGTGATCAAAGCGGCCCGCGTCGGCGAGCAGAGCGCGGTCGAGTGGATGTTGGTGTAGCGCAGGCCCATGGTGGCGACGCGGTCCATCGTCGGCGTCGGAATGACGCCCCCGAAGGTGCTGGGCACGCCGAAGCCGGCGTCGTCGGTGATGATCAGCAGGATGTTTGGGGCCGACGCTGGCGGCACGATGCGCGGCGCCCACCAGGGTTTCGACTGCAGCGCGTCGTTGACGATTTCGCCGCCGAAGGGCGGCTGCGGAGCGGGCAGCTGATTGCCTTCGATGGTGGTCGTGGCGCTGGGCGAGCCCAGCTCACCGGTGACCTGCTGCGCCTCTGCCGTGCCTGCGGCCGCGATCAGGAGGCAGGCAACCCAAAGGCCGGCCTTCCATGTCTTGCAAAGAGTGCCCATGATCATCCTCCTGTGCGCGTACGAAGGTACGACGCTCGCAACGCCGGAACTTAGCCCCGGGCGCCACGAGCGCTCAGTCGATGTAGACGATCACGTACTGATTGCCGTAGGGCTGGTAGTAGCTGCCGCCGCATTGATAGATCGAGACGTTTTCGACGTAAGTGGTCGCGCAATTGCTGGGCAGTACAGAGACATAGATCGCCGAGCGGCGGATCACGCGGCGCGTGGTGCGCCTGGCAACGCCGGCGTAGCTGAGTGGCGTCCACGGCCTGCCGATGCGGGCCTCCGCCTCGGGCAGGATGCGGCCCGTGACCACCCCGGCAAGATCGATCGGCTCGAAGTCGACGACGAACACGGCCAGCGCGACCAGCAGGCAGAGAACGGTGCGCGCGTTCTTCGGATGGCGGGTCATCGGGGTACCTCCTCCAACTCGCCCACGGCATTGACGCGCAGCTGTTCGATCTGGCGGGCGTCGGCCGGTGCGGTGAACGCGAAGCTCGCCTGGTCGACGGACGGCGCCATGTTCCAGTCGTGCAGGCGGGCGGTGTATTGCGGCGCGCCCGTCACCCATTTGCTGGTGATGATGTAGCGCAGGGGTAGCGGCCGGTCGCCGGCGGTGACCCAGAGCTGCCAGTCGACGAGGTCGGTGCGGAATGCCAGGTGGTGGCACTCGACGCCGTCGATCAGCGCCATGCCCAGGTGCCGGCCGCTGGTGACGTTGCTCATCAGCGAAGCGTAGACGTCGGCGTAGAGCAGGTCGGCGCCCGGCGCGTCATAGCCGAGCTCGCTGCGGACTGCGTCGATCGCGTCGTCCAGGGTCCCGGCGACCGGCAGCAGGAAGTAGGCCTTGGCGTCCGGCGCGTAGATCGACAAGGTGCTGCCGTCATAGCGGAGCTCCGCCTCGCCCAGCGCGTTCGCCTTCTTGACCAGGATCCGGTCCGGCCGTTGCAGGACGATTCTGCCGGCCGAGACGAACATCAGCTTCTGTCCGGCGAGGTCGACGATTTCGCCGTCGGTCTCGAAGGCGACGCTGAACGCCGTCAGCTGGCCGAGGTGCTCGGCCATCGCCCGCATCACCGTCTCGGCGTCGGCCTCGATCGAGGGCTGGGCCGCAGCAGGCGACTGGGAGAGCGCCGCCGACAAGAGGGCGGCGAGAGCTAGCTGCGCAGGTCTTCGCATGGTGTCGCTCCTTGGGGGGCTGCGGCTGCAACCGGGTCCCGCCGGATGCACCGGACCCGTACCCTGTGCGCTGTCCAGCAGCTCGCTGCGATGAGCAGGCTGCCGCCCCCAAGAATGACGCCGGGCCGTTCAGGCTGCCCCGCGAACGCGAACCTCGCACCCTCTTGCGACTGTCGAGGCCGTCCCGCGACGCCGACCGGCCCAGCGCAGGCCTACTTCTACGGCAGCGTGGCGACCAGGTTCTGCCAGACGATGATGCCGACGGCGCGCTCGGCCGCTACCGGCCCTGGGGACTTCGCCACCTCGAGCAGCTCGCCCCGGATCAGGAGGCCGCTGCCGCCGGTGACCCCCGCCAGGCGATCGCTGCCGCCGGTGAAGGTGAAGTCGCCCTTGCAGCCGACCATGTGGTAGCCGACGCAGCGCCAGCGTCCGTACGCCTCCGCGCCGTCCTTGGCGTGGAAGGCACAGACGCCTTCGCCCTGCTGGCTCGCGTCCTTGAGGTCGATGGTGACGGTGCCCGGGCAGACGATCTGGCCGGCATAGGTCGGCCCCTGGCCGCTGTCGACGAAGACCGGTCCCGCGAGGGAGCCGACCAGCGTGGCTTCGTCGGGCGCCGACATAACCACGGTGCCCTGCAGATTCCAGGTGGCGAAGGCATTGACGCCGATGGCGTCCTCCGCCTGGCCGCTGTCGGGGACGAAGGCGATCGTCGTCAGGATGGCGGCGGCGAGGAGCCGGGTGGCGCTGTGCTTCGACATGGTCCGAACCTCCGCTCAGAAGCTGATGTAGACGGCGTCGGCGCCGAGCGAGAGCGCGAGGCCCTTACGCTCCGCCTTCAGGTACATGTAGACGCCCTTGGCGTTCTCCAGCCAAAGGTCGCCGTCGCTGCGATTGCCGACGGCATAGCCGATCCGCGCCTGGCCGTAGGCGCCCGGGAAATCCTCGAGCCTCTTCAGGTTGTAGATCGTGCCTGTGGCCTCGATGCTCGACGCCCCGAAGCCGCCGACACCGAGGCCGCCGACGGTGAAATCGTAGGTCTTGCCCTCGTAGGTCAGCTTACCGCCGCCGAGGTTGCCGCTCAGGATGAACGCGACCTGTACCTGGTCGATGCTCACCTCGCCGCTGGGTTTGGGATCCTCCGCGCGGCTCCCCAAGGGCAGCAGTGCCAATCCCATGACCAGACCGAGGGCGATGATCCAAGGGCGCATGTTTCTCTCTCCTGCACCGAGACGGCGGTTAGCAACGATAGGTGATCCCGATGATCGGACCGTGGAAGCTGAGGTCAACAGGCGAGCCAGAGAAAGGGCGTAAGGGTGAACTGCCACTCGCCCTCGGCGCGCGCCTGGCCCAAGGGAGCCGACCCGCGGACCGAACCGCATTTTGCCGGGAGGAAGCTAGTGGCGCCGGGCTCACCGCTTTTGTCTCTGTACGCCACTCTATCACGCCTGATCGCTCATTTTGCCATCGATTTGTGAAATTTCGGCGCCTGTGCGCCGGGTCAATCAAGGCTGTCACCCCTCTCCGCTCACTCGTGCAACAGTTCTGCCGAGCGACGGCAAGCCGGCTCGAGCGAGGTGGACCATGCGCGGCATCCTGCGTTTCGTGAAGACGACGGTCATCGGCGGCATCTTCTTCCTCATTCCGCTGATGGTGGTCATCGCGGTCCTGGCGCAGGCCTTCGAGCTGATGAAGCGCGTGGCGCACCCGTTGGCCCGCTACCTGCCGGTGGACTACCTGACCGGCATCGCGATCGCCAACGTGCTGGCCATCGTGCTGATCGTCCTGCTCTGCTTCCTGGCCGGCCTGCTCGCCAAGGCACCCTTCATCCGCCGGCTCGGCAGCCGCTTCGAGCAGAGGGTCCTGCAAACCATTCCGCTCTATGCCGTGGTCAAGTCGACGGTCGCGAGCATCCTGCCGCTGCAGAAGGAACAAGGCCTGCAGCCGGTGCTGGTCGAGTTCGACGACTGCGCTCAGCTGGGGCTCGAAGTGGAGCGGCAGACGCCGGGCAAGGTCGCCGTCTACCTGCCGGGCGCGCCCAACCCCTGGAGCGGCTCGGTGCTGCTGACCACGGCGGAACGGGTGACGCCGCTGCCCAGCACCATGCTGGCGACGCTGCGCACGATGCAGCAGCTCGGCAAGGGCGCGAACGCGCTGATCGGAGATCTGCCGGTCGAGGGCCCGGCGCAGCGGTGAGGATCCCGTTTGCGGTCGGCACCCGGCCCGCGCGGTCAACCTCAGGTGATGCTCGCAAAAGCGGCAGAATGGCAGCGATACTGAATCTTTTGAGGTTGTGTTCCTAGCCAATTGGTGTATTTATGTACCCGTTCTTGCATCAACCTGGGGGAGGATGCAGTGTCTAGTCGGCGGGTGCGCTGTCTTTCGGCAGCAAGTGTTCTGGCTTTGTCCCTGGCGTGGACTGGATCGGCCCAGTCCCTCGTCCAGGCGGCAAGCTCTCCGGTCCAAAGTGAAAGCATCGCGGTCATCGCTCCGGTGCCTAGCGCTACGGACCTTTTGATGACCCTGACGCTCAAGGGCTATGACCTCTTCTCGATCGGCCAGTTCCAGGCCGCTCTGCAGGAGGCCCTGTTGCCCGCGACGCTGGAACGGGCGGGGCTGGCCCCCGCCATCTTAGCCAGCATCCAGTCGCTGGAGCTCGGCGAAGCGCACGAAGCGGTTGCGGCCGCCTTGCTGAAGGATGCCTTGAACCGGGCTTCGGCAACGAGCGCGCTGGGGGTCGCGACGCCAGTGCCGGTTCAACTGGCACAGGCGCAGCAATTTCTCTGCGACGAAGAAGCCGGAATCGGCGGGGACTGCTCCATCCTGATCAATCCGGAGATCCCGCCGAAGGAGAGGATCGACACGCGGGGGGTGGAAGGCTACAGCGGCTGACCAGCAACTAGGCAAGCCAGCGACGCGGCCGCCCATGCAGGGTGGCCGGTGCAGCGCCCTCCTTGGGGGCGTCGGATCCTTAGTGCGAGCCCGCCATGCGCAAGACCCTGCAGAAAAAGAGCTGCGTCGTCACCGACGAACTGTCCGGCCCGGACTACAACGGCGGCATCGGCACGGCCTGTTACGGCCTGGCCACCGCCCTGGCCGCCGCCGGGCACCAGGTCGACGTGCTCTACACGCGCGTCGCCCAGGGTAGCGTCAACTGCAGCTTCGGCAGCTTCCAGGACCACGTCGACGCGCTCGCGCGCCGGTCCGTGCGCCTGCTCAGCATCGCCCAGGAAGGGCCTTGGAACGACTTTCCCGCCAAGTCGTTCAGTGTCCTCAACCATCTGCAGGCCAGCCGTTACGACCTCGTGTTCTTCAACGACACGCATGGTACCGGCTTCTATCCCCTGCTGTCGCGCCGCACCGGCAATCCACTGCTGTCCGACACCAGGATGTGCGTGGTCACGCACAGTGCCACGCAGTGGATATTCGAGCTGAACGGCGAGCCGGTCCCCAATTTGGAGACCATCCGCCTGCTCGAGATGGAGCGCAAATCCATCGAGCTGGCGGATGTCGTGATCTCGCCCAGCAGCTACCTGGTTCGGAAGTACAAGGAATACGGCTGGCGCTTTCCGGCCGATACGCAGATCCGGCGCTACATGCTGCCGGATGCCCAGCTGCACCGGAGCACCGCGGAGCTTCGCGAGATCGACGAGCTGGTGTTCTTCGGACGCCTCGAGCGCCGCAAGGGAATCGACCTGTTCTGCAGCGCCCTCGACCGCCTGAAGTATGCGCTGCGCGGCAAGACGGTGACCTTCCTCGGCAAGGACACCCTCGTCAACGGCAGCTCGACGCTCGAGAAGATCGTGATGCGAAGCGCGGCCTGGCCCTTCGAGGTGCGGGTCATGCCGAACTACGATCGCGAGAATGCGCTGAACTACCTGCGCGGCGGCCGGCGCGTGGCCGTCATGCCCTCGCTGGAGGACAACAGCCCCTGTGCGATCCAGGAGTGCCTCGAGCTGGGCATTCCCTTCATCGCGTCGAGCGGCAGCGGCGGCGAGGAGTTGATCGCAGCCGAGGCGCGCGAGCGCTGCTGCTTCGCGCCGACCGTCGCGGCGCTGTCGCGCAAGATCGAGCAGGTTCTCGAGCAGGGTGCGGCGCCAGCCCAGCTCTCCTTCGACCCGGAGGAGAACGAGCGCGACTTCCTGCGCTGGCTGGACGAGTACCTCTCGGAGCCCGGCGCGTCGAAGGTCCGGCCGCGGCGGTCGCTCGCGCGTCCACGCAAGCCTGCCGCCCCGTCGATCGCGCTGCTGATCGCCGGCTGCAACGGATTCAAGCGCAGCAACGCTTCCTTCCATCTCGGCAGGATCGCCGCGGCCTTTCCGGGTGGCCAGCGAAGCGCCATGCTGTGCACCGACGACAGCTCGCAGCCAGCCAGCACCGCGGTCAATAACCTGTCCACGACGGACTACGAGCCCTTCGCCCGCGGACTTAGGGGCGACAAGGCCGACTTCGTCTGCATCTGGGACGCCGAGCTCGAGCTCAATCCGGATTGGCTGGTGCGGGCGAGGGACTATCTGGCCGGCGCGCCGGACTGCGCCGCGGTTACCGGCCTGGCCACGACCGGCACCGCGCACGCACCGCGCCTGACGCCGCCGCACCTCAGCCTGCAAGCGGTCGCCCCGGCGCTGCGCCAGCCGATCGTCGGGCCCAGCGATGCCCTGCGGCTGCTGTCGCAGGAAACCAACAACGGCTTCGTGCTGATGCGCGGTGCGGCCTTTCAGACGGTGCGCCACTGCCTGCCCTGGGATCCCGTCCTGGCGCGGCTGAAACCGCCCGATCACTGGATCGACGAGCTCCTGCACGAGCTGCGGCAGCGCGGAGAGCGGATCGAGCTCATTCCCGATCTGCCGAGCGTGCCCAACACGCGCCAGCGCCAGATCGAACTCTTCCAGAAGGGCGCCGCACGGCGGCTTGCCGCCGCCGCCGCCACGGTGCCCGGTTCGCACTCCGCGCTGATCCACCGCTTCGCGGTGGACAGGCAGATCAACGCCGAGGCGCGGCGGGACACCTTCGCCGTGCTCGATCAGCTGGCGCGGCAGACCAACGTGCCGGCGCAGCTCTGGCAGACGGCCGGCGGAGTCTCCAACGCGTTTCTCGACAACGTCGCGGCCACCGCCTTCGCCACGGGCAAGGTGGAGCTGGCCAAGGAGACCCTGACCTACCTGGCCTCCGCCCGCGGCGCCCGCGCCTTCGACTTCTCGCACCCGGCCGAGGGCTTCTGGGAGGCGATGGAGGAAGAGCTGTCGGTCGCTGTGCTGTTCGAGCGCGGCCAATGCTTTCTGGCCAATCATCGGGTGCAGCCGCGCGTCTGCCTGGAGGGCGGGCAGAAGGCCATGCTGCTCTGCGCCAACTGCCTCGAGGAAGGCCTGGTCCGGGTCGCCTGCCAGGCGGACCTGACGAACTGCCGCCACTTCTCTTCGGCGGTGCGCGCCTTGTCGGCGGAGCCGACGCAGCTGCGCTTCCACGTCACCATCGCCGCGGAGAACGGCTCGGCACGCCTGCACAAGGAGTGCATGGCTGCCGGCAACGCGCCGCTGCGCTTCGACTTCTCCCTGCCGGAAGACCTGAGACAGCTGTGCACCGTGACGCTGATCGTGGAGTCGCGCGGTGAGCAGCCTGCCGCCGCTGTCGCCAACGCCCTGTGGATCAACCCGTGCTTCACTCGCAACCGCCCAAACTGACCGACCGAGGCTCGGCGCCGCTCACCAGCGAGGGGCGCCGCAGCTATCGCAAACTGGGTTCGCTCGATCTGACGCGCGCCGAGGGACCGGTGCGCACGATGGACGTCTGCCTGGTCACCTCGGAGATCACCGGGCCGGCCAGCGCCGGCGGCATCGGCACGGCGTCGACGGCCCTGGCGCGTCAGCTGGCATCGGAGGGCCACCGCGTCACGCTGCTCTACACGCAGGTCTTGGACGGCAAGCCCTACGCCGGCAATGCACCCTGGGATGACTGGGTGCAGCAGTACCTGCAGCAAGGCATCGGGCTGGCGCACATCGAGCACCGGGGCGGCTACGCCGATTGGCAGGCGAAGGCCTGGCTGGTCATGGAGTTCCTGCGGCAACGGCACTTCGATCTGGTCTATTTCAACGAACATCACGGCAGCGGCTACTACACCATCGCGGCCAAGCGCGCGCGCATCGCACCGTTCAGCGGCCAAACCTACGGCGTCATCGCGCACGGCGGGCTGGAGTGGGTGCTGCAGCACAACGACCAATACATGCAACGGGCCAGCGACCTGCTCATGATGGGCATGGAGCGGCGCTGCGTCGAATGGGCGGATTTCGTGCTGAGCCCCAGCGAATACCTGCTGCACGAGTACGCAGGCTACGGCTGGCAGGTTCCCGAGCGCGCCTTCGTCCACCCCTATCCCTTGCTGCGCCGCGCGGCGCAGCCGCAGAGCGAGGCGGCGCCGGTCGACGAGCTGGTCTTCTTTGGCCGGCTGGAGGCTCGCAAGGGCCTCTGGCTGTTCTGCGAGGCGCTCGAACGCATCGCCGAGCAGCTGCGCGGCAGGACCGTCACGTTCATGGGCCGCATGGCCGAGACGGCGGGAGTCTCGGTCGGCTCGCTCCTGGTGGCGCGCGCTGCCAAGTGGCCCTTCGCCGTCCGCTTCGCTACCTGGTTCTCGACGCAGGAGGCCCTGCAGTACCTGCAGCGCCCAGGCAAGCTCGCGGTCATTCCGTCGCTGGCCGACAACAGCCCCTGCGTCGTCTACGAGTGCCTGGAGCGCGGGATTCCCTTCCTGACGACGCTCGGCAGCGGTGCGCAGGAGCTGATCGCTGCGGCGGATCAACCCGAGGTCCTGGTGACCCCGGCCGTGGTGCCGCTGGCGCAACGGCTCGGCGAGGCGCTGGCCCGCGGGCTGCGGCCGGCACGGCCTGCGTTCAAGCCGGAAGAAAACCTGCGCACCTGGACAGCCTGGCATGGCTGGCTGGCCGCGCAGCCCGCGGTCGAGCCCGCCGTGGCGCCGCGCGAGGCGGCCGCGGAGGAACGGGTCCTGCTGAACGTGGTGATCGATTCCGGCGAGTGCGAGCTGGAGACGATCCTGACCAATGTGCAGCGGCAGTCGAGCCTGCTGGGCGGTACCGCCGGCCATCTCGTGCTCACCTCCCGGGGCCCTGCGCTCCAGCGTCACCTGGCGTTCCTGCTGCAGGAACTGCTGCCGCCGGAGGCTTCCGTCCTCGTGCTCGGCGTCGACGAGGCGCAACAGGCGCGCGAGATCATCCTCGACGCCGACGTGGCTTTCGTCTCCGGGGCCGAGTACCACGTCGATCTCTCCTTCTACCTGCGGTCCGCCGCCCTGATCAGCTCCGGGACGGCTGCCGCGGTTTCGTGCGTGGCGGCGCAAACCGGCGCCAAGGGGGAGACGCCGGAGATCGACGGCAACGACCTGCCCTGCGGCGACCTGCCGGGAGCCGCGGCGGTGCAGGCTCCGCTCGCTGCGCCGGTCTGGGCGATCGCGGTGGCGGCGCTCAAGGCCGAGTTCGAGACGCTGCCCATTCACGACGAGACCTATGGCCAGTGGCTGCCCGCGGCGATCCTGGGTCAGCGGCTGCTGCAGCGCTGCCAGCTGAGCCAGCAGCCCTACCTGCTGCTGCCGCTGGTGGTCGCACGCCGCGTCGGGCCGCGGCATCACGAGGCAACGCACTGGTATCGCGACTTGACCGCCATCGCACACGATCTGGGCGTGCGCACGCTGGTGCATCCCGATGCGGCGCCCTGGCTGGCGATGTCATCGCTCGGCGATGCGGCTCTGCAGAACGGCCGCAAGTCGGCGCCGGAACTCCAGCTCGGCAGAATGGGGGCGGGACCGGAGCGCTCGGAGCCCTTGCCAAAGCGCTTGCGCGGCCTGGCGCGGCGAATCGGCCGGCCCTTCCTCGCCGCGCAGATCGCCTTCGCCAATGGCGAGCAAGCGGGACTGTCGGAGGATCTGCTGCCCTCGCCGGCACGGCATGAACGGCGCAAGCCCGTCGACCTGCTGCGCGAGCTGGGCGGCGGCGCGGGCGGCACCGAACTGTCCGGCTTCGTCCCCGGCGGTCCGGCGCTGCTGGCGTCCCGCAAGCTGGCGCTGCGTCGGGTCGAGGACGGCCTGCTGTGCACCGGCAGCGGCTCAGGCGGACTGACCCTCATGGACGTAGCCCTCAAGCAGCACGAGCGGCTGACACTCTCGGCATCGGCGGCCAAGGGCGCGAGCGCGGAAGGGGAGATCGTCGTCATCGATCAGCAAGCAGGCGAAACCATGCTGCGCCGGCCGTGGCGAATCGTGGCCGGACAGCCGATCGAGCTGTCGCTGCGGCTGCCCCGCATCATCGGCACGGCGACCGTCTTTATCGAGCTCAAGGCCAGCGCGCCGGACGCCGTCCGCCTGCACGCGCTGCAGCTCAGCTGAAGGGAGACCGCACAGTGACCGCAGCCATCGACAGCAACAGGCTCAACCGGTATCGCGGGCAGTGGGAGTTCGCCCGCGGCACGTCCTCGGTGGGGTCCACGCCGACGGACCTGCAGATCGGACGCTCCAACACCTGCAACTTCAAATGCGTCTACTGCGTCGATCACCGGATCGGCAACACCAAGCCGCGCACCAGGCTCTCCGATGCCGCCTGGACCGATCTCAGCGCGCTCATCCCGCAGACCGAGATCCTGGCATTCCACGGCATCAGCGAGTTCTTCATCGATCCGGAGTTCTTCGACATCCTGAAGAGCTGCGCCGATGCGAAGGCGACCCTGCGGCTCAACACCAACGGCTCGGTGTGCACGACCCGTCATCTCGACGCGCTGCGTCGCTACCCGGGGCGCATCGTCATCGACTTCTCGCTGGACGCCGCGACGCCGGACACCTTCGCCCGCATCCGCGGCTGGGACTTCTGGCGCGTCGTGCGCAACATCCGCACCTTCGTGCAGTGCTTCGCGGAACGCCCGGCGAGCACCTGGGCGGCGATCTCCTTCGTCATCACGAAGAGCAACGTGCACGAGATGGTGCCGATGGTGTCACTGGCGAAGTCGCTCGGCGTCGACGTGCTGACCTACTACACCCTGCATGACGAGCAGTATCTCGATTGGACCGTCGAAGCGAAGCACGGCGGTCGCTTCGTCTATGTCGAGGAAACCGTGCGCAACTTTCCGGAGATCTTCAATCGCGAGATCGAGCGCACACGCAAGATCGCCGATCTGATCGGCATGAAGATCGAGATCCCAGCGCCGATCGCGCCGACCGCAGCGGAGGAGGACGAGACATGAAGGGCGCGGCTCCGGGCGGGTTTCCCGCCGCGCAGGCGCTGGATCGCGAGCAGCCTGGCCCCTCGGTGAGCTGGATCCGGGACGCACCGGCGCGGCCGATCTGCGACGTGCCGTGGCTGGGCGGATCGCTGGTCCTGTCCGGCGGCGACGTCAGCTTCTGCTGCTTCTCTTCCGCCGTGGTCGGCAACGTCAACGAGACCCCGTTCCGCGACATCTGGAACGGCGCGACCATGCAGCGCATCCGCCAGTCGCTGATCGCCGGCGTGCTGCCGCCGGAATGTGCGGCACCGCGCTGCCCGATCTACCGCCGCGACGACCGCCACTACCTGGTCGAGCGCATGAACAGCCCGCACGTGCAGACGCTGCCGGACGGCGAGCTCAAGGTCGACCAGGCGATACTGGCGACCCGCGCAAGCATGAAGGATACCCGCTTGCAATTGCACAAGAGCGGCGGCGCCTACGACCTCAGCCTCTCGCTGCAGCTCGACTTTGCCGCCGCCGATCAGCCGGTCAGCGCCGATCTGTTCATCGCCATCGACTCGCCGGCCGGCGGCAGGCGGTTCCTGCCCAACCACGACTTTGCGGTGCCGCACAGCGAGGCGATCACCTGCGACGGCTCGCAGAGGGTCGCGGTCGACAGCGCGGCGCTGGACGAGTTCCTGGCCGCGCCAGGCCTCTACCGGCTCTGCGCGGCACTGTTCGAATGCGGCGCCAACCCGAACATTCTCGCCAACTGCTATTGGGCGGCGACCGAGTCTTTCCGCATTGCCTGAGGCGGGGGCGCGGCTGGCGCCGCCGGCAGGCCGATCAAAGCAAGACAGGAGCCCGCGGACCGCGGACAACATGGGACTGATTTCAGCCAAAGGGGAGCACGGGAGCTCGCGCAACGCTGCGCCGGAGGAGACGCGCTTCCTGATCCTGTCCACGGCGCGCTCAGGCACCAACCTCGCCATCGAGCTGCTGAAATCGCATCCGGACTGCTTCTGCGGCTACGAGATCTTCAGCCAGATGCATGTCGCCAACAATCATATCCCCTGGCCGCTCGAGCCGCCGGCGGACCTGACGGGGCTCAGCGAGCTGCGCCGGGCCGATCCCGTGGCGCTGATCGATCGGCTCGACCGCCTGACGCGGGAGCGCGGCTACAAGGCCGTCGGCTTCAAGCTGATGTACCAGGAGACGGACGAGACGCCGGCGGCGCGGGACTACCTGCTGGACAATCCGACGGTGCGCGTGTTCCACATCCACCGCCGCAACGCACTGCGCCGGCTGGTCTCGCTGCGCCGCGCCGAGCAGACCGGGAACTGGTTCGTCGAGAAGGGGCAGGAGACCGGCAAGCCGCCGCCGGTGCACATTTCGCTGTTGGATCTCCTCTGGGACATGGACTACGTGCGCAAGCGTGAGCTGGCCTATGGCCGGCTTGACGAGACGCACAGCGTCCTGCACCTCACCTACGAGGAGATGGTCGGCGACCTCGCGGCCACGGCGCGGCAGATGTGGAGCTTCCTCGGCCTGCGCGAGTGGAACACGCTCAACGTGCGGACCGTGAAGACCGGCAACGACCCCTTGCCCGAGGCGATCGCCAACTACGGCGAGCTGCGGGAGCAGATCGCCGAGCTGGCCAGCTTCTTCGACTAGCGGCAGCGATCCTGCCCGCGTCTGCGCTGTGGTGCCCGTGGAGGGAGTCGAACCCCCACTCCTTTTGGGAACGCGATTTTGAGTCGCGCGCGTCTACCGGTTCCGCCACACGGGCACGAGGTCGAAGGCTGCCGGAAGAGCGCGGATATTAGCGGCTGAGGCGGCAGGCGCAACGGCCCCGCCGCCCTCGCCGGCGGGCGCTCACGTCGCCAGGAAGACCCTTGGATGCCGCACCGCCGGCTGGCGTTGCGGGGCTCCGGGAAGCCGCGCGATCTCGCGTTGCGGGCCTCGCTTTTCCAGGCCGGGGCGATCAGGCTTGGCGGCGAACGGGCAGAGCCTGCGCTTTGCCCGCCGGCAGCTGCAGGAGGACAGCCATGGACGATCGGCCCTGCACGAAGTGCGGCAGCAAGGACCTCGTCGCGGGCGCGGTGGTCTGGAACGCGCCGCTCCGCTTCAAGCCCGAGGGCGCCGGCAGCTTCAGCCGTGGCAAGGAGCTCAAGGCCACCGCCTGCG
>Ga0299906_10001145_pt1 | contig 22897 bp, 19 predicted proteins | sample RVTome_14_FD_200259 | JGI IMG/M metagenome (GOLD analysis project Ga0299906, IMG submission 200259) | Soil microbial communities from uranium-contaminated site in the Upper Colorado River Basin, Wyoming, United States - RVT145D125 (version 2) ...
GGACCTGACCGTGTACGGCGACGGGTCGCAGACGCGCGCCTTCTGCTACGTGGACGACCTGATCGAGGGCCTGCTCCGGCTGATGGAAACCGGCGACGAGTTCACCGGCCCGCTGAATTTAGGCAACCCCGGGGAGTTCACCATCCGCGAGCTGGCCGAGCAGGTGCTCGGGCTGACCGGCTCGCGCGCGAAGATCGTGTACAAGCCGCTGCCCGCCGACGACCCGGTCCAGCGCTGCCCGGACATCGGGCTGGCGCAGCGCCAGCTCGGCTGGCAGCCGTCGGTGCCGCTGGAGCAGGGACTGAAGAAGACCATCGCCTACTTCCGCGAGCTGCTCGCGGTCTGAAGCCGATGCCCGCCGCACCGAGCTACCTCGCGATCGTCCCGGCGCGGGGCGGGTCGAAGGGACTGCCGGGGAAAAATCTCAAGCCGCTGCTCGGCAAGCCGATGATCGCCTGGAGCATCCTGAGCGCATTGGCCTGCCCCCGCATCGGCCGGATGATCGTGTCCACCGACAGCGAGGAGATCGCCCGCGTCGCGCGCGAGCACGGCGCCGAGGTACCCTGGCTTCGGCCGGCGGCGCTGGCGGCCGACGCCACGCCCACCGAGCCGGTGCTGCTGCACGCGCTGGAGCAGGTTGAGCGCGAGGAGGCCTTGCCCGACGCGGTCGTCCTGCTGCAGCCGACTTCCCCGCTGCGGCGCGCGGGCGCGCTGGCGCAGGCGATCGCGCTGTTCGAGGCGCAGGCGGCCGATTCGCTGCTGAGCGTGTGTGAGAGCCATCATTTCTTCTGGACCAACCCGAGCGAGCCGCAGGCGTTGTACGATTTCCGCAACCGCCCGCGGCGCCAGGACATCCCGGCGGAGCAGCGCTGGTATCGGGAGAACGGCTCGATCTATATCACGCGCACCCGGCTGCTGCGGGCCGAGCGCAACCGGCTGGGCGGCAGGATCGCCATGTTCGTGATGTCCGATGAAGAGAGCTGGGAGATCGACACCGCCACCGACCTGGCGATCGTGGAGTCGCTGATGGCCGCCGAGCTGGCCCGATGATCGTCGACCGCAACATCGCCAAGTACATCGTGTTCGCCGAGGACACGATCCTCAACGCGCTGCGCAAGATCAGCGACAACAAGAACCGGGTGGTGTTCTCGGTCACCGAGTCCGGCGAGTTGGAAGGCATCCTGACCGACGGCGACTTCCGCCGCTGGCTGGTGGACCAGCGGACCATCGACCTGAACCAGCCGGTTTCGGCGGCGAGCAACAAGAACTTCCAGTACGCCGGCGTCGGCGACGACCCGGAGCGCATCGCCGCCGCCTTCTCCGACCGCATCGAGTACATCCCGCTGCTCGACCGGCAGCGTCACCTGGTGGCGGTAGCGCGCCGGCGCGGGGGCGCGATCGCGATCGGCAGCTTCACCATCTCCGCCGAGTCGCCCTGCTTCGTGATCGCCGAGATCGGCAACAACCACAACGGCAGCGTCGAGCTTGCACGACGGCTGGTGGATCTCGCCATCGAGGCGGGAGCGGACTGCGCCAAATTCCAGATGCGCAGCATGCGCGCGCTGTACGGCAACGCCGGCGACGCCGCGGACGCAGCCGAGGACCTGGGCGCGCAGTACACGCTCGATCTGCTGTCGCGCTTCCAGCTCAGCCATGAGCAGCTGTGCTCGGTGTTCGATTACTGCAAGCAGCGCGGGATCATTCCGCTGTGCACCCCGTGGGACCGCGAAAGCCTGGCGGTGCTGGAGCGCTACGGCATGCAGGCCTACAAAGTCGCGTCCGCCGACCTCACCAACCACGACCTGCTGGAGGCGCTGGCGCGGACCACCAAGCCGCTGATCTGCTCCACCGGGATGTCCACCGAGGCCGAGATCATCGACGCGGTGCGGCTGCTGCGGCGGCACAACGCCCAGTATGTCCTGCTCCACTGCAACTCCACCTACCCGGCGCCGTTCAAGGACATCAACCTGGGCTACCTCGACCGGCTGAAGGCCATCGGCGACTGCCCGGTGGGCTACTCCGGCCACGAGCGCGGCATCGCGGTGGCGATCGCCGCGGTCAGCCGCGGCGCCAAGGTGGTGGAGAAGCACTTCACCATCGACCGCAACCTGGAGGGCAACGACCACCGGGTGAGCCTGCTGCCGGACGAGTTCAAGGTCATGGTGCAGGGCATCCGCGAGGTCGAGCAGGCCATGGGCGGGGATGCCGCGCGGCGGGTGTCGCAGGGCGAGATGATGAATCGCGAGGTGCTGGGCAAGAGCCTGGTGGCGCGCTGCGACATCCGCAAGGGGCAGACCATCGGCGCCGAGATGATCGACGTGAAGAGCCCGGGCAAGGGACTGGCGCCCTACCGCAAGGGCGAGCTGATCGGCCGGCATGCACCGCGCGACGTGAAGGCGGGAGATTTCTTCTACCCTTCGGACGTGGATGCGCCGCGCACGCTGCCGCGTGCGTATCGGTTCAAGCGCCCGTTCGGCGTGCCGGTGCGCTATCACGACGCGGTGAAGCTCGCCGCGCTGTCCAACCTCGGCCTGCTCGAATTCCATCTGTCCTACAAGGACCTGGAAGCCGATTACCGGCAATACCTGCGCGCGCCCTTCGACCTGGACCTGGTGGTGCACAGCCCTGAGCTGTTCGCGGGCGACCACATCATGGACCTGTGCTCGAGCGACCCCGTCTATCGGCGCCGCTCGATCGACGAGCTGCAGCGGGTGATCGACGTCACGCGCGCGCTCATGCCGCTGTTCAAGCGCGCAACGCGCCCGCTCATCGTCATCAACGCCGGCGGGTTCACCCTGGATGCGCCGCTGCCCGCGAGCGAACGCGCCCCGCTCTACGACTTGATCTTCGACAGCCTGTCGCGCGTGGACGCCAAGGGCGTGGAGATCATCCCGCAGACCATGCCGCCGTTCCCCTGGCACTTCGGCGGGCAGCGCTTCCACAACCTGTTCGTGGACGCCGCCGACATCGCCGCGTTCTGCCGCGACCGCGGCCACCGGGTGTGCCTGGACATCTCCCACTCCAAGCTCGCCTGCAACCATCACAAGTGGTCGTTCCAGGAATTCTTGGCGCAGGCCGGGCCCTTCGCCGCGCACCTGCACGTGGTGGACGCGGCCGGCGTGGACGGCGAGGGGCTGCAGATCGGCGAGGGCGACATCGATTTCAAGGCGCTGGGGGATCAGCTCAACCGGGTCTGCCCGCGCGCCTCCTTCGTGCCGGAGATCTGGCAGGGGCACAAGAACGACGGCGAGGGTTTCTGGTATGCCCTCGAGCGGTTGGAGCAGTTCTTCTAGGATTTCTGCGAGGGCGGCGGCTTCCCATGTTCGATAGTCAGATGTTCGACGGCAAGTCCATTCTGATCACCGGCGGCACGGGGTCGTTCGGCAGGCGCTACGTGAAGACCCTGCTCGCGCGCTACCGCCCGAAGCGCCTCGTCGTATTCTCGCGCGACGAGCTCAAGCAGTACGAGATGCAGCAGGAGTTCAACAGCGACGTGCTGCGTTACTTCATCGGCGACGTGCGCGACGCGCAGCGCCTGCGCCAGGCGATGCACGGCATCGACTATGTCATCCACGCGGCCGCGCTCAAGCAAGTGCCGGCGGCCGAGTACAACCCGATGGAGTGCATCAAGACCAACGTGCACGGCGCCGAGAACGTGATCGCAGCCGCCCTGGAGAACGAGGTGGACAAGGTGATCGCCCTGTCCACCGACAAGGCGGCCAACCCGGTCAACCTGTACGGCGCGAGCAAGCTCGCTTCGGACAAGCTGTTCGTGGCCGCCAACAACGTCACCGGTCAGCGCCGCACCCGCTTCTCGGTGGCGCGCTACGGCAACGTGGTGGGCTCGCGCGGGTCGGTCGTGCCGCTGTTCCGCAAGCTGACCGGCGAGGGCGCCCGGGAGCTGCCGGTGACCGACACCAGGATGACGCGGTTCTGGATCACGCTGCAGCAGGGCGTGGATTTCGTGCTGAAGAACCTCGGGCGCATGCAGGGCGGCGAGATCTTCGTGCCCAAGATCCCCTCGATCCGCATCGTCGACCTGGTCAAGGCCATGGCGCCAGAGGCCGGCGTGCGCGTGATCGGCGTGCGCCCCGGCGAGAAACTGCACGAGGTGATGTGCCCGGCGGACGACTCGCATCTCACGCTCGAGTTCGAGGACCACTACGTGATCTGCCCGACCATTACCTTCTTTCACCACGTGAGCTTCGAGACCAACCGCCTGGGCGAGCAGGGCAAGCCGGTGCCGCAAGGCTTCGAGTACAACTCGGCCAGCAACCCCTGGTACCTGAGCGTGGCCGAGATCCGCGAGATGAACCAGGGATGACGCGCATCCCTTACGGCCGCCAGAGCATCAGCGACGCCGACATCGCGGCGGTGGTCGAGGTGCTGCGCTCGGACTGGCTCACTCAGGGGCCGGCGGTGGAGCGCTTCGAGCAGGCCGTAGCTGCGTACTGCGGGGTGGCGCACGCGACCGCGGCCTGCAACGCGACGGCCGCGCTGCATCTGGCCTACCGCGCACTCGACCTGGGGCCGGGAGACCGTTTCTGGACCTCCCCGAACACCTTCGTCGCCACCGCCAACGCCGCACGCTTCTGCGGGGCAGAGGTGGATTTCGTCGATATCGACCCGGCCACTTATAACCTGTGCCCGGATGCGCTCGCGAGCAAGCTCGAGAAGGCGGCCCGCACGCGGCAACTGCCGAAGGTGGTGGCGCCGGTGCACTTCGCGGGCGAGTCCTGCGACCTGCGCGCGATCGCGGCACTCGCGCAGCGTTACGGATTCCGCGTGGTCGAGGACGCCTCGCATGCCATCGGCGGCACCTACGCCGGCGAGCCGGTCGGCAGCTGCCGCTACTCCGATCTCGCCGTGTTCAGCTTTCATCCGGTGAAGCTGATCACCACCGGAGAGGGCGGCATGATCCTCACGCGCTCCGGGCCGCTGCACCAGCGCGTGCAGCTGCTGCGCAGCCACGGCATCACGCGCGACCGGGCGCAGATGCGCAACGAGCCGGAGGGCGCCTGGTACTACGAGCAGCTCGATCTCGGCTACAACTACCGCATGACCGACATCCAGGCGGCCCTGGGCTACAGCCAGCTGCAGCGGCTGGATGGCTTCGTCGCCCGCCGGCATCGGCTGGCGGAGCGCTACGATGCGGCGCTGGGCGACTTGCCCCTGCAACTGCCGGCTCGTCCGGGCGACAGCCGCTCGGCCCTGCATCTGTATGTGGTGCACGTGCCCGCGGAGTCGGTACCTTCCCGCCGAGAGGTCTTCGATGCGCTGCGCGAGCGCGGCGTCGGCGTCAACGTGCATTACATCCCGGTGCACCGGCAGCCCTACTACCGCGCGCTCGGCTTCGAGCCCGGCGCCTTCCCCGTCGCCGAGCGCTATTACGCGGGCGCGATCAGCCTGCCGCTCTACCCGGACCTGCAGGAAGCGCAGCAGGATTACGTGATCGAGATCATCCGGGAGTGCTTCCGGGCGCCGGCTCGCAGGAGCGGTGCGAAGGCGGGACATGCCTGAGCCAGGCCGCGTGCGCGCATCCGCATCCCGCAACTCACCACGCAGGAGACAGGCAGCGCTATGACAGATCGCAGTTTCTCCATGGGCGGGCGGCGCGTGGGCGCCGGCGCCCCGCCGCTGATCATCGCCGAGATGTCGTGCAACCACATGGGCAGCTTCGAGCGCGCCATGGCGATCCTCGAGGCCGCCGCCGCGGCCGGAGCCGGCGCGGTCAAGCTGCAGACCCTGCGCCCCGAAGGCATCACGCTCGACAGCGACCGGCCCGGGTTCCGTATCAGCGGCGGGCTGTGGGATGGACGGCGGCTGTTCGACCTCTACCGCGAGGCGCAAACGCCCTGGGACTGGCACGAGGCGCTGTTCCGCCGCGGCCGCGAGCTGGGGGTCCCCGTGTTCAGCTCACCCTTCGACCTGGGTGCCGTGGACTTCCTCGAGTCCCTCGATGCGCCGGCCTACAAGGTCGCCTCGTTCGAGGCCATCGACATCCCGCTGATCGAGCGCGTATCGGCCACCGGCAAGCCGGTCATCATCTCCACCGGCATGGCGAATCTCGACGAGATCGCAGAGGCGGTGCGCACGGCCAGGAGCGCAGGCTGCCGCGACCTGGCCCTGCTGCATTGCGTGAGCGGCTATCCGACACCGCCCGAGGAGGCGAACCTCCTGACCCTGCGCGACATGGCGGAGCGGTTCGATGTGGTGGCAGGGCTGTCCGACCACACCCCCGGCACGGCGGTGGCGGTGGCCGCGGTGACGCTCGGCGCGGCACTCATCGAAAAGCACGTCACGCTGTCGCGCCAGGATCCGAGCCTGGACGCCGCCTTCTCGCTCGAGCCGGCCGAACTGCAGCAGCTCTGCGAGGCCGCCGCGACGGCGGCCAAGGCGCTCGGCCACGTGGACTACGCGATCAAGCCGAGCGAGCAGGACAGCCTGCGATGGCGCCGTTCGCTGTTCATCGTCGAGGACATGACGCCCGGCGCCGTGTTCACGGCGCAGAACCTGCGCTCGCTCCGTCCCGCGCTGGGCCTGGCGCCGAAGCACCTGAAGCAGGTGCTCGGCAGGAAGGCGGCGGTGGCGATCGGCAGGGGCACGCCGCTCAGCTGGGACTTGGTGAGTTAGAAAAAGCCGACGCAGCCTCGACTTCCGTGCCGGTCCGCCGCGGCGGGGGCGCCTTGTCGATCACGATAATCGAAGACTGGTTGACGGGATTGCTCTGGATGTCGAGGGGCTCGACCCGTCTCGGGGTCAACCCGAGGTCCCGGATGGCAGTGAGGAGGATGCGCACGTGATCGGCGTTCAAGAGATAGAGCCTCTGCGCCAGGTTCGCAAGTTCGAAGACCGGCTCGATCATCACCACCCGTCTGGCTGCGAGCCTTGCCATCTCGGCTACCGCCGCATGGGTTTGGTGAGAGATCTGCTCCAGGCAATGCATGGAGAACACGACATCGAAATGGCCGTCCGGCCATTGCGTGCGCGCGGTAATCGACCCTTCATGCAGGCTCACGCCGTCCAGTCGTTCGCCGAAGTAGCGCCGGGAGACCTTAAGCCGCTCGGGCGAATAGTCGATTCCGTGCAGTTCGATAGAATCCCCGAACCGGGCCTTCAGCTCGACCAGGTTGATGCCGTTACCGCAGCCTACTTCCAGCACCCGCGCCGGCAACTCCAGCTCCTTGCACAAGTAGTCGACGTAGCGTGTGCGCACCTCCTTGAACGGGAGAACCCTGATCTTGCCCCTGTCCAGCACCGCGTCTGAGCGGCTCTCCCAGTCTCTCTGCTCCCGATCGTCATAGCGCTGGTAGATCGCGCGGCTGTCAAAGATGGTTTTCTGGAACGGCTGTCTCAACCACCTGTAGAACGAGAGCGCTTCTTCCAGCGCCCTCATCATGTAGTAGGGCCCGATGCCGAATCTCGAGACGAACAGTCTCAGCTCTTTTCTCATGTGCCTCCTGCGCCGATACGTGCGCAACTACCCGGCGGGGACTAGGGGACGTCGATGGATGCTATTATAAAAGATAGTGCTCACTGGCCGATGAGGCGTAGCGTCCGCCCGGCAGACCGGCGCGTCGAGCACCGGGCACCTTTCAGCATGCGAGGTTTTCTTCCACTGGACCGGGCCGAGATCAGCGCTGCGAACGCCCCCGCCGAGGTCACGCCTGTCATGTCTCATGCCCGCGGCAGGCCGGTATTGCACTTGCATGTCCATCTTCAATCAAGCGCCTGCAAACATGGATGATGCGCCCGGGTTGCGGCGGCAGCACACCAGGCCGTGGCATGCACTGGCCGCCACACGCAGCGTCGGCCGCGCAGCGCAGCGGCTGCTGGACCAGCACAAGCGCAACGGCCTGAAATGGGCCGCCGGGCTGCTGGGACCGCAACGCGCTGCCGCACTCGCGAGCTTGCGCCTCGACCCGGGCAACTTCCGCCCGGGGCGCGACACCGTGCTGTGCCTGACCAGGCCGCACTTCGCACTGGATGTGGAGCAGCTGCGAAGACTCGATCATCTGAACTGGATCGCGCTCAATCTGATTCTTCTGGGCGAGATGCAGCGCGCCTGGGCCAGCCCGGAGATGCAGCAGCAGACCTACTATCAGAGCACCTGCGGCGACCCGCGCTACGCCGCGCGCTGGGAGCAGATGAACGCGTTCGCCCGGACGCTGCTCCGGCGCATCGACCGCCGCTACCCGCTGAGCGGCCTGCTTTGCGCCAACATCGACTACTGGCAGTCGGAAGCCTTTCGCAACGCCGCGCGCGAGCTGGGCCTGCCGTTCCTGACGCTGTCCCGGGAGAACCTGCTCACGCAGTATGACGAGGGGCTGATCCTGGACCGCTATACCGGCTTCCGCTTCACCGGCGACGCGGTCGCCGTGTTCGGGGAGTGGATGCGCGAGGCGCTGCTGCGCGCCGGCTGCGTACGCGAAGACCAGATCGTCGTGACCGGTGCGCCGCGGCTTGACGTGTGGAGCAACGCGGCCGCCGCGGATGCGCCGCGCGACCGCATCGTGCTCATCAGCTTCGCCGATCCGAACTACTACGCGCCCGAGGCGTTTCGCGTGTCCCTGCAGCGTTTCGTGGCCGCCGCCGCGCGCAACGGTGCATGCGGCGCGCGCTTCGTCGTCAAGGCGAAGAACAAGGAAGACCGTCTCGCGGTGCTGGCCATGTGCGGCGACGCTACGCTGCCGGGAAATCTCGAGGTGACCAGCTCGGTATCTCTGGAGGAGCTGCTTCCGCGCGCCCGTCTGGTGGTGGGCTTCAACTCGATGGCGGTGTTCGACGCGCTGTTCACCACTGCCCCGCTGGCCGTCCCCGACATGCTGGATACGCAGCGCGGGACGGACCACCTGATGTTCGATCCCGAAGACCCGCTGTGCCGGCGGGTGCTGCGCTTCTATGGCGCACCGCAGGAGCTGGACGCCCTGCTCGACGCGGCGGCCGCGGCCGGCACAGCGGCGCAGCATGACTCCGCCGACCGGCGCGCGCTGATCGGGCGCTTCGTTCACTTCCCCGAGTCGGGCAGCGCGACCGAGCAGGTGGAGCGCTTCGTCCTGCAGCACCTGCCGCGCTCGCGCGGACAGCCCACCGAAGCGGCGCGGGCCGCAGCGTGATGCGAATCGGTGTGGTGGTGGACCATCCCAAGCGCGACCTCGCGGGCTGCGTGCGCATCGTCTACGAGCTGGCGCGGCGCGGGCACGAGGCCGTGCTGCTGCCGCACTACGAGCAGGGGATCGAGGCCCCGCTGCTGGCGCTGGACGCTGTCCTGCTCAACAACGCGCGCCCGCATTACCTGGCCTTGGCCGAGGGCTACCGCGCCAACGGCACGGCCATCTTCGTGCTCGACACCGAAGGCGGCGTGCTGGGCGAGAAAGGCTTCAACGCGCCGGCCCGCATCGCCCAGCGCTTTCGCGAGTCCGGCATCGGCGCCCTGATCGACGGCTACCTGTTCTGGGGAGAGCGGCTGTGGAGCGCCTTTGCCGAGCACGGCGGGCTGCCGCCGGAGCAGCTCGAGGTCACCGGGTGTCCGCGCTACGACATCTGTCATCCGACCTGGCGCAAGACGCTGTCCTATCCGCGCAGCGATTTCTTCCTGATCAACACCAACTTCAACGCCGTGAATCCGCTGCTGGCCTCGGGCAAGGACGCCGATCGCCAGCCCTTGCGCAGCCAGGGGGTCACCGACGCCGAGATTGCGGGCCGCTATCAGGCGGCGCGCGCGGTGTTCGACCGGCTGGTGCCGGAGCTGCTGCAGCTCGTCAAGCGCATGCCGCATTACCAGTTCGTCCTACGGCCGCACCCCTTCGAGCGCACCGATTACTACCGCGAAACCTTTGCCGGCTGCCCGAACCTGACGGTGGACGATGCCGGCGACGTGATGGCCGTGCTGAACGCGGCGAAGGGCATGCTGCACGTGAATTGCGGCACCTCGGTCGAGGCGACCTTCCTCGGCGTGCTGCCGATCGCGGTGGAGTACGCCAACAACGACGAGGCCCGAGGGCTCAACCCGCTGCCCGCGCGCATCAGCCACCCGGTGCGCTCGGCGCAGGAGCTCGACGACACGTTGCAGCGGGTGGCCGACATCGCACGCGGCTTTCCGTTCGAGGCCAACTACCGCGCGCACATCCACCCCTGGTTCCACGAGAACGACGGGCAGGCCGGCGCGCGGGTGGCCGAAGCGCTCCTGCGTTGGCTGTCGAAGCGCGGCGGCGGAGCGCGCCGGACCTCGATGCGCCTGTCGCTCATGTCCGGGCAGAAACCGGCGCGGGCGAGCCAGGTGGTGCAGGGCCTGGTATCCAACCTGGCCGGGCCGGAGACCGCGCGCGCGATCCGCGAGAAGCTCGATCCCGGCCGCCGCCACAAGCGCTTCGGGCTTTCCGAAGTGCAGGGTCTGCTGAGCAGGATGGCCGCCGCTGACCCGTCCCCCGCGCCGGCCGAGGCGAGCGCCGTGCGCAGCCCCTTCACCGGCCACGCGCTTCTCAGCGTGCGCGTGGCCCGGCGCTAGCGCGAAGGCCGCAGCGGCAGCAAGCCGCGCAGCGACGCATACACGCTGTGCAGATCGCGTCGCTCCTCCGGCGTCCAGAGCAGCACGATCATCGCAGCGCCCGCCAGGGCCGCCCCCACGGCGGTGGAGAGCGTGAGCAGCGGCCCTGCGCCGATCATGCGCACCGCCAGGTACACGGCTGCGCTGCCCGCTGCGCTGCCCAGCAACACCTTGGCGAGCAGCCTTCGCCACACGCCGCGATCGATGCCGAACGCCGGCAGGAATACCCAGGATCGCAGGACGTAGCCGACTAACGCGGCGACGGCGGTGGCGGCATAGGCTGCGGCCTGACCGGCCTGCGCCACGAGGAGCGCGACCACGGCCAGGAAGACGACGATTTCCACCACTGCGATCTTGTTCTGCTCGGCCATCAGCGCGAGCCGTGAGAGAGTGGCGGTAGTCACGATCGACAGCGTCGCGTCCAGAGCGAAGGGCACCATCAGCAGCGCCAGCAGCATGCCGGCATAGGCGAGGTCGGGGCCGAGCCACACCGAGATCAGGGTCGCCGCATAGAACATCACCGCGGCGGCGAGGGGAAGTGTGCACAGCAGAGTCAGCCGGGTACCCCGCACCAGCAGGGAGCGCAACTGGTCGTAGTTCGCCGCCGCATCCAGCCGCACCGCGTGCGGAAGGGCGGCAGTGTTGACCAGCCCCAGAAGCGTCTTGAACGCGCGCGGCACCTTCTCGATCGCGTCGTACAGACCGACCCCGGCCGGGCCGAACAGCAGCGCGATGCTACCCGCGGCGATGTACTTGCGGCTGTAACCCAGCACGCTGGCGGCGCTCAACACATGGAAGTCGCGCAGGTGTGCGGCCAGCCAGCGCCAGTCCGGTCTTAACACCGCCCGCAGCGCGATGAGAGAGCTGTACCGGGCGTGGCTCAGGAGCACGGCCGCGCGCACACCGTCGGCCGCAAGCAGCGCGATGAGCACGTACTGGATCGGCAAGCCGCGCCATGCCGCGGCCAGGGACACGGTGAAATAGCCGGCGTACACGGCGACCTCGATGGGCCGCAGCACACGGAAGCGGCCGAGACCGGTAAGCGCGGCGGTGAGCAGGAAGCCGGCGACCAGCAGCGGCATCAGCGCCGACAGCAGATAAAAACCGATCGCGAACGCCTGCTGTCCGCTGTCCGGGACCTTGAGCGGCCCAGCCAGCGTCTCCCAGCCGACGGCGAGCAGGAGGACGGAGATGCAGGCGCCGAGCAGCAACGCCACGGCAACCAGCGTGGACTGCGCGCGACGCAGGCGCTCGGCATCTGCATGGGCGGCGCCCGCCACACGCGTGGCGATGGCGGGCAGGCCCAAGGCCGCCAACCCGAACGCGCCAAGCGGCGTCAGCAAGCGCAGCAGCGGAATCAGTCCATAGTCGTCCAGGCCGTAGCGGCCGATCAGGATCGGCACCAGCACGAGCGAAAGCACGGAGGTGACGGCCATCGCCGCGCCGTTCAGCACCGAGTTGCGAACGATGCGAGACATGCCGGTATGGGCGCCGGTGCCGGCCTCAGCCGGCTTCAGGGTGCGCCCCGGACGCGGGCGCGCGCGTCGCGGCGCTGGCGGGGCGGGGAGCGCTCACATAGGCGCCGTCCTGCCAGACATAGCCGGCCGTGGAGAACAGCGCATGGGAGGCGGCGTTTGCCGGCAAAACGTGGCCGACCAGCATGGCTTCGGGGGCGATTCGGCGCAACGCCGCCAGCGCGGCAGCGCCGATGCCGCGCCCGGTAAGCTCGGGTGCGACATAGATGGAAACTTCGTATGCCGCCTCGCTGCCCGGGCGCTCGATGCGGTCCAGGCGCACCACGCCCGCCGGCGCTGCGTCATGCTCGATGATGTCCAGCACACAGCCTGGATCGGACAGCTTGCGCGCTACCCAGGCCACGTGCTCTTCCCATGGCGGCGGCCGCGGGTTGCGCGCATAGCGGCGAATGTCGGGGTGTTGCTGCCAGCGGTAGGTGCGCTCGGTATCTTCGGGCGTGAGCCGGCGGAGCGTCACGTAACCGCCATGTCGCGTGGGCTCCGGCCCTGCGGCCAGCGCGACGCGGCGCGCACCGCGGCCGTCGGTCACCGCCCTGGCCGCCACAGCCATGCGCTCGAGACCCGCGCGGTCGTGCAGGAGTCGCGCGAGCGCATCGGCCAAGGCGGGAGCGATGCCCTCTTCGGGCACGTTGAGCAGCGCGCACGCCCCGCGCGCCGCCAGTGTGCGGGCATTGTGCTCCTGGTTGGCGGCGGCGGTCACCACCAGGGACGGCAGCCCCAGGCAACAGCGCTCCCATACGCTGCCTCCGGCCGCGCCCACCGCGAGATCGGCGCGCGCCATCAGCGCCACCACGTCGGGCGGCTCCACGTGAAGGCTGATCGACGCGGCGGCGCCACGCACGCGCCCCTGCACGCGCGCGAGGTGCGGCGAGCTGGCGCCGAGCACCAGGTCGACCGCGCCCTGGAACGCGATGCGTTCCAGCGCATCCAGCGTCTGCTCGGCGAAATTCCGGGCGTCGAGCAAGCCGAAGTTGACGAACACCCGCGGCGGCGACGCCGTCTTCGACGGCTGCGCGCCGCCCGCTCTGCAGGCGGCGAACTCCCGCCTGAGCAGGGCATAGCCCGGTCCGAGCAGCAGTCGACACTCGCGGGCCAGCAAGGCTGCGTATTGCCCGGGCCCGCGCTCGAGGCTGACGTCGAGCAGCAGATCGCAGTCGTGCGGCCGGTCGCACAAATCGTCGATCGCCAGGATGCGCCGGGCCCAGCCCCGGCATTCACGCTCCTGCTCCGCCGACCAGCCGTAGTGGTCGGTCGCCAGCAGGTCACAGCCGCGCGGAACGGCCGCGATCAGCGGTCCGGGACGCAGCGCCTCGGCCTGGGCGACGCCGACCACGTCATGCCGCCCGGCCGCGAGCCGCTGCATCAACGCCAAACCCTCCTCGGCGACCACGAAGGTGCATTGCCACGCGTCTTCACTCAAGGCATCGGCGAGGGCCAGGCAGCGCACGGCATGGCCGCCGCCGATCGAAGCGCCGGCATCGAGACGAAAGACGGCCGCGCGCGGCCGCCTAGCCGAGCTTCTCAAATGCCCACCAGGTCAGGTTGTCGAGGCCGGTGAGGCGCTGCCAGGCGAACCCGTAGTCGAGCACGCGCAGGTCGGGGAAATGCTCCAGCCAGAAAGCGCCGAAGTCGCGCTTGAACAGCGCGCTGGACTGGTTGCGGTAGGTCAGCTCCTCGGGGTTCGCGGAAAAGTACTCGATGCTCACGATGTAGCGCCGCGCCACCCGGTGCATCTCGCGGCAGGAAGCGAGCAGGTCGTCGGGATGAATGTGGATCAGCACCCCGCGGGTGAACACCAGGTCCGCGCTCCGGTCGGCCAGCGCGATCTGCGAGGCGATGCCGTCCAGGATGTTGCCGGGGGGCAGGATCGACTCGTCCACCAGGTGACGGCGGGCGCTCGCGTTGGGCTCCACGGCGAACAGCTGAGCGTCGGTGAGAGCGCGCAGGGCGCACAGGTTGATGCCGATGTTCGCGCCGATCTCCAGGATGGTGCGTGGCGGGTCCCCCTGCAGCCGGCGCAGGATCTGCGCCCACAGCATCGCCGCCGCCTGAACGTTGCCGATCGAGGTCGGATTGCGGCTGATGTAGTCGTCGCCGAAGGCGCCGCGCCACAGCAATGTCTGCGGCGTGTCGGGTTTGTCGGTCATGGTCCCTCGAAGTCTCGGTGTGGATCGTCGGACGCGGCGATGGGCGTTGGTCGCTGCCCGGCGGAGCCCTCCGCCAGGTGGCTGTTGATAGCGGCGATCTCGGGATGTCCGGCGAGAAGACGCAGCACTTCGCGGCTGGAGGGAATCGCCGGCCAGGGAGGCAGCAGCGCGAACAGCGCGCGGAAAAACGCGAGGTCCTCCGGGTAGTCGAGGGTCCAGCGCAGCCCGCCGCCCGCCGTATCGCCGGCCAGGTTACAACGGATCAGTTGCGGATGCGAACGCAACCAGGGCGTGACGTGCTCGCGGCTGTGCGCATCGGTGGCCTCGTGCGCGGCGCGCCGGAGGGCGGCGAAGGTGAAGGCCTCGCAATCCAGGCCGTGCGGCCCGCTCCTCGGCATGTTGTTGCAGGCGTAGTCCGCGCCAAGTTGCGCGCGCAGCTGCAGCACGGCGTCGCAGATCCCGGGGTCGATCAGCGGACAATCGCTGGTGACGCGCATCACGACTTCGGCGTCCACCGCCTGCGCCGCCCGATAGTAGCGGTCGAGCACGTCGTGCTCGTCGCCGCGGTAGACGACAACGCCCAGCTGCTCCGCAGCGCGCGCTACCGCGTCGCTGTCGCGGTTGGCCGGAACCGCGCAGCACACGACGTCGGCGCTGGCGATCGCCCCGCAGCGGTGCAGGACATGCTCCAGCACGGTATGGCCGGCCAGGCTCTCCAGCACCTTGCCCGGCAGACGGGTGGAGCTGAACCGGGCCTGCACGATGACGGCGGTACGCGCGTGCATCTACAGGCGCACGGCGAATCCCGCGGCGCGCAGGTGCAGCTTCGCCTCGCGCGGCGTCCGCTCGGTGAAGTGAAACATGCTCGCCGCGGCCAGGGCGGCCGCTTCGGTCCGGCGCAGGACTTCCTCCATATGCTCGTAGGTCCCGGCGCCGCCGGAGGCGATCACCGGCACGGTGACGGCCTTGCTGACGTCGCGAGTCAGCTCGATGTCGTAGCCCTCCATCGTGCCGTCGCGGTCGATGGAGGTGATGAGGATTTCTCCGGCGCCCAGCGCTTCCGCCTCGCGCGCCCAGTCGGCGGGTACCAGCCCCGTTGCGCGGGTGCCGCAATGGGTGAACACCTCGTAGGCGCCGGACGGATGCCGCCGCGCGTCGATCGACACCACTACACATTGCGTGCCGAAGGCCTCGGCGGCCTCCCGCACCAGCACCGGGTTCTCCACGGCGGCGCTGTTGAGCGCCACCTTGTCGGCACCCACCGCGAGCAGCTGGCGCACGTCGGCCAGCGTGCGCACCCCGCCGCCCACGGTGAGCGGCATGAAGCATTCGTCGGCGATGTCGTCGATGAGCTGGAAGTCCGGGCGGCGGCCGGCGAGCGTGGCGGCGATGTCCAGGAACACCAGCTCGTCGACCTCGCGCAGGTTGTACACCTTGATCGACTGGAGCACGCTGCCCACGCGTCGCGTCGAGTCGAACTGGCTGCCCTTCACCAGGCCGACGTCCTTGTACAGCAGGGTGGGCATGACGCGGATCTTGAGCATGGGGATCGGTGTGCGCCGCTCGGGTCAGAGCGAGAGGAAGTTGCGCAGCAGCTGGAAGCCGGCCTTCTGGCTCTTCTCGGGGTGGAACTGCACGCCCATGATGTCGCCCTGCGCGACCACCGACGCGAAGCGCCCGCAGTAAGGCGTGAACGCCAGCACATCGCCCTCGCGCTCACAGCGGAAGTGGTAGCTGTGCACGAAGTAGAAGTTGGTTCCCGTGGCGAGGCCCTCGAGCAGCGGGTGCGGGGCGCGGATCTCGATCTCGTTCCAGCCCACGTGCGGGACGCGCTCCCGCGCGGCCGTACGCTGCAGGCGGACCACCCGTCCCGGGATCAGGCCCAGGCCGCGGAAGTCTCCGCCCTCCTCGCTGCTGTCGGCGAGCAGCTGCATGCCCAGACAGATGCCCAGCACCGGCAGCGCGCGCCGCTCGCGCTCGGCGCGGATCGCCTCGTCCATGCCGTCGCGCCGGAGGTTCTCCACCGCCTTGCCGAAGGCGCCCACGCCGGGGATGATCACCCGGTCGCTCGCACGCAGGTCCTCCGGGCGATGGGTGATGAGCGGCGCCGCGCCGCACTCCTCGATGGCCCGGGCCACGGAGTCGAGGTTGCACAGCCCGTAATCGATGATGGAGACCTTGCGCAAGGCGGCGCTATGGATTGTCGTAGTTGGTCTTGATCAGGTTGCCGCGCTTGTCGCGCGACGGACGCCCGGTGTTGTCGCACACGAACAAACGCTTGTTGGTGAAGCGGTCGCACACTTTCTGGAACTCCTCGATATCCATGTCGATGTCGGCCAGGATGCGCTCGAGCGGTCGTCCCAGGCAGGTCCACGGAAACGCGCCGTCGTGGCGCATGACCAGGCGCAGGCCCTCATCGCGCGTCAGTCGGCCACGGCGGATGTGGTTGCAGGCGATGTCGGTGGCGCGGCCGAAGCCGTACTTCAGGAACTTGAAGTAGTCGTGGATGCCGGTCTGGTGATTGTCGAGGTTCTCGTAGTTGGCGAGCGAGCCTTCCACCGGGCGCGGAAAGCACTCGAACCCGTAGCCCTGCGCGTACAGCGCGTTGGTGTAGCCGTCCCATGGGACGTAGTAGCCGAGGAACACGCCGGTCACGCCCACGCGCTGCAGGTCGGCGTCAGTGGGGTAGGAATACTGGATGAGGTGCCGTCGCTCGATCCCCTCCTGGCCGACCAGATCGCTCACGCGCAGCCCCAGCAGGCCGCCGAACTCCTCCAGCCAGCGCCGGCTCAGGCTGTTGCCCTCGGTCGCCGCGGCCGGCCCGCCGTACTCGTTCTGCGGGTTTTCGCCCCAGACGATGAGGCGGATGCCCATCTGGACGGCGATACGCACCGGGATGGTGAAGATGCTGACGTGCTCCGGCCAGGAGATGTCGCCGACCTGCGTCAGGGCCAGCCGGTTGATCTTGCGCCGGACCAGCGGGTTGGTGGTCACCTCCACGCAGTCCACGCCTTGCAGCTTGAGGTTCTCGATATTCCGCCGGCCCACCTCGGACAGCGCGTCGGTGGTCGCGGTCACCACCAGCGGGTTGGCGCCGAGCTCGAGCAGCCTCAGCACCTGCGCATGGCTGTCCTTTCCGCCGCTGCTCGGCACGATGCAGTCGTAGTTGCCGCCGTCCGCGCTGCGGAAGCGCTCGAGGATGCCGACGAACTCCCGGCGCCGCACAGCCCAATCGACCTCGGCGCGGCGCTCGTAGCTGATGCACGCGCTGCAGACACCGTGCTCGTCGAACCGCAGATCGGGCTTGGTTTCGGGATACAAGCAACGCGTGCAGTACTTGATCATTGCGTGTCGTCTAATCGTCCGGGGCACTGGGAGGCGCCGTTCCGAGGCTTGCGGACCCTGCTCCGCGTATCACCGGGGCGGCGCCGGGTGGTACCACACATCGGCAGGAACTCGGTATCATTGAGGCATGACGAGATGCTGGCCTCTCGCCGCCCGGCGCCGGCTCGCGCCCTACAGCGGGCGATCCGAGCGCCAGCGAGGCAGGCGCCACAGTGTAGCAAAGCCACGCAGCGCCAGCGAGGCATTCGTCTTCCCCGGCAAGCGGCCCATCTGCGAAGCGGATCTTTTCCGATGAGCACACTGAGGCGTCTGTGGTGGCACCTGAACCGAACGCCGGCCGCACACGCGTTCAAGGCGGTCCAGCGGGTGCGGCACGTCCGCGAGGTGGCCCAACGCCGGCGCCTGCGCGAAAGCTTCCCGGCCGAAGGCGCTTGCCAGCGCAAGGCCGCAGAGTTGGAATCGGTGGGCTACACCGACCTGACCGACGTGCTCGCGCCGGAGCTCACCCGCAGTCTGGCGGAAGCGAGCACCCGCAAGGTGGAACGCGCGGCGGCCCTCGCCGGCGCCCAGGTCCACAGCCACAAGTCCTTCTGGGTGCGGCTGCTGGACGAGGACGCGCCCGGCGGCCAGTTCGCCAGCGACAACGTGTTCGTCCGCTTCGCCATGCAGCCCGCGATCCTGGGTGTGGTCACCGCGCGTCTGGGCGAGCTGCCCCGGCTGGTGGACGTGCTGCTCACGTTTTCCCAGCCGAGCGCGGCCGAGCTGAGCTATTCGCAGCTCTGGCACCGCGACTACGACGACGTGCACACGCTCAAGGTGTTCGTGTATCTGACCGACGTCACCGATCCGGACGACGGGCCGTTCACCTTCATCCCGGGGCCCGCGTCCGACGGCGTCGGATTCACCCTGCACAGCCACCTGCCCGACGGCAAGCTGTTCTCCAAGGTGGGCCGCGACGCGGTGCGCGAAATGCGCGGGCCGCGCCTGACCGCCTTCGCCTGCGAGACTTCGCGCTGCCTGCACATGGGCAGCCGGCTCGCGCCGGGTCACGCGCGCCTGATGTACACCGCGACCTTCATCTCCGCGCCGAGCGTCTACCCCGGTGTGATGCCCCGCTTCCGCCTGGTCGGCAGCGCCACGCCCGCCGAGCGACTCGTGTTGGGCGTGTGACTGCGCGGCGGTTCCTTCCACTGCGCAGGGCGTGGGCGCGCCGGTGACGCCGCCCGCCCCCGGCACCGTGGTGTTCGCCTCCCTGGCGATGAACCAGACGCTGTTCTTTCACGCCCTGGGCGAGGCATTGCGCGCCGACGGGTACCGCGTCGCCTACATCTGCTTCCATCAGCGCAGCCATGAGCTGCTGACCGCCAAGGGTGCGTTCAGCCTGGATGCGTTTGCCGAGGGGCGCCCGGTCGAGGCCTTCGAGGACTACCCGATCGGCAACCTGAACCTGCTGATCAATCATGAGCGCGCCGCTTACGAGGCCTTCGACACATCCGCGCTCGTGGCCAAGCTGGCGCGCCATCTCGGGGCGATGCGGGCGATCTTCGACCGCATCGAGCAGCAGGCGCAGGGCCCGGTCTGGCTGGTGCAGGAGCTGGGCGGCTTCCTGTCCGTGCTGGCCGGGTTCTACGAGGCGCGCCGGCGCGGCATCTCCAACTTCTTCATCGAGCCCAGCTTCTTCCGGGGCCGCGTGTTCTTGGTGCGGGACTCGTTCGCCGCCTTGCCCGTTGCGGGACCGAGCGGCAAGCCCGCTGGCGCCGCAGTCACGGCCTATCTGGAGCGCGCGCTGCAGGAGCAGGCCGTGGTGATCCCGATGAAGGACCGCCTGCACTACCGGGCCCCGGCGAAGAAGCTCCTGGACCGGCGCAACCTCCGGCGCTTGGCGGAGAAATCGCTGGATAAGTACGTGCGTGGCAAGCACGAGGAGTTCGAGCACATTAGCGGCCACGTGTCCCGCCATGTGCGCATGTACCTCAACAACCGCCGGCTGCGACCCCATTACCGCGCGCTGCCGGCGGATGCGCCCTTCGTCTACTACCCTCTGCACGTCCCGGCGGACTTCGCCCTCACCATCCGCTCCCCCGAGTACCTGGACCAGCTGGCACTGCTCGACTTCCTGGCCCTGGCCGTGCCCTACCCGTACCGTGTCGCGGTGAAGGAGCACCCGGCGCTGGTCGGCGCAGTCCACGCGCCCAGGATGAAGGCGCTCCTCGAAGCGCGCGACAACCTGATGCTGCTCGACCCGGGGATCAACAATTACGAGGTGATGCGCAGCGCAGCGGCGATCGTCACGGTCAACTCCAAATCCGGCGCCGAAGCGCTGCTGCTGGGCAAGCCGGTCGTGGTGCTGGGCGATGCTTTCTACCGGCCGTCCGCGCTGGTGCGCACGGTCGACCGCCTCCGCGACCTGCCTTCCGCGCTCAGCCGCGTGCTGGCGCAGCCGCCGCACATCGCCCGGGAATCGATCCAAAGCTACTTTCAGGACGTGTGGGACCGCAGCCTGCCGGGCGAGCTGTACGACGTGCGCCCGGACAACATCGCGGCGTTCCGCGACGCGCTGATCAAGGTCCTGCGCGCATGACGCGCACCGGCGACCGCGTACAGAGACGGCGACGCGAGATACCACCATGACTCCCCTGCTCTCCATCGTCACCCCCGCCTACAACGCCAGCCGCTTCGTGCTGGAGACCATCCGCTCGGTGCGCGCGCAGACCTTCGCGGACTGGGAGATGATCGTGGTGGACGACTGCTCGAAGGACGACACCCGCGGCATCGTCGAGGCGCAGTCGCAGGCCGACCCGCGCGTGCAGCTGGTGCGTCACGAGGTCAATCAGGGTCCGGCCGGTGCGCGCGAAACCGCGATCCAGCGCGGCCGCGGGCGCTACGTGGCCTTTCTGGACAGCGACGATCTGTGGCTGCCGCAGAAGCTGGAGCGTCAACTCGCCTTCATGCAGCGCACCGGCGCGGCGCTGTCCTTCACGCAGTTCCGCCGTGTCGACGCGCAAGGGCACACCAGGGGCAGGCTGATCGACGTACCCGAGCGGCTGTCCTACCGCCAGCTGCTCAAGAACACGGCGATCGCCACCTCGAGCGTGGTCGTCGACCGTGGGCAGACCGGTCCGTTCCACATGACGCGCACCTACTATGACGACTATGCCTTGTGGCTGAGCATCCTGCGGCGCGGCTTCGCCGCGCACGGCCTGCGCGAGGACCTGATGCGCTACCGGGTGCTGGGCCAGTCGGTGTCGCGCAACAAAGCGCGTTCGGCGGCCATGGTGTGGCGCGTGTACCGCGATGTCGAGAAGCTCGGGCTGATCGATTCGCTGTGGTGCTTCGCGCACTACGCTTCGCGCGGGGCGTTCAAGTACCGGGCGTTCTGATCGCGGGCGCGAGCCTCCCGCAGCATGCCGAGCTTCCTCATTAGCGGGGCGACCGGGTTCATCGGCCGGCGCCTGGTCGCGGATCTGGCCGAGGCCGGCCACGCCGTTCGGCGCGCGCTGCGTCGCCATGTGCAGGCGCTGCGGGGGATCGGAGACGTGGTGGTCGGCGACGTGGACGGGCACACCGATTGGCGCACGGCGCTGCAGGGCATCGATGTCGTAGTGCATCTGGCGGCCCGCGTGCACGTGCTTCGCGAAACCGCCCGCGACGCGCTGGCAGCGTTCCGCGAGACCAATGTGCACGGCACCGAGCGGCTCGCTCGCGCGGCGGCAGCGGCGGGCGTCGGCCGCTTGGTCCTGCTGAGCTCGGCCGGCGTGCACGGCCTCGCGGCGCACACCTCGGCGCTGACCGAAGCGGCGCCCGCGGCGCCGCACACGGCCTACGCGCAGTCGAAGTGGGAGGCCGAGCAGGCGCTGCGGGACGCGGCCGTCCAGACCGGCCTGTCCACCTGTGTGCTGCGCCCGCCGCTGGTGTACGGCCCACAAGATCCCGGCAACCTCCTGCGTCTCGTGCGCCTGGTGGCGCGCGGCGTGCCGCTGCCCTTCGCATCGGTGCGCAACCGGCGCAGCCTCGTGTATGTGGGCAATTTGTCGTCGGCGATCGTGACCTGCGCACTGCACCAGGCCGCCGGCTCGCGCACTTACCTGGTGCGCGACGGGCAGGACGTGTCCACGCCGGAGTTGATCGAGCTGATTGCGACAAGCCTCGGCCGGCCGCGCGCGCGGCTGTTCGCGGTCCCGCCTGCTCTGCTGCAGGCCGGCGCGGCTGTGTTCGGGCAACGCACGGCGATGTCCGCGCTGCTGGGCTCGCTGGCGCTGGACGACTCGGCGATCCGAGCGGAGCTGGGCTGGAAGCCGCGCTGGTCGCTGGAGGAAGGACTGAGGCAGACGCTGGACTGGTACAAGTCTTCCTTGCCCGGCCCCCGCGATGGCGCGCGTTGAGCCGTCCGGCTACTCGCTGTGATCGCGCACGGCGAAGCCGTGCCGCTTGACCAGCTCATCGCGCTCCGCGGTCTTCAGGTCTTCGCGCACCATCTCGGCGACGAGCTCCCCGAACCCCACCCGCGGCCGCCAACCGAGGCGGGCGCGGGCCTTGGAGGCATCGCCCAGCAGCGTCTCGACCTCGGCCGGGCGGAAGTAGCGGGGATCGACGGCGACGATGCAGCGGCCGCCGCCGTCGTAGCCCTTCTCCTCGAGGCCTTCGCCCTCCCAGCGGATCGGCATCCCCAGCTCCTGCGCGGCGGCGGACACGAAGTCGCGCACGCTGTGCTGCTCGCCGGTGGCGATGACGTAATCCTCGGGCTGGTCCTGCTGCAGAATGCGCCACATGGCGTCGACATAATCGCGTGCGTGGCCCCAGTCGCGCCGCGCATTGAGATTGCCGAGGTACAGGCAATCTTCCAGACCGAGCTTGATGCGCGCCAGCCCGCGCGTGATCTTGCGGGTGACGAAGGTCTCCCCGCGCACGGCGCTTTCGTGGTTGAACAAGATGCCGTTGCACGCGTAGAAGCCGTAGGCCTCGCGGTAGTTGACCGTGATCCAGTAGGCGTAGAGCTTGGCCACGCCGTAAGGCGAGCGCGGGTAGAAGGGCGTGGTCTCCTTCTGCGGCACCTCCTGCACCAGGCCGTACATCTCCGAGGTGGAGGCCTGGTAGAAGCGCGCGCGGTCGCCCAGGCCCAGGATGCGGATCGCCTCCAGCACGCGCAGGGCGCCGAGCGCGTCGGAGTTGGCGGTGTACTCGGGCTCCTCGAAAGACACCGCGACATGGCTCTGGGCGGCGAGGTTGTAGATCTCGTCGGGCTGAACGTCCTGGATGATGCGCACCAGGCTGCTCGAGTCGGTCATGTCGCCGTAATGCAGGATGAACCTGCGGTGCTGCTCGTG
>Ga0299906_10001146_pt1 | contig 22895 bp, 19 predicted proteins | sample RVTome_14_FD_200259 | JGI IMG/M metagenome (GOLD analysis project Ga0299906, IMG submission 200259) | Soil microbial communities from uranium-contaminated site in the Upper Colorado River Basin, Wyoming, United States - RVT145D125 (version 2) ...
GGAGTCCGGACACCCATCGCGCGGAGCTCACGGCACACGGTGAAGCCGTCCTTCTTCGGCAGCATGACGTCGAGCAGGATCAGGTCGAACGTCGCGCACTGCGCCCGCTCCAGCGCCTTGAGGCCGTCGTCGGCGATCTCGACCTCGTAGCCCTCGAGGAGCAGATCCTGCTGGAGTCCGAGCGCGATGTCGGGCTCGTCCTCGACCACCAGAATCCGGGTCGCGACGCCGGTCATCACGAGACCATGGCCCGCGCGGAGTCGAGCTGCGCCGGAAGCGTCACGAAGAAGGTGCTGCCCTCCCCGACGGCGCTTTCCACGCGCACTCCGCCGCCGTGCCCCTCCACGATCTGGCGGACCAGCGCCAGCCCCAGTCCAGTCCCCTTGACGACGTGACCATCCGGCTTCGAGCCACGGACGAACTTGTTGAAGATGGCCTGCTGTTCGTCCGCGCGCACGCCGATGCCACGGTCCCGGACGCTCAGGGTCAGCGCGCTTCCATCGAAGCGGCCCTCCACCCAGATCGTGCGGCACCCGGGGGAGTACTTGACGGCGTTGTCCAGCAGGTTCCAGAGCGCCCGGCCGAGCGCGGCCTCGTCGGCCTGCACGACGAGAGTGTCTGGCGCGTTCCACTCGACCTCGAGCTCGTAGCCCTGGGCGCGGACCTCCTCCTGGAACTCCGCCGTCAGGCGATCCACCGCCGCGCGGATGAAGACCGGCTCCAGCCGGAAGCCGTGCGAGCCCGCCTCCATGCGGCCGAAGTCGAGCAGGTCCTCGACGAGCCGCGTGAGCCGGCGCGTGCCGCGCTGCAGCGCCGCGTAGTACCGCCGCCGCTCCATCTCGCTCGACACGCGCCCGTCGGCGAGCAGGTCCGAGAACTGGCGCAGCAGCGTGAGCGGTGTGCGGAACTCGTGCGACACCGCCGCGACGAACTCCGACTGCAGCCGGGCCGCCTCGAGCTCGCGTGTCATCGCGCGCGCGCTGAAGTACGCGCCGGCGACGACGAGCAGGGCGAGAAAGCCGAGACCGGCCAGCAGCACGGTCCGGCGCGCGGCCAGTTGTCCCGCATCGGGTCCGTTCGCGCTGACGACGCGCAGCGTCCAGGGCAGGCGCGTGTCGGCCATCGTCCGCAGCACGTTCTGTGTGGCGGACGCCGGAACGGCGTGGGACACGAGGCTTCTGCCCTCACCGTCGGCCAGCACGAGCCCGACCTGCCGCTGGTCCAGTACGGCGCTCAGCGGATCGACGATCTGGCCGGTCAGAAAGCCAGCTCCCCCGACGAGCGCCACGAGCCGTTCGTCGCTGGCCCACCAGAACAGGAAGACCGGGCGGTCGTGCGACCGCCGGCTGGTCCGTCCCGTCGGCGTGGGTGGCGCGCTCGGATCCGCGGCCCACTCGTCCCAGAGCTGGTCGACGGCGGAGGCCTTGGCAAGGACGTCCGGGGCGGGCGCGTACTCGCGCGCCCGGGACTCACCAAGCCACTGCACCACCTCGTCGGAGTAGGTCTGAAAGGTCGCCGCTGTCAGCGGCCATCGGGCGCCATGCAGGTCGGCGGCGAGCCGCCGCGCCTCCTCGGCGAACGCCTCCCCGCGGCCGAGCTCCTCGAGCAGCCGCGCGCGGGCGTGGCGCGCCAGCAGCTCAACCGGGCGTCCCTCGAAGGCCACGTCGATCCACTCGAGACGCGCGTAGGTGTCGAGCGCCGCGTCCACGCGACCGGCCTTGCGCTGGTTCCTCGCCAGGCGCATGAGCGCGCCGGCCCGGATGCGCGGATCCTCGGCGCTGGCGAGGTCCTGGAAGTACAGCGCCGCCCGCTCGAAGTCCCCGCCGCGATCTTCGTAGGCCTCGCCGATGGCGAAGATCTGCGGGTCGGGCGGCGCGTCCAGCGCGATGGCCGGCCGATAGAGGAGACCTCGGGCGGGGAACGCGCGCACGCCGTCGCGCTCGAAGACGACGATCAGGCCGTCGTTGCCGACCCTCTGCGAGTAGGTGAGCGCCGCCTCTTCGAGGGCGGGGTCCGGGAGTGTCGCCAGGCGGGTCAGCTCGCCATCGATCGTGGCGAGCCGCTCGCGGATCTCGGCGGCGACCAGATCGGTCGAGCTCTCGAGGCGATCGCGCACGCGCTGGGACTCGACCGCCGCGTCCATCTGCAGGGACCGCCAGCCGAGCCAGCCGATCGCCCCGAGAAAGGCGAACGTCGTCCCCAGGAAGATGACCAGCAGGTGACGGGGCGGACGAAGCCATCGGTACATGCGCATGCCTGCCGCGTTCGTCGATGCCTGGGGAATTATAGGCACCTCCGGTCCGGGCCCCCGTCATGAAGATTCCTCGCGATCTTCGTCAAGATTCCATGACGAAGGTGGGAGTGCCTGCGGGGGGCGCGTATCATGGCGGCCGGGGGACCGAGGATGCGAACCATGAGCAAGGGGCCGGTTCGGGGCACTGTGCTGGCGGCGTGCGCGCTCTCCGCGGCGGCCCTCGCCGCCCAGGCCCAGCGCGTGTCGATCGAGATCAAGCCGGGCGACGACGGACCCAAGAGCCTCGAGCCGGGACGAGGCGGCATGGTGCCGGTCGCGATCCTCGGCTCACCGGACTTCGACGCCGCATCCGGCGACCCCGAATCGGTGCGGCTGGGCCCGACCGGCACGGAGGCGGCCGCGTTCCGCTCGACCCTGGAGGACGTGGACCGTGACGGCGACGTGGACCTGCTGCTGCTCGTGCGCGTCCCCGACCTGCGTCTGACGTGCGAGCACACCGAGCTCCGCCTGGCGGGCAAGACCGTGACGGGAGACGATTTCGAGGGCGCGACGCCGGTGCAGGTGACGGGCTGCGAGTGACCGCCCCCGTCCTCAGATGGCCGCCTGCCGCAGCGCCGCCAGCACCCGTGCGTCCCTGAACGGCACGCGCCGGAGCCGCACGCCGGTGGCGTCGAACACGGCGTTGGCCACCGCCGCGATCGTCGGCTTGATCATCGCCTCGCCCGCACCGTAGTGCGGCAGGTCGGGACGCGCCTGGTCCGGGTCGCCGTTGACGAGCACCACGTCGATCCGCTCCGGCGTGTCGGCGTGCGTGAGGGTGGGCGAGCTGGCCCAGTCCACGCTCGTCACCTTCTCGGTGTCGAAGGTGACCTCCTCGTGCAGTGCGCGGCTCAGGCCGTAGAGCAGGCCCGCCTCGATCGTGCGTTCCAGACCGAGCGGGTTGATGACGAGCCCGCAGTCGTGGGCGCAGACCAGCCGTTTGACCCACACGTGCCCTGTACGCCGATTCACCTCCACCTCGGCAATCTGGGCGACGATCGTCTGGTTGCGGAACGTGTAGGCGACGCCGCGTCCCGTGAGGATCTCTCCCGTGCCTCGCGGGCGCGGTGACGGGCGCGGGTCCCAACCGTAGGCCTCGACCGCGGCGCGCATCACCGCCAGCGAGCGCGCGCGACGGAATCCGTCGTCGTCGCCGGTCGAGCCGTTCAGCAGCCGCAGCCGGAAGTCGACCGGATCGGCCTCCGCCGAAGCCGCCAGCTCGTCGATGAACGACTCGGACGCGAAGGTGACCTGCGGGCCGTCAGGGTCCCGCAGATTGCCCGTGCGCACCGGCGTTTCCCAGACGAGCGGCAGGCTCACGACGTGTCCCGCCATGCGGCGGTTGGGGACGTGGTACATGTCCGATGGCCGCGACGCCCGGCCGTTTGCCGGCTGGCCGCGGCGCCGGCCGGTGAGCTGCGCGAGCAGCACCGTGTCGGGCTCGTTGTAGCCCACGTGGTTATGGTCGGCGGCCCTGGCCTCGTAGTCGAGCGCGACGAGGTTGCCGTCGGCATCGAGCCCGCCGCGCATGCGGATCGCGTAAGCCGGCCCTTTGGTGTCCCAGGCCGTCTCCTCCTGCCGGGTCCACTGGAGGCGCACGGGACGGCCGATCGTGGTCGCCAGGAACGCCGCCTCGAAGCCGGCGTCGTCGGCCGCCGTCCGTCCGTAGGCTTGCGGACCGTCCATCCACAGGACCCGCACCCGGTCGCGCGGCATTCCCAGGAACTCGGCCACGCCGTTGCGCAGGCCGTACGACTTCATGTCGTTGGAGTAGATCGTGAGCTGGTTGTTCGAGGGGTCCGCCAGCGCATGGGCCGGCCCGATCGAAGTATGACCCTGGAAGGGGACGTCGTACTCGGCCTCCACGACGCGCGCCGCGCCAGCCAGCGCCGCGTCCGGGTCGCTGGTCACCTGTGGGCGATCGCTGCTGACCGGCGTGGCGCCGCGCATGTAGTCGAACAGCTTCTCGGACTCGGGGAAGGAGGCCGTCGCGGGGCGCCGCCACTCGGCCTCGAGCTGCCGTGCCGCCTGGATGGCCTGTTCCTCGCGCTCGCAGACGACTGCCAGGTAGTTGCCGTCCCGGACGACCTGGATGAAGCCCGGCAGGTCGCGGACGGAGGCCTCGTTCACCTGGACGAGCGTTGCGCCGGCGACCGGCGGTCTCACGTTGCGCGCGTGGACCATGCCTGGAACGGCCGCGTCAACGGCCCACTCGAGCGAGCCGTCCACCTTCGGCGGGATGTCGTAGCGCTGCGGCGACTGGCCGACGAGCCGGAGCTCCTGCACGGTCTTGAGCGGCGCCGTGCCCGTCGTGGCGTTGACGTTGGTGCCGCTCAGGGTCACGTTGAAGCGCCGGCCACCGATGAGATCGCCGTACGTCACCTGCCGTGCCGGGTCCGCCGCCACCGAGACGACGCCCTCGCGCACGATCAGGCCACTCACCGGGACCCCGAAATGCACGGCTGCAAGGTCGAGCAGCACGCGGCGCGCCTCGGCTGCCACGCGGCGCATGGGCCAGCCGTCGGTCTGCAGCGCGTCGGACCCGCCGGAGCCGCCCTGGTCCACCGTGACGTCGGTGCTGCCCATCACGCAGCTCGTGCTGTCGTACGCGACGTCCAGCTCGTCGGCCATGATCTGGCGGAAGGCCGTGCCGGTGCCCTGACCGAGGTCCGTCTTGCCGACGAAGAAGGTGGCGGTGTTGTCCTCCCGGATGACGATCCAGGAGTCGAGCTGGAGGAAGTCCGGGTCGGGATAGGGGCCGGTTCCGATGGCCGGTGCCTGCGCGCTCTCGACCAGGGTGCCGCCCGCCGACAGGGCGCTCACGCCTACGACGAGCATGCCGCCGCTCTTGATGAAGTCGCGGCGCTTCATGCCCGCTCTCCGGTGACGCGCCCGGGCAGGCCCGTCGCCATCGCTGCCGCGGCTCGTTTGATGGCCGCATGGATGCGGTAGTAGGTCATGCACCGGCAGAGCGTGCCCGCCATGCCCCGTCGGATCTCCGCGTCGGTCGGCGTCGGGTTCCGGTCGAGCATGGCCTTGGCGGTCATGATCTGGCCGTTCTGGCAGTACCCGCACGCGGGCACCTGCTCCTCGATCCAGGCCTGCTGCAGGGGATGCAGCTCGCCTCCCGTGGCCAGCCCTTCGAGGGTGGTGATCGACGTGCCCTGCACCGTGGAGACGGGGCGTATGCAGGAGCGCACCGCCTGGCCGTCCACGGTCACCGTGCAGGCTCCGCACTGGCCGAGGCCGCATCCGAAGCGCGGCCCGCGCAGGCCGAGATCGTTGCGCAGGACGAACAGCAGCGGCGTGGACGTGTCCACGTCCACCGTCCGTCTCGCGCCGTTCACCGTCAGCGTGACGTTGGGCATGATTCCTCGCAGGCTCGACCACGGTCCGCGGCCGGATGCCGCGATTCTAACCCCAGAGCTCACTCCAGTCGCGGACGTATGGCGCCGGACTGGCGCTGAGCGCAAGGCGCGACGAGGGAGCATACCGGGAGTATGCGACCGAGGAGCAACACCGCGCTCGGTGGACAGGACAAGCCAGACGTCGTGACTCGAGTGAGCTCTGGGGTTGAAGGCACCGCAGGCGGGGAGCGACCCGGCCCGCCGTCCCCGTCAGAACCGGAATCGTGCCGTGGCCGAGATGAGGCGCGGCACCGAGAACTGGGTCGGCGAGAACTGGCTCTCCTGTGCGATCCGGTAGACGTCGTCTCCCACGTTCTCCACATCGACCTGGATCGTGAGCCTGGGCCGTCCCCCATCGCGCAGCAGGTCGATCCCGAGCGAGAGATCGGCCGTGAGGTGCGACGGCACGCGCTCGAGCGTCCCGCCGGAATCGCCGTGCGCGTGGTCGTCCCCGCCGCCGGCGTGCTCGTGGGCCCCTCCGTGCCCGATGGGCGTCCCGCTGCCGTACTCGAGGCGACGCCCGCCCGGACGCCGCTGCGGGCGTGCACGTACGCGAGGCCGCCGGTGGCCGTGTGGCGCTGATCCATCGGGCCCGGGAACCGGCTCGTGTGGCGGCCATCCGGAACCGACCGAGCGGCGTCGTGATCCCCAGCTCCACCTGGTCCTCCACCGTCGGCTGCAGCGGCGGCAGCGCCACGCCAATCTCCCGAATCCCCCCCGTGAGCCCCGCGCCGCTCGAGAGCAGCCCCTCGACGGGCGGCGGTACGAAGAAGCGGTTGTACGAGGCGTGCGCCACGCTCCCGCGCCAGGTCCGCAGCGCCACGTTCACACGCGGGCTGGCGTGCGTCGCGTCCACCACCAGGCTGTACCGGTCGACGCGGAGGCCGATGTCGGCCGTGACCGAGTCGCCGAGCTGCATCGTGTCCTGCACGTAGACGCTCACCTGGCCCCCCGAGGCTCGATCGTCGAACGCGATGGCGTCCCCGTGGAGATGGATGTGGGGACGTCCCAGCAGGTGGGTGAGCTCTCGGTACCCTGCGTAGTCGTAGGCGAGCGTCTCCTCCGGGCGCAGGCGGACCACGTCGAGCCCGGCCTTGAGCGCGTGCCGGCCGGCCACGCGGCTGGCGTCCGCCTTGGCGCCGAGCGTCAGCAGCGTCCGGTCGACGTCGGCGCCGTCAGCGGCCCGGCCGCGGGCAGGAGCCGCACGCCCGACCACCGCTGGTAGACGGACGCCGAGAGCAGCGTGCCGGCGCCGGCGCGCGACCACCCGGCGATGGCGGTCTGCTGCCGTGTGCGCTGATTCGCCTTTGCCAGGGGACGCAGCGCCTCGTCGAGCGGCGTGGTCGGGATCTCGAAGCTCGCGCCGTCGCCCATCACGAGCGCGCGGAGCGCGCCCGCCGTGCCGATACGGGCGTCGAGCCGCACCAGGGCATGGCCGCCGGTGCCGCTGTCGTGGATCGCCCCGACGTCGGGCGGGCTGAGGAACCTTTCGGAGGTGAAGACGGACCCGAAGGCGTAGTAGCCGAGCCCGCGCCGCACGCCCCCGACGTCGGCCGACGCGCTGTGGCGCCCTGCCTGTCCGCCCGTCAGCGCCACGCTGCCGGTGTCGCGCATCGTCGCGCCGGACTTCGTCACGATGTCGATGACGCCCCCGAAGCGGTTGCCGTACTCCGCGGAGAAGCCGCCCGTCATCACGTTGGCGGACTCGACCACGTCGGCACCGAGGCCGCTCGAGAACAGCGTGTGCGGGTTCTCCCAGAACGACACGCCGTCGATGATCGGATTCAGCGCGACCTCGTGTCCGCGGACGTGCACGAAGTCGTCGTGCCCGCGGATCATCCCCGGCGCCGCCGCGACGATGGCGTCCGGCAGGCCGTGACGGCGCGCGGCCGGCAGCGCCTCCAGGCGCGCTGCCGACAGCACGGTGGAGCTCGGCGAGTGCGTGCCGGCGACGACCGCCGCGTCCCCGGCGACATCGACCCGAACGGCGACGCCGGCGATCCGGAGCGCCACGCGCACCGACGCCACCTCGCGGGGCTCGAGCACGACCCGCACCTCGCGCGCGTCGAAGCCCACAGCCGAGGCGGTCAGCCCGTGCTCCCCCGGCGCGACATCCGGGATGGCGAACCACCCGTCGTCATCGGCGACGACACGGCGGGAGGGACCGGTGCCGCCCGCATCGAGGACCACCGACGCACCCGCGACCTGTGAGCCGTCGGCCTCGGCGACCACACGGCCGCGGAGGGTGGCGTCGGTCTGTGCCCGGGCGGACGGAGGGCCCGCCAGGGCGAGAAGGCACACGCAAATGGCGACTGGCACGACAGGGCGCTGCTGCGGGGACACGTCACTCTCCTATGTCGAGGTACCTGTGGACCGACGAGCCGCGGCCGCTCACGAGCGCACGCATGGCGCGCTCGGACGAGCGGGCACGAGCCGTCCAGACGGCGATCAGGAGGAGAGGACGGGGCGGGGAGGAGGCAGCGGCGGCGTCCGATCGAGCGCGCCAGGGTCAGGCTCTGTGGCGCGCCATGCCCGGCGCACCGTCACGACGGGTCGGACCGGGACGCCCGCGACGAGGACTCCGGCGGGCTGCAGATCCGGCGCCGCCGTGTCGGTGGAGCAGCGGCAGCCGATGGCCGGCATGTCCGGAGGTATATCGGGCATTCCGCCGTGAGCTCCGGGGGCGTGGCCTGCGTTCCCAGTCCCGTGGCCCGCATGGGCGCCCGTGGCGTGGTCCGCGTGCGCGTGCGGCGTGTCCGCCGGCGAGGGCGGGGCGTGATGGTGCATCGGACAGTCCGGCACCGCCCGTCCGGCGTGCACGTGCTGCCTCATCCAGCAGCCGCGCACGGCTCCAAGCGCAAGCGCCTCGACCTGAATGCCCAGCGTGAGGATGGCGATCGCCAGGAGGTGTCCGCGCACACACGCCCGATGGCAGCGGCTGCTGCCATCGGGCCCCATCGCAGGACTACAGGGCGCCCTTTTCCCAGGGCCCCCAGATGGCGAACGTGATCCCCGCGCTGAGCGAGGTGGGCGCCGGAATCGCGCCGCTCGTCGAGCCCTGCCGGTTGACGAAGAGCGTGGTGCGGTCGCTGACGCCGCCCATCGCCGGATACGGTCCGCGGATCTGTGGCGCGTTCCACCCGGCGGGAGCCACGGCGAAGGTTGCGCCGGCCCACTCGTGCGTGGTCTGCAGGTTCTCGGCGAAGTCGAAGATCTGGCCCTTGAGGGTGACGCCCCGCAGGAACTGATCGCCGTCGCCGTCCTCGCACAGCAGGATCGCGCCCTTCGGCGACACGGCCAGGTTGTCGGGGCTGTTCAGGACGCCCGCTCCCGGTGACTCGAAGATGAGCGTCAGCGTGCCACCCCCCTTGCCGTTCGGTGCCGGCCGGTACTCCCACACCTGCCCCTCTCCGGCGTTGCCGCCGTTGGTGGCGTCGAAGTAGATCGCACCGTTCCCGTACCAGCACCCCTCGAGGCGGGTGAAGATCGCGCCACCGAGGGCGAAGCCCTGGTCGTAGACGTCGTTGGAGCCCTGGCCGGGTGGATTCGGGTCGGCGATGTCCACCCACGTAACCGGCAGCTTGACGCCGACCGTCTGTCCGGTCTTCGTGTCGTAGTTGAACATGCCGGCCACCGCGAGCATCTGGAGCCTCCCGCCCGATGCCAGAACGCCGGGTGTGTTCGGGACGTAGCGGTAGAAGCCGCTGTCGCCGCTGTCTTCCGTCTCGTACACGATGCCCGAGTCGGGGTCGACCGCCAGCGCCTCGTGCGAGAAGCGGCCCATCGCCGGAATCGGGGCCGGCGTGACGTCGCCGTTGGCGGCCGCTGGCACCTCGAAGCAATAGCCGTGCTGCCGGGCCCATCCTTGCGGCGTGCCCGCGTTGGTCTCCTCGCAGGTGACCCAGGTCTGCCACGGCGTGAGGCCGCCGGAGCAGTTGACGATCGTGCCGCTGCAGCTCACGAAGTCCGCTTCCAGCTCGCGCGTGAAGGGATTGACGACGAGCGTCGTCGTCCCGCCGCCGGCAAGCGCGTCGTAGGCTCCCGCGCTCGGCGCGATCGTGCCGGCCCCAGGGCCGTTGCGATCCTCGTGGTTGCGGACCAGACGGAATCGTCCCTCCGGCATGTTGAACACGGCCATGCCGTCCATCGCGATCGGTACCGAGCCCGGGCTGCCGCTGAGCCCCATGCCGGACACGCTGAAGGAGCGGTACGAGAACCCCTCCGGCAACGAGATCCGCGCGACGCCGTCGCGCATGTCAGGGGCCGGGAAGAGCGGCCCGTAGCCACCGTCGCCGGCCTTCGCCTGGACGCGGCCGACCGAGGAGACCAGGCCCAGGCCGTGCATGGCCGGCAGCGCGGCCACCGTGCCTGCGGTCGCGAGTGCGTTGCGCAGGAACGCGCGTCTCTCGAGCGGGGTTGTCTGTCTGTTGAGTGCCATGTCTCCTCCGGATTCCGAAGCGCAATGGGGTAGGACTGCGGGTGAACCGTCGGAGCAACAGTGACCGCGTCCCGTCACAACGGGGTGATGACGTGGCAAAAGGGAAGGAAATCCGGTGCAACGGCGGCGATCACGGCGCGCATCGGTCCTGCATCGGACCGGCGGGCTATAATTCGCGACTTCAGGAGGGACACGACGTGGCCAGATTCGCCAATGCGAGGCTCGTCCTCATCGCCGCCGTCGTGGGCACGTTCGCGATTCTCGTGGCCTGCGAGGTGGCCGATTCGGGCGGGGAAACAGCCGCGGGCGAGGGCCAGGTGCCCTATTTCGAGGTCGATCCGCTGTGGCCGAAGCCGCTACCCAACCACTGGATCCTCGGGTCGACCATCGGCGTGTCGGTGGACGACCAGGACCACGTCTGGGTACTGCACCGCGGCTCGTTGACGCTCGATCCCAACGAGATCGGCCTGGAGCTCGATCCGCCGCGCGGTGAATGCTGCGCCTCGGCGCCTCCGGTGCTCGAGTTCGATCAGGAGGGCAACCTGCTGTCGAGCTGGGGCGGACCGGGCGACGACTACGAGTGGCCGGAATCGAGCCACGGCATTACCGCCGACCTGCGTGGCAACATCTGGATCGGTGGCAACGGCACTGCCGACGCGCACGTATTGAAGTTCACGCGCGACGGCTCCTTCGTGATGCAGGTAGGGAAGCTGGGCGCCCGCCGCGGTCCCGACGGTCCCGATGGGGCGCCCACGTACGTGGGTAACAGCCGTGACACGATGGCGTTCGGTCGTGTGGCCAAGATCTTCGTGGACGAGGAAACCAACGAGGCGTACCTGGCCGACGGGTACCTCAACAAGCGTGTGGCGGTGATCGACGCCGAGACCGGCGGGCTCAAGCGCTTCTGGGGCGCCTACGGCAACGAGCCCGACGACGCGGACCTGGGTCCCTACGAGCCCGACGCGCCGCCGGCCGAGCAGTACCGGAACCCGGTGCACTGCGCCGACCTCTCCAACGACCGTCTGGTCTACGTCTGCGACCGCGTGAACAACCGCCTGCAGGTCTTCGAGCCCGACGGCACGTTCGTGAAGGAGGCCTTCTTCGCGAAGAGCACGCTGGGGGCCGGGGCCGTCTGGGACATCGCCTTCTCGCCGGATCCGGAGCAGACCTACATCTATCTGGCCGACGGGCTGAACATGAAGGTGCGTGTCGTGCTGCGCGAGACGCTCGAGGAGCTGGCCAGCTTCGGCGATGGCGGCCGGCAGCCCGGGCAGTTCTACGGCGTGCACAGCATCGCCGCCGATTCGCAGGGCAACGTCTACACGACGGAAACCTACGAAGGGAAGCGGGTACAGAAGTTCGACTATCGGGGCCTCCGCTCGCTGGAGCGCCGGGAGCAGGGCACGGTATGGCCGCAGTGACGAGGACGGGGAGGTGGGCTCTGGCGGCGGTGACGGCAGCGGCCGTCGCGGCCGCACTGGTGTCGGCGCAGTCGTCTGCGTCGAGCGCATGGCCGACCTACGGCGCCGACCTGGCGAGCACGCGGTACGCGGCGCTCGATCAGATCACCGCGGCCAACTTCGCTTCGCTCCAGGTGGCCTGGCGCTTCAAGACCGACAACCTCGGGCCACGTCCGGAGTTCAACTTCCAGTCGACGCCGCTGATGGTCGACGGCGTGCTGTACACGACGGCCGGCTCCCGCCGCGCTGTCGTGGCGCTCGACGCCGGCACCGGCGAGATGCTGTGGATGCACCGCCTGGACGAGGGCGAGCGGGGCGAAGCGGCGCCGCGCCGGCTGTCTGGCCGTGGGCTGGCATACTGGTCGGACGGGCGCGAGGCGCGCATCGTGTACGTCACGCCCGGCTACCGGATGGTCGCGCTCGACGCGGCCACCGGCCATCGCGTGGACTCGTTCGGCGAAGGCGGCATCGTCGACCTGAAGCTGGAGATGGACCAGGTGATGGATCCGATCACCGGCGACGTCGGCCTGCACGCGGCGCCGATCATCGCCAACGACGTGATCGTGATCGGCGCCGCCCATACGGTGGGGAGCGTTCCGGTCAGCCGGCGGAACGAGAAGGGCCACGTCCGGGGCTACGACGTGCGCACGGGCGAGCGGCTCTGGATCTTCCACACGATTCCCGAGGAAGGGGAGCCCGGGTTCGAGACGTGGGAAGACGGTTCGGCCGAGTGGACCGGCAACACGGGCGTGTGGGGGCAGATGAGCGCCGACGAGGAGCTCGGCCTCGTCTACATCGCCACCGAGATGCCGACCGGCGACTACTACGGCGGGCACGCGCTCGGCGAGAACCTCTTCAGCGACAGCCTCGTTGCCCTGGACCTCAAGACCGGCGAGCGCCGCTGGCACTACCAGTTCATCCAGCACGACATCTGGGACTGGGATCTGCCGTGCGCCCCGATTCTCGCCGACGTGACGATCGACGGGCGGCTCCGGCAGATCGTGATGCAGCCGAGCAAGCAGGGCTGGGTGTACGTGCTGGACCGGGTCACGGGGGAGCCCATCTGGCCGATCGAGCGCCGTCCGGTGGCGGCCTCCGATGTGCCCGGTGAGCGCGCCCATCCCACGCAGCCGTTTCCCACCAGGCCTCCGCCGTTCGACCGGCAGGGGGTCTCGATCGACGACCTGATCGACTTCACGCCCGAGTTGCGCGCGGAGGCCGTCGAGCTCGTCAAGCGCTTCAGGATCGGGCCGATCTTCACGCCGCCTGTCGTCAGCCGGTGGGACGGGCCGCTGGCCATGCTGATGCTGCCGAACGCCACCGGCGGCGCCAACTGGCCAGGCGGATCCTTCGACCCGGAGACAGGCGTCTTCTACATCTTCAGCAACACGCAGGTGAGCGCCCTGGGCCTGGTGCCTGGCTCGGAGCGGCAGGGCCAGCCCTCCGACATGGACTTCGTGATGGGGACGGCGCGGAGCCCGGAGGGTGGGCCGCCCCCATCGGCTGCCGTCCAGGGACTCCCACTCATCAAGCCGCCGTACGGGCGTATCACGGCGATCGACATGAAGGAGGGGGAGATCGCGTGGCAGATCCCGCACGGGGACACGCCGGACAACATCCGCAACCACCCGGCGCTCGATGGGCTCGACATTCCGCGTACGGGCCGGACGGGACGCATCGGCACGCTCGTGACGCGTACGCTCGTCATTGCCGGCGAAGGTGGCACCGTCGTGATGCCCGACGGGCGCGACGGGGCGATGCTGCGGGCGTACGACAAGGCCACCGGACAGGAGCGCGGCGCCGTCTACATGCCGGCGCAGCAGACCGGGTCCGCGATGACCTACATGCACGAGGGGCGGCAGTACATCGTGGTCGCCATCAGCGGGGGGGGCTTCCCGGGGGAGCTGATGGCGTTCCGGCTGCCGGGGAACTGAGCCTGGAGCCCGGTTGAAGCGCCTCGTTCTTGCCTTCCTTCTCCTGTCCCCCGCCCTGGCCGCCCGGCAGGACGGAGCGGCGACGTTCCCCGCCCGGGCCCTCGGCGTCTCGTCCATGGCGCTGCGGCAGACCATGGCCGACTACTGGGAGTGGCGTCTCGCCAACGAGCCGGAGCTGGCCACGCGCATGGGACGCCACGAGTACGACGACCGGTGGACGGACTGGTCAGCCGAGGCGCGCGCGCGTCGCCGGGAGGCTCGCGAGGAATTCCTTCGAGAGATGCGGTACGTGGGCGCCGGCAACCTCACACGGGCCGAGCACCTGAACGCGGACCTGCTCGAGTACGACCTGCGTACGCAGCTCGAGGCCGGTGACTATCTCGATTTCGTCAACGGCGTCCAGCAGATCTACGGATTCCACAACCGCGTGCCGATGACGGTGGACCAGATGCCGGCCGAGACCGTGCGCGACTACGAGCGCATCGTCGCGCGGATCGGCGCCGTTCCGCAGTACGTCGATCAGGTGATCGCGATGATGCGCGGGCAGCTCGACGCCGGGCTGGCGCAGCCGGCGGTGGTGATCGATCTCGTGCTGGCGCAGCTGTCGGCGCAGGCGGCCACGACCGCGGCCGACTCGCCTCTACTCGCCGCGTTCGGCGACATTTCCGACGCCGTGCCGGGCGCCGATCGCGAGCGCCTGCGCCGGGAGGCCGTCACGGCCTACGAGCGACGGTTCGTCCCGGCCTGGCGGCGGCTCGAGGCCTTCCTGCGCGACGACTATCGTCCCAGGGCACGGACCGACGCCGGAATTCACGGCGTGCCGAACGGGGGGGCGATCTACGCCACGCTCATCGAGGCCGCCACCACGACCGACATGACGGCCGACGAGATCCACGCGCTCGGCCTGCGCGAGGTGACGCGCATCGAGGCCGCGATGCAGGCCGAGGTCACCCGGACCGGCTTCGACGGCACGGTGGCCCAGTACGCCGCCGCCCTGGCCGCCGATCCGGGAATGCACTTTTCGAGCAAGGCGGAGATGCTGGCGTACGCGCGCGAGGTGGTCGCGCGGGCCGAACAGAGGCTGCCCACGCTGTTCGGGAGCCTGCCTCGCACGGACCTCGGCATCCGGCCGATCCCGCCGGATCGCGAGGCGGCGAGCCCTTCGAGCTACACCCCCGGGACCCCGGACGGATCGCGGCAGGCCTGGTTCAACCTGAACACCTACCGGCCGGAGACCCAGCTCCGCTACACGCTCGACGCCGTCGTGCTCCACGAGGCGCTGCCGGGGCACCATGTGCAGATCGCGCGGGCGCTCGAGCTCGAGGACGTGCCCGCGTTCCGGCGTGCGACGTCGGCGCTGGCCTTCTCCGAAGGGTGGGCGCTCTACGCGGAGTCGCTCGGGGCGGAGCTGGGCGTCTACCGCGAGCCGGCCACGCGGTTCGGGCAGCTCGAGAGCGAGCTGTTCCGCGCGGTGCGGCTGGTGGTCGATACCGGCATCCACGAGCTGGAGTGGTCGCGGGAGCGGGCGCGCGCCTATTTCGCCGAGCACGTGCCGTCACAGTCGCTCGCCGAGGTGGACCGCTATATCGCCTGGCCAGGGCAGGCGCTGGCCTACAAGATCGGCGAGCTGAGGATCCGGGAGCTTCGCCGCCGTGTCGAATCGGAGCTCGGCGCGGACTTCGAGCTGCGGGCGTTCCACGACCTCGTGCTCGGCAATGGCGACCTGCCGCTGACGATTCTGGAGGACCAGGTCCAGGCCGCGCTCGCCCCGTCGCTCGTCCCGGCCCCGCGGTAGCCGCATCGGGGGAGCCAGACGCCGGTACAGGGGTTCGGGGGATACCAGGAGCGCGAAATCCGGTGTATTCTCGGTCCGTGAGACCGTGACTCCCGCGTCCCCGGGGCGTTTCTGAAGAAGAATTCATGGAATCTTCAGGGTCGATTTCCAGTGGGGGTCGGTTACGATTGCCTCAAGCTATTGGGTTCTGTAAGGGGAGGAACCAGGTTATGAAGCGCTATTTGGTTGTCCTGGCGGTCGCGGCCGCGTCGTTCGTGGCGGCGAAGGCCTACGCCCACCACTCCTTCGCGGCCACGTACCTGGAGGACCAGACGGTCCAGATCGAGGGCGAGCTGGTGCAGTTCCTCTTCAGGAATCCGCACTCGTTCGTGCACGTGATGGTGAAGGAGGCGGACGGCGCGATGGTGCGCTACGCCGTCGAATGGGGCGGCGCCGGTCAGCTCGGCGGCCAGGGCGTCACCAGAGAGACGCTGAAGGCCGGTGACCACGTCGTCATCACCGGCAGCCCCGGGCGGAATCCCGAGGATCACCGTGTCCGGATGGTCACGCTGCACCGTCCGTCGGACGGTTTCACCTACGGCAAGCGCACGGGCGAGACGTTCGACTAGATCGCACCCGGCGCGAGACCACACCAGCGACCGGCCCGCTCCGCGCGGGCCGTCCATCCCGTCAGGGGCGGGCCGCACCTCCGATGGACGCGGCCGCGCCCCGTACGCGCTGCCCCCCGTCCTCGTTCGCCGTCCACGCCATCACCAGTTCGTCGTTCGCCAGCGTCATCCGCGGGTAGCCGCTCACGCGCTCGGCGCCTGGAATGGCCATGGCATCCGAGCGGGCGCCGGAGGCGTCCACGCGCCTCGCCATCAGACGGCTGCGCCCGCCGGCGAACTCCATCCAGCTGGCGACGGCGGTGCCGTCCTCGAGCAACTCGATGTCCACGTGGCCGAGCGTGGTCGCCTCGTCGAGCCGGATGGGCTCGCCCCAGTTGCGCCCGCCGTCCTCCGAGAAGGCGGCAAAGGCATGGGCCTCCTCGTTTGGAGCCGTGAACCAGGCCACCGCCACGCGGTCGCCCCTGGCGCTCAGCGCCGGTCCGTTGACGGGGCAGGCCTCGATGTGAAACCGGTCCACGTGGACGGGCCGTGCCGGTGACCAGGCGCCGCCCTCGAGACGCGAGACGTTGATGTCGCGAATCTCCTGCAGGTTGCGGTCACGGAAGGCGGCCACGACGCTGTCTCCGCTGACGGCCACGCTCGTCTGGCAGCACTCGCAGACGCGCTCGTCGACGAGCGTCTCGTCACCCTGCTTCCAGTCGCTGTCGAAGCTCGTGAAGTAGACGGCCATCGTCCCGCCCTCGGGAGCCGTGCTGAGCTCCATGTCGCGCCCGTCGAGCCAGACGAGGCCCACGCCGCCGCCCGGCATCTCGAAGGGCGTGACGAAGCCGTGCTGCGTGGACGTGCCGTCGTGGTGGGGCAGGAACGGCGCCGACCAGGTGGCGCCCTCGTCACGCGAATACGCCATCTCGATGTTGTAGGCCTCGAGCAGCGCGTCGACCGTCGGATACCAGTAGGCCAGGAGCGTGCCGTCGCGCAGGCGGAGGACCGACGGCACGTCGGCAGTCGTGATGAACCAGTCCTCGCCCGTGGCCGCCGTGCGCGTCTCGGACCAGGCGTCCCCCGTGCGTTCGGCGAACCGGAGCGAGATCTCGTCGCCAATCTCGATCCAGCTCAGGATCGGGCCGCGCGCCGACGCCGTGAGCTGCGGGAACCCGCTGCCCTCCGGCGCGGGCAGCTCCAGCGGCTCGAAGGCGAGGTCCCACGCGAGCGCCCCGGGGTCGGACGACTCGTCGGTCGAGGGCGAGCCGCCGCAGGCGGCGGCGGTGACGGCCAGCAGGACACACAGGCAGGGGACTCGGACGCGGGTCATGAGCAGTTCCATGCGTCGAGGATACCTCGTTGTCGCCGATGTATCATGCCCGGCGGAGGCGGGCGGGCGACAATGGCGGGTCGGGGCGCGGCGATCCTCATGCTGGCGCTGGCGTGCGGGGCGGTGACGCAGGCGCAGCGCGGGTCGTCATCGAGCATCTGGGACGGCGTCTACACGAGCGACCAGGCGGCCAGCGGCAAGGCCACCTTCGAAGAGGTCTGCATCCGCTGCCACGGGCGCGACCTGGCCGGGACCACGGCGCCGGCGCTCACCGGCGAGCAGTTCCAGGAGTCCTGGGGCGGGGGCACCATCGAGGCGCTGTTCGTGAAGATCCGCGACACGATGCCGCCCGGCTTCGGCACCGTGCTCGACGATGGCCGGAAGCTCGCGATCGTCGCCTACATCCTGGAAGCCAACGGCTTTCCCGCCGGCCTGGCCGAGCTGGCCGCTGGCGACACGCTGGCGCGCACGCGCATCCTCGCCAGGGGCGAGGTGGCGACGGTGGAGGACTTCTCGCTCGTCCAGACCGTGGGGTGCCTGACGGGCGGCCCCGACGGCACGTGGACGCTGACGCGGTCCGCGCCCCCCGTCACGACGCTCGAGGACGCTCCCGGAGCCGAGGGCGTCGCGACCGCCGCCGGTCAGCCGCTCGGGGTCGGCGCCTACCGGCTGCTGAGCGCACTGCCGTTCGAGCCTGCCGCGCACGTGGGCCAGAAGATGGACGCCCGCGGCCTGATCTACACCGAGCCCGGTCGCGAGCGCCTGACGCTCACCGCGCTGACGCCCACCGGCGTGCCGTGCGACGCACCGGCCGGTCAGTAGTGCCCGCCGGCCGGTCGATCCGCTAGAGATCCCCGTCTGCCTCCACCGGCGTGATCGACGCGACGCTGATCGTCATCGTCCTGGTGTCGAGCGTGCCGGTGACGGTCACCTTCTGCGCCGCGAAGCGCCCGGGCATCTCCTGGTCACTCAGCACGAGGGCGCGCTTTCCGTCGTAGAGCACGTAGGACGCGCCGTGCGACAGGATGCAGGCCCGGACGCATTCGGCGTCGGTCGGGCCCATCCGCATGCGCGTGTGATCGCCCAGCGGGCACGCGTCGTCGGTGATGACGCCTGTGAAGGTCTGCGGCGTCTGGCCCGCCGACACCATGACCGAGGCCAGCAGCGGCGTGAGCAGCGCGACGATCGCCGATCTCACGGGGCCGTTCCTCAGTGGCCTGGAATCATGAGGTGCGCCGTCGACGTGCCGGCGTCCATGATCCACACGCCGCCCTGCTGTCCGTTCTCGGGCAGGCCCAGAGACGCCGTCGTGGCACCCGGTACGGCAACGGTCGTGTGCGGGCGCGCGGCCTCCTGGCTTTGCCCCTGCAGGTGATACCAGACGGAGCCGAACTCGGGCCTGGCCCGCGTCCCGGCCTTCTCGGCAGCCGCCAGATCCGCCGTGCGCTTGGCGCGGTCTGGCTCCGACTCGAACCGCATGTTCTGCGTGACCCGCTCGAGGTTCCCGATGCTCGTGCACTCGACCGAGAAGGGGAGCTGACCGGGCAGCCCGGACTTGTCGAAGCAGAGCAGCCGGTTGGTGCCCTTCCGCAGCGTGGCGTAGGTCCAGTCGCCCGGGTTCCACTTGATGACGGTCGCCTGGCTGGCGAACTGGGCGGGGGCGGCCAGTAGGGCCTTGTCCACGTCGGCCTGCGAGGCGCCGGGCTCCAGCGGTGGCGGCGGTGGCGCCGCTCCACGGCGTCCCTGAGCCAGCGCGACGGTCGACACGGCGAGTGTAGCAACGGCGATGATGACGAAGCGCTTCATGGCGACCTCCTGTCCCTTCCGGACGTGTCGGGAGTATACCGACATCGAGGCTGTGGTGTCGTGTCTCGTTGCCAGCCTCTTCGATCTTCCGCAATCAGCAAGGGAGCAGGCGCCACACGGACGAGCTTGACATGCGACAGATGTCGCGTCTAATCTGCGACAACTGTCGCTGATGCTCGCGGTGGGTCAGGAGGGCGGATGGGAGGCAGGACGGTCGACGGCTTGACGCGCCGGGAGCGCGAGATCATGAACGCGCTGTTCGCGCTCGGGAATCGCGCGTCGGCGGAGGAGATCCGGGCGCGGCTGAGCGACCCGCCGAGCGACTCCTCGGTGCGCGTCATGCTCGGCCGGCTGGAGAAGAAGGGCCACCTCCGGCACCAGCAGGACGGCCTCCGCTACATCTATTCGGCCACCATCGCGCCCGCCGTCGCCAAGCGCAAGGCGCTCCAGCAGTACGTCGGCACGTTCTTCGGCGGATCGCTCAAGGAGATGCTCACGGCGCTCGTGCGCGAGGGCTCCTGGAACGACGACGACCTGAAGGCGCTCGAGGCCGAGATCGAGCGTGCGCGCAAGGAGAGGACGACGTCATGACCCTGCTCGTCAAGGCCACGGTGGTCATCGCGCTGGCGCTCCTGGCCGTGAAGCTGGCCAGACGGAGCAGCGCCGCCGTGCGCCACGTGATGCTGTCCGGCGCGTTCGCCGTCCTGCTGCTGCTGCCGTTGGCCTCCGTGGTCGTGCCACCCGTGCCATTCGACGTGCCGGTAGCGCCGCTGACGTCGACCGCGCTCTGGTTCGATCCGGCGGACGGGGCGGTCGTCGTGGCGCCGTCTCCGGCGGTTCCGCGCGCCGCGGGAGAGCAGACACCGGCTGGCGTGGATCCGGCAACGCGCGAGCCGGCGACGGCGACGCTGCTGTCGCTGGCCTGGGTCGCGGGCACCCTGGCGTTCCTGCTGCCGGTGATCGTCGGCCTGCATCGTGTGCGTCGCCTGCGCCAGGGTGGCCTGGCGTGGCCCGAGGGGCAGCGTGAGGCGGACGCTCTCGCGCACGAGGCCGGCGTCCGGCGCGTGTTCGAGGTGCGCCTCCACGCCGAGGTGCCGGGACCGGTGACCTTCGGTCTCCTGCGGCCGGTCATTCTGTTGCCCGTCGACGCCCGTGCGTGGAGTCGCGACGACCTGCACCGCGCGGTCATCCACGAGCTGGAGCACGTGGGCCGCGCGGACTGGGCGGGGCAGTGCGCGGCACGCGCGGTGTGCGCCATCTACTGGTTCCATCCGCTGGTCTGGATGGCTTGGCGCGAGCTGGCGCTCGAGGCCGAGCGGGCCTGTGACGACGCGGTCCTGCGTCGCGCGGCAGCCGACGACTACGCAAGCCAGCTCGTCGGGCTCGCGCGGCGTCTGTCGGTCGCCAGTCATCCACCCCTGCCGGCCATGGCGCGATCGCGCGACCTGCCCACGCGCGTCAGGGCCGTGCTCGACGACGCCCAGGCGCGGGGTCGCGCGGGCGCCGTGCATCTGGCCCTTGCCGTCGCGGCCGTCGCGGTGACCGTGGTGGCCATTGCGCCGCTGCGGGCCGTTGCCCGGCCCCAGGCCGCGGCGGTGACCGCCGACGATGCCGATCCGGCTTTGCTGCCGTCCTTCGAGGTGGCCTCCATCAGACGGAACACGTCCGATGTGAACGAGCAGTTCTTCCAGCGACAGCCGGGTGGACGCTTCACCGTGCGCAACATGCCGCTGCGGGCGCTGATCACGTTCGCCTACGATCTCCAGGGCTTCCAGCTCCAGGGCGGTCCGGACTGGATCACCGTCGATCGCTTCGACATCGTGGCCAAGGCGGAGGGCGACCCGGAGCCGGTGCGGATCGGCTCGCCCGGCGGGGATCCGCTGCGGCTCATGCTGCGCTCGCTGCTGGCCGAGCGCTTCAACCTGGTCATGCATGAGGAGACGCAGGAGCTGCCGATCTTCGAGCTCGTCGTGGCCAGGCGGGACGGCACGCTCGGACCGCAGTTGCAGCCGGCGTCGGTGGACTGCGACGAGCAGGCCGCCAGTCGCCGCGCGGCGGAGAGGTCCGGACAGACGCCTCCGGCTCCGCTCCCTCCGCCGAACGGCCCCGGCACCTGCGGCATGACGAGGCAGTTCGGGCGGATCGCGTTCGGCGGCATGCCGCTGTCGCTCTTCGCGAGCAGCCTGGCCGGGACGGTGGGCCGAGTCGTCGTCGACCGCACGAACCTGGAGGGCAACTGGGAATTCGAGCTGACGTACGCGCCGGATCCCGGACAGCTTGGCGTCGGTCCTCTCGCTCCGCCGCCGGGCTTCGAGCCGCCTCCCGTCGACCAGAGCCTGCCGTCGCTGTTCACCGCTCTCGAAGAACAGCTCGGCCTGAAGCTCCAGGCCTCACGCGGTCCGGTCGAGGTGCTGGTGATCGACAGCGTCGAAGAGCCCGACGAGAACTGACGAAGCACCTCGATCCGCCCGAAAGGGACCCCGGACCTTCGCGCTGACGAAATGTGCTATAAGTAGCACATGACGTCCATCGGCGTCCGGGAGCTCCGCCAGCGGGCAAGCGAGCTGCTGCGGCGGGTTGAGCAGGGCGAAACCATCGAGGTCACCGACCGGGGTCGTCCGGTGGCCATCCTGGGGCCGCCCCCGGAAGGCAGCCCGCTCGATCGCCTGCGCGCGCGTGGCGAGATCGACCTGGCCAAGGGGAGCCTCGACGAGCTGGCGGAGCCGATCGTTCTCAAGCCTCGAACGGAGCGCCCTTCCGACGTGCTGCGGCGCCTCCGCCAGGACGAGCGCTGAGGCGTGGCCACGTATCTCGACTCGTCGGCCATCGTGAAGCTCGTCGTGCGCGAGCCGGAGTCGCTCGCGCTGCGGCGTTATCTGGGGCGCAGGCGGCCCCTGGTCTCGAGCGCCCTTGCCCGCACGGAGGTCCTGCGCGCGCTCCTGCCGGCAGGCGACGAGGCGATCGGCCGGGGCCGCAACGTGCTTCAGCGTCTCGACCTCGTTCGCGTGAACGATCGCATTCTCAACGCGGCGGGGATACTGCTTCCCCTGGAGCTTCGCTCCCTCGACGCGATCCATCTCGCAACCGCAGCCGAGCTCGGCGACGATCTGGACGTGCTCGTGACGTACGATGACAGCATGGCGGCTGCCGCGAAACGACTGGGCCACCGGATCGCCAGGCCACGCTGACCTCCGGCAGGCTGGCGGTCAGTCGGCCGGCTCGATCCGCAGCATCGCCGCGTCGGCCCCGTCGGTGAGCAGGTACAGCAGGCCGTCCGGGCCCTGCTTCACGTCGCGGATCCGGTGACGCAGATCCTGCAGCAGCGGCTCCCGCCGCAGTTCCTGGAGATCGCTGTTGATCAGGATCCGGTGCAGTTGTCCCGTGCCCGGAATCTCTCCGTAGCGCATGCCGCCCACGAAGACGTCGCCCTTCCATCGCGGCAGCCGGTCGCCGGTGTAGAAGGCGATGCTCGACGTCGAGATCGACGGCATCCAGAAGATCACGGGATCGCGGAAGCCGTCCTGCGTGAACGGCCCCTGCCACGGACCGTTGTAGACGCGTCCGAGGCTCACGAGCGGCCAGCCGTAGTTGGCGCCGGGCTCCAGGATGTTGACCTCGTCGCCGCCGTTGGGACCCATCTCGACCTCCCAGATTGCGCCGGTGCCGGGATGCCGGGCCATGCGCAGCGTGTTGCGGTGGCCCATCGTGAAGACCTCGGGCCTGGCATCGGCGCGGCCGACGAACGGGTTGTCGGGCGGCACGTCGCCGGTATCGGTGAGCCGCAGGATCTTGCCGGCGAGGGAATTGGGACTCTGCGTCCCGCCCTGGCCGCCGCCGCCGCC
>Ga0299906_10001147_pt1 | contig 22885 bp, 19 predicted proteins | sample RVTome_14_FD_200259 | JGI IMG/M metagenome (GOLD analysis project Ga0299906, IMG submission 200259) | Soil microbial communities from uranium-contaminated site in the Upper Colorado River Basin, Wyoming, United States - RVT145D125 (version 2) ...
TGCGTTACCCTCGGTTTCGGTTCCATGGCTGTCTCCTTTGCATGTTCAGGCCAACCGCGAACAGGATACCATCCGCGGCGAGACAGCCTTTCATGAGATTACAATCGTCGGCCCCGCCGGGGCCGTGAACGATAGGGTGCGTGAAACTTGGGAACGATGAAACACCGGTGGTTACAACGCATTCGGCTGGCATTCCTGGACAGCGCGATCCACGCCGGTCGGACGAAAACCATGCCGCCCGACGACGATGCGCCGGACTGGACGCACAGCACATCGCGGTTGTCCCTGCGCATGACCGAGCGGCTGCGGAACTTGTGGCGACCGCGTTGGATCATTTTACACCGACAGGACGAGGAGAGCTGACACGATGGGTTCACCGTACGGAATGGGGATCGTCGGCACGGGGATGATCGGCAACTTTCACGCCGAGGCGATCCGTTCGCTGGAGACGGGCAAGCTGGTCGCCGCCTGCGACGTGGTCGAAGATCGCGTCAACGCGTTCGCCGACAAGCACGGCTGCAAGGGTTACACGAGCGTCGACGCCATGCTCGCCGACGACGAAATCGACGTGGTGACGATCGCCACGCCGTCGGGCTTTCACCTCGAGCCCGCGGTCGCCGCCGCGCAGGCGGGCAAGCATACGATCATCGAAAAGCCGATCGAGATCACGCTCGACCGCATCGACCGGATCCTCGAAGCCCACGACAAGGCGGGCACGTCGGTCGGCGGCGTCTTCAACAGCCGCTTCGCCCGGCCGACGCGGTTGTTCAAGCAGGCCGTCGATGCCGGTCGGTTCGGCCGGCTCACGTTCGGCATGGCCTACGGACCGTGGTGGCGCGATCAGGCCTACTACGACACCGGCGGCTGGAAGGGAACGTGGAAACTCGACGGCGGCGGCGCGATGATGAACCAGGGCATCCACACCATCGACATGCTGCAATACCTGATGGGCCCGGTGAAGAACGTCAGCGCCCGCACCGCCACGCTCGCCCACGCCAACGTCGAGGTCGAGGACACGGCCGCGGTCTCGCTCGAGTTCGCCAACGGCGCGCTGGGCGCCATCGCCTGCACCACGTCGATGTGGCCGGGGCACTTCCGCATCATCGAGGTCGCGGGCGACGCGGGCACGGCCGCCATGTCGGAAGACAATTTCATCTTCTGGCAGTTCAAGGACGAAACCGACGAGGACAACAAGATCCGCGACGAGCTACTTAAGTTCCCCGCCGTCTCGGCCGGCGCGTCGGACCCCTCGGCGGGGTTGACATGCGACCTGCACCGTGAGAACTTCGCGTCGTTCCTGGCCTCGCTCGACGCCAAACAGCCGCCGCCGATCTCCGGCCGTGAGGCGCGCAAGGCGGTGGAAATCATCCTGGCCGCGTACAAGAGCGCCCGAGAGGGTTGCGTGGTTTCGTTGCCGCTTTGAGAAAGCCACGAAACGGTCATGCGAATCGTTTCCGTGCCCGTTGCAGTTACAAGGCTAGTGTCGTGTCTCACGCAGATGATTTTTTATCCGAGCCGCGAGCGCAAGCGAGCGGGTTCTATGCCCCGCGCCGGCAATTGGAGTTCGGATTCCTGGAAACAACGCTATTATTGAGAAATTACAATAGAACCAAAATGAATGCGATACGCACAGCCCCGCAGGGGCGAAAGAATGTAGCCCCGGGCGCAAGCCCGGGGTCGGTCGCGGCCACACAAATCCAGCCCCGTAGGGGCGAAAGAACGATTTCAGCGGCAGGGTTCTTACGCCCCGCTGGGGCTTTATCACCTTGTCGCTTTGCAACCCAGGGCTTACGCCCTGGGCTATTGTCTTTCGCCTCTTCGAGGCTTGTCGTTGGCGCGGTTAAAACTCTTGCGCTTGCATGCATGTTGGTCCTGGTTACCGGCTGCGCTTCGCAACAACCGTTGCTGTTCCATGAGACGTTTGATTCCGGTGACCTGGGTCGGTGGGAAGTGACCGATGCGAGCGCGTGGTCGTTCGCCGAGGACGGCGACCGCAAGGTCCTGCACCTGACCAAGAACTCCGACTACAAGGCCAAGGTCCGCTCGCCCAACAGCATCGCGTGGCTGACCGACCTGGAAATGAGTGACTTCGTGCTCGAGGTCACGTTGAAATCGCTGGGTAAACCGAACGACGGCCACCGCGACCTGTGCCTGTTCTGGGGTCGGCAGGACGCCGAGCATTTTTACTATGTCCACATGGGCAAGAAGGCCGACCCGCACTCGAATTCGATCTTTCTCGTCAACGGCGAGCCGCGGGTATCGATCGCCCGAGCCCGAACCGAGGGCACGCCGTGGGACGACGCGTATCACCGTGTCGTCGTCGTCCGCGACACGGAAACCGGCATGATCGAAGTCTACTACGACGACAAGATCACACCGGTGATGACCGCGGTCGACAAGACGTTCACCACCGGCCGGATCGGCATCGGCTCATTCGACAACACCGGTTACTTCGACGAAATCAAGCTCATGGGCCGACGGGTGAAACCGTAGCATCGTGTTCTGCTCGGACAAAGATTCGTTCGGTGAGTCGGTAGTTGGACATCCGAGCCGCGAGCGCAACCCTCATATAGTGCAGTCGATGACTGCGCGTTCAAGTGCGACGAAGTCGCGTCGCGAGTCAAGGGCAAGCGAGCGGGTTCTCCCGTGCGAGAAGAACGATCTCGAAACCACCTGACGCGGGAATTCTTTCCCGCGCTCGAACGCAGGAAAGGACCGTACCCATGATCAAACCCATGACCGGCTTTCTGACCGTCGCCGCCGCCCTGCTGCTGATCTGCGGCTGCGAGAAACAAGCGCCGACCACGCCCACCGACACGTCAACAACCACCGAAGCCGCCGAAACCAAACCCGCGAACGACGCGGACAAGCCCGAGGCGAACACCGCAGAGGAAGACAAGCCGATGACGCAAACCGAAAAACCCGCCGACGCCGATTCGGCCGAGATGCACCCGCGGGTCGTGCTGTCGACCACCAAGGGCGACATCGTCCTCGAACTCGACCCGGAGAAGGCGCCGATCACGGTCAAGAACTTTCTGCAATACGTCGACGACGGACACTACAACGGAACGATTTTTCACCGGGTCATGGACGAGTTCATGATCCAAGGCGGCGGGTTCGGCACCGACAAGAAACAAAAAGAATCGCGCGCGCAGATCAAGAACGAGTGGCAGAACGGACTCAAAAACAAGCGCGGCACCATCGCGATGGCTCGGTTAGGCAATCAACCGGATTCCGCATCGGCGCAGTTCTTCATCAACCACGTGGACAACGACGGATTGGATCTCCCCCGTGACGGCGCCGGGTACGCCGTCTTCGGCAAGGTCGTCGATGGCATGGATGTTGTCGACGCCATTGCCAAGGTCACCACGGGTACCGCGGTGCTGGAGTCGCTGCGACAAGTGGGTGATCAAAAAGTCTTGGAGTCCATGCCGGCACAAAATGTGCCCATCGAGGACGTGATCATCGAGTCGGCCAAACGGGTGAAGTAGCTGCCGGCGATGTTTCGTTGAAATAGTGCGCGAAGAAGCGGTCGACGTCGACGTCGATTGCGACGGCATGCGGCCCGTCGCTCGCGGCCCGAAACTCGGTTACCCCTTCAACAACGGCATGATCCAGCCGAACGTCGACCCGTCCACCAGCGTAGCGACACAAATCGGGCACGAAGACGCACGCCGCCGCCAGCGGATCATGAAACGTGATCGCGTCGCGCTCGGCGAACCACAGCTCGGCCATGTCGGCGATGCAGTCGAGCACACCGCCGCGTAGACGCTGACGACACGTGTCGCGCGACAGGCGGCAACGGGATGTGACGTTCAGACCGATGCAGGTATGGCCGGCCGCGCCGGCGCGAAACACGACGTCGGTCGCGTGGGGATCGAGACGCGTGTTGGTCTCCGGCGATCCGAGATCGCCGTCCGGCCCGTCGAAAACACCACCCATCGTCACCAATCGGCCCAGCAATCGCGGAATCTCCGGATCCCGTTCGAACAACTCGGCCACGTTGGTCAGCGGTCCGATCGCCAGCAGCGTGATCTCGCCCGGGCGGGCGCGGATCGTCTCGCGCAGAAAATCCACCGCGGTCTCAGCGGGAAACACCCTGCGATGCGGCCAACGCGGCAACACCCCGGCCAGCGGGACGGTAATCTGTTCAGGCTCGATCACCCTGGGCACGTTCGCTCCGGCGTGAATGGGCACATCGTCCCGACCGGCGGCGCGACAGACCGCGTCGGCCAGCCGAGCCCGTTCGTCCGGTGCTCCCGTCACCGTCGTGATCCCGAGCAGTTCACACCGTCGCTGGACGAGCAAATAGGCGAGTGCCAGCGCATCGTCGATGTTGGTCCCGATGTCCGTGTCGAGCAGCAACGGAATCGGGTCCGACACGGCATCACCTCCATCATGTGAAAACCGACAACTTAAGTGTCTCACGCTGATGGTCATGATCCGAGCCGCGAGCGCGAGCGAGCGGGTTCAGAACCCCCGCGCTGGCGCTCCTTGTACAATCTTGCCTAATGCCGGGAATCGAGCGTGGCTCGGCGGGTGAGGGGCTGACGCGGTACACGACGTGGATCTGGTCGTTGTCGAGCTCCACCTGCTTGACCACGGTGCGGATGATCTCGCGGCGTGCGGTCCAGTCCAGGGTCTCCAAGACGTCGCGAACCCGATCCGCGAACGCTTCCCAGTCACCGATGACCAGACGCAGGTGCTCGTGCTGCGTTTGCTCATCCGCCAAGGTCCGGGCTTCCTCCTGGAGTTTCGCCAAGCGGTCCCGGGCCGCGCGGATCCGGGGTTCAAACTCCGCACGATCCAACAGGCCCGCTTCGTATGCGTCGATCAGTCGCGCGATGGCCCGTTGCACCTGCCGGGTGACCTGGCTGAGATCCACAGCGCCGCGCGCCGTACCGCTCGATTCGTCCGGCTTCAGCCGGCGCTGGTACTCCTGCCGCATCCGTTCGGGTTCCTTCAGCAGAGCGCTCACATCCTCCCACACGGCGGCGTCCAACACATCCGTCCGGACCGGTGGATTGTCACACAGTCGCTGGCCGCCGCACCGGTGCGTATCCCGTCCACCGCATCGATAATACCCCATGGGGCGGGACGAGGCTGGATCGGTGCGACTCGCCTTGCCGTACCATGCGTAGCAGCAGCGCCGGCACACCAGAAGCCCTTGCAGGAGGAACAATGCACCACGCCGGCTTTCACGGCGACGTTTCTGGTTCTCCGCGAGTTGCTCCCCCACTGCGGCAAAGAGCGCTTCACTCACCAGGGACGGCACCGGGATGTCTGTCCATTCGTCCGACGGTACGGCGTAGACACTCCAGGGGCGTCGCGGTTGTTCCGCACACCCCCGGTAGGGCCGCAACCGCGGTAGCCGCTCGCCCGACCGTGTCTTGCCAAAGGCCGCTTTTCCCTTGTAGGCCGGGTTCCGAAGCATGGCCGACACCGTGCTGGCCTGCCAGGACGCCTTGCCTGCCGGCGACGGAATGCCTTCGCGGGCCAAGCGACGACTGACCTCGCGGATGCTCAACCGTTGTTCGCCGACCCAGGCGAAAACCCGGCGCACCACGCGCGCTTCTTCCAAGATCACCTGGTAACTTGCTTGCCCACCGCCCTGGGGCTTGGAGAGATACCGATACCCGTAGGGTGCCGAACTCAACACGTTGACCATCCCCCGGCGCGCGGCATAGCGCTTCCCTCGACGCGTCCGCTCGACGATCTTGGCCCGTTCATACTCGGCGATCATTCCCTGCATTTGCAGCAACAGTTCTTCCTCGGGCGAGGTGCCGAGCTTCTGATTCAGAAAGACGATTTCCACGCCACAGCGCTGCAACTCCTCGACCAGCACCACTTGATAGGCGTACTTGCGGGCCAGGCGGTCGGGCGAATGCACGTAGAGCCGATCCAAGCCCCCCACGGCGGCCACGTCCCGCAGCCGCTCCAAGGCCGGCCGGTGCAACGTGCCGCCTCGGTAGCCGTCGTCGATGAAATGCATCTCCCGATCACAGGTCCATCCGCTCTGCCCGATCCGCTCCTCGATCGCCGCGATCTGACTGGCAATGGTTTGTTCTTTGACCTGATGGTCGCCCGACACGCGGGCGTATAATCCGACGCGTGGCGCGGTGTCTGTGGACATCGTTACGCTCCCGTGACACGCCGTGGCAAGGCGGCGCTGTCCTCGTGGCCGACGGTCACTTCGCCACACGCGTGATGCGCGGGTTCGGCGCCGTTCCGGCCCCGCATCCAGGGCAGGACCCGCTCGTAAGCCGCGGTCATGATCTGGGCGTCCAACCGCACTCCCACAAAGTGCCGCTTCACCTCCCGCGTGGGTCCTGTATCTCTTCGCGTGCCGTCCATGTCCAAATCTCCCGTCGGGCAGTCCATCGCCCGTGTGAAGCGCATACACTTCCTACTGACCTCGCTCCGCTCGAATCGAGCGAGGCCGAAGCCGCTCCCGGGAGATCACGCTCTCGATCGATATCGGACAATTGGCAAGATTGTACAAGGAGCGGGCGCTTGGGGCTCGGATGATTCGGTATCGCTTCTGTGAAGCATCATACTACTGCGATCTCGGTCCGGCATGCACTTCAATCAGCACTCGCTCGTTGACGATCCGGTCCACTTGAAAAATGACGTTGCCGTCGGCGTCGCGGGCTTGGTTGGTGAGCTGCCGACCGGCCTCGTACACCCACACGTCGCGATCCGCCGAGCCGTCGAGCTTGAACGTCGGGTAGAACCGCACCTGCTTGCGGCCGTCGATCTCGAAACGGCACACGTCCGACACGAGCCGCAGTACGTAACATCCGCTCGCCTCATCGAACCCGTCGTGGTCGAGGTCGCCGTCGGCGGTCTCCACCGTCTCGCCCGCGGCCGGCGCGAGCGCAGCCGGCCGGCAGTAGTCCACGGCGATCGGCTCGACGCTGCCCGAAGCGTGCAGGTCGGCCGGCCACAGCGCGAGTAGTCCGCGGAAACGCGTGACCGGAACCTCCGGCTCGCCCCCCATCACGAGCGTATGCAAGCGCGGGTCCTGCGGACTGTCGACCCCACGCACCACCGAACCTTGACGCGGATCGTGCAGAACGAACAGCAGGTCGGCTTGCCGCGGCTCACTCCGCGCGTGTAGCAGATAACTGAGTTCGTCGGCCGACCCTGCTGCATGACGAAACGCGCTGAAACCCCGGTTCGGATCGGTGCTGAATCGCAGCCCGACGTTCTCCGCCCGCCAGGTATCGCTCGCCGTCGCACACTGCACGTCGGTGAAGATCCGCCCCTGCGGATAGATTGTATAGATGATTCGGTGTACCGGCGTTGACGCATCGGCTTCGGTGCCGGGCCGGAGAAAAAACCATTCGGCCAGGGCCACCACGCGTACCGGGCTGGCTTCGAGCAACTGCTGCCGCACCCGGACCGCGTCACCGAGTCGCCGCCACGACGCCTCGTCATCCGGCCCGACCACCGCCGTCGGGGTCGGTGGATCCGATGCCACCACCACCGGTACCGGCCCGAGCGATCCTCGACCGGTAAGGTCTTCGGTTCGCTTCGGGTCGGCGGCAAGATCGAACCATTGGGCGATGCGACCTTGCGAAAAAGCCACCTCGAACCGACCGACCGCGGCGACGTGAATGCGCCGGCCCTGCCGACGCGCATACAACGAACCCGGCGCGCCTTCGGCCGAGCCCAGCAAATCACGGGCGTTGTCGGTCAGGATGAAGTCGTCGAAATACAGCGTGACCGGCTCGGTCAACTCGACGCAGGTGAACCCCAGCGACCGCACGTCATTCAGTTGTACGCGCTCGGCGAGATCGGCCAGATCGATTCGCAGCAGGTTCCACCCGACGGTCAGGGGTATGCCGTTATGGTCGAATCGATGGGCGACCACCGTATCGCCGCTGCCCACTTCGAGCTGCAGCGCGACCCCGTCGCGCGGTGCGTACACGCTCACCAGCAGCAGGTGGTAGTCGCTCCAGTCGCGGATCAAAGACCAGTCGCGGGCGTTGCGGTTGTCGCAGACGAGCACGTCGGAGGCCCGGTTGAACGTCGCTTCGAGCGCGCCGGCCCCGGTCGCCTGTCGCGAACGACGGATCGAGATCTTGGTCACGCCGACCTGCAGCACGTTCTCGATGCGAAAAATCTGCCCCTGCTCGACCGACTCGAAGTCGGCGATGATCAGGAACCGACCCGAAGCCGCGTCTTCATAGGCGGCCTGGATCCGATCCGTCACCGGCGGCCTGGACCGGTCCCATGCACGGCGCGCCGTGTCGCCGCAACCGACGATCACACCGAGCATCGCCGCGGCCATGCCCCATCCGACGTGATGCGCCATGGTCCGCCGCATCGCGGGTCACGCCTCCCACTCGGTGTGGAACACGCCTTCGCGATCCACCCGCCGATAGGTGTGGGCGCCGAAGTAATCGCGTTGGGCTTGCAGCAGGTTGGCGCTGAGCCGCGCCGAACGATAGGAATCGTAGTACGCCAACGCCGAACCGAACGCGGGCGTGGGCACGCCGAGCTCGGCCGAGGTCGCCACCACCCGTCGCCAGTTCGCCTGCGACGTTTCGATGATCTGGGTGAAGTAAGGATCGAGCAGCAGGTTCGGCAAGCCCGGGTCGCGTTCGTAGGCTTCCTTGATCCGGTTGAGGAAGTGGGCCCGGATGATGCAGCCGCCCCGCCAGATCATCGAGATCTCCCCGAAGTTCAGCGTCCAGTCGTACTCGGCCGCTGCCGCTTTCATCAGCGCGAAGCCCTGGGCGTAGGAGCAGATCTTGGCCGCGTACAGCGCGTCGTGGATGGCGCGGATGAACGTGTCGCGATCACCGCTGAAACCGCCCGTCGGACCGCGCAGCACCTTCGATGCCGCCACGCGTTCCTCCTTGCCCGCCGAGATGCATCGGGCGAAGACCGCTTCGGCGATGGTCGGCGCGGGCACGCCCAGGCTCAGCGCGTTCTGGCTCGTCCACGACCCGGTGCCCTTCTGACCGGCGGTGTCGAGGATCAGGTCGACCAGCGGCTTGTCGGTGTCCGGATCGCGCTTGGCGAAGATCTTGCTCGTGATCTCGATCAAGTAGCTGTTCAAGTCGCCCTGGTTCCATTCGGTGAAGACCGTGTGCAGCTCGTCGGCCGAGAGCCCGAGCACGTCGGCCATCAGCGAGTAGGCTTCGCAGATGAGCTGCATGTCGCCGTACTCGATGCCGTTGTGGATCATCTTGACGTAGTGCCCCGCCCCGTCGTCGCCGATATAGGCGCAGCACGGTTCGCCGTCGACCTTGGCCGAGATGGCGGTGAGCATCGGCGCGACCAGCTCGTAGGCCTCGCGCGATCCGCCGGGCATGATCGACGGACCCCACAACGCCCCGGACTCCCCGCCCGATACGCCGGTGCCGATGTAAAGCAGACCCTTGGCCTCGACCGATTTCGTGCGACGAATGGTGTCGGTGAACAGGCTGTTGCCGCCGTCGATGATCAGGTCGCCGGGATCGAGGTGCGGCACAAGCTGGTCGATGAAGTCGTCGACGGGCGGACCGGCCTTGACCAGCAGCATGATCCGACGCGGCGGCGCGATCGCGGCGACGAACGCTTCGATCGAATGCGTCCCGACGATCCGCTTGCCCTTCGCCCCGCCGTTGACGAACTCGTCGACCTTGCTCGTGGTGCGGTTGTAGACGGCCACGGGAAACCCGTTCCGCTCGATGTTCAGGACCAAGTTCTCGCCCATCACGGCCAGGCCGATCAGGCCCACGTTGGGTTGACTCATGCGCTCGCAACTCCGTTGGTGGAAGGTCGGATGTTAATGTCTAATGACGAATGACCAATGACGAGAGAATGACGAAATCCGAATGACGAATGCGTTCGACCTTGCGGCATATTCGTCCCATTCGGGCTTCGTCATGGGTCATTCTTTCGTCATTCGTCATTAGAAATTCGTCATTGTACGCCTACATGGTCTGCCACGCCGGCGGATCTTCGAGCCGATACAGCATCTCGCCCGCCTTGGGTACCAAGAGCACCCCCTCGTCCTCGCGGTTCGCGTAGTCGTCGGGGTTGATGCTCGCCGGGTCGCGGTAGGCCAAGCCGATGCGCTCGCAGCGCTCCTGCGGAATGCCCGTCGCCAGCGTGACCGTGACCCGCGGATGCTCGGTGCCGTTGTCGCAGGTGCCGATGCCGCGCACGTGCGTCGAGTGGGCGACCACGCCCCACGGATAATCCTTGAACTCGTCCCACCGATTCACGAAGTAGTCGCGCACGTGGTAGCCGATCTCGTCGAGCACCTTGCCGTGCGAGTAGGACACCTCGGTCACGTGCGGGGCGTAGATGATCAGCTCACCGCCGTCGGCGACCACCGGCTCGAGCTTGTACATGCACTTGCCCGCGGTCCAGATGTCGTCGTACATCTTCGGCGAGCAGGACAGCACGGTGTGGTACGCCCGGTCCTTGTAGACGATGTGCACCTTGTCGGACAGATCCGCCGCCGCCGACCACGCCTGCTCGGGCGTGTCGATGTACATGCCCGCCAACTCGCCGCCGGTCACCACGAACGCGATGCAAAGCTTGTCGGTCGTCACGAAGCTCGCCGCCTTGTTGATGACCCGTCGAACCGGCGTGTCCTTGGCGCCGTTGACCCGCGGATTGGTCATCAACGCCCCGAGCCAGTGGCTGGTGTTGATCACGTTGCTGGCCGCGATGCCGGGGAACAGGTACTTGTTGCCGCCGGAGAAACCGACCACCTCGTGCGGAAACACCGGACCGCAGATGATGAGCCGGTCGTACTCATACGCCATCTTGTTGACGATCACCGGCACGTCGATCTCCAGCCGGCCCTCGGAGATCTCCTTCATCTCGGCCGCGGAGATCGTGCCCGGCTGGGTGAGTTGTTCGGGAACGTCCCAGCGGTGATTGAACACGCCGAAGTGACCGTAGCGTCCCGCACGCTCGTCGGCGGTGATGCCCAGGTGCTCGTTGATGTGCGCCTCGGTCATGATCGGATGCGTGCCCAGGGCGATCAGGAAATCGAGCTTGCCCGCCCGCGATCCCAACTGCTCGACCAGCAGCCGGAACAACATCGGCACCGGCGCCGTCCGCGTGTGGTCGGGAATGATCACCAGCACCCGCCGCCCGTCAAGCTTGACGGCATCGAACGCCGCAGCCATCAACCCCCGAACGTCGTCTTCACTCAGTCTGCGATCAGGTCCACCCGCACCGGCAATCATATCGGTTACCTCCGCCGTACCATGGATCCGTGTCTTGTACTGCATGGCTGCGGGACAAGTGAGGCAGCGGATACACAGCGGTCAACGTCAAGCATGCGCTCGGATCAATGCCATCTTGTCCCGATTGAGATCGTCAATCCGTGAATCAGTCGCACGCTACCATGTTAAGGACTGTTGATAGTTTCCCAGTTTGGGCGTCTGGTCCCGCCACGAGATCTGGATATCAACCCGAGCCCCTTGATTCAAGTTCTGTTCCGGAACGTCTTTCTTCAGTAGATAGCGAGGTGACGATCCTGGCTCACACGACTGGACTTGATCCATTTTCCCATTGGGCCATCCATACACTGACCAGGGTTTCCCATCAAGTTGAATTTCGATGTCAAATGCTTTCGATTTTCCGCGGTTTTCAACTACCAGATACACGTTCTTCAACATCTCGTTATAGGGCGGCACTTCGGTGTCAATATACGCGTGGAGGTGGGCCTGCTGCAGCTTGAGGCGGCGCTCACCCTCGCGAGCCACTTCAATCGCGACCATGCGCCTATTCAGGTCGAATTGCTGGCGATGACTCTTGCTGCTCTTCCAGAGTGCGATCACGGAGACGACCACCGCTCCAAGGGCGACGCCATGCTCGATCAACCACTGAACAATGCGGCTCATAACAGAACAAACGGTAGGGGTATTCCACCGATTCGGCTATCCAGCGCATGATTCGAACACGCTGAATCCATTCCCTACATGCTGACAACCCTTGTACCTGTACCACCGACATTCACCTCATAAGCCTGGACCCCTCTCGATGCGATAGACGAGGCGCGTTATTTCCGCTTCGGCGGGCAGGGGATCAATTGTTCGTTTCGGGGATCAACGCAAAGACCGATGGATTCCAATGCGGTTACCCCGAGCAGCGGCTCTTCGTCCTCACCCGCGAAAACAAGCGTCGCGCCGGCGGGTTCACCCATCAGCTCAATCGCGCCCAAGCCGATCGGCAGTTCCTGCCACGTGCCGTCCGCCAGCTCGTAGGACCGGTGGCCCACGACCGCGACCCCGAGTCTGCGAAGTACGCTCGCCGGGACAAACGTGTCGGTGGCCCCGGTGTCGACCAGGAAACGCCCCGTCCATCGCCTACGCGACCGCGCCGTCGGACGAATGGTGACCTCCGCGTGGATATGTCCCAAATCCGACTCCCGGACGGGCATCGGCCAAAGCCGCCCTTGGCGGCGACGCTTCCGCCCGACCGCCATGGCCTTGGTCAGGTTCATCGTCGTGGTCCTTGCCTTCGATCGCCCGTTCCGGACGGCGAACCGGCGGTGCGAATCGGGGTGACGCCAAAGATTCTTGGGCGTTGCATGCCAGCACGCTCTAGCCTACCGTCGAGCACACGCCTTCCCTCAGTATACCGCAAGACACCCTTGCGTGAACAACCCTACCTCCTCCACGGAGGCATCTCCGGCAGCGACGCCTCGAACTCGTCGATCAACTGCGCCTCGTACGCTCCGGCATAGGTGCCGCCCAGGAAACGCTCCAATGCTTCCTCACAAAACCGCTGCCACGACTGCTCCTCGCGGCCCGGGACGATGGGGAAGAACAGCGTGCCGTTCGCCTTGCCTGCTTTTCGGTCGCCCGGCGCGTCGCCGATCATCAGCGTCTTGTCGGCTGCGTACTTGCCCTTGGCGGCCAACGCGAGATGCTCTTGCTTGGTGCCCATCTCCTGCCCGGCGATGACGCGGACGTATTGGGCGATGTCGTGCTCGTCCCATTCGCGTTGCAGCGCTTCGCCGGGCGTGGCCGAAACGACCACCACGTCGGCCACCGGCTGCAGCTTCGCGAGCGATTCGCGCACGTACGGAAACGGCGGGACCCCTTCGACCATGTCGCTGATTGTCGCATTCACCGCTTCGCTCCACGTCAGGGCCTGTTTGAGCTCCGGATCGCCCGACGCCGCGACCGCGGCGGCCAGGGCCGGGTTGCCGAGCTTGGTCTCGATTTCCATCCACCGACGGATCGCCGTCGCCTCGGGGATCGCCACGTTCCGTGCCCGCACCTCGGGCCGCTCGCGCAGCAGATCGAACACCATCACCAACGCCGGCCAACGGTTGATGCCCCGCCACTTCGAGTAGAGATTCACGAACTCCTCGGCCTCGCGGGCATACTTGCTCACCGCCTGCAGCTTGAAATGCTTGATGATGTTCGGCGTGAAGCACTCCTTGTGCTTGATCTCCATCGTGTCGAACGCACAACCGTCCGAATCGATCCCCACGAAAAAGTCATGCTCCGGTTGCAGGTCCCGCAAAGGTTGAGCAGCATCAGTCACAGAGGGATCCTTTTAGCAATGGAAGAGGGATCAGGGATGAGAGATGAGGGATGAGGGATGAGGGATGAACCATTACCGCTCCATCCTTCAAATCATTCCGCATTCCGAATTCCGCACTCCGCATTCGTCACACGCCTCCGAACGCAAGAAAACCGCCGTCGAGCGGCACCACCACGCCGGTCACGAACGCCGAGGCGGGCGAGAGCAACCACTGCACCGTGCCGAGCAGGTCTTCACCCGTGCCGTAGCGCCCCATCGGCGTGTGGTCGATGATGCTCTGTCCTCGCGGCGTACGCTCGCCGGTCTTCTCGTCGGTCAGGAGGAAACGGTTCTGGTTGGTGAGTAGAAACCCGGGCGCGATGGCGTTGACGCGGATATCCTTCGAGTAGTTGTGGGCCATGTGCACCGCGAGCCATTGCGTGAAGTTGCTCACCGCCGCCTTGGCCGCCGAGTAGGCGGGGATGTTGGTCAGCGGTCGAAACGCGTTCATCGACGAGACGTTCAGAATGTTGCCCGTGCCCGCGTCGGCCATCACCTTGCCGAAAACCTGGGCGGGGATCAGCGTGCCGTTGAAATTCAGGCTGAAGACCTTGTCGAAGGCGTCGCCGGGCAGGTCGAAGAACGATTGGTCCGGTCGGGTCGTCGCCGACGGATGGTTGCCGCCGGCCCCGTTGATCAACGCATCAATCCCGCCAAACGCCTCGAGCACCTGTCCGCAAGCCGCGGTCACGTTCTCCTTGTCGAGCACGTTGCACGCCAGCCCGATCGCCTTCCCGCCGGCGGCGGTGACGACGTCGGCCACCTCGGTCGCCTTGTCGGCGGCCAGATCCAGCACCGCCACCGACGCCCCGGCCGCGCCCAGATGCCGGCACATGTCGCCGCAAAGGACACCCGCTCCGCCGGTCACGGCGACGCGCATCCCCTTGACGGAAAACAGCTCGGCCACGTTGTCAACGCTCATATGGTTCTGCTCCGACTGGTTCCGCCCCGACCCGGCCAACCCGCCGACGGGACGAACGGTAATTCCATAAAGCTTTCAAGGAAAGGTATTTATGTTACTTCTACGCCCGGATGAACCGGGGCATTCTGCCCTGTGGGGCTGGGCGTGTCAAGCGCGCCGCAGTGCCGATGCGGGGCAGGTGGTGTTAATGAAGAATTTGTAATGACGAATGACGAGAGAATGAGTAAAATCGAATGGCGAATCCCTGTACGGTAGCCGTTGATGAAGCGGCAACCGGGCTTGCACTGCGTTCATCGAGATAGCATCGCGATCAAGCGGAGCGGGAACGAGCTGCGCAACCGGACGCAGCGCGGGCCGCTCGAACCCAACCTCGTGCGGTTCGGGCGACGGTTCTACATGACCATCCGGGCCGAAGACGACCGGGGGCATGTTACCGTGTCCGACGACGGTTTGACGTGGGCCCCGCCGCGGGCTTGGTGCCGGAACGACGGCGAGCCGCTCACCATGTCGACGACGCAGCAGCACTGGCTGCCGCACCGCGACGGGTTGTATTTGGTCTACACCCGCAAGGCCGAGAAGAACGTCAACGTGATGCGCCGGCGGGCGCCGCTTGACATGGCGGCCGTCGATCCCGGGTCGCTGCGCCTGGTGCGGACGACCGAACGGGTGGTGTTGCCGCTGATCGGCGACGGCGTGAACGACGCCAAGCACGTAGCTCGCATGGGCAACTTGCACACCACGGCGGCTTCGCCGGACGAGTCGTGGGTGACGGTCGGCGAATGTCTGCCCCACGACGGCTGGTGCGGCGACCTGTTGATGGCCCGCATCCACTGGTCCCGGCCGAACCGCCTGGCGTGGGCACATCGTCATGCGCAAAAAAAAACGCGTCCTCGACAGCGAGTCGCCTCGCCGCCGAAGACGCGTGGTTGTTCTACCCTCAACCGCTGGCCGATCAGGCTCGCGGGTGGGACTCTTCGTACGATTCCTTCATGCGCGTCGTGGTCAGGTGCGTGTAGACCTGGGTGGTCGAGAGTGACTGGTGGCCCAGCAGTTCCTGGACGCTGCGCAGGTCGGCGCCGTTGTTGAGCATATGGGTGGCGAAGCTGTGCCGGAGCGTGTGGGGGCTGATCGCGGGATCGAGACCACACTCGCGCAGATACTTGTCGAGCTTCCGCCGCACCGAACGCGTGCTCAGCGCTTGGCCGTGCTTGTTGACGAAGAGCAGCTCGCGGTTGCTGCCTTCCCACTTCGTGTCGGACTTGCGCATCTCGAGGTACCGGCGAATCGCCGCCAGCGCGGTGGGCGCGATCGGGGTGAGACGTTCCTTCTTGCCCTTGCCCCGGACTTGAAGCGCTTCGCCCATGAAGTCGACGTCCTCGATCCGCAGCGCGACCAGCTCCGAGACCCGGATGCCGGTCGAGTACATGGTCTCGAGCATGGCCCGGTCGCGCGCCCCGAGCACGGTGGCGACGTTGGGGGCTTCGAGAAGCCGTTGGACTTCCTCGACCTCGAGGCACTTGGGCAGGCGTCGCTCCTGTTTCGGCGTGCGAATCGCGGCGACCGGGCTGGTCCCGATGTAGCCGCGTCGCACGCAGAACTTGTAGAAGCTGCGCAGGGTGGCGAGCTTACGGGCGGTGGTGGCACGGGAATAGTCCTGCTGTTGCAGGAATGCCATGAAGGCCCGTATGTCGTCCACGTTGACGCCCAGCAGCTGTTGCCGCAGGTCGGTGACCGGCGGGGCCAGCGTGGCGGTCGCGCTCGCGCCCGACTCGCCGTAGGCGTGCCCGTTGCCCCCGTTGCTGCCGGCGGCGTCGTACGACCCCGGCTCGCCGTGGCCGGTGCGCGGTACGCCGAGATACCCGACGTACTGCCGCAGATCGGCGGCGTAGCACTTGGCCGTATGGGGCGAAAAGTGGCGCTCGAAGCGCAGATAGTTCAAAAATTCTTCAATCAAGACATTCTCGCTCATCGTACCCAGCCATCTTCGGCGATTCCGTGGGGACCTCAGCCTCCGGTACGGCTACGGCACCGGCCTGAGCGAATCCCCGTTTTGCGCACGACTACCGGGTCCAGGTAAATCGCTCGCGATCACTGGGCGAGTTGATCGAGCTCCATCTCCAATCTTCGCCCCATCTGGTAACTCAACACCGCCGCGTCGAACCAATCGAAATCGCTTGCGGCGTCCGAGGCCAAAGTCGCCAGGGCGTCGATCACATCGGCTTCGTGACCGGTTCCGTAGCGAATGACATAACGATGCTGTCCTTTGACCAACGACAAGTGTCGAATTTCGTTCATTCCGTCGGCTCCGTCCGGGGCCCGGGGGTGGTCTGACCCACGGGTCGCTGTCGGCCTAACAACTCACGGGCGGCGGCGTTGCAGCAGTACCGCAGGAAATGCTCCTGCGACACCGTATAAAGCCTCGCCCCGAAGGGGTTACGTCCGACGTCTCGTTCATCGGCGAATCGCAGCACGTCCTTTGCTACCGATCGGTCCGCGGCGATAAAAACTCGCTGGCTCTCGGCCCGCGGACGCGTCTCGACCGACTCGGCGGCCCCTGCGTCCGGTGTCGCCCGACGCGAAGCGGCCACCGGGCTCCACCCGGCCAGTCGCACGTCGGGCTCCGTGCCATAGAGCTGGGCGGCAATCCCCACCACCGGCGGATCGTTGGGATCGTATTCGGTGATGGCGAAAACCAAGATGGCATCCGCCCCCAACATTCGCGCGATCTCGACCGCATCGTCGGGCGAGCTGATCGGCCCGGCCTGGCGACGCGCCAAGACGGCCAACACGCGATTGACCTCGATCACGTTCACATGCTCGAACAGCGTCAGTTCGCTGGCCATCAAGTCCGCGACGCGTAACGGATCGAATTCCTTCGACCCGCTGAAGTTCATCGCCGGGGCCACCGCCACGAGGATCGGCGCCGACGCTCGCGCCGGCGATGTTTCGGTGTGAGGCGTGTGCGACGCACAACCGGAGATTGTGACGACGCACACCGCCCACACCGAGAGTCGCGCCGTCCTGGCGCGCTGGGTCGTGGCAGTGATCATCCGTGATCCCTCTACCAAATGGCCTGTCGACTCCCTGTCGACTTCGTGCTTCGAACCGCCCGGTCGTCCCCGCGCGGTTGGGGTCGATCCGTCTTCCACCTGACCGCCCGGTTGCCCGTTGGAGCACGGGACCCGGCCTCGAAGCATCGGTAACATCGACTTTTTCGGTCCAGCCCTTGAGCATCGGACCTCGACTTCGATCCGGCGGCTACGATCCACCCATCGACGCGGTTGACGATGACGGCGTCGACCCCGTGTCCGGTAACGGCGCGGCTGACATGGGCGCCGGTTGCGGCGCGAAGGCGGGACGCGGACGGTTATCGGCGGGCAAAACTTGCGCGGCCGGGCGCACGGATTGACCCGCCGGTGGGATGCCCGCCAACCGTCCCGAGGTTACCGGACGTACTGACCATATGCTCTCTTGTCCATCACGTACGCGCGGAAAATACACGCGACCGTCACGCGACCAGGTCGGCGTATAGTGATAGCCGTCACCCTCGGTCAGCCGAATCGGATTGCTCCCGTCGATCTCGACGAGCCAGATGTCACTGGGACGATGATCCTGCGACTCCGGTCGCTCACGGGGACCGGTCACGGCGCAATAGGCGAGGCGCCGCCCGTCCGGCGACCAGGCCGGTGTAATCAGGGCATGATCCGGCGCGGAGACGATTTCGGTCGGCCGAAGCGGTTCGCCATCGATCAGCATGACCGTCCAAATACTGAACAGTTGGCTGTCCCGCCGGCGGGCTCGCTGAAAGGCGATCGCCTCGCCGGTCGGCGACCAGCGCGGAAACAGCCCGGACCCGATGGACTTTTTCGTCGCGGGCCGGCTCAGATCGACGATCCACAGCTCCCACTCGCCCCCCCGTTCCGGCACGGCGCTGTAAACCAGAAACCGACCGTCGGGCGACCAGGACGGGTGCACTTCGTGCCCGGCGTCGCGCGTAATCTGCACCGGCCGACCGGCGATGATCTCGAGGGCCCAAATGTCCCACGAACCGGCGCGATCGCTGGCGAACGCCACCCGCGTCCCGTCGGGAGAAAAGGCGGGTTGCACGTCACCGGCGGGATCACTCGTCAACTGGGTGACGGCTCGGCCGGTGACCGACTTCATGTAGAGGTCCGGGCGCGCGGCGTGACGTGTCGAAGCAAACACCAGCCATTGGCCCGATGCATCGATATCCGGGTCGATGTCGACCCCGACGTGGGTAAAGGTATGTTGCTGAAACGCCCCGGCGGCCCGGCCCACGAACGGTACGTCATCGTGCTCCGGGAGCACGCCGAAGTGGTCGATGCCGGCCGGACTGGACGCCGTCACCGGGTCCGGAGCGGCCTGAATCGGAATTTGCTGCACCACCGGTCTGGGGCGGGGCAGCGGCTTGGGCGAGAAGAGGGACTGAATAAAGGAGCAGCCCGAACCACTCGCCAGGACGGTCGCCGCCAGGACCATCAACCACCGACGTTGTATCCAGTCCACCGGCCACCGCATCGATCTGGATCTCCCGCGAACGGCGTATCGACCCCACCCGGCGCGCATTCGCGACTACCTGCTTCCCTCCCGGGTTCTACTTATCGGCTCACGGGCACCCGAAAACGAATTATTGGTCATCTTCACGACCGCGGCTGAGCTCCGAGCAGCGCCAGGGATCGATCCCCGATCCTTGACACCACCACCGGTGGGCGGGATAATCGACCTCGGTCTATATTTGGATCGCTAAGGGACTTGTGACCCCGCCCCGTTACCCGGCTTGGTCCGTGGGATGGCCAACCTGAATTGTTGCCCCGGCATTCAAGCTACCTGGGCGTTTAAACTACCTGGAGGAATCTTCTGATGCCCGGTGCCCGCGCTCAGCAGCGGTCAGGCGGTGGCCTGACTACCGTACATATCTGGATGATCGTCTTCGTCGTGCTGTGGCTGATCTCGACGGTCGCCTTCATCGTCCTGTTCACCAAGCAGGAAGACCTGAACGCGTTGAACATCCGCCTGGAAGCAGACAACCAACGTTTGATCAAGCCGCAGGAACGCGATGCGATGGGGGCGTACTACACCCGGGCCGAGCCCAGCGGATCGGTGGTCGGCGTCATCGAGCAGGAGCGCAAGGACACGCTCCAATTGGTCTCCGCGGACGCCAAGGACTACGTCGGCGCCCGGCAGGAATCCGACGCCGCCCTCGAGGCGATCGCCGCCAGCGGTCTGGCGCCCGAGGTTTCCGCGAGTGACCCGTTGCTCTCGGTGCTCTCGGTGGTGTTCGGCAAGCTCACGCAGCTCGACGAGAATCACACCGAGACGATGGACGCAAACCAACGGCTGACCGCCGAAGCGGCGAACCTCAGCGCCAAGCTGCAGGAAACGCAGGCGGCGTTTGATACGAGTTCCGCGGCCCTGACCGAACAACTGACGACTACGGAAGAAAAGAACCAAGCCTACCGCGACGAAAAGGATCGACAGATCACCGACCTCAACAAACAGATCGGCGCGATCGAGGATCAGCACATCCTGGCCCTACGCAAGAAGGAAGACGAGGCGGACAAGCTCCGCAGCCGGAACGCTCAGCTCGAGAAGATCAACGCCGCCCAACAGGCGCGGTTGGCCGAGAACCGGCCGCCGGTCGACCCGACGCGGGTCGCCTGGCAGGCGGACGGCAAGATCGTCCGTGCTCTACCCGGTGATCTGCTGGTCTACATCAACCTCGGCCGGAAGGACAAGCTGCTGCTCGGGTTGCGATTTCAAGTGTACTCGCCGACCCGCGGCCCGGCGCCCGACGGCTCGGGCAAGGCGACAATCAAAGTCGTCGCCCTGTACGACGAGACCGCCGAATGCACGATCGAAACCAATTCGGTCGAAGACCCGATCATCCAGGGCGACCTGATCGCCAATGCCATCTACGACCGAGACCGAAAGTTCACGTTCCTCGTCGCCGGGGGCTTCGATCTCGACTTCAACGGCAGCACCGATCGCGACGGTACCGATCGTATCGTCGCGATGGTCGAGAAATGGGGCGGACGGATCGTGACCCAACTGAGCGAGAACACCGACTTCGTGGTGATCGGGACGCGTCCGCCCATCCCGCTGATCGGCGCCGACGCCGACGCCAATCGCCAGGAGCGCGCCCGAGGCGCCCGGGCCGATGCCGCCGCGTTCGACGCCCTCAAGCAGGACGTGCGGGCCCTGTCGATTCCCATGCTCACACAAGCCCAGTTTCTGGCGTTCATCGGATACTCGGTGGGTGCGCCGTCGCCGATCGATTTTTAGTGGCCATATCGCCCCCTGTGAACGTATAAGATGACCTCGGATAAGCGTAAGCGTCCGCCTCCGGGGGCGTTCGTGTTGAGCGTCTACGTTCCGTGATGGAAGGTATTTAGCCGCCGAGCCGGCTCGGCGTATCGGCATCGTCGATATCACGCGCCGAGCAAACTCGGCGGCTCAATGATCCCGTAAGATACTCCCCGCGATGGCATTGAAACCCAACCAAGTCGACGACCAACCGGTCAAGCGCACGTCGGAATACTTCGCCGACACGCGCCGGTCGCTGAAGTATGTCCAGCCGCATCGCCGCTACCTGTTGGCATCGTTCGCGGCCGCCCTCGGCGTGATGATCTTCTACACTTCGGGCATCGGGTCGCTGCTGCCCATCCTCCAGGTGATGCTGTCGAACCATGAGAACATGGCCGACTCGGTCTACCGCAAGCAGGCATGCAAGAGGCTCGGCATTTCCACGCAAGTCGATGTACCCAACAATCCGAACCTCGTGGTCACCCAAGTGAAAACCGGTACCGGTGACAACGCGTCTCCGGTGAGCGGCCTCATTGAAGACGGCGAAAGCATAGTCTCGGTCGCGGGCGAAACGGGAGGCGGTTACGACTTGATGCGTCTGATCGTCCATCGCCCGGCCGGTACGGTGCGGCTCGAAATCATGCCGGTCGGCGCGGAAAACGCGACCCGACGCAACGTCGACGTGCAACTGCCGGCCAACGCCTGGTACCTCTCCACCCTGACCGCCGCCGCGGATTTCACGGACTACGGACGCGACGGCGAAGGTCGCCTGAAATCACTCGCCCTCATCCTCGGGCTGCTTGTCACGGTCGCGACGATTCAGCAGTTTTTCCGGTTCTGGCAGCAATTCCTGGTCGAGCTGACCTGCGCCCGGACCATGATGGATATCCGCACCCACGGATACGGTCACCTGCTCCAACTGCCCATGGATTTCTTCTCGCGCCAAAAAGCCGGCGAAACCCTGAACCGCTTCGCCACCGACACCCAGGTTCTGCACCTCGGACTGCGCTCGTTTTTCGGTAAAGCCATACGCGAAACGCTCAAAGCGTTCGGCATTCTGATCGTCGTCGTGTTCGTGGTCGGCTTGAAATTGCTGATCATCATGCTGATCGCCGCCCTGCCCGCGATCTACATGATCCGCAAGTTCGGGCGCATCATTCGTCGCTCGCAACACCGTGTGCTCGTCGCCTGGGACGCCCTGCTCGACATGCTGCAGGAACGCATTCACGGCATCCGGGTGGTCAAGAGCTACACCATGGAACGGGCCGAGCAGTTGCGATTCTTTCGCGAGCACCGCCGACTGCTCAAGAGCCAGATCAATGTCCAGCGGTACGCGGTGGCCACCTCGCCGATCCTCGAGACCCTGGCCATGTTCGTCGTCGGGACGTTCGTCCTGTACGGCGGATACATGGTCTTCTTTTCCGACGACTACAGCGGCAACGGTTTACTTTGGACGGCAGGCTGCTTGATCGCCATGTTCGACCCGATTCGTAAGCTGACCAGCGTCATCAATCGCCTCCAGCAGGCCGATGCGGCGGCCGGCCGCATCTTCGAGATGCTCGAGGAGCCGGTCGAAACGTCGCCGAAATCGCAGCTGCCCCGTCACACCGAACGTATCGAGTTCCGCGACGTGTCGTTCCGCTATTCATCCCGGCCGGACGTCACGGTGCTCGACCACGTCGATCTGACCGTCAACGCCGGCGAAACCGTCGCGATCGTCGGACCCAACGGGTCGGGCAAGACGACCTTGTGCAACATGCTGCTGCGCTTCCACGACCCCGACGCCGGCCAGGTGCTCATCGATGGCCGGGACGTGTGCGAAGTCAGCCTCGACTCGCTGCGGGGGCAGATCGGCCTGGTCACCCAGGACACGATCATCTTTACCGACACCGTGTCGGCCAACATCGCCTACGGTGTTCGCCGGATCGACGACACGCAGGTTCGTGACGTGGCCCGCGCCGCCTCGGCCGACGAGTTCATCCAGGGTCTGACCAGCCCGCCGGAAGTCTCGCGCAACGGCCAGGCGCCCGGCAAGGGTTACGACGCGATCATTTCGTCCAACACGCTCTCGGGCGGGCAGAAGCA
>Ga0299906_10001148_pt1 | contig 22871 bp, 29 predicted proteins | sample RVTome_14_FD_200259 | JGI IMG/M metagenome (GOLD analysis project Ga0299906, IMG submission 200259) | Soil microbial communities from uranium-contaminated site in the Upper Colorado River Basin, Wyoming, United States - RVT145D125 (version 2) ...
CGTAAAATCGTATTTACCCCTCTCAATTTTTTTGATGATCGATTTTTTTTCAAGTGTGTTAAGACAGGCACTAACGCTGTTTTCATCGATAAATTCCCTCCTCGAGATTTCAACTGGTGCGATTCCAGGATTCCTGACAAGCCCTTTTAGGACCTTTATCTCAGAGGGTGAAAGACCTGCGATGAATTCCTTAAAGGATTGTTCACCTTCCTTTTTTAGGACGTCCTCAATGACTTTGTCCAGCTTTTGTTCATCGAGTTTTGCAAGCCCAAGATACTGTATTTCCTTTCCAATCAATTGCAGATTGTAGGGAATCCCGCTAGTGATATTGTACAGTTTTATTTTTACGTCGTCATTTGAGAACTTTAGTCTTGGCAGGTAGTGTTGTAAAAACGCCTCAAACTCACGCTCATCAAATGGCTGGATCTGACGCAAAAGCAGTTGTTTGTAAAATGGCGCTCTTTCTTTTGTTATCAGGTTTTCCAGCGTATCCCGAAATGAGCCTGATACCACCAGTTTGGTGTACCTAAAGTCTTCAAACAGAGTTCTCAAAAGTCGAACTACCTCGTTGCCTATTTTCTGATTTTTTGTGCCATACGTCAGATCTACTAGTGATGGGAATTCATCTATAATCAGCACGCTTTTGGTATTGGTCATCTTTGCCACATCCTCCAATAACGAAAATGACTTTTTGATTGCACCGTCCACATCGTCAGATTCTTTTCTGATATACGAAATGGAGATCTCCAGATCCTTGGCCACACTCGAGGTCAGTTTTAGGTTTTGGAGAAATGTTGCAAGTGCTTTTGCACCCGTAACAAGCAGCTGTTCGAATTTGAATTTTTTTGGCAGTTTCTTGGAAAACTCTGCAATTACGGTGCGACTCAGCATTTTTGTAAGTTCATCCACCGTAGGCGGAACTATGCTCCAGGCTGAAATGTAGATTACCACAACGCCTTTTTTTTCTAGAACGCGCTTTGTTTCTTTTAGGATGCTAGTCTTGCCAATTCTTCTTACTCCCGATAGTGAAAAACCGATCCTGTTTTTGGATGCAAGCTCCCCAACTAGTTCCTTTATTATTTCCTTCCTACCTATGAAATCCTTGCCAGAGACGGAATAAAGTGAAAAGGACATCAATTCCTTATAGATTTTATAAGTTATAAACTTTATAAGTTTTAGTACAACTTGGCAGTTGATCTTTGATACTGCGATCAAAAATTACAAAATCAGCTGCAAACCAAATCGTAACACTACAAAAAGAGGGCTCGGAGGGCTTCGATCCCTCGACCTGGCGGTCCGAAGCCGCCCGCACTATCCAGACTGTGCTACGAGTCCAAAAGGGGTAAGACTAAAACGAGGCTAAATATCTGTCTAGTTGAAGATTTCAAGTAGGTGTTTCTCTACTAACGCAACTAGGATAATGTCACGAATTGCATATTCAACGCCAGCTAGTATTTCCTAACTGGGTTTTCTATGCCGATAAAACAGATCTCATCTAAAAGATTAAAATCATCTATTGACATCAATAACTTGTGAAATTACAAACAATTCTGTGGAAAGAAGATGACGTATATGTAATAAAAGAAGCAATAACTGGTGTAACAACACAGGGCAGCACAGTTGAAGAAGCACTCACAAATCTCAAAGAAGCTGTAAGTCTGTATGTTGACGAAGTTCCTGAGGCAAGGGAGATTATAACAAAAGCAACTACAGTTGGTGCACTAAGTGTTGAAATTCCCTAAACTTTCTGGAAAAGATGTCGTTAAAGTTCTTGTAAAAGAATTTGCTTTTGAAACAACAAGACAGACTGGAAGTCATGTTGTATTAAGAAAATTTGTTGCAGGCAAAAAGATTGTTACAATAGTTCCGCTTCATAGGGAATTAAAGACGGGTACGCTATTAGGCGTTCTTGGCTTGGCAAAGATTGAAAAAGATGATTTTTTAAAGCATCTATAATCCATTCTTAAAATCCTGATTTTGCATTAATGTTTTAACAAGGATTTTATGCATGCTTTGAGCTAATTAATTCCATTCAAATTTCATCAATGTAAACCGGACAAGTAACTGAAAGATTGACCATGGATGCACCAATTATTCCTAAGCGAATTAAAACCACCAGCACTATCCAGACTGTGCTACGAGTCCAGAGAGGTAAGACTTTAACGAGGCTAAATATCTGTCTAGTTACTTGAAGGTTTCAAAAAAGTTAGATGTTTTTCCGTTTTTTCTACCCCTCGTACAACTAGAACAATATCGAGGATTGCATATTCGTCAGCTAGGTGTATCTGTATGCCAACAGAATAGATTTCATCTAAAAGATTAAAGTCATTTATGACCTTAATGACTTTTCAATTTTTCGAGGCCGTCCAATGTTCTTTTGATTATCGGTGAGACGTCCTGTCGCAGGCCGAACTCTGCCTTCAACGCCGAGGCAAACTCCTGCTTGCTTATCGTTGCGATCGCAGACTCAATTTGCTTCTTTACTTTGTCGATGCTGCCGCGCGACGCGAATTCTTTTACCGCTTTCCAGTCTGCCCGCTCACTCAGCATAACCACATCTCTGAGGTCCGTATCCCTGCCTGCGTGCGTCTTCATGGCCATGAGTAGCTCCTTCTTTGGCACAAGGGCATGTGCCGAATCTGTCAGACCTACCACCCGTAGTTTAGTCGAATTCTGCATGATACTCTCAAAGCTCCACGTCCCGTCAGTCTGCCTACAGCTCACTTCGTTCGGGAGCACCTCTACAGATACCTTCCTTGTGCCGACCGGCTTGACGTACTTTTTCATCTTTACTCCGTAAATGGACTGCTTTCTTACTCTCGAGAGCGCCTTGTATCCTTCATCCGCCAGAATCTTGCTAATCTCCTTCATCTGCTTTGAGTCTGTCACGATGTCGCAGTCAACGGAAAACCTGTGTGACGTTAGCGCGTTGATGGCATAACCGCCGATCACGACGAAATCACTGCTCTTCGCGCCGAGCACCTTTAGGATCCTGATTACTTCGGCTTCCCTTGCAGTGAGATCTTCTTTTTGCGACATTGTATTATCTACTGTATCTCACTTTGAGGCCAAGATTGTATTCCTCGTCAAGCATCTCTAAGGCAGGCTCGAAAGTGTATATGTTCTTCTTGCAAAATTCCACCGTATCCTTGAGCGGCTCCACCTTCAGCCCCCCCTCGGTCTCTGACTTCACCTTGACTTCCGGATACAGGATGTAATAGACTCCAAACAGCGTCTCTCTCGGAGTTTTTCCGCCGAGCGTGACCTTTCTCCCCTTCTCCGTGAGGAACCTCTTCCATCTTGCCACGTCCGACTTCAGGACTTTCATGTGGATCGGATATGAGCCGAAGAACCTACCAGCATTATACCCGCCCTTCGTCCAGACAAAGACCCCATCCACATCGGTCAGGGCATACGGCAGATCAGACTTCTTGAGCAGCTCGTATCCGGAGCTCACGTCGTTCTTCGACCTCACGTACTCGTCGACCGGCCTGACCCTGTACCTCCCGTAGCCGCGGTGCTCGAGAAGACCCTTCCCTGTCATGTCGTGCAGGACTTTTCTGGGATTGGGACTAGCAAAGGTCCTAGCAAAGTCCTCACTAGTGAACTCATCCCTCCAGTTGCTCAGTATAGTCCACAGCTCGTAGTACGACATAATGTTACTATGACAGTAACATCTTATAAAGATGGCGGCGTGCTAGTCTGTATTGGTAGATTTAGGAAACGATCGAAGATGCTTTGAATTTAAGAAAAACTCCGTAATCTAAGTTGTAATTGAAAGGCTAATGATGGATGCACATAATTATTTCTAAATTAAAGAAGCCGTTTGCACTATCCAGACTGTGATATAAGTCAAAAAGAGGTAAGACTAAAACGAGGCTAAATATCTGTCTAGTTACTTGAAGGTTTCAAAAAAAGTTTCAGGAGTGGAATATGCAATTAGAGATATCGTACTTGCTGCACGTCAGGTAGAAAAACAAGGAAAAAAGATAACCTACCTTAACATAGGTGACCCAGTCCAGTACGGCTTCCAACCACCAGACAATGTCAAAGAAGCAATGATAAATGCAATCAGAAACGGCCAGAACTATTACGCATCATCAGAAGGACTGCCTGAGCTGCGAGAGGCAATAGCAAAAAAAGAAAGCGCAAAAGGACTCTCAGTTGGCTCAGACGACATACTTGTCACAAACGGTGTCTCAGAAGCACTAGACATGGTAATGTCATCAATTGTAGAAGAAGGAGACGAGGTCTTGCTTCCTGGCCCCTACTATCCGCCATACGCATCATATGTGAGGCTGCACGGCGGCATTCCAGTAGAGTTTGCAGTTGATTTGAAAAACTCTACACCTGACATTGATGATATCAAATCAAAAATAACACCAAAGACAGTTGCAATCTGCCTAATTAGTCCAAACAATCCAACAGGTGTGGTATTTTCCGAGCAATCACTAAAAAAGCTAGTAGACATTGCAAACGAGCATGATCTGTACATAATTTGTGACGAGATATACGACCAAATTGTATTTGATGAAAAATTCACAGGTATTGGCAAGGTGGCAGGAGATTCGCCAGTAATCCTGTTAAACGGATTTTCCAAGGTTCACTTGATGTCCGGCTGGAGAATAGGGTATATCGCGTTTAACAACTCGCAAAAATTAGCTCCATTACGTCAAAACTTGCCAAAGCTTGGGCGCGTAAGAATATCAACAAACCTGCCAGTCCAATATGCTGCACTGGAATCGCTTCGAGGTCCACAAGGATACGTATCTGAGTTTGTATCGGAGCTAAAAAAAAGGCGGGACTTTGTGGTAAAAAGGCTTAATTCTGTCTCGGGACTTTCCTGCTCAAATCCAAGGGGTGCATTTTACGCATTTCCAAAAATCGAAAACAACAGGTACAAATCAGATGAAGAATTTGTAATGGAACTACTCAAAAAAACAGGAGTTCTAACAGTGCATGGCTCTGGGTTTGGAACAAAATATGGTAGTGGGCATTTTAGAATTGTGTTTTTGCCTAATTTGAATACGCTAAGCTTTGCCCTAAACGAAATTGAAAAATTTGTCAGTAATGCCAGCTAGTAATTTTGGTTGGCACAATCTCTATTATACAATCTGTGTCATCAAGTAACTGTTTTGCTGTTTTCTCATCAAGTGACTTGAAATAACGAAGTAAAATTTTACCTGCAATCTTTTTGACTTGGTTTTTTTCTAGTATCATTTTCGCCCTGCCAGAGCCCATAATGCCATGAATTGGCGACCAAATTCCGGCATCTACACAAAAACAAATGTTTTTGTTTTTTTGAATATTTTTTGCCTTGGCAGTCCTTGTATTTGTCCCAACATAGAATTTTTTTCCAACATAATTATACCAGACAGGAACTAGGTGCGGATTGCCCTTAGCGTCAAGTGTGGCAAGATGCAGAATCTTTTGCTCTTTTAGGAACTTTTCTTTTTTAAACAACTTTCTTCCTAAACCCTAAAAACAACAGGAATCCTCCAAATACAAACATTCCAACTGAAATCTTTTCATTCGTAATCTCGGAATTTAAAAGAAAATCCAAGACAAAGTCCGGGCTCCAAATTAGGACATTTCGCACCATGACAATTGCTCCTATCACAATAAACAATATTCCCATTGCAGAATACCAGTTTCTTCCTTTTTTTGGACGGGATGATTCCATAAACTAATCTATTCTGATATTTGGGCTTTTTAACTTGTTTTTATCTTCTTAAAGTCGATTCCAGATTTCGTCGCTTTCATTATTCCACAACTTTTTTGCAGTTCTCTCTGAAATCTTTATCAAGCAGCTAAAATCATCTTCAATTTTTTCTGTTATTTCACTTAATTTTTCAATGAGAATTCTTTTACTTGCTACAGTGAGTAATAATCTGTCTCCTTTTTTGATTCCAAGCATCTTTCTTATATCTACAGGTATTGAAATCTGCCCACTTGCCAAAACACTTACGATCTTAAGCATGACAATTTCTTTCATACCCAAGTAAGAGATTTCTCACTTATAATATTAACAAGAATTTGTCACAGAATCTTTATTCCCGGATTTTTGAGCTTGTTTTTTATCATCGCGTTCAACAGAAGCGGCGTTGCAATCTCTGCCATATATGCAAGTGCACCTGAGCCCAAAAAGATTGGTCTTAGGCCTTTAATTTCGGAGATCAATGCGTTAACCACATCAATGGACTCTTTGTCATCACCACAGACAAAAATGTCATAGTCTAGTGTCAGGTTTGGATCGACAAGCTTTTTTTCTGATATGACATGAAATGCAGAAACCAGTTTAGCTTTGTTTTTCATGTATTTTTGGACTAGCTGGTGCGAGAAAGGCTTGCCCTCCTTTATTGGTATGAACTCAAATCCAGTTTCTGTTTTTACCATTGGAACAATTGGCGATATCACAGTGCAGCCATCCTTTACTTTTCCAAGCAGTTCAGAGCACACAGAATCAATATTCTCATACGGAATTGATAAAATCAAAACATCGCTTTCTTTTGCCACAGAAACATTATCAGTACCAGATATGGTTCCACTAATGTTTCCATAGATCTGTTTTGCAAAATCAAGATATTCTGATGCGGCAGTAGCAGCCCGTTGGGCATCCCTTGAGCCAACAAGAATTTCATGTTTTGGGCACCAGCGTAGTGCAAAACCTTTGCCCATGCCACCAGTTCCGCCAATTATTCCTATCTTCAACGCTAAACGGCAGGCAATGTTATTATTATCTTTTATTTGAAATTCAAAAAGTCCAATGGGATTACTCATATTTTTGCGCCACGGTCAGGCTCAAAACAATACAGCAAGAGTTTTGGCAGGAAGGGCCCCGGGCGTATCGCTTACAAAAACTGGAATCGAGCAGGCAAACGATATTGGAAAATTTCTAAAATCCTTTGATGTTTCGCACATCTATGCAAGCCCAATTGAGCGTGCAAAAACTACTGCCGAAATCGTTGGAAGCCATTTAGACCTTCCAACCACAATAGATGAACGATTGTTCGAGCTGGAAATGGGCAAGTTTTCAGGAATGGAATATGATGAATTATTTGCAAAACACGGAAACGTTTTTTTGAAATTTTACCAAGGCGATCCCACAATTGCAGAAAACGGTGTGGAAACATTTCCCCAAGTGAAAAAACGAGTCTTGGATCTTGTGGATTTTGCTTGCAAACAACACACTGGCAAAAACGTCTTGTTTGTGACCCACATGGATCCAATCAAAGCAATGATCTCAAACATACTAAACCTAAGCCCGCACTCACTTTTTGAGCTAATAATCGCAAATGCATCGCTGACAATAGTAAGAGAAGAACAGGGAAAACTTTCACTTTCTGCAATCAATGCAATGAATTCACAAAGATATATCCAAGGACCATTTTAGCAATTTACAAAATATCACAAAATTCAGTAGCTGTAATCAAACCGATCAATTTACCAGTATTTACCGACCTGACAAAGCTCAAAACCCTTAAATAGAATCCGAAGGCCACGAGCAGTAATTGGTTATGGCCAGGGCAATTATCCTAATGTCAGTTTTAGCTGTTCTAGTTGTTTTACCTACTTTGCAGCTTGCACTTGGGGCTGAATTAGACGGAGGCGAGTACATACAACGCAAAGTAGAGATCTGGAACCTGTTCTTTAAGATGATGACTATAGCGTTCACAGTAGGTGCAGTAGTCTCTGGTACGATAATCTGGCTTGTGTGGAGATTCCGAGAATCTCATCCAAAGGCCAAGCCTACAAAATACGAAGAAAAGGGTGAATGGTAAATGAGCGGACACTCTAACTGGCCTGAATGGATTTACATTGGCGTAGTAGTTGCGCTTTTGGTCTATGTTGGAGCAGAGGCATGGAATGTCGAAAGACTAGTTGAACACGCCCCAGCCGAAGCCGAAGTCATCAAAGTAACAGGCCAACAATGGTTTTGGACCTTTGAGCGTGCCGACGGAACAAAAGAAGTAGGAGAACTACACGTAAAGAAAGGACAGCCGTACAAATTTGAAATAGCTGCCAAAGACGTCAACCATTCATTTAACATTCATGATTATGTGGTACTGCAAGATGCCGTAGTTGGAAGAATCAACACGGTTTGGTTTGTGCCAGACAAGGCAGGAGAGTACACAATCCAGTGCAGAGAGTACTGCGGTTTGCTTCACTATAACATGAGGGCTACTTTGTATGTGGAGGAATGAAATGAAAAGCATTGATAACTTAATAAAAGAAGTAGAGGTGGACAACTAAATGGTACTAGAGCTACAAAAGCCGCGTCCAATCTGGCAGATAATGTTTTCAACTCATCACACCGATATCGGATTGCTATACACAATTTCGTCAATTACATTCTTCTTTTTGGGTGGTGCACTGGCACTGGGAATTAGAGCAGAACTATTCCTTCCCGGCTCCCAAATAATTGCCGATTCAATGACGTTTAACAGAATGTTTACAGTCCATGGAACAACGCTTATCTTTTTGTTCCTTTTGCCATTTGCATCTGGGGTTGGCAACTATTTTGTCCCAATAATGGTTCGCTACAAAGACATGGCATATCCAAAACTAAACGCAATCGCGTTTTGGATGATTCCACCAGCAGGTGCACTAATCTGGCTTGGCTTTGCTGACTTTACGTGGTATGCAACCCCGCCATATTCTTCAATTCGTGCACCGGGTCCTGCAGCAGACATGTGGATTTTTGGCCTAAAAATCTTGGGCGTATCATCAGTACTTGGCGCAATTAACTTTATAGTTACCATTATGAAATGCAAACATCCTGATTTGCCTCTAAGCAAGGTGCCGCTTCTTGCTTGGTCGTTTTTGACATCTTCGCTAATTGTAATTGTTGCCATACCTACATTTGCAGCAGCGCTTGTAATGTTACTAACAGACAGACTGGGAGTAAGCGGATTTTTTGATCCATCAAAAGGAGGAGACCCAATTGCGTACCAGCATCTGTTTTGGTTTACATTCCATCCCGAGGTGTATGTTCTTGTAATTCCGGCAATTGGCATGATGTACGAAATCATTCCAAGGTTCTCAAGAAAGCCGATCTTTAGCCAGTCCTCTGGAATCTTTGCATTTGTAATGCTGAGCATTGTCTCATTTTCATCTTGGGCGCACCACATGTACGCAACAGGAATGTCGTTTACAGAAAAAACAGTATTTATGATTGGAACGCTTGCAGCAGTACCGGCATCTGCAATGCACGTCTTTAACTTTTTGGCCACTATGTGGGGCGGGCGAATCAAGTTTGCAACACCAATGATGTGGTCAGTTGGCGGTATAGCATTATTCTTCTCAGCAGGAGCAGGCGGAGTTGCAAACAGCGCAATGCCGTTTGACTTTATCACACATGATTCGTACTGGGTGGTAGGACACTTCCATCTATTTGTGATGGGAACAATTGCATTTGGCTCAATTGGATTCCTATACTACATGTTCCCATACATCACAGGAAGAATGTACAATGAGGCAATGGGCAAGGTTCACTTTATCATGGCGTTTATTGGGACGGTGATGGTCTTCTTTACACAACACGTACTTGGACTCTATGGAATGCCAAGAAGGGTTTTCGACTATATGCCATTACCGGAATATATTGTAATGAACCAGATTGCATCAGTTGGTGCAATGATAATTGGCGTAAGCATGGGACTATGGATTTTCAATATGATCTACAGCTCTGCAAAAGGCAAAGAGGCCAACATGGAGGACCCGTGGGGACTTGGCGGCAAGTATTACTTCCCATATCAGGCCAAGACACCGCACCACTAGGAGATAAAAAATGGAACAACACCTAGAACCAGTCTACAGGACCTCGCCTGAAAGGACAGCAAAGATGCTTGCAATCATGGTCGGCATTTGCATTGCAGGAGGCGTACTCTTTTTTGCATTTTGGGATTATTGGATATCACTGCCGCCTGGAAACCAGATGATGGATCAGGAAAAGCAACAAGGCCCAGCAGCTGCAACAGGAAAAGAGATCCGACAGACAATGAAATTTGTCGAATCCGCCGACTTTAGAACACTTGCATTTAACGCACTTCCAGGAGAGGCAGGAAACAATCCCGACATTCAGGCAAACGTGGGCGATAAAATAATTTTTGATGTCACAAATGACGGCAAGTCATTTCACTCATTTGGAGTGACACCCTCAACTGAAGGATTTGAGTCAATTCTTGCTGGCACTGCAATAGGAAGTCCAAACAGCCCACTAAAGCCAGGTGAAGGCGGGCAGGCTACATTTGTCCCGACAAGTGAGGGTACTTTTTACTACATTTGTACTGTCCCAGGACACAGAGAACTCGGTATGGAAGGAAAAATCATAGTTGGCCCAAAACAGGCACCCGCTGAAGCAGCGGCACCAACTGGTGTGAGCCATGATTTTAATTTGGATTTCATAGAATCAGCGGACTTTAAGACATATGCGTTTAATGCATTGCCAGGTGAGGCGGGAAACAACCCAGAATTCAAGGTAAAGTCTGGCGACTCTGTTACATTCAAAGTTGCAAACAAGGGCAAATCTTTCCACTCATTTGGAATTGTATCTGATGTGGATGATCCAAACAGTGTGGTCTTTAGCTCTGCAATCAAGTCTGCAAACAATCCAATGAAGCCGGGTGAAAGCGGTGAGGTGACATTTACTGCGGGAGCACCAGGAACATATTATTACATTTGTACAGTGCCAGGTCACTCTGCACTGGGAATGAAAGGTAGTTTCATAGTAGAGTAACTTGCTTCTAAAATATCTGGCATTATCATCGCTTGTAATTCTTTACTCTCTGATGTTTATCGGCGGATATGTTTCTGCAGCGGGTCTTGGACTATCATGTCCTGACTGGCCGCTTTGCCCAAATGGAATCCTGCCTGACAATGATTATCTAATAGAATGGATTCACAGATTCGTTGCGGCAACTACTGGTATGCTGATAATAGCTACTACGATTGGCGTATGGCTAAACAAGCACACTGACAAAAAAATCAAACTAACGTCGACTCTTGCAGCAATCTTTGTCGTCACACAGATTACCTTGGGTGCACTAGTAATTGACCTAAAGCTTCATGCAGTCCTAGTTGCAATACATCTTGGAATTGGAATTTTGCTTTTTGCAATGACTTTGCTTACTACGATCTTTGTGTTTCGACTAGCCAAGGAAACGATTCAGACTAAGGCCTAGTCAGTTTTTTTAGTTTTTTTGGCAGGTAGATATATCCAACCAAAACTGCAAGGCCTATTGCGCCTGACGCAATAACATAGATGAAAATATACCCAAATGGATTCTGCGTGCTTAGATTAAACGTGTGTGTAACTACTCCCAAATCGGGGTCGTACAGGTCTACTCTAAAGATGTGGTTTCCAGATGTTTTGAAGGTATAGTCAAAATCCCAGAATGCGCCATCTATTGATTGGGGTGGCACACCATCTATCTGGATGTCATTATAAAATATCCTAATTCCCATCGTAAAACGATTAACATCGTTTAGGTCAAGGTCTGTGACGTGCAACAAAATTCTAGATTTTTCACCAACCGTTGGGATCTCGGGATCTGTTGCGATCTGAACCCTATTGTTTCCAATGGTGGATTCGGCAGAATTGAAAAGCGCATGTGCACTAGCTTGTTGTATCAGTGATGATGAGACAATCAAAAACGCGAAAAGCGCTAATCTAAATAACACGATCTGAAGACTCTTGCACTCAATATATGCAAAATGATTTTTCTCCGATAAATGACAAAAGCTTTAAATGCAGACTAGAAAAAAAGCCAAGCGTTGACTACGGTCAGAAAATCAATTGATATCAAAGCACCAATTGACGCAGTTTTTACATATTTCGCAAGACCTGAGCATGTCTCTGATCAGATGACTGAAAAAGGCGTTGCCATGAGCGTGATTCCAATGGACATCAAAGACGGCATGGGTGTTGGAACTACCTTTAGAATTGTCGGCGACTTTAACGGAAAAAGACTAGAATGGGACTGTGAAACGACTGAGTTTGTTCGAGAGCAGAGAATTGCCGCAAAAATGATCAAAGGACCATTCAAAAAATGGGGCATTACATCAGAATTTGCGCCAAAATCAGAGCGAGTCACTACCGTAACAATGACTGTAAACTATGACATGCCATTTGGCCCACTTGGCGGAATAATTAACAAACTCAAGTTTGCCAAAACTGCAGAGCGTGGAATGGAAAGCGCCCTGTATAAGGTAAAGGGATTGCTTGAAGGAAACGGCTCAATTCCCGTGTATATCACATTAGATGCATACCAAAAATTGCTTGAAGAGAAAAAGAAGATGAACAACGTTCCTGTTTCTACTGTTCTGACTGCAATTTTGGAAAAATACAACGAAATCGAAGCCAAAACTTCAAACTAAATTTTCCCGCTCAACTTTAAATAACCACTCTGGCGTTTTTTGCTCTGTGGGGTCTATGGCTCAGCCAGGTAGAGCGAAGGACTCTTAAAATTACTTGGAGACATCCTTATGTCGTGGGTTCAAATCCCACTAGACCCGCTTTACTATCTAATCCAAAACGACATAGAATTTGGTAAAAAATCTGGGATTTTCATCAAAATAACATCTGGGAGGAATTAGTGAACAATTTCTTTTATACTCTCTCAAATTATCTGCAAAAAAGGTGCAAATATTAAAAAATTTGTAAAATGGTTCCAAGCTCCAAACTTTAAACAACAAAATACGAAAAAATCGATTCATTTCTTTAAGGTAAAAAACAAAAACTCGTAAAAAATGAAAGTTTTCCTGATTTTGGTTTTTATACTGATAGGTTTTATCAGCACAGCAAATGCTCAGGTTACTGAAAAATTGCTCGTCAGTGTCGGTCTTCAAACAAATGAAAACAATGTCCCTGTAATTTCTGGTATCATTAAAAACGAAAAAGGTGATCTCATCGGAGATACTATTATTCAAATTTCTTCCGTCATGGGCACAGCAGAAACAAAATCTGGTGCTGATGGCAAATTCGTATATCATATGCCAATTTTACCTTCAGAGGACAAATTCAACATAAGTGTAAAGGCGCAAAAGGAAGGCTATCTGGCAGGTTATGCAAACACCTCATTTTTTGTGCAAAATAAAAATCAAACAAATACAGAATCAAAACCCTTGGATTCTGGCTTTAAAATTGTAACTTCGGACAAGATAAAAAATGATCCAATTGCCTTTAAAATTTTACAAAACATTGAGCTAAACAAGCAAAAAGAAGAAGAAAGGCAAAAAAGACTGCAAGAAATTGAGGCGCGTGAAAAATTCATAGAAGAACAACGCCAAATAGCAAACCAAGACCTGCTAGCCGATCTTCAATCCATGGTGGAGCAGTTTGACCCATTCAACCCACGAAACGTATTCTCATCCTTTGTTTCTGGGTTTGATTCAACTATCAAAAACATATACTGGGGACAGTTTAATTTTACCGAAACCAAGACAAAAGAAGGTCTTGCGGCACTAGAACAAGTATTAAACAACGGTGGCACGATGCAGGATGCAAGGAATGCATTTTACGAAACGGCAGCAATCTCACAATCTGAGATAAACAAGCTAAACGACGAACTAAATACAAAATATGCAAAAAATGACACCCGATCAAGGTCTGATGGGGAACACTACCGCAACAAAAACTAGTTTACGAATTACACACAATTCACTTGTATGGATAGGACGGGAAGCTGACTTGGCAACATGCAAGTGGTAGACGATTTTGCCTCCAATTTGTGCCAGTCTTGATACAGGTCCTTGGGGGATTCTGTGTCAGCTTCCAGAGTAATATCGTGTTTGTTAAAAATAAAGGTGCCTTGTAGCTTATCTGATAACTGTTCAAATTTTTCATTTATTTTAAATGAATGCCTAATTCTCAAACTGAATCTTATAAGCCTGATTTTCGTTTGTTTAGTAATTTCCTACACTACTTTAAGTTCATTTAATTCCATAGTACTTAGCCATGATGTCAAAAGAAAAGGTAAACGAATACTGGATTTTTGAGCAAAAATGCAAAAAAATACTGCAAGAAGACGAAATTAGGTTTGCCGGTATAGTAAACAGAATGGGTAGGCTTGTCGCAGGCGGCTTCAAAGAAGGCATAAGGCCGCTTGAAGATGAAGAGGACCGAAGGAAAATGTACATGGAACTAATACTTCGAGTCTCAATGAGAAGCGAATTTGATTACAGTCTTGGCAAAGTCAAGTACACTGCCTCAAGAAGAGAAAAGGCAGTTGTTATGAGTTTTCCGCTTGATAATAATGTCTTGTTTATATCAGCTGAACCAGACATATCCATTGACAAGACAGCAAACAAGATTCTAAAATTAATTGGCGTGTGAGATTTTAATTATGAAAAATGACTTGGTCATTATGCATATTATGTTGTAATTGAAAGTTTTGACAAATTAACAAATCTAAAACAGTTTGTATGATCATCATGCGAAACAACATGACAACATTTTTTGCATATCCTAAGAAGAATTTTTCTACATTCTATGCATCGAGCATAATCAATTAAGCTTCCTCCACATTTCCTACAACTCTCATCTGGCATAAGGATAGAAATCAACAAAACACTAATGACTTTGTCCAAAATAGTTTTCTGACAAATACATAGTGTCTATACTGGTATTGATCTGCAGATATTCATCAAAGGCTTGCTTTTGCGAGCTTGTGCTTTCCTGTCACTATGTAGTTAATTGCATCACTCATAAAGATAGCATGATCTGCTATTCTTTCAAGATAGCGTAACACTAATGCCTCTGCAAGAGCACATTTGGTATTATTTGAGTTAATTAACATTGGTAAGCGTTCCTTGTATAACCTGTCTACAAATTCCTCATTTTGCTGTATGTTGATTGCCTTTCTAATGTCAAGCTCTGCAAAGTATATCACTGCGTCTTTGATCATGGTCTTTACCTTGCTTGATGCTTCGACAAGCCAGCTTTTATCACACTCTGCAATGTCTCCAAACATGTCTCTGACTAGAGTAATATCATACGCATACCTGCCAAACCTCGAAAAACCATACGAAATTTCTATTGATGAGCGAATTAGCCTAAAATCGTCTGCAACCGGCTGATATTTTAATAAAATCTCAAACGTCAAATCGGCTACTTGGAAATATTTTTTTGAAATTTCATGGGAAATATCACGAACTTGGTCTACGGTATTTTTTCCGTAAACGTAAGAGTCTATTGCAAGCACAAAGGACTGAAGAGAAAGTTCTCCCATCTCCGACATTATCGAGGAAAGTTTCTTAAGAGATGGATCGATTAGTCGGGTCATCTAACCGAATTGCCCCTTTACGTATTTTGCAGTTAGTTCATTTCTTGGCTGCGTGAAAAGCTTTTGAGTTTCATCAAACTCGATCAAATCGCCAAGGTACATAAATGCAGTATAATTTGAAACACGGACTGCCTGCTGCATGTTATGTGTGACAATAATTATCGTGAATTCTTTTGCAAGATCAGTTATTGTTTCCTCAATTTTCTGAGTAGCTATTGGGTCTAGTGCGGATGCCGGCTCATCCATTAAAAGAACTTCTGGCTGAATGGCAAGGGCACGTGCAATACAAACACGCTGCTGCTGGCCTCCGGATAACTCCATTGCCGGCTTTTTGAGATTGTCTTTTACCTCCTCCCAAAGGTAAGCCATCCTCAAGGAATCTTCAACTATCTCATCTAGGATCTTTTTGTCTCTTACACCATTTAGACGAAGACCTGCTGACACATTGTCATAAATTGACATGGTTGGAAAGGGATTTGGCTTTTGAAATACCATGCCTACTTTACGCCTGTGATAAATCGGATCAACATCCTTTGAGTATAGATCTTGGCCATCAAGTAGGATTTTTCCTTCAACTCTGGCATTTTTTGTCATATCGTGCATCCTGTTCAAGCATCGAAGAAAGGTAGTTTTGCCACAGCCTGACGGCCCAATCAAAGAGCTAACAGTTCGTTCTTTGAATTTCATTGTTACGTTTTTCACAGCTTGTATTCCATCATAATACACAGAGACATTTTCTGCTATCATCTTGTAATTTTTTTCATCAGAGGAAGTGTTTTCAATTTGGGAGCCTGTACTGTCTTGTTTTAAATCAAAAACTGTGGTCATCTCTTATATCCTCCTAAAACTTTGGCAATAAAACCGCCTTTCTTATTCTTTGTTGCAAAGTAATATCTCACACCAATGTTGATTGCAAGAATTATCATTATCAAAACTGCTGCAGCGCCCCATCCCTGAGCCTGTGCACTGTCATAAGGCAGCAATGAGAGCCTCCATATTCTAAGTGGCAATGCATCCATTGGAGCATCAAATCCCGAAAAAAACTGGCTGCTTCCTAATACAGTCATAATCAGAGGGGCAGTTTCTCCACCAATTCTTGCAATAGCAAGCAAAATCCCAGTTATCATTCCACTTTTTGCTGCAGAAAAAACAATTCGTAGTGTGATTACCCATTTTTTTAAGCCGAGCGCAAGGCCAGCCTCTCTATATGTTAGTGGAACTAGCTTCAGAGATTCTTCTGTGGTTCTTGCAACAATTGGAAACATGATGAGGGAGAGCGCAAAGGCCCCAGCCCACAAAGAAAAGTGTCCGAGTAGTAATACGATTGTCAAAAATGCAAAAATTCCAAGAACAATTGATGGAAACTCCATAAAGACATCGTTGAAGAATCGAACAGTTCTTGCAAGCCTGTTATCGCCAAACTCTGCTAGGTAAATGCCAGACAGTAACCCAATTGGCACACCAATCAGACTTGACATGCCTATCATGATCAGCGTTCCCTGAATGGCAGGGCCGATTCCACCCTCCCCACTTCCAATTGCTCCAGGAGGTTGTGTCAAAAATTCCACAGAAAGAGCAGAGATGCCGTTTTTGAAAACTTCTACTAGTATACTGCCAAGAGGAATTATAGCAACAACAACACATCCAAAAACTACTGCCATTGCAATCCTGTCAACAATTAGTCGGCCTTTGACATTTTGTTTGAAAAGTGCTCTGTATTCGGCCCTTTTTTGACTCGATGGTGTCATCATGCGTTCACAACACCTTCTTTTACTTTGAGCATTCTTGAAACTAGGAGATGTGCAACCACATTAATGCAAATTGCAACAAGCAGCAAGATAAGTCCCACTCCAATCAGCGCAGGCAGGTGAATTGATGCTGGTGATGCTTCAATGAACTCGTTTGCAATTATGCTGGACATCGTTTGCCCTGGCTGGAAAAGCGTTTGCGGAAATGCACTTGGACCAGTTGCGTTGCCAATAAGCATGGTTACTGCCATAGTTTCGCCAACAGCTCTACCCAGACCTAAAATTGCAGCTCCAATCAAACCTGTCTTTGCATACGGAAATACTGCAATCTTGAACATCTCCCATTTTGTTGCACCAAGCATGTATGCAGCTTCTTTTTGCATATGTGGTACTGCTATCATTATTTCCCTTGAAACTGCCGAAATTGTTGGAATGATCATTATTGCCAAAATTATGCTTGCACTAAAGATATCTAATCCAAACGGTGCTGATGAAAAAAGCCAGATATTTTCTCCAAAGGTTTCATGGAGGGGGACCTCTATCCAATCAAGCAAAAACCCCCTAAAGACAAGGAGGCCCCAAAATCCGTAAATTATGCTTGGTACTGCGGCGAGAAGCTCAACTATGACGGAGAGGGGATTTGCGATGAATTTTGGCGCCTGAGAAATAAACATTGCAATTCCAATGCTTATTGGTACGCCCATTGCCATTGCCAGCCCCGCTGTTACCAAAGTTCCCAAAATGTATGGCGCAGCACCAAAGGCCTCCCTACCCTCTACAGCATTCCACTGGGAGCCAAACAAAAAATCCAATCCCTCATATTCCCAGATTTCATGGGATTCTGAATACAGCTCAAATACCATTAATCCAATAACTAACAAAACATACACACCGCCTGCCGTTGCAGCAATTTTGAATATCTTGTCCGCTGGGAACCTACTTTGGTTGTGTTTTTGGTGTGGCAGCAATAATTTGATGCCTAGGTTTTGGCTTATCTAGGATCTGTACATATTCTACCGAGAAACTGTAGTTCTATATAGGACAATATAGTATAAAGACCAAAACGGTATTAGCTATCTCACTTACATCTAGTTATTGCAGTCATTAGAGGACACAAAACAGACAAGACGCATACAGATTAGCGGTGGATCTACATACACAATCTCGCTTCCCAAAAAATGGATTGACGAGCTTGGAATCAAAAACGGCGATAATATGACTATAGTAAAAAACGCCAACCGATCAATGACACTTTTTCCTGGACTTGATACAGAAAAGCCATCAAAAAAGGCAGTCATTACAATTAGCCAAAAAGACTCTGAGGAATCAATTAGGCGGAAAATTATCGCCCTTTATCTGACCGGATACAAGACAATCCAGGTCACATCAAAGGGAGTCAAACTTCTCTCTGAGCACTCTCGACTGATAAAAGACCTTGTCCGTAAATCCATGATTGGAACCGAAATAGTAGAGTCTGATTCAGAATCAATTACCATTCAAATCCTTACCAGACTTCCTGAGCTGACATTTGAGGTTGCGCTAAAGAGAATGTACCTTATGACTTCGAATATGCATCGCGAGGCAATAGATGCACTCAAAAAATTCGATGTTGAATACGGCGAAGAAGTTGTTCGAATGGATGACGAAGTCGACAGGTTCAGCCTATACATGATGAGGACCCTAATCATGGCAATCCAAAACGCAAGTATGCTTTATGATGTGGGACTCGAACAACCTTCAGACTGTTTGAATTATAGGATTGTTATCTCACGTATTGAAAGAATATCTGATCATGCGGCACTAATCGCAAAACGAATAAAGTTTCTAAAGGAACCACTTGAGCCAAAAATCCTAAAGGAAATAGAGGCACTAAGCAGTGAGGCATTAAATTGTTTTGAAAGCTCGATTTTGGCTTTGACAAAAAAGGATCATTTGCTGGCAGAAAAAGTGGCAGCAAACATAGCTAGCGTGGTAGAAAAAGAAAAAGAGTTCATGTATGGACTGAAGGAATCGAAAAATTCCACGGCTATCAAGTTCATTTTGGAAGACATTCGAAGGACTGCGGAATATTCAAGTGACATAGTTGAAGTCGTTATCAACGAGACAATTCATAATATAATCTCTGAAAAATAAAAAATAATAAAAAAGTTATTGGGGGTTGATTTTAATCGTATTGTGTGTTTCCGCCTCTAGCCTCTATCATCTCATTAAAGGTGGTAGCTATTGGTTTGAAACCTGCACAACCAAAAGTAAATGTCTCCATTACTGCAAAGCCTGTTTTTCCTCCGGTTGTGTATCCCTCCTCTTTGTCATACTCAGTAGCAGTCTTGTAGTTTGATATTTGGCAGTCAGTATATTCGAATACTCTTATGGCTTTTCCTGCCTGAATCAATTCTATCTCAACATCAAACTCTTGATAAGGCAATTGCATGATACCTATCCTTCCTGCATTTTGAAATGCCTCATCTACAGATCGGTGAAGATATGGCGTTTCTCCTGCAATTCGTTGCAGTGTGAATTCTGGTGTTGATGACCTTCCGTTGCTACCAATTAGATTGCTGGTTTGAGTAAATGCTTGAAACTCATATGTCACTGTCGCATCTTTGAACTTGAATGTTGCTTGTGGATAGACGCCTTCGGCAAATACATAAACATTGTTGCCTACTGGAGTATCAGCAGCTGTTGTAGTTTGTGTTTGCGAAAGACCAATCACCAGAGCAATTGTTGCAATTGCAATAGCCGCAATAACAGATGTGTTTGTTACTTTTTGTGGAATCATTAGCTATCACGGCATCTCACGATTACTAAAGAAGAATCCCTATTGATTCTGTATAATACGATGGACTTTGTAGGGTATGTGGCAGTACGTTCCAAATTGATTTTTTCTTTTTATTTTTTAAAAAAACTGTATGTTACTAAGTTTTAAAAAATACTATGTGCCGTATGTAATTATATCACAGAGCCTATATTTTTTTAACCAAAGTAAACCGGGCTTTTTTTGGGTCGATGTCTTGGTGCAAATCCACATTACTGATTATCTTTACTTGAAAGTTTGACCAACGTTTGTACATGTTGCGACCACAAGACGCGATTGGTTCATCAGTTATTTGCGATTCCTCATCAGAAAAAAGCTCAACATTTAGGATGTATTTTTTTGAAACTCGGAACAGCTCTATTAACACTTGATCAGCACCTGAGCTTTCAACGTAGTTTAGAACATTTCTTGTAAATACAAGGTCAACTAACGAGTCATCATATGGGAGAGATTCAGCAAGGCCCACTTTGAATTTAAAAGGCAGATTTTGCCTGGCAATCTTGATTGCAAATTCGCTTTTATCAATCCCGTTTACATCAAGGTCTTTTGGAAATAAACTCAAGTCATTTCCTGCACTACATCCCACTTCTAAAACACTAGATACTCTGAGTGACAAAGCCAAATCCCTGATGAATTTTGCCATTTCCTCATTATGATGTGAGGCAAAATCTGCTGCGTACCTATCCCAATATGCATCGTTTAGTGCTGACATTTGCATGGGATCATTTTGGTATCAAAGGTACAATCGTGCGGGCCATCAGACATGCCTTCGGTTGGAATCTCTTTCATGCACTCAGAATGTCTACCCTTTTTGCAAAACCAGCAAATCTCTTCCCCTTTTCCCCCAACTGAGCACGATTCCATGATTATCAGTATTACAAATTCGCTAAAAAACCTAGTTCTAGAGGTATCTGAGCCAGTGAATGAACCGCTCGTCTCTTCCCATTGCCACATCCATAAAGGATTTTTGCAGGGTTTGTGTTGTCTGTCCTATTTTACCATCACCAATAATTACGTCATCTACTTGGGTTACTGATTTTACCTCAGCAGCAGTTCCCGTCATAAAGATCTCATCGGCAGAATAAATGGCGTCTCTATCCAGATCTTTTTCTATTATGTCTCCGCCATCGGCTCGAATTATTTGTATTACGCTATCACGCGTGATTCCTTCCAAAATTCCAGATGTGAGTGGTGGTGTGAAAATCTGATTGTTCTTTACAACAAAAATGTTTTCTGCGCTTCCCTCCGTCACCTTTCCCTGATAGTTTAGCATTATGGACTCGTCGTATCCGTTTTTTAGTGCCTCAACTCTTGCCAGTGCGGCATTTGCATAATTTGATGCAGCCTTTGCCTGCATTGGCTGTGATCTGGAATCAATTCTAAGCCAGCTGGACGTTTTGCATCTTGCACCGCTTACTTTGCCTGCCTTTGATTCGCCCATCTTCCATTCCCAACACGCAATTGCGGCATCTACTTTGTTTGGTGTTGGGGTCAGACCCATAGTACCATACCCATAATACGCAATGGGCCGGATGTAGCACTCCTTCAGGGTGCTTGTCTTTACAGTCTTTATTATTGCGTCAGTAATCTGTTTTTTTGTGAACTGCATTTTCATTGAATACAGCTTGGCAGATCTGAAAAGCCTGTCAACATGTTCTGGAAGGCGGAAAATCGCAGAACCCTTTGGAGTGTTGTAACACCGTATCCCCTCAAATACTGCCGTTGAATAATGTAATGCATGGGTAAGAACGTGAACCTTGGCATTCTTAAACGGCACTAGTCTTCCGTTCATCCAGATTTTGCCAACTTCCTTCATAGAATGTTGGAAATGTACAGGCGTTTTAAAAATTATCTTATCTGGTGTGCAGGCACAGCAACTAAATATCTGAGCGTGATAACTAATCCATGGAGCCAATAGCCTTTGTCGGTGCAGCCATGGTCATAGCAGGACTAATCGGGCAGGGCTTTGAGATGAAAAAAATTCGTGAATCTATTAGAACAGATGAGCAGCTGAGCTCACAAAACATCTTTGCAGACAAACGGAATTTCAAGTGGTATGCAATAATTGCTGCTGGCTTTGTGTTGTGGTATGCACTAAGTGGAAACTAGATGTCATTTTTGGTTCTAAATCTCATATTCGTGCCTAGCTCGCAAAAAACTCTAGATAGTCTATATAGATCACCTCTAAATATCGCGTTGACTATACTATAGTAGTGCGTGTTTTGGGTAACGCCGGGCTGATTCTAGATGATGGCCCAAGAACAAACCCAGCGTGGCTCTTATGGGCAAATTACCCACAAGGGGCCAATGCGATTTGTGTCGCATTCAGGTGAAGGTGATTTTTGCCCTCTCTGAATGTACAGCACGAATCGCTGTTTCTATGTTATTTGCAGAATCATCAACTACTATTATTACTCGTGACGTCTCTTCCTGGGCATCCATGTTTAGTATGTTAAGCCCCGCCTCGCCAATTCTGGAGCTTGCTTTTGACACTATTTGCTGGACTCGCCACATCTGATCACCAATCAGTGTTATTACACCACGATTGTAGGTAATTGTTGCAAGCGAATCAAATCCAAGGATGTACCTTTCATTTCTTTTCACATAGTCTGCATCCAAAAACAAAATTCGCGTAAACCCGATACCGTCTTTTGTAAAAGGCGATAAAACGACAAACTCGCTGTAGCGCTTGTCTTTTTCCAGTGATTCTAAAAGTCTTTGTGCTGCCTCACTTTCAATTTTGAGTATTGCGCAGTTTTTTTTGCCCGTAACTATTTTTAGCGGGTGACCATTTTGGTTGTCTGATCTGCGCTTAATGGTAGTGATTTTTTGCGGATTCTTCATGTTTGTTATTATGATTGGCATGTCTACTCCGTTTTCGAGAATTTCTTTGATCGCAATTGGATCCAAAATCTTCATCCCAAACATGCCTGCAAGCCTTGCCTCGTTGTACGAAAGCTGGTAAATCTCCTCTAGATTGTCTGTGACTATTCTTGGGTCTGCAGAAACGACGGCACTGTCTTT
>Ga0299906_10001149_pt1 | contig 22864 bp, 13 predicted proteins | sample RVTome_14_FD_200259 | JGI IMG/M metagenome (GOLD analysis project Ga0299906, IMG submission 200259) | Soil microbial communities from uranium-contaminated site in the Upper Colorado River Basin, Wyoming, United States - RVT145D125 (version 2) ...
CGAGCCGTCGTCGAGGAAGAAGAGGTTGCGGAGCTGGTCCTGGACCTCGAGCGGCGTGGCCTGGAAGGACCAATCGCCGGTGAGGGGATCGCGGTGTCGGATGCGGCCGCCGTCCTCGGCCGTCCAGACCGCGTCGCCGCGGACGAAGACGTCGTTGACCAGGCCCGACCACGTGTGGGTGAAGGTCCCGGTGTCCGCCGAGGTCGGGGGTGGTGACAGCGCGAACCACCCTCCCCGTGCCCCTGCCAGCGGCACGGGCGCATGGTAGCACGGCGTCCGAAAAAGGGAGGAGGAAGCCGAGCTCGCGCGGCCCCCGCGGTCAGCCCTCCTCCTCCAGCGCCGCGAGCAGCGTCTCCCCGAGGTCGCGCCGCAGGCGCCGCCACTCGGCGGCGGGACCCAGGGGGAAGCGCTGCGAGACCTCGAGCTCGAGCCCGAGGTAGTGCCGCTCGTCGAAGCGCTCGCGCAAGCTCGTCGTCAGCCCGTCCTCGATCCCGCGGTAGGGCTGGTTCGTGCGCAGGCGCAGCTCAGGCCTGCGCTCGCGCAGCGCCGCCCGCCAGCGCGCGGCGAACGCGCGCTCGGGGCGGCGCGCCGGGTCGTAGAGCAAGCCCACGTCCACCGTCCGAGCGCGGCCCTTCCAGCGCGGCGTGAAGGAGTGCACGGAGAGGTGCAGCACGCTCTTGCGCCGCCGCGCCCTCGCGCGGACGAGCCCCTCGACGGCCGTCCGATGCGGAGCCCACCACGCCGCCAGGATCCCGTCGCGCTCCTCGCGCGGCAGCCCGCGCGTCCACTCCGAGAACAGGCGCGGGCTCCGGAGGGAGCGGTTGGCGTCGACCAGGAGGCGCGTCACCGTGCTGGCGACGAGCGGCGCGGCGAGCGCGCGCGCCAGCTCGCGCGCGAGCTCGAGCGCGCCCCGGTCCCAGCCGCGGTGCGAATCGAGGGCGCGCGCCGCGCCGCGCAAGACGCCGCGGTGGCGCGCGGGGACGCGGTTGCCGCCGTGCTCGCAGGAGACCACGGGCGCGAGCTTCCAGGGCTTCGAGGGCTTCAAGGCAGGAACGGGCTCGCGCTGGCCAGGCACTCGCAGAGCCGCCCGTAGACGGCGCGCAGCTCGCGCCGGCCGAACCCCTCGCCGAGAGCGGCGAGGATCCGCTCGGCGAGGGTCCCCTCGCGCAGGATGGTCGCGAGCGGCGCCTCCAGGTCGGCCGACCCGTCGAACGTCCGCTCGGCGACCTCGCGCCACAGCCTCCCGAGCGTGAGCGGCTCCCCGGACCGCACGCCGAAGGCCTGCGCGTAGCGCCGGTCGCGCACCTCGGCGAGCGGTCCCTTCTCGACCGCGGAGCGCAGCAGCATCGCGAGGTCGTCCGTGCGCCACGCGCGCTGGTCCTGGTACGAGGCGTGGCGCTCCTCGACGAGAGCCCGGACGAGACCGCTCACCGCGGCCGCGACGGCGAGGTCGAAGGGCGGGCACTCCTGGGCGTCGATCAGCCGGATCTCGATCGCCATGCGCTCGAAGCGCGCGATCGCGCCGCGCGCGTTGGTCCACTCCTGACGGCGCAGGACCTCTTCCGCGCCGATCGCCGCGAGGTCGCGGTCGAGGGCTCCGAGCACCTGCTCCTGGTACTCCTCGATGCGGTAGACGGGCTCGGGGATCACGTCGCCCGCCATCGAGCGCACGGCCTCCGCGTTCGTGCGGTAGAAGTCGAGGCGGTTGTCGAGCATGCCCGTCGCGCGGCCCTCGACCACCGGCGAGCTCGCGGCGAGGGCGGGGATCATCGGCAGCACCAGCCGCACCGCCGCCATCAGGCGCCCGAACTCGTGCTCGTCGGCGAAGGAGAGGTTCAGGTGCACGCTCTGCAGGTTCGCCCAGCCGTGGCGCCGGCAGTCGAAGAGCCGGTCGTAGGCGTCGTAGACCGGGCCGTGGTCGTGCGGCCAGAGTCGCGTCTCGCGCCGCGGGTCCATCCAGGGGTGCATCCCCGTCGGCATGAGCCGGGCGTTCCAGCCTTGCTCGAGCAGCGAGTTCAGCCGGCGCACGCTCGCCGAGAAACGCTCGGCGAGGCCCGCGTAGGACGGCACGGGTCGGTTGTTCTTGAGCTCGACGACGTGCGCGACGAGCTCGTTGGACCAGCCGATCTCCCCGTCGTCGAAGTCCTCGACCCACGCGTCCGCGCCGGCGGCCTCGCGCAGCAGCTCGTCGACGACCGGCCGGACGTCGAGGGTCTCGCGGTCGGCGACCGTGGACTCGATCTCGATGCCGTAGCCCTCGAAGAGCGAGAGCGCGGTCGGGCTCAACGGCCGTTCCCCCGCTTCCGCGCTTCGACCCGCGCGAGGAAGCCGCGGGCGATGCACAGGTACAGCTCGTCCTTCAGGATCGCGTCCTCGCACCCCGCGTTGATGTTCGGGTTGTCGTTCACCTCGACCACCACGACCCGCTTTCCGGCCTGCTTGAGGTCGACGCCGTAGAGACCGTCGCCGATCGAGTCGGCCGCGCGCAGCGCCGTCCTGACCACTCGTGGTGGGGCGTCCTCCACCCGGATCGGCTCGACGCGCCCGTAGCGGTACTGGCCGCGCTCGGTCTTCTTGACGATCTGCCAGTGCCCGCGGGCCATGTGGTAGCGGCACGCGTACAGCGCCTTCTTGTCGAAGATCCCGATGCGCCAGTCGAAGTCCGACGGCAGGAACTCCTGCACGAGCAGGAGGTCGGAGTCCTCGAGGGCGCGCGCGGCTTGCTGCTCGAGCTCCTCGCGGTCGTTGCACTTCACCACGCCCTGCGAGAAGGAGCTGTCGGGGTGCTTGAGCACGCACGGGAAGCCGACCTCCCGCTCCACCTCGTCCGCGTCGACGCGGTCGGTGATCCAGGTGCGCGGCACGGGCACGCTCGCCAGCTCGAAGGCCTCGGCCTGGTAGATCTTGTTCGCGCAGCGCAGGATCGAGCGCGGGTCGTCGATCACGACGAGGCCTTCGGACTCGGCCTTTTGCGCGAAGCGGAAGGTGTGGTGGTTGACGGACGTGGTCTCGCGCAGGAAGAGCGCGTCGAACTCGCCGAGGCGTCCGTAGTCGTCGCGCTCGATCGTCTCCACCCCGAATCCGACCTCCTCGGCGGCGCTGCGGAAGCGGGCCAGGGCCTTCGAGTCCGAGGGCGCGAGCTCCTCCTGCGGGTTGTGCAGGATCGCCAGGTCGAAGCGCGAGGCGCGGCGCACCCGCGAGCGGTAGCGCGGGCGCGCGAAGTACTCCCGCGCGGCGTCCTGGACGAAGGACCAGTGGGACGCGGGCACGTGGCGAAAGGCGATCGGCGAGACGCTGGCCAAGCGCCAGCGCTCGCCCTTGCCCTTGCCCTTGCTGAAGAAGGCCCGCAGCATCGGCGCCGGGAACTGCGCGAAGAGCCGCCCGGCGAGGCGCTCGTGCCGGCGGGCGAGGTTCTTGCCGAAGTACACGCTGAGCTCGAAGCGCGCGGAGCGGATCTCCGCCAGGCTCTTCTGGATGAGCTCGTCGAGGTCCTCGTCCACCGTCCGGACCATGGCGCGGCTCTTCATCTCGAGCACGGTCATCAAGCCCGGAAACGGCCTGTGGCGCCGGGCCGCCGCCAGGAGGGACACGTAGTAGCCCGCGCTCTGGTAGCGGTAGGAGCGGCAGAGGTTGAACACCCGCACGCCGCGCTCCTTCGTCCAGGCGGCGTCGATCAGGTAGTCGCGCGCGAGGACGACCTCGACGCCGCGGAGCTCGAGCGGCCAGTCGTCAGCCCGGCTGACGATCACGATCGTGCGCATGGTCCTCCGTTCCGCGACGCTCGGCGCCGGGCTCGATGACGATCAAGTTCGCGTCGTGGGTGAGGACGCCCAGGTAGATGGCGCCGATGAGCCGCCCCATCATCACGGGATAGGTGTGGACCACGGCCAGCGGGTTGGGGTGCATCGGATCGCTGACCAGCACCTCGCGGCTCGCCGGCCGGTAGCCGGTCAGGACGACGAAGTGGCCCACGGGATCGCCCGCGATGTCGTCGGGCCGGCAGTCGAGCGAGCGCTCGCGGGCCTCGCGGTACAGGAAGGTCGCAGAGAGGCCGGTGAGGATCGGGACGCCGCGGCGCAGGAAGCGGCGCAGGAGCGCGGGCTCCAGGTCCCCCAGCTCGAGCTTCCCGCCGGCGTCGAGGAAGTCGGCGTACGCGCGGCAAGCGACGCGCAGCTTCGGGTCCTCCTTCGCCTCGGCGCGCAGGAGCAGCCGTTCGCGGAGCGAGGCTCCACCCGCGGACGAGGCCCTCCCGGGGAACCAGGTGGGGTCGAAGACCTGCAGGTTCCAGGTCACGATCGTCACCCGGTAGCCGCGGGCGAGGGAGTGCGTGGCGAGCAGCACCCCGAGCGTCCCCCCGCCCTCGACCGTCGGCACCTCGCCGAGCAGGTCGTCGAGCGGGACCTCGTCCCCGAAGTACCGGTACACCGCGTGGAGGCAGGTGGGGCCGCACGTCGCGTCGTCGGGCTGTCTCCGGATCTGGAAGTCGGAGAGGTGTCGGGCGCGCCGTTGAGCACTCATCGTCCACGAATGGCTGGCTGGGTCTCGCGCGGGAACGCCTCCGGCCGGCGGCCCGGTCGCGCCCCATCGCCCCCATCGCTGCGGGCCATGCTACGGATGGCGGACACGGGCCTCCAGTCCGGGCGGGTCCCCGGCTGCAGCATCGTTTCGGAGGGGCGGTTCCGAATCGCCCGCGACCCGTCGCCCCCCCGCTGGCCGGGGGTCGATCCTGCTGCGGGTCGCCTCCGGACGCGCTAGGCTCTTCGGCGCAGCTTCGCCTCCGGATTGGCGGAGGGAGCTCCCGGCCGAGGCCCGCACATGATCCTTCGCGTACTGCTCGCCTCGCGCAACCGCGACCTCGTCGACGACACCCGCGGCATGGTCGGAGAGGGCGACGTCCTGCTCGCGGTGGTCACCGATCCCGGTGGGCTGTGGGCGTACCTGGGCTCGAAGCCCTGCGACCTGCTCGTGGTCGACCGCGAGTTCCTGGGCGCGAGCCCGGCCAGGGAGTTCGAGAAGGTCCAGGAGCTGCCCGACTCCCCCGAGACCATCGTGCTGCTCTCGGTGGACGACCCCGAGCGGCGCGCGGAGCTGCTGGACGCGGGCGCGCTCGCCTGCGTCGCGAGCGACATCGAGCGGCACACGCTCTACCGCACGATCCGGGCCCTCGTGCGCAGGACGCAGCGCGCCGCAGTGCAGGGGTTCAAGGCCGTCGAGGCCGCGCGCCAGAGCTCGCTCGGCGACTTCGCGTCCAAGAGCCCCGCGATGCGCGGGTTCCTGGCGACCGTGCGCAAGGTCGTCGACACGAACAGCTCGCTCCTGATCCTCGGCGAGACCGGCGTGGGCAAGGAGTACCTCGCGCGGGCGATCCACGGGGAGGGCCGGCGCAAGGCGAGCCCCTTCGTCGCGGTGAACTGCGCCGCCCTGCCCGAGACGCTCCTCGAGTCCGAGCTCTTCGGGCACGCCGCGGGGGCGTTCACTGGGGCGCACAAGACGCGCCGCGGCTACTTCGAGCTCGCGCACACGGGGACCGTCTTCCTGGACGAGATCGCGGAGCTGCCGGTCCACCTGCAGGTCAAGCTCCTGCGCGTGCTTCAGGAGCGCCAGGTGCAGCCGGTCGGCTCCGAGAGGGTCATCGACGTCGACGTGCGCGTGATCGCGGCGACGAACCAGAACCTTGAGGAGGCGCTGAAGGCGCGGCGCTTCCGCGCCGACCTCTACTACCGGCTCGGCGTCGTGACGCTCACGGTCCCCCCCCTTCGCGAGCGGCGCGAGGACGTCCCCGACCTCGTGGCCAGCCACGTCGAGCACTTCCGGCGCACGCTGGGCCGGTCGGTCTTCGACGTCCGGCCCGCCGCGATGGACCTCTTCCTGCGCTACCGCTGGCCGGGCAACGTGCGCGAGCTGATCAACGTCGTCGAGCGGGCCGTGCTGCTCGCGGACGGCGAGGAGGTGTCCCCCGGCGATCTTCCCGAGGAGATGCGCGCCGTCGACGGGATCGCCGCGCTCGAGCTGCCGGCGGCCGTCGCGCCGCGGCTGACCGAGGTCCCCCTGCACGAGGCCCGCGAGCGGCTGCTCGAGTCCTTCGAGCGCCGCTACCTGGAGGAGCTCCTGCGCGAGACCCGCGGCAGGATCGGGGAAGCCGCCACCCGGGCCGGCATCACGCCGCGCTCGCTGTACGAGAAGATGAAGCGGCTCGGGCTCCGCAAGGAGGCGTTCAAGGGGCTCGCGCGTCGGACCTAGGCGTCCGATCGGAACGCCGCGGCCGCCGAAAGCGGAAGGGCCTGCGCAGTGTCGCCGACCACGGTCGCGTGCGAGGCGCCGGCGCGTGGTCGGCCGCCGCGGAACGCTTCGTGCTACTCGGCGGGCGCCGGCATTCGGACCGGCGAGAATCTGGTGAGTATCGCAGCGTCGATGCGTTTGCGCCGACCCGGCGAGCTCGAGCTCTCTCTCCCCCGCAAGAGACCCGTGGAGCGCCGGCCGCAGAGCCGCGGACCCGAAGGTCCAGGTCGGGCCCGGAGAGCCCCGGGGCCAACGCGCCTGAGAAGGCTCGAACGCCGGGAAGGCTTCGGCGAACCCTTCGATGGGCAATTCGAGCTGAACCGCACCTCGGTCAGCATCCCTTCCGCCGCCGCCGGCGCCACCCGGCGGCGGCGCACTCTTCGGCGCGCCGCCCCGCGCCGGCCGTCCCCGCTCGCCCGTGCAGCGATGCGGTATAAGGTCCCGCCGTGTCCGCCCCCCACGACGACGCTCCTCCGCCTGCCGACGGGCTCGGCGGCCGCGAGGGAGCGGATCCGAGCGGAGCCCCGCGACCCGCGGCCCCCCCCCGGACCGGCGCCTCTCGAGCCCGCCGGAACCCGCGCCACGCGACCGCCCTGCGGCCGCGGCAGCGCCTGGGCAAGTTCCGCATCGTGCGCCGGATCACGAGCGGCGGCTTCGCCGAGGTGTACGAGGCCGAGGACACGATCGAGGGGATCCGCGTCGCCCTGCGCATCCCGCGCCCGGACATCGTCGACGACGACCTCCTGAAGGCCTTCCGCAAGGAGGTGCGGCTCGTCGCGCGCCTGGAGCACCCGAACGTCCTGCCGGTGAAGAGCGCCGATTTCATCGACGGTCGCTTCGTGATCACGACGCTCCTCGGCGAAGGCACGCTGCTCGACGCGCTCAAGCGCCGGGCGACCGTCGCGACGCTGCTCGACTACACGCTGCAGCTCCTCGAAGCGGTCGCCCACGCCCACGAGCACCGCGTGATCCACTGCGACATCAAGCCCGAGAACCTGATCCTCTTCCCGGGCGGCAAGCTGCGGCTCACCGACTTCGGCATCGCCAAGGCCGTGATCGGCACGATCGCGGCCTCGGGGTCGGGTACGGTCGGGTACCTGGCGCCCGAGCAGGCGCTGGGGCGTCCCAGCGTCCGCTCCGACGTCTTCTCCATCGGCCTCGTCGTATGGGAGATGCTGACGGGGGTGGTCCCCGAGTGGCCATTCGAGTGGCCGCCTCCCGCGCTCGAGCAAGTGCGGCGCAAGGTCCACCCCGATCTCATCGCCTGGCTGCGCCGCAGCCTGCACGTCGACCAGAAGGCGCGCCACCGCGACGCCGCGCGCATGCTGGCGGCCTTCCGGCGCCTCAAGTCCGCCGGCCGGCTGCTCCCGCGCAACGAGACGCGGAAGAAGAGGAAGAAGTCCGCGACCGAGGACTGGCGCGTCCTGCGCCGCAAGCTGTTCCTGCGCCGCCACCGCAAGACCCTCGCCCTCACGCACCGCTGCCCGCGCTGCGACGGGGAGATGACCGAGGCGATGCGCGGCTGCCCGTGGTGCGGCCACGCCCCGCGGCGCTACGGCGGCCCCGTCCACATGCCGGCCCGCTGCCCGCGCTGCGCGCGCGGGCGCAAGCTCGACTGGCGCTTCTGCGCCTGGTGCTACGGGGCCGGCATGCGCAGCGTCGCCACGCGCCCGTACCGCGACAAGCGCTACTCGGCCAGGTGCTCCAACCCGCGCTGCCAGCGCAAGGAGCTGATGCCGTTCATGCAGTACTGCCCCTGGTGCAGGAGCAAGGTGAAGCGCCGCTGGACCTTCGAGGGTGCCGACGCGCGGTGCCGCGGCTGCGGGTGGGGCGTCGTGCGGGAGTTCTGGGACTGGTGTCCCTGGTGCACGACGAAGATCCGGAAGAAGGGGTGAGGGCGGCCGACCCGGGAGCCACCGGGAAACCGCGCTCGCTGTAACGCCCGGCTCTCCTCGCGGGTGGACGTAACGCGCGGGCGCCTTGCCGGCGCCCGATCGCAGTCCACCATCCCGGAGCTTCGACAATGAAACGCGCACGCCCGCACTTCGTCCTCTTCTCCCTCGTCCTGGCCGGCCCCGCCGCGAGCGCCTGGCAGTCCTCCGTGAGCGTCGCGCGCCCCGCGAGCCCCTCCCTGAAGCCCCCCTGCCCGTCGTCGATCGAGGACCAGGCGACGGGAGCGTGCATCCAGGCCTCGACCGACCCGACCGCCGGGGCCCTGCTCCCGCTCGGGCCCGAGCTCTTCGTGGCGCCGACCGGCGAGGTCGGCATCGGGACGATCAGCCCCGAGCACGCGTTGGACGTCGCCGGCGACCTGCGCGCCGGCCGCTGCGCGTTCGGCAACGAGGGCTCGATCGGCCCGATCCTCGGGGTCTGGGACTGGATGTTCGATCTCACGGCCCGCATCACCGACTTCTCGACCGCGAACACCTGGGACGGCCTCTCGTCCTGGATCATCGTCGATCCCAACCAGGACCTCGTCGGGGCCAACAGGACCTGGATCAACAGCCAGGACTTCTACGTCTACACGCCGGCCGCCAACGACAAGGACGTCTACTTCATCGGGGGCCCGCTGATGCTGGCGGAGCACAACGGCTCCGGCTCGATCGACTTCTTCGTCGCGGCCGACGCCGAGGCCTGGGCCAGGGGCGGCCACGTCGAGCGCCAGGTCGGCGCGTACCTGAACGCCCACGCGTTCGGCACGGCGACGGTCAGCGACAACCGGGCCGTCGAGGTCCAGAGCGGCAACGGGTTGCCGAGCGCCAGCCCGCTCGGCGGCTTCGCCTTCGTCGAGGACGACTACAGCGTGTACGTCCACTCACCCTACGCGGACGGCCCGCTCACCAACCACTACGGGATCTTCCTCGAGGACCAGGGCTTCGGAGAGCAGGACAGCTACGCGATCTACTCCAGGGGCGGCACGACCTTCCTCGCGGGCGACGTCGGCATCGGCACCGACACCCCGGGCGCCAAGCTCGACGTCGCCGGCGACTTCGTGGCCAGCGGCACGAAGAGCTTCGTCGAGCCCCACCCCCTCGACCCGTCGAAGGAGATCCGCTTCGTGTGCCTGGAGGGCAACGAGGTCGGCACCTACTTCCGCGGCAGCGCGCAGCTCGCCGGCGGCGTGGCGACGATCGCGGTGCCCGAGGAGTTCGCGCTCGTCACCGCCCCCGAGGGCCTGACCGTGCAGCTCACGCCGCTCGGCCCGGGCGGCGAGCTCTGGGTGGCCGAGAAGGGCCTCTTCCAGATCGAGGTGCGCGGCGCGCGCGACGTCGATTTCGACTACGTCGTGAACGGCGTGCGCCACGGGTACGCGGACTTCGCGGTCGTGCGCCCGCGCAACACGCGCCCGAGCGTCGCGTCGACGCGCCCGCGCACGGAACGCGAGGGAAGCGACGCGGCACGGCCCCGCCACGTGCAGCGTGCGAAAAGGTAGCGTTCGTGGGCCGGCTCCACGGCGCGCGCGGGCGACTGGCCCCCGGGGCTCGACCCCGGGGGCGCTCGCCCATGAGGTATCATCGCCCCTCGTGGCCGAGGGCGCGGAGCACGAGCGCATGACCGCTCTGAACGAGGCCGCCGGGCGCGGCGACCGGGCGGCGCTCGAGGCGCTGCTCGAGCACCACCTCCCGCGCCTGCGTGCCTTCGTGCGCCTGCGCGCCGGCGCCATGCTGCGCGCCCGCGAGTCGTGCTCGGACCTGGTGCAGTCGGTCTGCCGCGAGGTCCTGACCCACCGGCGCCGCTTCCGGCACCCCGACGAGGGCGCCTTCCGCCGCTGGCTCTTCACCACCGCCCAGCGCAAGCTCAAGAACCGCGAGGCCTACCACCTCGCCGCCAAGCGCGACGTCCTGCGCGACCTGCCCGCCGGCGACGCGCTCGGCCCCGAGGACCAGCGCCTCGTCGGGGACCTCTTCCGCACCTTCTCGACGCCCAGCGGCGCGCTCGCCGCGCGCGAGGAGATCGAGCGCCTCGAGGCCGCCTTCGAGACGCTCTCCGACGGGCAGCGCGAGATCGTGACCCTGGCCCACGTCGCGGGCCTCCCGCGCGCGGCGATCGCCGAGCACGTCGGCATGAGCGAAGGAGCCGTGCGGGTGGCCCTGCACCGCGCCTTGGCCAAGCTCGCGGCCGAGCTCGAGGAGGACGAGGAACGCCCGTCCCGGAGCGGCGCTCCCGGGCGCGCCTCGTAGGTTCGGTCCGACTCCGCCGGTCGCGGTCCTCTCGAATCGAGGAGAGTCGGCCGGCACCTCCCGCCTCAAGCCAGGCTTTCCGGCGCGCCGAGATAAGCGTCGGCCCGCGCCCACCGAGCCCGCGGGCCCGACCTTGGCACGCCATCCGAGCCGCGGCTTTCTCTTCCTCTTCCTGGCTGCGAGCAGCGTGGGCACCGCGCTCCTCGTCGCCCTCTGGAGCTGGCACCCCGTGCCCGCGTGGCTGGTAGCGGCGAACGCGGTGGCCCTACCGCTGTGGACCCGGGAGCGGCGGCGCGCGGTGCGCGGGACGAGCCGCGTCCCGGAAGCCGCGCTGCACTGGACGGCCGTCCTGGGCGCCTCGCCGGCGGCGCTGGTCTCGATGCTGCTCGTCCGGGGCGGGAGCCGCAGGGCAACGTTCGCGCTGCTCTACCTGATGCTCCTCGTGCTGCAGGTCGGCGCGTTCGGGTGGGGGCTGAGCGTGGTCCGCTGACTCATGTGGCAAAGCCGCGCGCGCGGTAGGATGGCCTCCCACCGGCCCAGCCGATACACGGAGGCCCCCATGCTCGTCCCGAATGCCCTGATCACGGCCGCCGTCGTCCCGCTCGCTCTCCAGGGCGAGCCCACGGGCAAGCTGCTCAAGGACGACGTCGCCTATCGCAACCGCTTCGGCGAGTCGGTGCGCATGAGCGGCACCCTGGCGGTCCTGGGAGCCGGCCGTGACGACGATCTGGGCGACAACGCGGGCGCCGCCTACGTCTTCGACACCGTCAGCGGCGAGCAGGTCCGGAAGCTCTTCGGGAACGACACGTCGGCCGGCGACGGCTTTGGAGACTCGGTGGGGATCGACGGGAACACGTTGATCGTGGGGTCGCCCGGGGACGACGGCAACGGTTCGGGCTCGGGTTCGGCCTACCTGCTCGACGTCGTCACCGGCAGGCAGATCGCCAAGCTGCTCCCGGCCGACGGATCGACGGCCGACCTCTTCGGCTGGTCCGCAGCGATCGGCGGCGGCACGGCGATCGTCGGGGCGCCCTACGAGGACGAGGCGGGTCCGTCCGCGGGCGCTGCGTACCTGTTCGACACGACGACGGGCGCACAGCTCGCCAAGCTCGTGGCGAGCGACGGCGCGGCGTTCGACTACTTCGGGACCTCCGTCGGGATCGGCAATGGCATAGCCGTGGTAGGAGCGTCCTCCGACGACGATCACGGCCCATTCTCCGGTTCTGCCTACCTGTTCGACGCCGCCACGGGCGCGCAGATCGCGAAGCTGCACGCCGACGACGCGGCAGCGGACGACCGCTTCGGCGGCGCGGTCGCGATCCGCGGGACGGTCGTCGCCATCGGAGCCCACGGGGACGACGACAACGGAGAGGACTCGGGCTCGGTGTACGTCTTCGACGCGGCCACGGTCAGCCAGGTCGCCAAGCTCCTGGCACTCGATGGCGCGGCGGGCGACTACCTCGGTATCTCGGTCGCCCTGGACGGCACGACCGTCGTCGCCGGCGCCTGGGGGGACGACGACCACGGCGACCGCTCGGGCTCCGCGTACGTCTTCGACGCCACGACGCGCGTCCAGATCGCCAAGCTGGTCGCGGGCGACGCCTGGGACGGGGACCTGTTCGGCTACTCGGTCGCGATCGCCGGCACCTCGGTGCTCGTCGGGAACCCCGGCCAGTTCGTCGGCCTCGACCGCGGCGCCGCCTACGGCTTCTGTCTCGATTGCCAGGGCGCGAGCTACTGCCTCGCAAACCCGACCTCGAGAGGCGCGCCGGCGCGCATGTGCTCGTGCGGCAGCACGAGCATCGCCGCGAACCGCCTCCGGATCAGCGCCGCGCCGGTGCCGCTCCAGACCTACCTGTTCTTCCACTCCGACACCCGGATCCAGGTTCCCTTCGGCGACGGCTTCCTGTGCATCGGTGGCAGCATCACACGCCTCAATCCTCCGGAGCTCGTACGCGGCTACGTCGCGGGCCGCAAGGTCGACCTCCCGTCGATCGCGGTGCCCGGTACCTACTACTTTCAGTGCTGGTTCCGAGACGTGGACGCCGGCGGAGCCGGCTTCAACCTCTCCGATGGCCTCGAGGTGACGTTGGTGCCGTGAGCCCCGTGGAGGGCGACGAGCGCACACGGGTCCAGGATCTCTTCCAGCGCGCGCTCGAGCTCGAGCCCGGCGCGCGCGCAAGCTTCGTCGAGCGCGCGTGCACGAGCGAGCCGGCGCTGCGCGCCGAGCTCGATTCACTGATCGCCGCCTTCGAACGCGAACCGGGATTCCTGGAGCGCACTGGCTGGCGACTCGCGCCGCGCGATGCGGCGGTCCTGGGCACGCGGCTCGGGTCGTGGGAGCTCGTCGGGGTACTGGGCGCGGGAGGCATGGGGACGGTATTCCGCGCGCGGCGCGTCGACGGGGAGTACCGAGGCGAGGCGGCGATCAAGGTCGTGCGCGTCGAGGATCTGGCGGCTGCACGGACCGAGCAGGCCGACCTGCACCGCCGCTTCCGCGAGGAGCGCCAGATCCTGGCCGACCTCGACCACCCCTGGATCGCGCGCCTCCTGGACGCCGGCACCGGGAACGACGGCTCGCCCTACCTCGTGATGGAGTGCGTCGAGGGCACTCCGATCGACCGCTACTGCGAGGAGCGCGCGCTCGGGGTCAGCGCGCGGCTCGCCCTCTTCCACAAGGTCTGCCGCGCGGTGCAGTACGCCCACGCGAAGTTCGTCGCGCACGGCGACCTGAAGCCGAGCAACGTGCTGGTCGCCGATGCCGACGGTGAGCCGGCGCCGAAGCTGCTCGACTTCGGGGTCGCGCGGCTCTTCGGGCCGCGCGGCGCCGAGGCGACGGCGGCGACCGTCGGCGTGCGGCGGCTCACGCCGGCCTGGGCCAGCCCCGAGCAGATCCGCGGCGAGCCCGTGACGGCGGCGACCGACGTGTACTCGCTCGGGCTCGTGCTCTACCGGCTGCTCTGCGGAAAGCACCCCTACGAGCTCGCCAGCCTCGAGCTGCCCGCAATGGCGCACGCGATCTGCGAGCGCGAGCCGACGCGGCCCTCGGCGATCGACCGCCGGCTCTCGGGCGACCTCGAGACGATCGTGCTGAAGGCGCTCGCCAAGGAGCCCGAGCGCCGCTTCGCGAGCGCGGCCGCCTTCGGCGACGACCTCGCGCGCTTCCTCGAAGGGCGCCCGATCCTCGCTCGACCGCAGAGCAGGCCCTACGTGCTGCGCAAGGCGCTGTCGCGCAACCGCCTCGCCTCGGCGATCGGCGCGGCGCTCGTGCTCACGCTGGTCGGGGGCAGCGCGTGGCTCGCGCTCGTCTACGTGCGCGCGCTGCGCTCGGAGGGGCTCGAGCGCGAGGCGCGCCGAGGGGCCGACGCGCGGCGCGAGCAGGCCGAGAGGACGGCGCGGCTCTTCGTCGAGGTCTTCGCGACGCCCGACCCGTTCCTGGGCAGCGGGCGCGACACGACGGTCGCGGCGGCGCTCGACCGCGGCGTCCCGCGGCTGCTCGAGGGGCTCGCGGGCGAGCCGGAGGCGCTGGCGGCGATCCGCGGGATGATCGGCTCGACCTACCATGGCCTCGGCGAGTACGAGAAGGCCGAGTTGCACCTGCGCGCCGCGGTGGAGGACCTCGCGGCGCGGCGCGGGCCGCAGGACGCCGAGGCGCTCGCGGCGATGGGCTCGCTCGCCGGCCTGCTCCTCGACCGCAGCCGGCTCAACGAGGCCGAGCAGCTCTACCGCGAGCTCGCCGAGCGCCTCCCGCGTACGCACGGCGAGCGCGATCCGAGGACGCTGCGCGTCCGTCGCTTCTTGGCGCTGTGCCTGCGCGAGCGCGGCGCGCCCTACGAAGCCGAGCGCATCGCGCGCGATGTGCTCGCGGTCGAGCGCGAGCTCGGGTCGGCGGGTGCCGCGCAGACCGCCTCCGCCCTGGCCTTGATCCTCGAGAATCAGGGCCGCTTCGCCGAGGCGGAGGTGCTCGCGCGAGAGGCGGCCGGCGCGCTCGCCGCCGAGCTCGGGCCGACCCACCCCGAGGTCCTCGAGCTCGAGTGCCGCCACGCGCGCACGCTGTGGCTCCTGGGCCGCGGCGCCGAGGCCGAGGAGCGGCTCACTCGCGTGCTCGAGGAGATGCGCCGGGCGCTCGGCGAGCGGCACAAGGTCACGCTCAGCACGATCCACGAGCTCGCCCGCCTGGCGCAAGCGCGCGGCGCGACGGGCGAGGCCGAGAGGCTCTTCCTCGACGTGATCGAGAAGCAGGAGTCGACGCTCGGCCCCGGACATCCGGACACGTTGGCCGCGATGAGCGACCTCTCCTCGCTCTACCTCACCGGCGGCCGGCCCGACGAGGCCGAGCAGCTCCTGCGCAGCGCGCTCGCGGCCCAGGAGCTCTCGCTCGGTCACGACCATCAGTACGCCTTGACCCTGCGCTTCAACCTCGGCTACCTGCTGCAGCGGCGCGGCCGGCTCGCCGAGGCGCGCGCGGAGCTCGCCGCGGTCGTCGATCGCGCGCAGGCCGCGTACCCCGACCACCCGATCACCGCCAACGCGCAGCTCGTCTACGGCCAGGTGCTCGCCGCGCTCGGCGAGCGCGAGGCCGCGCGCGAACCGCTCGCGAACGCGCTGAAGGCGTGGGAGCGCCTGCGCGGCCCCGACGACCCGAAGGCGCGGGAGGCGGCGCAGGCGCTCGCGGCAATCGCCGAGCAGGGCGGCGGGCGCTGAGCGCCACGGCCCGGCTACCGGCGGGCCGGCCCAGGCCGAGGCATCGCACCCGGGCCCGGGTGCGGCAGCCAGTCCCAGAAGTAACCCGTGCCGATCGGAATGCCGCCCGGCGTCACCATCGCGCCGCCGTTCCCCTGCGGACCGAAGAAGATCACCCAGCGGTTCGCCGCCCACCACTCGAGCTCACGCTGGCGTCTGGCCACCTTGATGGCCGCGATGTCCTCCTCCGTCAGCGCACACATCTTCGGCTGGGATGCTCCCCATTCGGCTTCCGAACGCCGCAGACCCGCCACCGCGGTCTCCACGGCCGTCCAGGTCAAGAACGGCACGGTGCGCCCCAGTCCCGCGAGTTCTTCGAGCGTGGCGATCAGCTCGCGCGCGAGCGCTCCGGCGCAGGGGCACGCCTTGCCTTTCAGCAACCCACCCGCCCGCTTCAGCTTCTCGTCCAGCTTCTCCTGTAGCTTCTTGAAATCGTCCTCGAAGCAGCTCTTCTGGTCCATGAGGGACTGCAGCGCGCCATTCTCCTCGTTCATCTCGAAGAACCGCAGCATCGTGTTCTCCCGGCCGGCGTCTCCCATGCCGATCTTTGCCACGAGCTCCTGCTGACGCTTGTGCAGCTCGCGCCACTCCCGCTGCAGCTGATCGCACGGCTTCTTCTCGCTCTTCTTGCGGAAAGCCTCGAAACGCTTGTCCCGATCCTCGAACCACTTCTTCCACCCGGGGGGAAGCGGCAGTGGTGCGGGCGCGGCCAGCCCGCGCGGATCGACGGCCGACGGGGGGCCGTTGCCCACGTACGTCAGCGCGTTGCCCAGATTCCTGGTGTCGCCCCAGGCGCCGAGCGGGTCGCGCGTCGTGAAGCGGCCCGACAGCGGTTCCAGGCGCCGAGCGCGGTAGTCGTACCAGCCGCTCTCGACGTCGTAGCGGCGGCCCGTGAAGAGATAGGGGTTGCCGATCGACGACGGGCTCCCGAGCAGCGCCTGCCGGCTCGCCGGATCGAGCGGCTGGCCGAAGTCGTCGTACTCGTACCTCTCCACGGCCGACGCGCTCGCATCGCTCAGCAGGAGGACGCTGCCCAGGTCGTCGCAGTGGTAGTAGTAGTCGTGCCCGTCGCGGCGCATCTGCAGGCGATCGTCCAGCCCCGGGCCGTACACGTAGCTCGCCCTCGTGCTCCCCGGGCCGACCTCCTCGACCACGTGCCAGCCGTCGTATGCGTAGAAGACCTCGGAGGGGGCACCGCCGCCAGCCTGCGTCGTCCGGACCGTCAGCCGTCCGACCGGGTCGTAGCGGTAGCGGGTCACGGCGCCCGCCGCGAGGTCCTCCAGCTTCACCAAGCGGTTTCGGTAGTCGTACTCGAAACGACGTTCGAACCCACCCGCACGCAGCTGCCGCACCAAGTTGCCGTTCCGGTCGTACTCGCGTCGGTCGAAGGGGGTGCGCGTGTACTGGTTCATCTGCCGGTCGGCGGGCTCGGGCGACCCCGGGTCGAGGACGTATCGGCCGCGCTGAACGCGAACTGCGGGCTGGAACGGGCTGCCGCGCCCCACACGAGGTTGCACCAGGCGCGAGGTCTCGGTGCGGTTCCCGACTCCGTCGAGCGCGTACCTCCAGCCGCCTGCGACCCTGCCACCGGGATCGCGCACCACGCTTGCGACGAGCCGGTCGGCGGCGTCGTGCTCGTAGTCGAGCGCGAAGCCGGGTCCGCCCGGCGACAGATCCTCGCGGCGCACCTTGTTCCCGGCTCGATCCCAGGCGAAGCGGCGCTCGTCGAGCACGGCTGCGGTCGCGCTCACCGAGTGGCGCAGCGCCGCGATCCGCCGCGAGCCGAAGTCGTCCGGCGCGTTGGGCACGCCGTCGACGCCGTTCCAGGTGTAGTCGGTCTGCGTTCCGTTCGCGTACGCCCGACGCTCGATCCGCGCAGGGCCCACCCAGGAGTAACTGGCCAGCGTCTGGAGGGACGGTAGCTCGACGACGCTCTGCACCCGGCCCAACCCGTCGTATCCCCAGGTCAAGGCTCGGCCCGAGGGGTAGGTGCAAGCGGTCCTGTTGCCCTCGCCGTCGAAGCTGCAGGTAGTCGGCTGGCCATTGAGCGTCTCCTGCGTGCGGTTCGACAGCGAGTCCCATGCGAAGGTGACGATGTCGTCGTCGTCCTGGGCCGAGACCAGGCGCGAGAGGCCGTCCCAACCGAAGCTCTCGCTCGAGGTCTCCGCCGACACGCCGGGGCCAGGAGCGATCGCGCGTATGGTGACGCGATCGAGCAGATCGTAGCCCAGCGTCACGGTGCTCTCGTTGGGATCCGTCGTCGATACGACGTTGCCGTGCACGTCGTGGGCGACCGTGCGCTGCGTGCCGTCGGCCTCGAGCGTCGCAATCCAGCGGTCCAGCGGGTCGAAGCTGGTCGTGATCGTGTTGCCCGCTTCATCCGTGCGCCGAACCAGCCGCGAGCTGTCGTCCCACTCATAGGAGAGGACGATGTCTTCGTCGTCGGCAGGGTCCGCCCCGTCAGCGTCCATGTCGATCACGCTCAGGACGAGCCGTGACAAACCGTCGTACGCATACCGTCGCGCCTGGCCGTTCGCGTCGATCTCCAGCGTGCGGTTGCCGCGACTGTCGTAGGCGTGTCGGATCACGCTCCCGACGCCGTCCTCCACCAGCACGAGGCGATCGAGCCCGTCGTAGGCCATCGTCGTCACGAAGCGCTGCGCCGGAGAGCCGAGCTCCGAGACCTCGACCTCGGTCACCTGCACCAAATTGGAGGCCGCGTCGTAAGCGAGCTCCATCCTGTTTCCACGCTGGTCCACCAGCACGCTCGTGCGATTTGCCGAGTCGTACTCGGTGGTCGTGTAGCCCGAGATGTCGTTGTCGGAGCGCGTCACCTGGCCGGCGGCACTCCACGCCGTCCGCAGGGTCGAGGAACCGTCCGTCAAGCTCGAGCCCGACGCAGGATCGAAGAAGGCGCGGTCCTGCCGCGTCTCGCGGTTCAATGCATCGAAGATGACGGTCGTCTCTTCCAGGCGCCGGTTTCCGCTGCTCCCAGGCACGTCGTTCAGCTGCCCGTCGACGCGCTCGTTCACGCGGTTTCCCGCCGCGTCGTAGGCACGGGCCGCCACGTTGCCCATCGGGTCGATGCTCGAAACCAGGCGGTCGAATCCGTCGTACGAGTGCGCGTACACGCGCGACGCGGCCTCGAGCCCGCGACGCTCGGTGACGAGATTCTGGTTGCCGTCGTAGTCGTACTGCGTCGTCGACTGAGTGGCGTCCCCTTCGGCGCGCGTCACGCGGAACACGAGGTCGCGCTCGTCGAAGAGCGTGCGCACCAAGTTCGCCGGTTGGTTGCCGTTCGTGGCCGCGCCCTTGCGCCACAGAGTGCGGTTGCGGTTCGCGTCATACTCGTATTCCTCCGACACGAACTCGGCCGCCGGGAGCCCGGCGCAGGAGAGCTGCGACGCAGCGCCGCTCCAGCTCCCCTTCTCGCGACAGGTGCGCACGATCTGGTTCAGGACGTCGAAATCGTGGATCGTCGAGAAGTGCGGGTTCGCCGCCACGACCTGGCCCGCGTCGTCCACGTTCAGGACATCCACGCGCGCCACGTTGTCGTTCGCGTCGTAGAAGAGATCGACCTCGTAGCGCACGCCCGGAGCCACCTCGCGGGAGGTCTCGCGCACCACCTGGTCGAGCTGGTTGTAGACGTAGAGCGAGTCGGCGCCGCGTGGGTCGACCACTCGCGCTTTCCGCCCGAGGCCGTCGTACTCGTAGCTCGTCGTCAGCGCGAAGCCCGTCGCGTCGACGGTCGCGCTGCGCAGATACCCGGCCTGCGGCCCGTTCGTGTAGTAGGCGAGCTCGTCGCGCCGGCGGTGCCCGCTGCCGTTGTCGGGCAGGACGTGCGCGGTCCTCCGGCCGCTCGCGTCGTACTCGAAGTCCTCCACGACCCCGGCGATCGGGTGCCGCGTCTGGACCCGGTTTCCGAAGGCGTCGTAGTCGTGCTCGGTGACGTTGCCCCGGCCGTCGGTGTGGCGCGTGACGAAGTTCGTCCCGCAGCAGCCGCCGAAGCCCGTGTCGTACTCGAAGAACTCTGCGATCTGCGCCTGGTCTCCGCCCCGCGGCCCCGGCAAGCGCCTGTGCTCGAGCAGGTTGCCGCGCGCGCGGGGATCGGGGTTGGCCTCGTCGTAGAAGAAGAGCTCCTCGTCGAGGCTCGGGTGCACGACGCGCGTCGGCAGCGAGTCCGCGTTGTACTCGAAGCGCGTCTCGAAGAAGTCGGGATCCGACGCGCGCAGCTTGCCGCTCGGGCGGTTGGCGACCTCGGTCGTGGGCAGGTCGGGATTCGCCCGACCGGTGAGCTCGCGCCGCAGCACGAGGCGGTTCTGCGCGTCGTAGGAGAGCTCGCAGACGTTGCCGACCCGGTCGTTGACGAGCGCCTTCACCACCGCCTGCCCGTTCCCGGCGCTCGGCGTCTGGGGCGCGTACGCGACGTCGATAACGTCGCCCGGATTGCCCCAGATCTGCCGCACCAGGCGGTCGAAGTCGAGGTCGGTCGGGTCGGTCGTGGTCGCGTAGACGTTGGTGACGAAGGTCTGGCCCTTGGGGTCGGTGATCGAGAGCAGGTTGTGGTTCAGCCGCTCGTCGGCGAATCCGCTCGAGTAGGTGTAGAGCGTCGTCTTGCCCGCGGGGAAGTCGTTCCCGCGCGGCGTGCCCACGACCGCCGGCGTGGTCACCGACTTCAGGTCGCCCGGCGAGCCGCCGCTCTCGCCCGCCTGGTAGTAGGCGTAGCGGACCTGGCGCCCGAGGAAGTCCGTGACCGACTCGATCCTCAGCCCATCCCAACCGATCGCGATCGGCCGCCCGAGCGTGTCGACGACGGTGTCCAGGCGTCCCAGCCCGTCGTATCCGAAGGTGAGGACGTTTCCATTGCGGTCGACGATCGCGCGCAGCTTGCCCCGCTCGGGGCGCACGTCGAAGGGATGGAACTCCCAGCGCCCGGTGTCCTCGAAGCGCAGGGTATGGCTTCCATCGACCTCGCGCGTGATCTCGCGGAAGAACCCCGGCGCCATCCAGCTGCCACCGCCCGACTGCTCGCGGTAGACGTCACGGCGCGAGCTGCCGTCGCAGAGCAGCAAGTCGATGCCCTGCTGCTCGAGCTTGACGTTGTACGACCAGTCCCAGCCTTCTCCGATCTCGGTCGAGGGGCCGACCTTGGAGCGGTACTTGCGGCCCCAGACGAAGTCGAGCCCGCGCCCGGCGATCCGCAGGTCGACCTCGTCCTCGTAGAGCTCGCCCGAGAAGAGGTACACGGGGTCGAGCGCCGGCGAGTCCGGCTCGTCCTCGCAGCAGCCTCCCGCAGGCGTCGCCACGGGGCAGCTCCGCGGGCCGGGCTCGAAAGAGCTCGGAGTGCAGAGGCCGCAGACCTCCGGAGAAAGGGGGCAGAGGTCGCAGGCGTCCCCGCGTCCGTCCCCGTCGCTGTCCTCCTGCCCCGGGTTCCCCGCTCCCGGGCAGTTGTCGAGCTCGTCGGGGACGCCGTCCTCGTCGGCGTCGCCGGGAGGTCCCTGCTCGCACGAGCCCGTCACGGCACCGACGTGCACACAAAGGCCGTCCGAGGTGTTGAAGTGACAACCCCCGCCGGCGGCGTCCCGGAAATGGAGCTGGAAGAAGAACGTCCCGGACGTGAGGGCGGAAGCCGGCCAGTGGTAATCGACCCGATTGCCGGTGGCGTAGAGCGGCGGGCCCTGCACCAGCGGCGTGCGCACGCACAGGTACCCATTGGTGAATGGAACGAACGCAGGTCCGCTGCCGAGAACGAAGAAACCCGGCTCGCCGTCCGGCACCGGCTCGGCCGCCAGTACCAGGTCGTCGGCGCCGAGCACCACGACGCCCGCGGCCACCGTCGCGGTGGCCGACATGACTGCGCCGGAGCCGGCCGAGGTCGGGGTCGACACGCAGTAGTTGTGGAAAGCGCGGCCGCCGCCCCCGGAGACGCTGATTCGCCACTCGCCGACCGCCCAGTCGGAAGTACCGCTGACCTGGATCCGGTCGAGGCTGCACCCCGCGTCCACCCAGAACCCCACGTGCGATGCGCCGGAGACGCCATTCACGCTCATGCTGACGGTCTGCGCGTCTCCGTTGTCCGCGATGGCCGTGACCGTGAAGTCATGAACCATGAAGGGGTTCGGCTCGAGGTAGAGGTCGAATGCCCCGGTGCCCTCCGGCATCATGTACGTCGCCGCGGTGGAGCCGCGTGTCCAGAAGACCTCGCCGCCGTAGCCGTGGCTCCAGGTGGCCCAGCTCGCGCCGACAGTGCGCTTCTCGTGCTCGGGCAAGAGGCCCAGGGACCCCTCGTCCGGGATGTCGATCACGCTCACGACGGCGAAGTCGGGGACGGCGCTCGTGATCACCGTCATGTCGGTGACGCCGGAAGCCATCTCGAACGCGGTCCAGCCGCCTTCGATCGTCGTGTCCCCCAGGAACCCCTGCACGCACCCGGTGCCGGCGTCGACGTTCGGCGGCGGGGGCGGGGGCTTCTGGCTGCGCACGGGCGGCGGCGTCACGGCCGAGTTCTGGGCGAAGGCGGCCGCGACGAAGAGGGCGGGGACGAACAGGCCGAAGGCGGCCTTCGAAGCGATTGCGGGTTTCATGCGTGGATGGCTCCCTTCCAACCCCCAACGCGCGCAGAGCCGCTCCGCCACGGCTCAGGATTCGGGCGAAGCCCCACGACCCGCGTTCGGAAGGCCCCGGCCCAGCCCCTCCCGGGCCGCCCGCTCGCCCGGATTAGCCGAGCTCGGGCGCGAGCCGGTCGATCTCGCGCCGCAGCCAGGCGCGGGCGAAGTTCCAGTCGCGCTTGACAGTCGCTGGCGAGAGCCCGAGCACGCGCGCGGTGTCCTCGATGGAAAGCCCGGCGAAGAAGCGCAGCTCGACGACCTTCGTCTTTTCCCCGATGCGCGGGCGGGCCTCGAGGTTCTTCAGCGCGCGGTCGAGCACCTCGACGCGCTCGATCGCCCCGGCGTCGAGGCCGCGGTCCGCCTCCAGCCCCTCGGCACGGCCGAGCGGGACGCGCTCGGCGCCCCCGCCGCGCTTCGCCGCGAGGCGCCGCCGCGCCTCGTCGACCAGGATGCGGCGCATGGCCGTCGCGGCGGCCTGGAAGAAGTGCGCGCGGCTCTCGAGTCGCGGCTCCACCTCGCGGCAGAGCCGCAGGTAGGCCTCGTGCACGAGCGCGGTCGTGTGCAGCAGGAGGTCCGGGCGCTCCGCCCGCAGCTCGCGGTGCGCCATGCCGCGCAGCTCCTCGTAGACGCGGGCCATGAGCGGCTCCCAGGCCTCGCGCTCGCCCGTCCGAAGGCGCTCGAGGAGCGCGGTTAGGTCGGGGGGCGGCTCGTGCACGCGAGCATTAGACCGGCGCCCAGGAATCCGGCACAAGCGTCCCGCCGACCGCACCCCGGGCCCGCGCGCGACGTCGAGCTCGACCGACTCGTGGACGGCGCACGCCACGGCTGCACGGATCGAAAGGACCCCGGCGAATCAGTGAGCTGCGAGAGGCGCCTCTTCGCATTGCTCGTCCGCGTCGCACGCCTCCGCCTGGGGACCCGTTGAAGCCGTACCGCTTCGCGGCCGCCGTTGCCCTGTGCAACCCGGCACATGGGTAACACTTCTGACCGGGCACATGGGTGACAGGCGGAGCTGCATCCGGGGGTCCGGGGGCGGAGCCCCCGTCTCCTCCA
>Ga0299906_10001150_pt1 | contig 22843 bp, 19 predicted proteins | sample RVTome_14_FD_200259 | JGI IMG/M metagenome (GOLD analysis project Ga0299906, IMG submission 200259) | Soil microbial communities from uranium-contaminated site in the Upper Colorado River Basin, Wyoming, United States - RVT145D125 (version 2) ...
ACGGCACGCGCATCGCGCTGACCGCCAGCGCCGTGCAGGTCTGGGACATCGCGACCAACCAGCGGCAGCACACCTTCACCGTCGAAGGCGACTCCTCATCGCGCCTGGAGTTCAGCCCGGATGGCACGCGTCTCGTCACCGGCTGGGACGGCGGCGCGGCTCGCGTGTTTGACCTTGCGAGCGGCGAGCTGATCGCCACCCTGGAGTGCGGCAGCGGGCGCGTCGAGGCCGTGGCCTTCACGAACGACGGCACGCGGGTCGTCACGGGTGATGCCGCAGGCGTGGTCCGGGCGTTCCTGGCGACTGGCGGCCCCGCGCTCTTCGCCTGCGACACCGGCGCGCGCGGCGTGAACCAGGTCGCGGTCTCGGGAAACCGCATCGCCGCGGGCGCCGATCAACTGTGGCTCATCGACCTGGAGCGCGGCGGGACGGTGCTCGGGCGCTCTCCCCTGGCCGACACCGTGTGGAACCTCTCCTGGAGTTCCGACGGACGCCGTATCGCAGCCCAGTCGGCCAACGGGGCGATCGCCATTCTCAGCCGGCCGGGGTCGTGACCCACAGCGCACGGGCGACATGCGCATCAAACAGGGGCGGGCGCCTGGGCCCGCCCCTCTGCACGGATCGGCCATGCTCGCCGCGCCCTTCCCGCGCGGCAGCGATGCCGTCAACTGTCCACGATGTTGCCGGAGTAGAAGTCGCCTCCCAGCTCCTTGGGCAGATAGGCCTCGACCAGGTACTCCGACATCGGCGCCTCGGGGTCGGTCGAGGGGAACTGCTGACGGAAGTTCTTCAGCACGATCGTGTGCTGGTGGCCCGCGCCGGTCGAGCGGCTCGTGTCCGGCGCACCGATGCCGGCTTCGACCGTCCTGGCGGCCGTCTCCGGCGGGGTGATGCGCACAGTGGCCTTGAACGCGTCGATCGGCTGATCACCAACCGAGGTGACCGCGAGCCAGAGCTCGTCGTCGTCGCCGATGTACCTGTTGTTGATTTCGGCCTCGACGTCCCAGCGCGCCTCGGCGCCCTCCTCGACGAACGTGTGCGGCGTGCGGCCATCCGTGCTCGGATCCTGCGGTTTTTCGTGGCGCAGGGCCGCCCAGGTCTGGTTGCCCACGATGCCGTCCACCGTGCAGCCGGCCTTGGACTGGAACTTCTTGACGGCGCTGTAGGTCTTGGAGCCGAAGTCGCCATCCTCGGCAAGCGTGACACCGGTGTGATGCGAGTACAGGTTCAGTATGAACTGCAAGTACTCGACCCAGCCGTCCGGGCTCTTGTCGCCCTTGCGCAGCGTGGGCTGCGGCGTCTCAGGCGGTGGACGGAATTCCACCTGCGGCTGAGGGTCCGGGTCGTCGGGCTCCACCGGATCGACCGGATCGACGGGGTCCACGGGGTCCACGGGGTCAACCGGAGTCGGCGCTGTGCCGCCGGAGAGCGTGAATACGATCGGCACGTTCTCCTCGCCCTGGCCGACCTGTTCCAGGGCCGCAAATCCCGCGGACTCCGGTGTGAGTGACGACTCCGCCGTGTTCTTCGTCCCCTCGGGATTGTCCCACTCGATGCGCCACGCCGCCGCCATCGGGCTGCCCACCTGCCAGGTGAGGAAACCGGCGCAACCGTGGTCGGTCGCATTCGGCGTCTCGATGGAGACGAACTGGGCGCTGGCGCCCGGCTGGAGCGTCGGCGGCGGGAAGGTCGTGAAGTCGCCGCGCTCGTGGCCCTGGTCGGTCAGCGTGAGCACGTGCTGGGTGTTGTTGGTGACGGTGATCATGCAGCTCGAGGCGATGTCCGGGGCCACGGGGGTCGGCGTCGGATCATCCTTGGGCTCGTCCTTGGGGCCGTCGGTCGGTTCATCGTTGGGACCGTCGGTGGGATCGGGCTTCGGGTCGTCCGTGGGGTTCTCGCGCGACTCGAACTTGAATGTGAAGTCATCCTTGTCGAAGGTGCCGCTACCAATGAACCGGTCGCGGTCCTCCGGCACGATCTCGACCTGGGTGTCGCGGCGCGGGGCTCGCCGGCGCGTCCAGCGGAAGATGACCTTGGTTTCGTTCTTGTCGCCGCGGATGGCGTACGCCACCTCGCCGCTGACGCCGGAGATGAACGGCACCCGGTTGGTCACCACGATCTCCGGGCTCTCGTGCGGGGCGATGTCCACCGGCGGCTTGGTGTTGAACTGGCTGAGCAGCGGCCGGTGCAGTGTCGCGCTGCCGGGCACCAGCTCCAGCATGTGGTCTGTTCGGTTATGAATGCGGATGGTGGCCCGGATGCGCAGTGCCTCCGGATCGATGGGGATGGGGAACGGGCCGAGCCCGCCCAGCGCCGCGTCGAGCACGCCGCCCTCGCGGGCCTGCATGTCGGCGTCCGTGAGGCCGTTGGCCGGCCCCGAGGCTGCGCGGCCGTGCGCGGCGAGCTTCTTCACCCAGTCACGCTTTTCCCTCGATGGTCCGCCCTTGTCCTTGGAGGGGGCGGTACTTGTCCGCTTGGTCTGCTTCTCTGGTGTTGCGACTTGCATGTCCTGCTCCCTGAATCAGGTGTTCGCCTGAGTGTGAGTGTTCGTGTGTGATCCTGAGAAAAACGTCAGGCGCGGCGACCGGCTGCCGGCGTCCGGCATTCCGGGATCCGGCATCTGGGGGGCCGATGGCCGCGCGTGATCGTCTCGCTTACGCCGCCGCGCCGATGGCGGCGACGGCATCGCCCATCTGCTCCAGCATCTGGCTCAGCCCGTCCTGGAGGTTCGTGTTGATGCCGAACGGGTTGGCGTCGATGTGATCGATCACCGGATCGGCCATCACGTACGCGCTGTACTGCGCGAGGATCTTCAGAGACTTCTTCAGCTCCGCCTCGCGGGCCCGGTCATCCGTCGCGGCCGCGGCCTTTTCCATTGACGTGGCCAGCCGGTCATCCAGCCGCGCCAGGACGCCGTCGAGCGTCGTGAGGCACCCGTCGATCTCGCCGGCCATTTCCGGCCCCTCGTCCGCAAAGTCCTTGCGGACCGCCTTCTTGAGCTGATCGAGACGCGCGGCAACGGTCCGCCGCGCCATCCGCCAGGCCTGTGGGGCCTGGGCGACCGTGGACCTGGCCTTCTCGACGGCCTTGTCCGCGTCATCCCGGCGCGCGTCCATCCGGTCATCGGCGCCGGCCTGGGCCTCATCGTCATCGGGCAGGTCCTCGACCTCTGCCCCGTCCACGATCAGCCGAATCTGCCTGAACGGCATGAGCTTGTGCAGCTTGAGAAGCTTCTTGCCCTTCTTGGCCATGCCCGGCAACTGCTTGCCCTGAATCTCCAGCACCAGGACCTGCTCATCTTCTTCGGCCGCCGATGCCATGCCCCAGGTCACCTTCGGCAGATTGGTCTGCTTCTTCAGGGCCTGGCCGAGCACCTTGGGGTTGCCCTTGCGCTGGAGCACCAGCTTGCAGTCCTCCGCCTTGCCCGCCAGCGCGAGGGCGAAGCGGAAAGGCGCGCGGCAGAGCTTGCGGGCGCGCCGGCGCAGGACCTCGGGGTCGAACATGTCGTCGGCGTCGTCATCATCGTCGCTCTTGCCGTCTGCCTTGCCGTTGCTCGCGGCGGACGGCGCCGCCGCGGTCGCGACCTTGCCCGGCTTGCAGGTCAGGCCGGCCAGCGTCTCGCGGCCGGGGTTGATGCGCCCATCGACGCTGCCCGCGAGCACCTTCTTCTGGAAGGCCTCGATCGCGGCGAGGGTCTTCTTGCCCATCTGACCGTCGACCTTGAGCGTCGCGTACCCGCCAGCGCTTCTGTGCTGGTTGAGCAGCTCCTGGACCTGCTTGACATCCTCGGGCTTGTTCTTGCCACCCTTGCCCACCGAACTCGAAATCTTCACGGCCATCGTCTGGGTCTCCCTGTTCTGAACACGTTTTTCGTGCGACTCGTTTCCGACGCTGAACGTTACGATTCAGCGCAACTCCTCCAACCACAAAACCTTGGACTGTCCTCTGTGGCCGGCGCGAGGACACTCAAGCGAACGATATTGTGCCGTTGACGGCGCCGGCGAACGGCTTGTGACACGAAGAGTCGCGTCATTCGTCGCCATGGTGCGCCACAAATGTCCGCGCGCAGTGTCAGCGGGACATGCAGCGACGAGGTCCGACCGCGCCGATGCGCCGAATCGGCCGCGGCGGCGTCAGCCCGCTCCGCCGGTCATAAGCATGCTCTCGAAGAGGAACGCCAGGCCGAGGAAGGCGAAGAAGCCGACCACATCGGTCACCGTGGTGAGGATGATGTTGGAGCACTGCGCCGGGTCGAGGCCGACCGACTTGAGCACCAGCGGGATGGACGCCCCGGCCAGCCCCGCGCAGCACAGGTTGGCGAGCATGGCCAGGGCGATCACGAATCCCAGAGCGCCGCTGCCGTACCACGCCCAGGCGATGATCCCAGTCACGAGGCCGGTCGCAGCCCCGGCGATGACGCCCAGCCACGCCTCCTTGAGGACGAGCCGACGCCAGCGGTTCCGCGGGATTTCGCGCATCACGATGCCGCGCATCACCACCGCCAGCGACTGGGCCCCGGCGTTGCCGCCCTGGCCCGCGACCACGGGCAGGAAGACGGCCAGCACGGTCAGGCGGGCGATGATCGGCTCGAACAGGGCCACCACGCCCGCGGCCATGAAGGCGGTGGCGAGGTTGACGTGCAGCCACGGCAGGCGTTTGCGCAGCGAGTATCGCACGGGCGAGAACGCGCCCTCATCGCCGCCGGCGCCGAACATCTTCTGAAGGTCCTCGCCGATCTCCTGCTGGGCGCCGCGGATGAGCCGTTCGGCCTTGGCGATGCCGAGGATGCGCTTCTCGCCGTCCACCACAGGCACGGCGAAATACCGCCGCTTGGCCAGCTCGCGGGCGGCCTCCTCCACGCTGGTGAACGCCGGCAGCGCGAACACGTCTGTGCGCATGACGGACTCGAGCGTGCTCGAAGGGCTGGCCAGCAGCAGGTCGTACATGTTCATGACGCCCTCGAGCACGCCGTTCTCGTCGACGACGTAGGCGTATGAGCCGGGCGGCTGCTTGCGGGCCGCGGCGCGGAGCTTGCGCGTCACCTCGCGCACGGTCAGGCTCTTGGGGAAGGACAGGTACATCGGCGACATGACGCGGGCCACGCTGTCCTCCGGATAGGCCAGATGGTCGCGCACGTGCCGGCGCACCGTTTCGGTGAGGAACGGCGAAAGACGCTCGCGGGCATCCTCCGGCAGGTGCATGAATATGGCCGCGGCGCGCTCCGGATCCATGCCGCGCATGACCGGCTGGAGATCGGCATCCCCGGCCGCCCGGAGAAGCGAGGCGGCAAAGGAGATCTGGAGGTGCGGCAGGATAAGGGCCGTGGAGCGCAGCGGGAGGGCCCGCACCACCGCGATGGCGTCCTCTTCCGCCATCGCCTCCAGCCGCCGGGCCGCGGCCGCGGCGTCTCGATCCACGAACTCCTGCACGAGCTGCGCCAACGGGGTGGTCTTGATCATCGTCTGCCTCCGCCTGGGCCCAATCTATTCGAGCATGACGCAACGCCGCAACAGAAGCGCCGGCGCCGGGCGAGTATCACAGTCCATACCGGTCAGGCCGGGGGGACGGTCATTCGCCGGGCGAGGCCTTCCGCGAGGCAGAGCATCGTGAACGTCGGGTTCGCCGTCCCCGCCGATGGCAGCACGGCCGTCGACACCACCCACAGGTTGTCGACGCCCCAGACCCTGAGGTTCGAATCGACCACCGATTCCGCGTCTTCGCCCATGCGGCAGGCGCCGACCGGGTGGTACACGTCGTAGGGCCGCTCCGCCGCAGCGCGGAGGTCGCGCGGCAGGAGCGCCGGCAGCCCGCGATACAGCGCCCCGGCGCGGCGCCACGATTCGAGCACTCGACGTGCCGTCGCCTCCATGTTCGTCACATCGGCCGCTGTGATCCGCCAGTGGATGACGGGGCGTCGGCGGCCGAAGCGATCGGTCGCCGGCCCCAGTTCGATACGGTTCGCCGCCGCCGGAATCTGCTCGATGTCGAGCTGGAGCCGGACGCCGGTTCCGGTCGGCACGTGCAGTGCAGCGCGGGCGTAGCGGCCCCATGCGAGGGCCGCGATGCCGCCGATGCCCGCGGCCACCTCGCCCGCCGTGAGCTTCGGCCGTCGCCGCGCCTGCAACGCCGTCAGCACTTCCTTCGCCACGCCGAACGCCGCGCTGGTGTTGTCGAAGATGAAGTGCGCGTACGCCCGATTCGGGCCGGGCGGGGGCGCCAGCTCGAGGAAGCGGAAGCTGCGCATCCATCCGCGGCAGAAGCGCGGCGCGAACGTCCGGACAGCCTTTTTTCGGTCGGTCGGAGCGACATCAGCCATCGGCAGCGACAGGTGATCGCTCAGATACGCGCCGATCGCGGCGGTGCGGCGGATCACCGGCGCCGCGAACCGACCATTCAACTCCAGGAGCATACGAGCCGATTCGATCGCACCGGCGGAGATGACAAAGCGATCGGCGGTGACCTCGAGCCGGCGACCGTTCGGCGCGATGGCGGTGAGCGCCCGTAGGCGGGCGCCGTCCGGCGACTCACCGCCGGCGATCGACCACGACGACGCCACGGCGTTGACGACGATCCGCAGGTTTGCCTGCCCGGGGAAGCCGCGGCGGAGCAGTGTGGCGAGGTTCTTGGCGCGAAACGGCAGATACAGACTGGCGCCCGGCAGCAGGCCGGCGTCCGACAGGGCCGACGCCGCCGGCCCGAGGATGCGGCACGCGAACGGGCGGAACTCGCCGCCGTGGCCGTAACGAAGATGCGTCAGCACATCATCCGCGAATTCGGCGACGTCGGCGATGATGCGCGGCCAGACGTCGGGCTCGAATTCCGGCGGATTGCGCCGATCCGCCTCGGTGTGGGGAAACAGCAGCCCGCCCCAGCGCGAGGTGGTGCCGCCGAGACCGAAGGACCGCCCCTGTGTCGCGCCCGGATACGGATCCGCCGCGAAGTCCGCCTCGAACCCGATCTCCTCGGGCATGACGCAATTCGCACCGCCCGCCTCGACGAGCAGGGTGCTCATGCCGCGCGCGGCGAGACGGCGGGCGAGGTAGATGCCCGCGGCCCCGGCGCCGACGATGCAAACCTGGCAGCGCTCCTCACGGGTCGCGTCATCCGATGCGGCAAGATCGATCAGCGCGATGCGGCTCACGCCGCCGCCTCCGCCAGCTCCGCGATCCGCTCCGCGCGGCGGGTGGAGACGATGACAGCGCCGGTGCGGTTGCGCTCCAGCGCTCCCTGAACCACATCGCCCGCGACCGTCGCTGCACCGCTGCGCAATGCGGCGCCAAGGTAGCCGTAGGTGAATTGAAGCGGCCGGCCCGACGCGAGGATATCGTCGGCCTCGCGACCGTCGAGTGTGTCGTGCGCCTGCACGACGTTCAGAATGCGATGACCCGCCGTCAGCCATGCCGAGTAGGATCGGGATTCGCCGGAGACGCCCCAGGCGCGAATCACTCCGGCATCGCGCCGGGTTTCGAGCCACGCGACAAAGTCATCCGCCGGCACGAGCCCGGGGTCCTGCGGCTCGTGCAGAAACAGGATGTCGAGATACTCCGTGCCGAGGCGACTCAGACTCTGGTGCAGGCTCCGCTCGGCGGCGGCGATGGTCCAGTCCGCCCGCGGCGCGGCGAGTGACCGCACGGCCTTGCCCAGGGCCTTGCGGGCCCAGACGCCCGCCGCGCCCAGGGGCGTCGGACCGGGCGGAAAGAGGCCGACCTTGGTGGCGATGGTCACGGTGCTGCGCCGGGCGCGCATGAAACGCCCCAGGTCCTTCTCGGCGAGGCCGTATCCGTAGTATGGCGACGTGTCGAAGTGGGTGATGCCGGCGCCGAGCGCCGCTTCAAGCAGTCGCAGCCGCGAACGCGCGCGCGGCAGGTGATGCAGCGACGCCGTGCCGAATCCCAGTCTCGAGACCTCCAGGTCGGTTTGGTCGATTCGCACTGTCTGCATCGGCGTGCTGCATGGCGGACATCGGCGCGGACCTCGATTGAAGCCGACTCACCCCGAAACGTCGCGGATCGATGCGCCGATGTGCGGGCTGGATGATACCGGACGACGACGGTGGGGCAACGAAGCGCTCTGAATGCGCCGACAGGCTGCTGCTCTATGGCTCGTCGCGACCCTCGCCATCATCGTCCGCCGCCACTGTGCCCGCATCGAGATGATCGAAGTGCAGGATGGCGTTGAAGACCAGCGAGTACAGGCCCTGCGTCTCGTGCCGCCACGTCGGGTTGATGCCGAAGAGCACGACGTGCCCATCGCCGAGGGGAGCGTCGATGACGGTGGGGGTGCCTGCCAGCTCATCGCCGCCGGCGAGCAGGCCGCTGATCAGCAGCTTCTCGTGGTCCTCGTGAAAGCGGACGATCGTGCGCACAGCGCCGGCTTGCGGCCCGCGCGGCGTCCCCTGGCCGGCCCCGCCGCGCCCGCCTCGTCGCCCGCCGCGACCCTGATCGGACTCGGGCGGGCGGCCGAGATCAATCGGTCGTGCCTGCGGCCGATCCGGGTCCTCGACCGTGCCGCGCCCCGTCGCACGGGCATTGCCCGCGAGCAGTCGCTCGTCCGCGGATCCGCCGCCCGCGCCTCCGCCTCCGAAGCGTCCGCCGAATCCTCCGCCCCCGCCCCCGCCCCCGGTGCGGAATACCGGCGCCTGGCGGAAGTACACGCCGAGCTCATCGCCGTATCCGTACCGGATGGGGCTTGATTCATCGACGACCTGGGCCAGAAGCACACTGCCGGCGGCGCGCAGGTCTTCGGTCTCGACGATGGAGACGTTGCCCGCCAGTCCGAAGTGGACCGGCAGCGCGGCGCTGCTCTGGATGGCGATGAGCACGCCGCCGGCGGAGATGAAGTCGCGCAGGTGCAGCACGCCTTCCAGCTCCAGCCCGCCGCGCATGTCGTCGGTCTCATCCTGCTTGCCGATATTCGGCGCGATCTCCGAGGCCTTCCACGGGATCGGCCGGCCGGTCTTGGGCAGGCCGTTGATGATGCTCATCGCATCGCTCGTCGAGGGGCCGAAAAGGATCACATCGTATTTGTCGCGCAGGTTGGCGTCGTCGCGCACCTCGTGCACGGAAATGTACTCGTAGGGGATTTCGTTCGCGTCGAGGGCCATGCGCAACCAGCCCTCGTTCTGCGTGGTCGTCCATGTGTGCATGACGGCCACGCGCGGCACGCGGACCTCGTGCCGCGGCACATCCGGCAGGTCCGACACGGCGAATGCGGTGAATCCGAAGCGCCGCCCCGCGGAATCGAGGCGCGCGGCCAGGTCGTCGCCGTTGTCGGCGGCGAGGGCGATGGTGCTGCCGGCGTTGAACGTCAGTCCGCCGATCTCGAAGGGCTTCTCAGCGGCGTGCAGCTTCACGCGCGCCTCGGCGAAGCGGAAGGTGGCCAGCGCGTTGTCGGCGTTGTGGTTGATCACATAGGCGATCGCCTCGCCGCCGGTCAGCGTCTCCACGCCGCCCGGAACGGCCACCTCGCCGATCACTTCCTCCATGAGCAGGTCGAGGATCGCGATGTCCTCCACGCGATGCACCGCCGTGTTGAACAGCGGCCCGAGCGTCCAGCCGGTGTCGTCGTAGGGTCGCGGGTCGTTGATGTTGTAATACGCGCGGTCCAGCAGCATGTCCGCCATGCGCGAATAGGGTTGGTCCATGCGCACGACGTGGCTGCCGGCCGGCACGAACATCTCGCCGATCGAGGCGTCGCGCACCGTGCGATGGACCTCGCAGCCCTGCCGCTTGAGGACGTTCAGCAGCGCCGCGGCCATGCCCGGCCGCGCGTCATCCGCGGGGAAGACGTAGGCGGCAGGGCCTTCGTTGGCCGGTTTGGCCACGGACCGCCTGGACTTGAGGTAGAAGTTCTCCAGGAACTGGCGGCGGTGATTCGCCATGTAGTTCATGGCGATCAGCAGCGCCGATTGCTGCATGTTGACATTGTTGCGAATGGACCACATCGTCACCGGCAGGGGGGGATTCGGGCGGTACCAGGCGCGCTCGGAATTCGAGCGGATTTCACGCGTGTCCGCGTCGCCGGCGCCTTGCGTCTCGTAGAAGCGGCCGATGGCGTTGTGACCGTTGGCCGCGTAGAAGCCGTAGTTCGGCGCCCAGCCGTCGTAGAAGTTGTGCGTCCACACCCCCGGCACGCCCTGCCGGGTCATCTCGGTGATTTCCTGGTAGGCCAGCACGTGCCACTCATCGACGAGGATCGGGTCGATCCACGCGTTGTAGGGCCCGGTGCCCGTGGAGGTGTACAGGTGCGAGGCCGACTCGTGCAGGTCGTGCAGCACCTGCGGCTTGAACTCCAGAAACGTGGAGATCAGGTGCCGGCTCAGGGCCAGGTGCAGGATCATCCCGTCGCGGTTGTTGTCATGGGCGACATACTTGCCCCAGTACAGCAGGCGCGGCACGACGGCGTCCTCCTCGGACTGCTTGATCTTGAGCAGGTCCACACGCTTGTCCCGGCCGTCCACATCCAGCACTGGCGTGGTCATGAAGATGAGGTTGTCGCGGATCGCCTTCACGAAGGGCGATTCCTCGACCGCCAGCCGGTAGACCAGCTCCATGAGCATCTCCGGCGAGCCCGTTTCGGGCGAGTGCATCGCGCCCGTCGCCCAGTAGATCGGCTTGCCGTCGTCGATCAGCTCCGCGGCGATCTCATCGGTGATCGCGCGGGGGTCGGCGAGCCGGTTCGTGATGTCCTTGTACTGGTCCAGCCGTGCGATCGTGTCCTCGCTGGAGACGATGACCAGGATCATCTCGCGGCCTTCCTCTGACGTCCCGGCGCTCAGGACGAGCACGCGCGGCGAGGCGTCCGCGACCGCGCGCATGTACGCGTGGACCTCGTGCGAATAGGACAGCACATCCGGCGCGCCGGCGATGTGGCCGAGCACATCCAGCGGCGAAGGGACCGTCTCCGATGCGGGCAGGTGGTCGACATAAGGAGTGACGAAGCACGGGTTGGTCGTATGCTCGAGAATCTGCTTCGTGTACTCATCATCGAGCGGCTGATCGGACACCGCCGGATCCTGGGCCGCCGTGAACCCCCCGGCGCCAAGCAGGCAAAGACCGAGCAGAAGCGGACAGGCGTATCGGCTGAGTTGGACCTTCATGCGACCCTCCTGGCCCCGGACAACGTCGGGGCCGTGAACGCGATGCATCGGCCATGCGGCGAAACGGCGCCGGCCCGATGCGGTATGGGCCGCAGGGGCATCGGGCATCGCCGGCCTGGGCGCCATCGCCCCGCGCGCCGATCGCCTGAGCGTACTGTTGGGCGACCCCCGGCACAAGCATTTCCGGCAACCGAGGCCGAGGCCCGCGGCCCGCGGGCGGGCGATCGAGCGTGATCAACCGCTGGTCAGGCCTCGACCAGGCCCTCCCGGATGGCGAAGCGCATCAGGTCGGCGCGGGCGGTGATGCCGAGCTTCGTCATGATGCGATCCTGGTGACCGTCGATGGTCTTGACGCTGCGGGACAGCTCGGTCGCGATTTCCAGCCGCGCTCGGCCCTTGCCGATGAGCCGGAGCACTTCGATCTCGCGCGGCGTCAGCGACTGAAGCGGCGTCGCCGGCGCCGCCCCGGAGCGGCCAGTCGATCCGGATGGCGTCGTCGTCGTGGGTGCGGCGTGAGTCGCCGCGAGCGGCTGGAGCCGTTGCCGCACCTTGGGGCCCAGCACGAACGCACCGGTGCGTGAGCGGGCCACTTCGATCACGCCCCTGGCGATGTCGTCCGGCTCATCGGACTTGGCGAAGTAGCCCCACGCCCCGCACTTGTACGCCGCGGCGATGTACCCGTCGCGGATGTGCGCGCTGAGAAACACCACACGGGCGCCGGGCTGCTGGTGGCGAAGCCGGTTTGCCGCCTCGAACGCATCCAGGCCCGGCATCTCGATGTCGAGAATGACCACCTCCGGCCGCATTCGGGCCGCCTCCTCGACAAGGTTGCTGGCCGACGGCAGCCAGCCGACGATGCGAATGAATTCCTCCAGGGCAAAGGCCGCCTTCAGGCCCTCCACGAGCACGGCATGGTCATCCACGCACAACACGCGCACGGGCAATGCGCCGGATCGAGGCGACTTCGCCGCGCGGGTGCTCGATTGGGTCTCGGATCGGTCGATGTCATCTTCATGCGGCATGGAGCGGCGTTCCTGTGGCATCATGGCACCTTCTTCAGTTCGAGCGCAGTCATGGCGCGATTCAAGGCCTGGCGTATCGAGGCGAAGTCATTCTTGTCGTCAATCGTGATCGGCTCAATGGCCCTCCAGGCATCCGCCGCGCCCGGGCCGCGGCCCGGGTCGAGCCCGGGGTCAATCGTCGGGACCCCAAGAAGCACCAATGCGCCGTGCGGGCAATGTGCCCTCCAGGCATTCGCCTCGAGAAGGGCGGCCTCGGTGGGCTCAACGATCAGGATCTCGGCGCCGGCGACATCGTGGCCCGGGCCGACGCTGGCGCCCGAGGCCTCCAACAGGTGGCGAATCGCCGCCGCGGCCCGGCTGTCGGCCACCGCGATGGTCGCGCGCGGCTGCGCTCGAGCGCGGCCGTTCGCGTGTCCCGCGGCGACGCGAAGTTGCATCACGATCGTCGTGCCCTTTCCGGGGGCGCTGTCGATCTCCACGTGTCCGCCCGCCCCGGCGGCCACCTTGTGCGCCAGAGGAAGGCCCAGGCCGGTGCCGAGCCCCCGCGGCTTGGTGGTGAAGAACATCTCGAACGCGCGCCGGCGGACTTCCTCCGTCATGCCGCACCCGTTGTCGGTCACACCCAGGCGCACATGCACGCCGTCCGAGGGCGCATCGGCCCAGACGCGGACCCGGCCGCCGCGACGGCGCGAGCCCGCGGCGATCGCCTCGCCGGCGTTGACCACGAGGTTGAGCATGGCCTGCGTGAGCCGATGGGGAGCGACGCTGACCTCGGGCAGCCCGGCGCGGATCGAAGCCGTCAGTCGGACGTGCTTGGGCACGGCCTTGGCGAGCAGCACGCCGGTCTGCGACCACCAGTGCCGCAGATTGGTGACGGCTTCGCCATCGTCGGACGCCTCGGGGTCCAATGCCAGGAAGTGCAGACCGTCGGCAAGCTGCTGAAGATAGGCCAGACTCTTGCGCATGGCTTCGACGTGCTGCCGGCAATCAGCCGCAAGCTCGCCTCGGGCGCCGGCGATGCGCAGCGCGTTCAGCCGGGCGCGAACCGGCAGCAGCACGTTGTTCATGTCGTGACCGAGCCCGGCGGCCAGCGTGCCGATCGAGGCCAGCCGGTCGGACATGCGCAGCCGCAGGTGGGCGGCATGAAGGGCCTCGGTCTGTGCGGTCACGAGCTGCTGCATCTGGACGTGGTCCAGGGTGCGGCTGCGCTCCGCGGCGGCCTGCTCGCTCAGGTCGCGGATAATGCCCACGAACAACGATGAGGCGTGCCCGCGCACCTCGGCGCGCGAGATGGACAGCTCGATCGGGCACACCGTGCCGTCCTTGCGAACGGCATCGAAGCGTCGCGCGCGATTCAGGATGCTGGTCTGTCCGGTCTCCCGATAACGAGCGAGGTAGCCATCGTGTTCCGAATGATGCGGCTCGGGCATCAGGATGGAGACATTGCGGCCGACGAGTTCCGCGGGCTTCCACCCGAGGACGCGCAGCACCGAGTCGCTGGCGGACTGGATGATGCCCCGGTCGTTGATGGTGATGATCGGATGGAGGGCCGCGGCGAGCGCCGCCCGCGCCGCCCGGTCGCCCGCCGAGACCGCGGTCCGACGCCGGGCAGGTCGGCGCGTGGGCCCCCGGTCTGGCCGGGTCGAGCTTGCCTTTCGCGTCGCGGCTTTCGAGGCGGCAGTCCTGGCCGACTTCTTGCGCACTCCCGATCGCATAGATCGCATCATAGCGTCCACGAGGCAAGTTCGGGGGCGCATCCCGGGGGCGCATCCCGGGGGCGTCCGGGGGCGTCCGGGGGCGTCCGGGGGCGGGGGTGGGGGCGGCTCTGCAGCCCGGAACGCGTGCAGAATGAGGGAAGTTTCCGCATGGCGGGCCTCGTCCAGCCCTGCCAGAATCATTCGAAAGGCATGCATGTCGCGCCGGTTGCGGAGCCCGCTCATGAGAATCGCCATCAGCCCCGTTCCGAACCTCAGCCGCGAAATCGAGCAGGACCGTCGCTTGGTGGAGGCCATTGCGGCGGACCTGCTTCGTCGCTGCAGCGCATGCGGTCGGTTGGACTGGTCGAGGGCCCGCCGGCTCCTGAGCGACCTTGTCATGGATGTGCGGGCCGAGGCGGCGGCGGCGACATGTCTCCGGCGGCGCGGCGAGGGCGTTGCGCCGCCGGCCGGACATCGGGCACAGGCCGGGGCGGTGCGGCGGCTCGTGGCGCTCGACGGCTGCGGCACGAGTGACGCGGGGAGCCGCCACCCGCCGGTGTGGGAGAAGGAGCGATGACGTTGACTCCCGAGTTGATCTCAACCGTGCTGCACATCTCGGGCATGCGCGACAACGCCTGCCGTGAGACGGTGCTGAAGGCCCTGGAGGCCATTGAAGGAGTCCTGGATGTGGACGTGAATCTCTACCGCGCCCGCGCCACCATCGCCCACCGCGGGGCCTGCCAGCGAGCCAGCCTCATGCGGGCGGTGATGAGGGCGGGCTATGAGGCAACGCTTGCCGAGAACGGCGTGGACAGGCCGTCGGCGTGAATTGACCGGCCGGTCGCCCGTCCATCGACGGGCCCGAGCACATGCGGCATCCAGAGCGAAGACCGGAGACTGAACATGACCACCATCGCATCAAAGTTGACCGCCGCATCCGTGATGACGCCGGAGCCGGTGTGTGTCGAGCCGACGACGACAATCCGGCAACTGGCCAGGATCCTCGAGGAGCACGACATTTCAGGTGCGCCGGTGGTGAGCAAGGAGGGTCGGGTCGTGGGCATCGTGTCCATGTCCGACCTGATCCGGCGCTATGTCGAGGGAACGCTGGTCGTGCCGCCATCGTATTTCTTTGAACTCCTGCGCGAGACCGGCGGCGAGGAAGCGGAATTGCTGCCCGAGCAGACCGCCTTCGTCGAGGACTTCATGACCGAGGACCCGGTGACGGTGCCGCCCGGTGCGCCGGTGGGTAGAATCGCCCGGCGCATGCACTCGGAGCACATTCACCGCGTCATCGTCGTGGATGAGGAGGCGTTTCCCGTGGGCATCATCACGAGCCTCGACCTACTCGGCCGATGGCCGTCCGAACGACCCGGCGCCGGGTCGAGTTGATTCAACCGGCCGCGCGGCGCGATCGCACGCCGCGTCACCTCAGGAGCACGCCATGCGAAGTCCCACCAGGACACGACAGACGCGAGTGAAGGAATCCGGGTCCACGCGGCGGTTCGAGCCGGATGAAGGCGCAAGGCCGGTCCCGGATCGAGGCAAGGCGCCCGTGCAGGTCGCTGCGGAGGCGATTCGCGCCCGCGCCTACGAGATTTCCGTGGCCAGGCGGCAGAACGGCGATGAGGGCGATGAATTGTCGGACTGGCTCCAGGCCGAGCAGGAGCTAAGCGGTCCGATGATCACCGGCCCCGGCGAGGCCCGCGACCCGCTGGCGCTTGATCCCCGACATCAGCATCGCTGATGCCGGCGTTTCGCGCACGCCGGTCGGGCACCGCGCCCGCCGGATGATGCGCCACCGACGAGGAGGGCCACCATGCCGACAGCACCCTCACAGCACGTCTTTGCCGCCACCATCCAGAAGAGCGAGGAGTGGATCGCCGAACTCATGCGCGATCTCGAATGGGACGATTCACGCCAGGCTTACGCGGCGCTGCGGGCCACGTTGCACGCCCTCCGCGATCGCCTGACCCTGGAGGAATCAGCCCAGCTCGCGGCGCAGCTTCCCATGCTCATCCGCGGCGTGTACTTCGAGGGGTGGAAGCCGCAGGATCGGCCGCGCCGACTGCGAAGCGTGGATGAGTTCGAGGCGCAGGTCCACCAGGAATCGCGCCGGCCTTACGACGCACCGCTGGACCGCGTCGTGCGCGCCGTCTTTGCCCTCCTCGCGCGGCACGTGAGCGCCGGGGAGATCACGGATGTGATCCGAATTCTGCCCCTGGAGCTGAAGCAGCTCTGGCCCGCGTGATCAGGGCCTGACCGACGCCCGGCCAGCGGCAGTCAAGAACATTCATCCCACGGTGGACGCCGTGCCGTCCATGAGTGCCGCGCACCTGCGGCCTCCGGGGGCGATCAGGGACAGATGACGCTTCTCATTCGTCCCGGCGCGCTCAGCCGCGCGCCACCGCCGTGCCGCGGCGTTTCTTGTGCGGATGGACCGGGCGGACCAGGGTCGCGTTGGCGCCCTTGTCGCACGATTCCTCGACGTAGTGCACCTCGTCGCCGACGGCCAGGTGCTCGAAATCGCCCTGGATGAGCGAGTTGCGGTGCATGTAGATCTCGCGGCCGTCGCTCGTCTCGATGAAACCGTATCCCTGGTCGGGCAGGAGCCGGGCGATTCGGCCCGTCTCGGGCGGCGTATGGAGCTTCACCTGAAGCCGCTGGCGCCGGACCTGGTCTTCCAGTTGCCGCCGCGCTGCACGAAACGCGTCGCGCAGCGCCACATAGGGATCCTCGTGGGCGTGGCTGACGGGATGCTCGCGGTTCACCACGATCTCGCGGCCGGGGACCGTGAGGTCAACCCGGACCGAGAAGAGCTGGCCCTGGCGATGATGGCGATGCGGCGAGGCGATCGTGACCTCGCACCGCGTCATTCGCGGGTGGAAGCGCTCGAGCTCGGCGGCGTGTCGAAGGGCCGCCGCTTCGAGCGCATCGGAAACCTGCATGTCCTTGAACGTGACTTTGGTGGCGATCTGCATGGTGACACCGCTCTCTCGGGGCGGGCCCCTGGCCTCGCCCCGTTCGCAGGTTGACGTCGATGTGGCCGCTCTTTTCACGATGATGCGGGCTCGAGCGCCGCCTTGTTCAGGGATTCGGCGAGCCGGGTCAGATCCGTGTCCGCCTTCCGCTCCTCCGCCAGCGTCTCCTGGAGTTGCCAGGCGGCGTCGTCCATCCCCAGGAGGTCGGCCCAGGTCCGGGCGCAGCCGTATCCCGCGATCTCGTCGTGCTTGACATGTTGCGCGACACCGATGAGAGCTGCATCGCGGACATGCGGCTCGGCCTCGGTCGTGCCGGCGAGCTTCATGCAGTCCTTGAGCAGACCTTTCATGCCGCGCGTCTCGATGCGGCGCGGCTTCACCTCGAGCTTCTCGAATATCTCATCAAGGCGTGACACATGGCTGGCGGCCAGGCCGGCCTGGGCACGGAAGGCCTCCGCGAGCCGGGGCGACGCCGCCGCCGAGGCCAGCTTCGCCATCGTCTCCCGACAATGCTTCTCGCCCTGATGGAGCTCGCTGAGCTGCTCGACGAACAGGTCCTTGAGCGTGTTGAGCGTCATGATCGTTCTCCTTGAATCTCGTGCGTCGACCACGGACGCCGGCGGCGACAAACGTCGGCGCCGGCGCCCGTGCGTGTGGGCGGCCGCGGTCCCGTTCGGGCGTGCGATCTACGCCGTGACCGCGACCTTGCGGCCGGTCGCCGGCTTGATCTCGACGTGCTTCGACTTGATGCCGGGCTTCTTGGCGACGTGAATGGTCACGACGCCACTGTCGGTCTCAGCCGACACCTTCTCCGCATCCACGGTGTCGGGCAGTTCGATGGCGCGCCGGAATGAGCCGAAGCGCCGCTCGCACTGGTAGAAGTTCTCTCCCTTCTGCTCCGTCTGCTCTTCCTTCGTGCCCGCGATGTTGAGCGTGGTGCCGCTCACCGAGATGTCAAGGTCCCTGGCCGAAATGCCGGGCACCTCGGCGCGGATGGTGACCTCGGCGTCGGTCTCGCTCATGTCGATGGGCGGCAGCCAGCCCTCCGAACGGAACATCTTCGGCTCCACGAGCCCCCAGGGCTCGCTGAAGAACCGGTCGAAGGTTCGCTCCATCTCATCGCGAAGCCGCGCCAGATCGCCGTTGCCCGGACCGCGACGCTTCCAGAGTGAGAGATTCATGGATCTGCTCCTTGCAAAATGAACACCTGTGTGAGTCAGCGCGGCCGGCCTGACCGGGTCCGCGCACCAAGTCGGCTTCGGCCCGTCGGGCATCCGGATCGACAGCCGCGCCGTCGTCGACCCGCTGGACGCCGCGCGTGAAGCTGGCCACAGGTTCGATGGCATTGCCCTCGCCCCGCGTTCGCACCGCGCCGGCGAGTCGCACAATTCCGTCGTGAACCTGCACGCTAACCCCGGTTTCATCGACGACCGGACCCCATTGAAGCTCCGCAGGGACATCCGCCTTGATCTCGGCGTCGGACCTTGCTGCTGCAACAGTCATGGCAACCTCCGCTGGTCGATGGCAATCGTGGCCTGACAACGGGCGGCGACTGTTCGTATTAATCCGCCGTGGCGAGCGAATCTCCACGGGGAAGTTTCCCCAATCCGCGCAGGACAGTTCGCTCCGTCGATGTCAAATCCGACCTGATGGCGGCGTGAGCGGGGGCCTACGAACGGGCCCCGAACGCCGCCGCAGGCCGCCGGATCATCCGGCCGGCGCCTCGAACCTGAGCGCGCCGAGAGGCGCATCGCTGAGCTGCATGAGGCCGGCGCGCGGGTGGTCGAGGTCGATGGTGGTCCAGAGCGCCGTGCCGATCAGAATCGACAGCGACACGGTCAATGGCGCCCGTCGTCGGCCGCTGAGTCCGCACCCGTAGCCGATGATGCCGATCGCAAGCAGGGAACAGGCGATGAGCAGGCCGATCACGAGCATGGGAAGGTGCTTCCGTCCCGCGGCCATGCGGGTCGAGTGAAGGTCGATGACGTCGTTGACGGGATTGAGCACCGCGAGGGTGGACGCCGGACGGGCATCGATGCCGGTGGTGGCGGCGCTCCAGATCTGCGCATGGTGCAGCTCGAACTTCGCCAGTTCGGCTTCATCGATGCCATATCGGAGCCGCGCTGACGGCTCGATGCGATCATGCGTGTAGCGCCTGAGCGCCGCCTGCAGTTCCGCCCGGTGGGGCTCATCCAGCAGGTCGGCGCGGAGGTACGCCGTGCCGATGGCGTTGGCCTCGCGCACAATCAGGTCCTGGCGTTCCATGAAGCGAGTTGCCGCACCGGCGAAGCTGAAACCGAGCAGCAGCGCCAGCAGGCCGAGAATGGCGCCCTGGATCGCGCCGACCTGGCCTCCGGCGGGCCCATCCGCGACGCTGGCCGAGCGTCGCCCGGCCTGATAGCCGGATTCCAGGGCAATCATGAGAACGACGAGCAAGCCCAGTGCGATCGACACGTCTTGAAGTATGGGATTCAAGGACCTTCTCCTCCTTCACGGACCGTCGTTCCGCCGGCGGTCGCATCGCCGGCACTGCGAACCTGAAGCTCATTGGCGAGACCGGCCGCCCCGTTGCGCAGGGGCGCAAAAAGGACGGCGACCGAGCGCGACTCGGCGCGATAATGTCGCCCGGCGATCTCCGGCGCCTGCCGCCACGGCGTGATGTCCGCGGGCGGATCGAGGGCGGTGTCGATCCAGCGGCGCCAGGCGCCGGCCGTCTCGCCCGCGGGCAGCTCGAAGTCCAGCGCTTCCCAGTAGGCGTTCAGAATGATGTGCAGCAGAAGCTGGTCGCGCTGCATTTCGACGCACAGTGCGATCGTGTGCGAGGCGTCGCCCCAGTCCGGCCGCCCCAGCCGCGTGCCGTGCCACGAGAACCTGGCGCGGCGCAGAAGGTCCTCCAGCGGGATGCGCTGCCGCTCGAATTCAATGTTCCTGAAGAGGCGTCGCTCGTTCAGCAGCGTCACGAATCGCCGGAGGTCGGCGTGCCTCTTCACCAGCGTCCAATCGAACCAATTGGCCTCGTTATCCAGACAGTAGGCGTTGTTGTTGCCGCGCTGCGTGCGCCGCACTTCGTCTCCCATGAGAATCATGGGCATGCCCAGCGAGAGCATGGTGACCGTGAGGAAATTCCGCACCTGGCGGCTGCGCAGACGCTCGACGGCGGGATCGTCCGTCGGGCCCTCGACGCCGCAGTTCCAGCTCCGGTTGTCATCGGTTCCGTCGCGGTTGTCCTCGCCGTTCGCCTCGTTGTGCTTCCGGTCGTAGGAGGCCAGGTCGTTGAGCGTGAGCCCGTCGTGGCAGGTGACGAAGTTGACGCTCTGTTCCGCCTCACGACGCTTGTGGCTGTAGATTTCGGGGCTGCCGATGAGCCGGTCGGCGAATCGCCGGGCCGAGCCCGGCGCAGCGCGGAAGAAATCACGGGCGTCGTCGCGAAAGCGTCCGTTCCACTCCTTCCAACTGTCTCCGATGAACGCGCCCACCTGGTAGAGGCCCGCCGCATCCCACGCTTCGGCGATGAGCTTGGTGCCCGCAAGCGCGGGATCCGACTCGATGTCCCAGAGCACGGGCGGGTTCGGCAATGGATGACCGGAGGAATCGCGGGCGAGGATCGACGCGAGGTCGAAGCGGAACCCGTCCACGTGCATCTGCTGCACCCAGTACCGGAGACTGTCCACGATCATGCGGCGCACGACCGGATGGTTCGAGTTGAGCGTGTTGCCGGTGCCGCTGTAGTTGGCGTAGCGCGATCGGTCCTGCTCCAGGATGTAATAGATGCCGTTGTCGAGACCCTTGAAGCAGTTCGTCGGCCCGTTCTCGGCGCCCTCGGCCGTGTGGTTGAAGACCACGTCGAGAATGACCTCGATGCCGGCGCGATGCAGGGCCTTGACCATGTCGCGGAACTCGTCCACGGGCCCGAGCGGGTCGCGGCGGGAGCTGTACGCATGGTGCGGTGCGAAGAACGACACCGGCGCGTAGCCCCAGTAATTGACGCGACCCGCCCCGGGCGGACAGTCCTGAGCGTCGAACTGGAACACGGGCAGCAGTTCGACGGCGGAGACGCCGAGCTCGCGGAGGTAGGGGATCTTCGCGATGAGGCCGGCGTACGTGCCGCGCACGTTCTCGGAAAGCCCGGAGCTGGGATGCCGGGTGAAGCCGCGCACGTGCATTTCGTACACGATGGTCTGCGAGGACGGCCGTCGCAGGGGCGTATCGCCCTCCCAGTCGTAGGCCGTCAGATCGACCACCACGCACTTCATCGCCGTGGCGGCGTTGTCGCCGGGCGCGGCGGCGGCCGCGCGGCAATAGGCGGTCGGAACCGCGACGGCGCGCCCGTACGGGTCGAGCAGCGTCTTGGACGGGTCGAAGCGCATCCCGCCCGCCGGGTCGAAGGGGCCATGTGCCCGGTAGGCGTAGATCTGCCCGGGCCGGATGCCCGGCACGAAGACGTGCCAGTAGTGGTAGGTTCGGTTGGCGGCCGGGTCGATCGGAATCACGCGCGAGGGCCGGGCATCATCCTCGCGGTCGAACAGAAGCAGCTCGATCAGGCGCGCGTGCCGCGAAAACACGCAGAAGTTCACGCCAGACGTCGTGACGGTTGCACCGATCGGCAGGCTCTCGCCGACCTCGACGCCCTCGACGCCCTCGACGCTCTCGGCGGCCTCGGCCGATCGGGACGACCTGGGTTTCACCATGCTCATCGTGCCTCGCCCTCCGCGCCCGCGGTGCAATCGAGCGAAGCTCGCGGGCAACGTCTCTGACTTGACGGCACTGTTGCAGTCCGGCGCCGACGTGGCGTCGAATCGGGCCCGGTGGATCGGCGACGAACGGCGCATCCACCGGACCCGACGATCGTCATACCGCCGCGCTCGCCCGCTATGGCGCCAGCGGTTCAAACCTGATGCTGTTCAGCCCGACGTTGACACCGGCCATCAGGCCGCGGTTGGCTCCCTGGTAGATCGCCAGGCCGTCCTGGAATGGCGCGGCGGCGCTGGCGCCGGCTTCGCCCAGGACGGCGACTCCCGACGCCGAGCCGTTCCACTTTCCTTCCTTGAACTCCGCCACCTCGGCAGCGTTCTCCAGCACCATGAGCATCCTGAATCCCTGGATGCCGGCTTGCAGGCCCACGGAGGCGTTATCGATCCGAGTCCATCCCAGTTGCGTGCCGTCGGGCGCGAAGAGAACGCCGCGACCCGTGGTTCCGCCGCCGAACACGATGCCCCACTGGGCGACGTCGGGGAACACGATGTAGCCCGCGGAGCGGTCGATCTGCGCGCGCAGGCCCGTGACGTGCTGCTCGAACCACGGCCTCGTCTGCTGCGCGCGGCTGAGGACATCCGCCCGCTCCGACTGTTTCGGCGCCGTCGAGCACCCGGATTGGATGGCGCACACCAGCAGCGCCATCACGCTGCCGCGAATGAACTGCCTGAACATGGGAGTGTCTCCTTAAGGGTATTGCGGGGCGAGCCCGCGTTGAATGCGATGTCGGAGTGTATGAGCGCTTCTCGAGAAAGCGCGACGGGGCATACAGGGAAATATCCGCTATTGCACGGCCCCGCATCCGGTTCGTCCGGCCCCGCGCCCCCGACTGGCCGCGCCCCGGCTCCGACCCCGGCGCACTGGCGGCGCGAACGACGGACCCGGCGAATCGCGGTTCAGTCGTCGTCCGGTCCGGACGGCCGCGCTTCGTGTTCGGCCCCGGCCGGGGAGCGGGCGGATGTGGTCAGGTCCACGGCGGCGCGGCGACCCAGCGGGCCGCGAAAGTCGGCGTACTCATTGGTCGTGGCGATCAACGCGCCGATCGTCGCGGCGGAGAAGGCCCGTTCGATCTGCGCTGCGGCATCGTCGAGCAGGCGATGAAGCGGACACAGTTCGTGGCGGTGCTCGGGCAGGTCCAGCGGGCACGATCGGATCCGGGGGATGGCGCCGACGGCGTTGACGACCTCGAGCACCGTCAACTCATTCGGGTCGCGGTCCAGCCAGAAGCCGCCGCTCGGTCCGCGCTGCGATCGCACAAGCCCGCTGCGTGACAGGTCCTTGAGCACCTTGGCC
>Ga0299906_10001152_pt1 | contig 22829 bp, 15 predicted proteins | sample RVTome_14_FD_200259 | JGI IMG/M metagenome (GOLD analysis project Ga0299906, IMG submission 200259) | Soil microbial communities from uranium-contaminated site in the Upper Colorado River Basin, Wyoming, United States - RVT145D125 (version 2) ...
GTTTTGAGTTCCAGACGCTTGAGTTCCTCACGACGTGGGTGGCGTACGCCCATGATCGTACCTCCTTGCCAAATGTCAACGCACCAGCTAAACAGCGCGGTGTGCCATATGGCAAGAAGGTAGGGGCTGCGTTCGCACGGAGACCCTACAAACCCAGGGCTAACGCCCTGGGCTATTCACTTTCGCCCCTGCGGGGCTTGGGCACGACGTTCAGGGTGTAATGCGCCGTAGCCGGGTTGAGCGGTTGGTTGTCGGCGGTGATCGGCTTGACGGCGAGGTCGTAGACGAAGCCCGGTTCGAGTGTTTCGAGTTCGAGGTGGACGCTTGTGTGGTCGGCGTCGACGGTGACGCGCTTGATTCGGGGTTCGTGGCGGTCGCGGTCGGGGGTGGCGTAGCCGCCTTGCCAGAGGCGGCGGTAGGCGCTGAGGGTGTAGCGGTCGGCGTCGGCGGCTTTGGCCGCGTCGATCGGGTTGGTGAAGTCGATGGTGAATCCGTCGGCGGTGGCGCGGACTTCGCGGATGCCGGTGGGGATCGCGCCGGTGCGGTGGATGCGGATCAGCCCGCCGCGGTTGGGTCCGCCCAGCCATCCGCTGTCGAGGAACGTGCCGACGTAGAGATCGCCGTCAGGGCTGACCCCGGCCGTCATCGTGCCTTGCAAGCGACCGTCGTTCGCGTTCTTTCGCTTGTGGGTGAAGGGATAGACGGCCCCTTGGTACGTATCCCCCACGCGTTGCAGACTGAAGCGGATCAGCATCTCGTTGTCGTACTCGCAGCCGATGCCCTGCCCGGTGAAGGGCGCGAAGGGGCGGTTGTCCGGCGGAATGAAGACCAGGCCGTTGACGCTGCGGGTCATCGGGTGCGGAAGGCAGACGGCGGGCGGGCGCACGTTGCCGGTGACGTGATCGTCGTGACGGGCGGGCACGCCGTAGAATTCCCCTTCGATCAGGTGGTTGATTTCGTTGAAGGGGTTCTGCACGCCTTGGTTGTCGGTGAAGAAGATCTCGCCGTCACCGTTCATAGCCAGCCCGCAGGTGAATCGCAGGCCGGTGGCGATCGAGGTCAGCGTGCCTTCGGCCGAGATGCGCAAGACGTGGCCGCGGAAGCGTGATTGCGACGCGGGCCGTTCGCGTTGCTGGTAGTCGCTGCCCAGGGTGACGTAGAAGTTGCCGGCGGCGTCTCGGGGCAAGCCGAAGGTCCAATCGTGGTAGTTGTCGTTGAAGCCCCAGCCGGTTGCGACCACTTCGTTGAGGTCGGCGCGCCCGTCGCCGTCGGTGTCGCGGAGACGGAGGATCTCGGGTTTATGGCTCACCAGAATGTCGTCGCCGTCGATCGCCAGGCCGAACGGAGCGGCGAGGTGCTTGGCGAACGGGGTGGCCAAGTCCTCGATGCCGTCGCCGTCGGTGTCGCGGACGAGCAGGATATCGCCCTGTAACGAGGCAACCACGAGCGTACCGTCGTCACGCCAGGTCAGTGCGGTGGGCATGATGTGATCGGGAAGGGCGAGCCGATGCACGCCGTACCCGTCAAGGATGTTCAGCGTTTCGGCCGTGCGTATGCCCGAGGATGCGTCCGGAGTGGGTGACGCGTCGAAGTGCAACGACGAAGAGGCGAGGAGTTTGCCGGCATGGACTCCGTCACGGTCGGTTGCTGGATCCAGCTCGACCGCGAACGTGTCGGGCGGCAGGCCGGGGTCGTTGCGTTGTTGCCAGGCGTGGTCCGGATCGGGAAGTTGCCATTGCGCGGTGCTGATTTCGGCATCCAGTTCGAGCGTTCGGTCGTTGACGCGTTTTCCGCGATGCAGCCAGAGCGCGCGGGTTCCTTTCGGCACGCCTTGGACCTGGATCGAGCGCGTGAAGCCCGTCGAATGGGTTGTCGCGACGGTTTCGGTCACATCGAGCCATCGGTCGTCACTGAAGCGCAGCGAGTAGGTCATCGCGACCCGATTGTTCTCCCATTGACGCCAATTCCGCAACCAGCCGATGGTTTGTCGTTCGCGGACCGGGTGCTCGAGCTTGCCGTTGTGGACCAGGGCGATCGGCGGTTGTGTGCGTGGGTCGAAAAGCAGGGTGGTTCCCGCCGATTCCCAGAACCAATTCTTACCCTGCGTGCGTTGCCTTGCGAAGTCGCCGTACCACCACTTGCGCAGCGTGAAGGTGTCGAGATCGAACAAAACGTTGTGGCGATTGTCGAATCCGATTGCGAGCGCTCTCGCGGTCCAGCCGTCGTGGGGCGGACCGTTGGCGAAGACGTCGCGTACGATTTCGGGCGGTTGATTCGCGGTCACGACGAGTTGCTGTTGGACGGCGCCATCGGACGTGGGCGGTGCGAAGGCCGGGTCGTTCAGTGCGATCCAGATGGCGCTCAACTGCTGGTTGAAGTTCTCTGCGAGAATGTCCGGGGCGGGCTCGATGTAGGCGGGCATCTCGACACCGGGCACGATTCGTGTGGGTGAATGTATCCAACGATCGAACCACGATCGGCGCATGCGTCGTCCGATCCCGGCCAGTTCCGAGCCGCGGGTGGCCAGCGCGAGATTGCGCGGCGCCCGACCGCCGACGACGTGGCAGGCCGTGCAACTGAATCCGGGTCCGACCAGTTGCCGGCCGGTGCTGTAGATCGTCGCGCGGTCGGCGTTCGGAGCGGCCGATTCATCGCGGCTCGGCGCACCGGCCGGAATGCGGTCATGGCCGATCAGGTGGGCGACGATGGCGTTTCGCTCCTCGGGGGTATGCGTAAAGGTCGGCATGGGCACCCCGAGCCAGGGTAAGCGACGCGGAGCTTTGCCGGCCACGGCCTGTTCGAGATACGCACGTTCGAGTTTGTCCCCCACGGCGTTGAGCGACGGTGGAATCAGCGTCTCGCTTTGTCCGGCCAACTCGGGATCGACGCCGGCCAGCTTGCCCGCGACCTCGACCAGTCCGGTGGCCCCGGCCCGCGGATGACAAGCGAGACAGCCCCGTCGGTGTAGCAGGTCGGCGCCCCGTGCGTAGTCACTCGGCGTGTAGGGCGTCTCGGGTAGCGCTTCGACGTAGGCGCGAATCGCTTCGCGCTGGGCAGCGTCGAGACGGTATCCGGGGCGCGATGTTGCCGGGTCCGGGTCGCCGGTGCAGGCGCGTTGCCAGTCGAGCTTGCGTTTTCCGTGTAACGGACCGGCCGATGGCTCGTCGGCTTTCAGATTGGGGATGCGATGGCAGGCCGCGCAGTTGGCGCGGGTGATCAGCTCTCGTCCGCGCGCGACGCGATCGGGAGCCGGCACGTCTGGCGCTTCGATCGCGGGATGCTCGGCAACCGGAACCAGCGACAGGAGATAGGTGGTCAGGTTGTCGCGATCCATGGCCGAGAGTTTGAAATTCGGCATGCGGTGGTCGGGGTTGGTGGCGGCGGGCTTGGATAACCAACTCCGCAGAAAGCCCGCGGTGCGTTTGGCGGCGACACGCGTCAGGTCACCGCCGCCGAACGGCGGATGGCTTCCGAGGTCACCGAGTTGATGACAGGCCAGACAACCGCGGTTGCGGAACAGCCGTCGGCCGGCGTCGAGGTCTCCGGGATCACGTCGAGGTGTAGGGGGCGTCAGGGATTTTGCCTGGGTGGTGAGGTATGCGGCAATCGACTCGATGTCGTCGTCGGTCCAATCGTAGTCGGGCATGCGTGCGTGCGGTTGCAGATCACGCGGCGATCGGAGCCAGGCGCGCAGCCACGGGGGTGCGACCGCTTTGCCGAGGTGCGTCAGGGCCGGGGCGGGGTCGCTCCGGCCGTCGGCATTGAGGCGGTGGCAGCGATCGCAGCGCAGCGTGCGGACCAGTTCATGCCCGCGACTGAACCGCTCGGCATCGGTGGGTGTCTGGTCGTGGAACAGCACTTCCGGCCCGACCGGCTCGAGCGCGAATCCCGGGCCGGTCCAGTAGAGTCCGATACGCCGGGTCGCGTCGCCGGTCTGGTATTCGAGCGTGAGATTGTGGTAGCCGAAATCAAGGGTGACCGGCACGGTCGTGGACCAAGCTGCTTGGGCTGAGGTCGCGTCGATAGCTGCGTCGGCGATCCGCAGTCGCGCGGTTCCGGCTTGATGCACATGAAACCGGTAGCTGCCGGGGATCGAAACAAACAAGCTACCCCGCCATCGGACGGAGAAAGCACCCGCCGCCAGACGCGGATCAGGGCTGGACTTCTGCCAGTCGAACGCCACATCGTCGTCGATGCGCAGGTGGCCGGGGGGGGCGAGGGTGGCTCCGTTATAATAGGTCGCCACCAGCCCGGGCGGGAGGCCGTCCGTGTCGTCGTCATCCTGAGCGTGGGTCCGGCCGCATAGCACAACCAGGGTCATCGTGATGACCGTGACGGCACGCCGGTGGCGAATTGTTGAAGGTCGTAGCGAGATGTCCATGGTGTCCAGCATACGGGGCGCGGGGTCGTTTTCACACCGTCGCAATCCTTACGCCTTGAGGACGTCGCCGGCGGATTCGATCTTCTCGTCCTCATAGGGCGCGACGACGCGGCGATACATTTCGAGCTTGGCGCATTCGACGGCTCCGATCACGGCGTTCATGCGGGCGTACCGTCGCTTGCCGTCGCCGTGGCCGCACAGTTGCCAGAGGATGCGGGTCATCGCATAGTTCAGCGCGCCGGCCAGTTGCTCTTCGGGCAGGGCGTTGAGGATCTCGCCGATGCGGTCGGCGTGGTCGTCGAATTGCGGACGCTGATCGAGCGGTATGTAGGGCACGGCTGGTCCTCCTGTCGAAAGGTTGGGGTCAATCGGACGACGGGTGTACTCGGGATCGGGTCCGGCCTCAAGCGCCGCCGGCCGGGGTTATCGGACGACGGGGTGCGGGATTACGGCCTGTTCTCCAGCTTTTGCTCCCAACGTTCGATACAACGGTGACGGCACCGCGGGGGGCTATTGACTTGTGGGGGACCGGTAACTACGCTCGACACTTCTTGTCTGGGTACGGGCGGGTGTGAAGAGAGGTTGTCATCACAAGCCAGCGGGGGAACCCCGGTGTGGACGGTGTTGTGCCCGACCCGAATAAGGGGACACATGGGTCCGGTCCGATAACAGGGCGCAACCCACGGAGACGGAGTCCGTCCTAATTGTTCACTATTATTCTACTAAGAATTTACGATTATTATTAGATGTATAAACTTTTCAGGTTTCCGGTTGGTATTCGGCGGTACCGGCGCATCGGGAGCGGGAAACGTCTCGGGCACGGAAGCATCACGGTTCGCCGACATCGGGCCGTTGACAGGTGCGGGGGTACCCGCGGCATCCTTGTGGCCGGGCGTAGGGCGAAAGGGGCGAGGTTCCTAGGTGTCTGACGAAGCGGTTGTGATCGGCGGCGGTCCGGCGGGGCTGACCGCGGCGTACGAGCTGGCCAAGACCGGTGTGGGCTCGACGGTGCTCGAAGCCGACACCCAGGTCGGCGGGCTGTCGCGCACCGTCAATTACAACGGCTACCGGTTCGACATCGGCGGGCACCGATTCTTCTCCAAGGTCAAACTGATCAACGAGGTGTGGGAGGAGATCCTCGGCGAGGCGTTCCTGCTTCGTCCGCGCATGTCGCGCATCCATTATCGCGGCCACTTCTTCGACTATCCGCTCGGGGCCATGAATGCGCTGGCCGGGCTCGGGCCGGTCGAATCGTTGCTGGTCTGCATGAGCTACGCGAAGACGAAGATCCTTCCCGGGCGGGAGGAACAATCGTTCGAGCAATGGGTGGTGAACCGCTTCGGCTACCGTCTGTACAACATCTTTTTCAAGACCTACACCGAGAAGGTGTGGGGCGTTCCCTGCACGGAGATTTCGGCCGACTGGGCCGCTCAGCGGATCAAGAATCTCTCCCTGACCGAGGCGGTCCGCAACGCGCTGTTCTCGAGCGGCAAGAACAAGGACGGCGAGCTCATTACCACGCTGATCGACCAGTTCCATTATCCACGGTACGGTCCGGGGATGATGTGGGAGCGGTGCGAGACGCTGCTGTCCGAGCAGGGCAACGAAACGGTGCGGGGGGTGAAGGTCGAGAAGCTTCGGCACCGCAACGGCCGGGTCGAGTGTGTCATCGGGCGCCGTGACGGTGAGCCGGTCGAGTTCGGCGGGTCACACGTGATCTCGTCGATGCCGCTTCGTGAGATGATCTTCGCCCTCGATCCACCGCCTCCGCCGGAAGTGCTGGCCGCGGCCGATCGCTTGCGCTACCGCGATTACCTGACCTCGGTGCTGATCGTCGACCGCGAGGACGTGTTTCCGGACAACTGGATCTACATCCATTCGCCCGAGGTCAAGATGGGTCGGATTCAGAACTACAAGAACTGGAGTCCGCACATGGTGCCCGACGCGACGAAGACGTCGCTCGGGCTCGAGTATTTCCTCTGGGACTCCGATCAGGAATGGGATTGGCCCGACGAGAAGCTCGTCGAACTCGGGATTCGCGAGTGTTCGCAGATCGGCATCATCGACCCGAGTGAAGTGCTCGACGGGACGGTGGTGCGGATGCGCAAGGCGTATCCGGTCTACGACCAGGTCTACCATGAGGCGGTCGACACCATTCGCGGCTACCTCACGACGCTGACCAACCTGCAGACCATCGGTCGCAACGGTCAGCACCGGTACAACAACCAGGACCACTCGATGCTCACCGGGATCTACGCGGCCCGTAACATCGCCGGGGCCGACTACGACATCTGGAGCGTGAACGTCGAACAGGAGTATCATGAAGAGGGTAAAGCTTCCGAGACCTCGGGCGATCGCGCGGTGCCCACACGCGTATCCGTGCCGGCGGATATCGAAGAGGATACGCCCGAGGCGCTGATCGTCCGGGCGTTCGCGCATCTCGATCCCGTGGCCCTCGGATGTTCGGTCGGACTGGTCAGCGCGGTCGGGCTGTTTCTGGCCACGGCGGCGCTGCTGATTCAGGGCGGCGAGGTCGTCGGCCCGATGCTCTCGTTGCTCGGGCATTTCCTGTTCGGGTTCGAGACGTCGTGGGTCGGGGCGTTCATCGGGCTGGCCGAAGCGGGCCTCGTCGGTTTTTTGGTTGGAGCCGGTGGGGCTTTGGTGCGAAACTGGGGCATGTCGGCGTACGCCCACCTGGTGAAGAGCCGGGCCGACGAGGAAGAGAGTAAGGACCTTCTGGACCGTGTGTGACGGAGTATAGAGTGTCATGGCAAAAGACGGTGATCCGACACGCGAATTGACCCGGGCGGTGGCTCGGTTGCACGCCGGGATACTGGCGTTGGTGGTCGGCGCGTTCTGCGGGTTCGGGCTGTTCGTGGCCACGGCGGTGCTGGTGATCGAAGCCGGCCTCAACACCGGAGCGACGTTGGGCCGGTTGCGATACTACTTCCCCGGATACACGGTGACCTGGCCGGGGGCGTTCATCGGTTTGCTCTACGGCTGCGTGTTTGGGGCGATCGTCGGCTGGTCGATCGGCTTGATCTACAATCGGATCGTCGGGTTCCGCGGCCGGTCGCGCGGCGGGTGATGGGCGAGACGCTCACGCCACCTCATGCACATCGGTATTGACGGTACTTGCTGGTCCAATCGACGGGGTTTCGGGCGGTTCACGCGCGAGTTGCTACGCGCGGTGGCAGCGCTGGACACCGGCGACGAGTACGTGATCTTCGCGGACCGTCAAACCGCCGACAGCGCCGCGTTTCCGGCCGGTTGGCGGGTCGTGATCGGCGAGACGACCGTTGCCGCGACGACAGCCGCCGCCGCCGACGGTCGCCGATCGATTCGCGACGTGTGGACGATGCGGCGGGTGGTCGCACTCGAGCCGCTCGACGTCATGTTTTTCCCGGCCGTGTATTCCTACTTCCCCATCGGCGGGCGGACGCCGTGCCTGGTCACGTTTCATGACGTGATCGCCGAGACCCTGGGGCACCTGGTCTTTCACACACGACGCAGTCGCTGGTTCTGGCAGCTTAAATCGTGGCTCGCGGTGCGACGTGCGGATTGTGTGTTGACCGTTTCGCAGGCGTCGAAGCAGGGTTTGATCGAGCGGTTCGGGTTGACCGACGACCGGGTCCGCGTGGTGAGCGAAGCGCCGTCGGACGTGTTCACGCCGGCCGACCGTGATTCGGACGAGCATCGCGCGGCCTTGGGACGTTGCGGCCTTGAGGCCGACGAGCGGTTTCTGCTGTACGTCGGCGGGATCAGTCCGCACAAGAACTTGAGCACGCTGATCGAAGCGTTCGCGAAATTGGTTAGCGACTCCGATCTCGGGAAGTTGCGGCTGGTGCTGGTCGGCGATTATGCCGGTGACGTCTTTCGCACGTGTCATCAGCAGCTCGTCGACCGGGCCCGTGCGTTGGGCGCCGACGATCGCGTTCACTTCGCCGGCTACGTGGCGGATGACGACCTGGTACACCTGTACTCCGCCGCTACGGCGTTCGTGTTCCCGTCGTATCTCGAAGGCTTCGGCCTGCCCGCGGCCGAGGCGATGGCGTGCGGAGCGCCCGTCGTGGCCAGTGATCGCGGGTCCTTGCCCGAAGTGCTCGACGGCGCCGGTGAGCTGTTCGATCCGCACGACGCCGATGCGCTGCTCGCGTGCCTGCGACGTGTCGTGGGCGACGTGGCGGTCCAAGACGAGCTTCGTCGTCGCAGCCTGGCTCGCGCGCAACATTTATCGTGGGAACGGGCGGCCCGGCAGCTCGTCGACGTCTTGCGTGAGGTCGGCGGTCGGACATGCGGGTGAAATCGTCGGCGACAACCGACCGAAAGACCCGGCTGCTCTTGTCGGCCGTGCTCGCGCTCGGCGTCGCGCTGCGGGCGTATCGACTGGGCTATCAGAGTATATGGGGCGACGAACGGTGGGACACCTGGTTCGCACGGCACGACCTGGTCGATTTACTTCGGGTGGTGCGCGACGACGCGTTTCATCCGCCGTTGTATTACCTCGGGCTGCACTTTTGGATCGACCTGGCCGGCACCTCCGCGGCGGCCTTGCGCACACCGCCGCTGGTCGCGGGCGTGGTGACGATTCTGTTCACGTTCCTGCTCGCCCGGCGGCTCTTCACGCCGTCGACGGCGCTGATCGCGGCCGCGTTCGGTGCCGTTTCGCAACTGGCGATCATGTATTCGCAGGATGCGACGTCCTATGCGCTGTACATGTGTCTGTCGGTCATCCAGACCTGCGCGCTGGTGGTGGCTTTGCAGCAGAAGCGCCGACGCGACTGGATCCTGCTGGCCGCGGTCACCACGATGTTTCTGTACACGCACTATTTCGCGTGCCTGGTGATCGGCGGGCAATTCCTGTTTCTGCTGCTGCGACGCCGCGCCTATCCGGGCGGGCTCGCGCGTTTCACGCTGGTCGGACTGGTCGCGACGCTGTTGCTGTTGCCCTGGGTCGTCGCGGTGGCTGGAGAGCTCACCACTACCGAGCGCACGATCGGTCCGGGGGTCGGGGTGTCGCTACGCAGCCTCGACCGGATGTTGACGCGGTTCAACAACGGACGGGTGCTGGGCATTCACGAACGATCCTCGCCGATCGCGATCTTGCTGGGATTTCTGGCGTTCACGGTACCGGCAGGCGTGGCCATGTTCGGCGGTTGGCGTCGACGAGAGCGCTTGGCATCCACCCATTCAGACGGCATCATCCTGTGCACGATTCTCGCGTTCGGTCCGCTTGCCGTGCTGTTCGCATTGTCGCTGGCCAATCCCCGGTTCCAGTTCGTATACCATCGGTATCTGCTGATCTGTCTTGCTCCGTATTACATTCTGGCCGCGCGTGGTTACGCTTCAATTGGACTTCCGACGTTGCGCACCGGGGCGGTATGCATGACGATCGCGCTGTCGTTGGTGTCGTGCCGGGCGCTGTACATGCATTACAAACCGGATTGGCGCGGCGCGTTGACCTACTTGCACGCGTCGATGCCGAACTCGGCGGTGTGTCGTTCGTCGGTGTACCTGCTGGATGATCTCGTCGAATTGAATTCGCCCGGTTTTACGCCGGTCGTTTCGCCGATCGATCTGGAAACGGGATCGTATCAGGCGCATGACGAGATCTGGTTGATCTCGGTGACCTGGACCGAATGGCACCGCGATGTGGCGCGGCAGGTGGCCGAACGGATGCGGAGGGATTATGAAATCGTTTCATCGTCGTCGTTCCGGGACATGGATGTCGTCGTCTATCGGCGAATATCGTCCGCACGCACGGTTCGCCGTCGCGACATGAATCCTGTTTGAGGCTATGCGCCGCTTGGAGATCGCCGCGTCACATCGACATGACCGCAGGGGATCATGGGTGTGTCAAATTCCGGCCGTCGCCGGCCTCTTGCTGTGGCTGGGTCTGCTCACATGGCAATACAACCGACCGATCTACGACGAAGGGCAGCATCTCGCCGTCATCGCGGCGTTTTGCCGGGGCGATTGGTCCATGCCCGCGGATCTGCCCATGCTCCCGGCTTACCACGTTCTCGCGTCGGTACCGGGGCGAATCTTCGGGCCGTCGCTGTTCGTCCTGCGCGCGACGAGCGTAGCGGTTTCGATCGCGTCGATCGCGTTGTTCTACGCGGCCATGCGTCACCGGAACGCCGCACACCTCGGTCCGCGCGTGCTGCACTTCGCGTGGAACCCCTTACTCTTCCCGTTCGCCGCGATGGCCTACACCGAAGCGATGTCGATGGTGTTTCTGGCCGCGGCGGTGTACACGCACGTGCGACGATGGTTCGCAGCTTCGGCGCTGGTCATGCTGGGCGCCTGTCTGGTTCGACAGTCGAACGTCGTCTGGGTCGTGTTCATGATGCTGTGGGCGTACACGGAATTACGTTCGTCTTCGCTTCGACTGGTCGCCGCGAAGCTCTGGGCGCATGCGACGGTGCTGGGTCTTGCGGCGGTGTTTTTCGTCGTCAACGGCGGTTTCACGTTGGGTTCGACGCATCAAAACCGCGCGGGTTTCAACGCCGGCCAATTCTACGTGTTCGGACTGTTCGTGCTGGGAATGTGGACGCCGATTTGGGCGCTGCGTCTGCGCGGCGACCTGCGCGCGCTCGGGCGCTGGTTTGTCGGGCATCCTGGTGCCGGGCTCGGCGTGCTGATCGCGGTGACGGCGTTCGTTGCGTTGGGCGTGATGCGATTTCACAACCCGCACCCGTGGAACGTGGACATTATCTTCCTGCGCAATTGGCCGCTGCGTTTGATGGGCGAGTCGATGCTCGCTCGAATCGCCGGCGTCTTCGCGTTGGTCGCGGCCGCGGGCCTGGTCGTCTCCTTCACGCGAGCGCAACCCGACCGACGCGTGCTCGCGCTCGTCTGGCTTTGCTCGATCGTTTTCCTGATCCCACATTCGCTGGTCGAGCCGCGCTATTACATCGTTCCGACGGTACTCGTGAACTTTTTCGCGACGTACACTGCCGGGCAGGCACGGTGGCTGGCGGGTTGGAGCCTGTTGGTTTCGGTGATGATTTGCCATCGCATTCTGGGTGACGGCATGTGGTAACGTCTTGAGGAATCCGCGATTCATGAAAACCACTACCCCGCAAGCTACCGAACCTGTGGCGGCCCCTATGAAACTCGGTGAACTATGTGTCTTTGCGCTGTTACTCGGTCTGTCGGCCGGCGCGCTCTATGCTGTGATCGATGTCGAGCATCACGACGTACGACTCGCGCCGGATGATATAATTGTGGCGATGGTATTGGGCGGGGTTCCCGCAGCGATCGCCGCGTTGGTGTTGACGATCGCAGCGGCGGTGATTCTGCTGCTGTTCGGCATCCGGCCGGATCGCCGGACCTGGACAGCAGTGCTGATCGCGGTGACCGGCATGGGGCTCCTGGCCGCTCTGGTGCTGGTCGGCACGCACAATCATCGCGACGGGACTGGCTTGCTCGTGCTGTCGGCTTCGTTCCCGATCGCGGGTTTGGCCTACGCTGTGATTCGGAAGCTCACGCCCTTGGCCGATCCCGGGCGGGCTGTGGTTTGGTTGCTCGCGGCGCTCACGGCGTTTGTCTTCGCTGTCTGTAGTGTTTCAGCCGGGCGGGCCAGGGGGTTTCACTGGGTCCTAGGCGTGCTGCAGGTACTGGTGGGCGTGGGTGTCACGAGTTTCGCCGTGTATGCCGGACGGCGCTCGGTCTTCCGAACCGGCCTCGGTTTCACCGCGGCGCTCCTGGTCATTGCAGTGTTGTTCAGTGCGTTCGGCCGGCCGGGCGTCGGACCGCTACCGGCGATACACGATCGTGGGGCAACACCGCCCAACGTCGTGCTCATCGTGCTGGATACAACCCGACGGGATCACATGGGTTGCTACGGTCATCCGGGTCAGCTCACGCCGGAGCTGGATCGCCTGGCCGCCGACGCCGTGCTCTACGAAGATGCGATCAGTACCTCGCCCTGGACCGCGCCCTCGCATGCGTCGATCTTCACCGGTCTTTATCCCATGAGTCACGGTTGCTCCTATGAGCATCACCTCTGGCTGGATGACGAGTTCACGACCCTGGCTGAGATGCTCGAACAGCGCGGCTACCAGACGCTGGCGCTGGTCAGCAACGTGGTGCTGGAGCAGAACAACCTGTTGCAGGGTTTCGCGAAGGTCGAATCGTATACCGGGCCGGAAAAGTGGCTCTCGCTGCGTCAGATTTCGACCGGGATTGGGATGCCGGACAAGTGGACGGACAAGGGCGGCACCGAAGTTCGCGACGGGCTCGAACGCTGGATCTCGGATGGATACGATTCGACCAAGCCTTTCTACCTGTTCATCAACCTGTTCGACGCCCACCATCCGTATTTGCCCCCCTGGCGCGAACGAGCCGAGCAACTGGACGACGAATTCGGATACTTTGAGGCAAGCTGTTTTTCGCAGGGGTTCGACAACACGCTGGCCCACATCAAGCGTACCACCGATCCGTATACCCGCAAGCTCATCGGCGGGATGTACGAGGCGGGCATCCGCTATCAGGATCGGCGTCTGGGCGAGGTGCTGTCGTTGCTGCGCAACCATACCGACTTCGACAACACGGTCGTGATCGTCACCGCCGATCACGGTGAGAATCTCGGGGACGGCGGCCGGTGGGATCACGTGTTCGCGGTCAACGACGCGTTAATGCGCGTTCCTTTGATCGTGCGCTTTCCGAAGCGGCTGACGCCGGGGACTCGGGTGACGGGGCAGTGTCAAACCGTCGATCTGGTGCCGACGATCTTCGGTCTTCTGGACGCCGAGCCGCCGGTCGACGGGTTGCCCGGCGTGGACCTGATCGCCGAACCGTTCGCTGCCCGCGATAACGCCTTCGGGCAGGTCTCGCCGCACCATTTCTATCTGGGGCTGGCGGAGCAAACGCTCGGCTTCGATATCGGCGTCATGGAACTAAACACGCACCTGCGCATGCTGCGCACCGACAAGGTCAAGTACATCTGGTCGTCCAATGGGCGCCACATGCTCTACGATCTGGTCAACGACCCGGACGAGACCACGAACCTGATCGAGGCCATGCCGGAACTGGCGGTCACGCTCGATCGGCAGTTGGCCGACTGGTGGCTGAGTCAGACGGCGTACCAACGTAAAGCGCAGTCATCCTCGGCCCGGCCCGTCGATCCCGGCGCGATCGAACACCTGAAGGCTCTGGGCTACATTCGGTAACGAAGCAACGCAATGGAATCGCAGAAGAAAGTTCGTATCGCGAGCATGCTGATCACGGGGCTGGGTTTCGGCGGGGTGGTGGGTCTGGTCGAGTCGGTCGTCATGATCGTCGGGCTGGCCGAGGCGGGTGATGTCGGCAACATGCCGTTGTTGTTGGTGATGTTGTGGAGCGGCATGGGACTGGTGTTCGCGATGGTGTCCGTCGTCCTGACCCGCCGCGCGAATCAGGATCGTGCCGTGTCGATCGCGACGGTGACGGGCCGTACCGGGTTGCTGCTCGTCGGGCTGGCGATCGTGGTGAGCGTCAATACCCGATGGCTTCCCGACTTGCTCGATCCCTCGAGCCTCACAAGCAACGTCGCGATGTTCGGCGTGTTGGTCGGCGGATGGCTTCTCATGGCTAGAATGGCCGGGCGACGGGGATTCGGGGCGCTGCTGAACGGCGTTTCGCGGATCTCGATCATCCTGCTGATTCTTGCCGTCGGCGGCGCGGTCGGGTTGGGTCGTGCGGTTCGCGAGCCGGTGCGATTGACGGTGTTCGTGCCGCCCGCCATGTCCGACGTGTCGCGGCAGGCTGCCGCGCCCGATGTCATGCTGCTCGGGGTCGATGCGGCCACGTGGGACATGCTGCTGCCCTGGATCGAAGCGGGTAAGCTGCCGAACTTTCGCAAGCTGATGGCGCGGGGGACGTGGGGCGTGTTGCGATCCTATGTCCCGTCGCGCTCGCCGGTGGTTTGGACGTCGATCATGACCGGCAAATCTCCCGACGAACACGGGCTGACCGATTGGGGAACCGCCACCGCTTCGAACCGCAGGGTGAAGGCGTTGTGGCGGATCGCCACCGAAGCCGGCCGGTCGTGCGCGGTGGTCAACGTACCCGGATCGTATCCGGTGCGGGAAGATTGTGCGTTGATGCTGACCGGCTTTCCGTTGCCGGGCGTGAGTCTCAGGAACACCGGCTGGCTCGCGACGACGGGCGCACCGGCGACCAACGGTATCAGCCGGTCGATTTCGCTGCGATTCGATCCCGCCGCGGTTGAGTCGGGATCGGAGGTGCACCGGCGTCTCGAACTGCGCGACTTGCCCGCGTCGCTGCCGTCACGTACGAGCATTCCCATGTCGTTGCTGATTCGTGCCGCTACGAAGGTCAGTCTCGGATGGGAAGCGTACTTCGGTTCGGTGACGTTCGGAGCGATCGACCTGGTCTTCAAGCAAGATCCCGCGGGCGAGGCCATCGTCGTCGAGGGGTTTGCCGGCGACAAGCTGTTCACGCTCGGTCGCGGCACGTGGAGTCCGTGGCTGGTGGCGGACTCCGGTCGCGGGCGACAGAGCTTTCGTGTGCATTTCGTCGACACCGCGCGGGACGAGGTGACCCTGTTCGTCACGCCGTTCTTTCCGTTTCCCGACCGGCAGCGGGCGACGCGGGCCGAGGTGATCGCAGACGCCTTGCCCGCTCCCTATGTGGCCGAGGGCGTCGGGTGGCAGATTTTCTACGAGTCGCGCTTGCTGGGTTCATTGCGTGAGCATCTGATGGATGTCGCCTCGACCCGCATCGAGGCGGGGCTGACCATCCTGGACCGGATGGATCTGGACCTGTTCGTGTACATCTTTACCGTGACCGACCGGATGCAGCACGCCATGATGAAGTTCATGGCCCCCGAGCCATATCGGGAACTCGCCCGTCGCGAGGGCGGTGATTACGCGACGTTTCAGCCTACTCCCGAGCAGGTGGATCGGCACGGCGACGCGATCCCCGAAGCTTATGTGCATGTGGATCGCTGGCTGGGCATGATCCTCGAGCGTGCCGACGCGGACACGACGGTGGTGCTGGTGTCCGATCACGGCGCGGCCGCGGGCAAGGCGAAAGATCCGACGGCCGGTGAACATGACCCCAACGGCATCTACGTGATCGCCAAGACCCAAGCCGACGGGGCGACGGATTTGGCGACGACACGCGGACCGGAGTTGATTCTCGAGGACATCACACCGATCGTCCTGCACGCGCTCGACTTGCCGGTGGCGCTCGATATGAAGGGACAATTGCCGGCGTTTCTCGTCGCCGAGGGCGAGTCCCCGGCGACCGTGGCCACCTATGAGGACGCGTCGGGCGGTAACGCGGATCCGAAGCAACTGGACACAGCCCTGAGGCAGCAGATCCGAAGCCTGGGCTACGTGGACTGATTGCGCGAAGGTGATGATTGCGGGCCATGCCCCAAACCGACCCACTCCGCTTCTGCATCGTCAGCACGTTTTATCCGCCGTTCAATTTCGGCGGAGACGGGATCTATGCGCATCGGCTGGCGAACGGTTTGGCGCGACGCGGCCACGCGGTCACGGTTTTACACAGTCCGTCGGCCTACACGATGCTGACCGGTCGCAAGCCGGTGCAGGGTTACGACGATCACGCGAACGTGACCGTCCGACCGATTCACACCCCGGCCGGGAAGCTCGGATTATTGGCGACACAGCAGACGGGTCGGCCGTGGGGACAGGGACCGGCGCTGCGTCGATGGCTCGACCGCGAACAGTACGACGTCATTCATTACAACAACATCTCGCTGCTGGGTGGACCGCACGTGTTTCGCTACGGCACGGCCCTCAAGCTCTGCACCCTGATCGAACACTGGTTGGTCTGTCCGATGCACGTACTCTGGAAGTTTGATCGCGAAGTGTGCACCCGGCCAAGTTGCCTGCGGTGTACGTTGCACGGGCGACGCCCGCCGCAGTTGTGGCGTTACACCGGTTTGATGCGCCGCGCGACCCGGCACATCGACGCCTTTGTCGGCCCGAGCCTGTTCACGATGCGCATGCACCGCGAACGGGGACTGCGCGGCACGATGATTCAATTGCCGCTGTTTCATCCCGAGCCGGTCGTACCACCCGAGACCGAACCGATCAACGCCGGGCGACCCTACTTTCTGTTCGTGGGTCGACTCGAGAAGATCAAAGGGGTCCAGACGTTGATCCCCGTCTTTCGCGATCGACCCGAGATCGACCTGCTGATCGCCGGCGACGGGACCTACGAGCGCGAATTGCGCGCCATGGCCGACGGCGTGAACAACATTCGTTTCGTCGGTCGGGCCGATCACTTGCGGTTGCAGGCGTTGTACCGCGAGGCGATCGCGACGATCGTTCCGTCGCTCTGTTACGAGACCTTCGGCGTGGTCGTGGCCGAATCCTTTTCGGCCTCGACCCCGGTCATCGTGTACGCACAGAGCTCGCTCGAAGAGATTGTCAGCACGCACGGCGGCGGACTGATGTATCGCACCGAAGTCGAACTCGACGCGGCGATCACCCGATTGCGCGACGACCCGAACCTGGTCGAACGCCTCGGCCGCCAGGGTCGCGAGGCCTACGACGCGGAGTTCGCCGAATCGTCATTCCTCGATCATTACCTTGATGTCGTCGGTGAACTCATGGCCGGCAAAACATTCGACGGTCGGGTTGCCGAATCCACCACGTGCTCGGGTCGCCCGATGCTGATGACTTCGGAACGCTAGGGTGCGCGTCAACCAACATGTCAGATGCGGACACAACGCGGTCGCTCGGTCATCGGATCACCGGCCCGATCGTGATCGTGGCCATGATCGTCGGCTTCGCGCTGCGCATCGAGGGCGTGTCCGAGCATTCGATGGGCCACGCGGAGATCTACATACCCGGCATCTCGTTGCCGGAGGGGCTCGCCAAGCCCGAGCCGCGGTTCACGGTGGTGCGGACCATCACGTCGACCATCACGGTCGAGACCCATCCACCGGGGTATTACCTGTTCATGCTCGGGTGGACGAAGTGCTTCGGCACGAGTCTGTTCGCACTGCGGATACCGTCGATTCTGTTTGGAACGGCGTCGGTTTGGGTGATTTTCGTTCTCGGCTCGCGCGTCGGCCTGCGGATCCCCGGCGCGGTGGGGGGAACCCTTTGGGCGACGAGCGGCCTGGCCGTCAACCTGGGTCAGCGGGCGCGGATCTATCCGTTCGCGTGTTTTCTCGGTCTGCTCGCGACCCTGCTGCTCGTCCGTTCTTACCAGACGACCGGGCGACGGCGACGCTTCGTGCTCGTCGCTTACGTGGCGGTGACGCTGGTCGGTCTGGCGACGTCCTATTTCATGTGGCCGATTCTGGCCGTACACGCGCTGTATGCGTTGCTCGGGCCGATGCCGTCCGGGCGTTCGGTCGGCGATCAGACTCGGTGGCAACTGTTCGTGGTGACTCTGGCCAGTCCGCTGCTGGCGACCGCGGCGCTGCAATCGGGGCGAGAAAGCTATCTGCCGTCCGATGCCGTTACACAGGTCACGCAGTTCTTCGGACTGTTCTACTGCTGGCCGTCGATCGGCGGGTCGAGCATCGCCGCCGCCGTCGGGTGCGGCTTGTTCCTGGTGGCCGGGTTCCGGTCACGGCGCGAAACGCCTCAACCGGTGGTGGTCGAGGGCGATTCATTGCCGTGTCCGCGTGGGTTGCTCTACGCGGCCGGGGGACTCGCGCTGGTCGCCATCGAGATCTTCGCCTACGTCACGCACAGGATGGACTTGCCGTGGCTGGCGGATCGCACCGTGGCCATCATCGCGTGTGGTGCGATCCCGATCCTGGTTATCGCGCTCGATCATGCGCTCAGCCGCGGACGTTTCAACGTTGCGGCCTTTGTCCGGCGATTTGGTGCTCCGTGGCCGCCGGCCGGGCTGATCGGTCTACTCGCGATCGTCCCGGTCGCCGCGTTGTTGACGGTCACGCCGCTGGTCCGGCTGATCGCGCCGCAGACGGTTTCGTTGTACGCGCCGTATCTCATGATGTTGGTGGTGGCGGGAGTCGTGGCGCTGTTTCGTACGCCGGTGTTTCGCGCCGTGCTGATCTCGGCACTGATCACGTTGAACGTCGCCGGGTTCGTCGAATGGCGCCGGCAGCCGTACGGTGCGATCGATTACGGCGCCCTGGCCGAGCAGGTCTTACAAGAGACGAAGGCGAGTGATCTCTGGTTCGTGTTCCGGGACCTGTCGACGACCCCGATCTTCTACTATCTCGACCATGAGCAGCACACCTTCATCTGGCGCGACTACGCGACCGCAATCAGGCAACACCCGGACGCGCGCGTGTGGGTGCTCGAGTTCGATGACCGGCCGGCACCGTCGAAAGTCACCGCGCCGCTGGCGGGTTATGATCATTTGAAATACTACTCGGCCCGCGGTGTTCGCGCGGACCTGTTTGTTCCGTGAAGGGAATGGAAAGCACGTGAACGAATCCGCACATGAAAAACCCGTCACGCTTTCGGTCGTGGTCCCGGTCTATAACTCGGGTGATGTCCTGAGGCGTGGCCTTGCCGCGCTGGCTGCGTCGGATTACGACGCGTACGACGTGCTGGTGGTCGACGACGGCTCGACCGAACCGATCGAATCGACGGTGCGTTCGTACGGCTTCGATTACCTGCGCATCGACGGACCGGGCGGGCCGGCGCGGGCTCGCAACCTGGGCGTGGCTCGGGTACAGGGAAATGTCGTCGTGTTCGTCGACGCCGACGTCTGCGTGCACGCCGATACGCTGAGCCGGTTCGCCGCGCGGTTCGCGTCGGATGACACGATCGACGCGGTGGTGGGCACCTACGATGATACGCCGGGTCACCCGGGCTTTCTGTCGCAGTACCGGAACCTGTTCCACCATTACGTGCACCAGGCGTTTGACGGCGACATCAGCACGTTCTGGAGCGGCTGCGGGGCGATGCGACGCGAGGTGTTTGACGCGTTCGGCGGCTTCGACGCGGTACGCTACCGTCGACCCGCCATCGAGGACATCGAACTGGGAACGTGGGTCGCCGCGGAAGGCCATCGCATCGTGCTCGATCGCACGGTCCAATGCACGCATCTCAAGCAGTGGACGTTTCGCAACCTGGTTAAGACCGATTTGTTCGACCGCGGCATTCCGTGGACGCGATTGATGCTGCGCGCCGGCGACATGCCCAAGACGTTGAACGTCAGCGTCGTTCAGCGGATCAGCGTCGCGCTGGTGTACCTGACCCTCGGTTTGTTGGTCGCGGGTTGTTGGTGGACGACAGCCCTGGCGGCGGCGGCCGCTGCGGCGGCGCTGGTCACGATGCTGAACCTGCCGTTCTACCGATATTTCCTGGCCCGTCGCGGTACGGTCTTCACCGCTCGCGTGGTCCCTTTACACTGGCTTTACTTCGTGTACTGCGGTGTTGCCGTTGTCGTCGGTACGGTGCTGCACCATCTGCGTAAAGATCCCCGGCCGTCACCGCCGGATGGCCCTCGTCTGGGCGTGGACGCGTCGAGAGGACCCTAACCGCGCGGGACCGAAGCCTGCGATGACCGAACCTCAGTTATCCATCGTGATCGCCTCCTGTGTCGGACCACCATTCATCTTGCGGTGTCTGGCTTCGCTCGAGACGCAACGGGAGCAGGGGACTCTCGAGTTCATCGTCGCCGACCGTGCCGGGGGCGAAGTGGCGGCCGAGATCGAACAGCGGTTTCCGTGGGTCAAACTGCTCCGTCGACCCGCGGACGAAAGCGTTCCCGACTTGCGTCGCAACGCCGTCGAGCAAGCGGCCGCGCCCTATGTCGCGATCATTGAAGAGCACTGCGTGGCCGCGGACGATTGGATCGCCACCATCCTCCGTAAAATTGCCGAGCCAGTGGCCGCGATCGGAGGGGTTGTCGCCGATGACGACTACGACCGGCTTATGGATTGGGCGGTCTACTTCACCGAGTACAACGCCTACATGCCGCCGGTCGATCCCGAAATGGAGGCGAATATTTGCGGGGCCAATTGCGTCTATCGCCGCGACCTGCTGCTGGCGCATGCCCCGCCGTCGGGCAGCGGATACTGGGAGGCGGAACTGAACCATCAACTGCAGCTTGCCGGCGAGCGCTTGGACGTCACCGCGGATCTCGTCGTGCGTCACACCGGACCGTTCCGGTTCTGCTACTACTTGGGCCAGCGGTTTCTATTCAGCCGGGCGTTCGCTGCCGCGCGACGCCATGACGTATCGCCGGCGTTTCGCGTCGCCTACGTGCTGCTCGCGCCGTTGCTGGTTCCGCTGCTCATGGCGCGGACGGCGCGCCGCGTGGTCTCGAAACGTCAGCATGCAGGTAAATTCCTGCTCGTCTGGCCGCTGCTCGTGCCGATCAACATGACCTACGTGCTCGGTGAATGGGTCGGCTTTGTCGCCGGGGCCGGGGACAGCTTGTCCAGGATCGAATGACGTTACCCTCGACAACCGGGTCGTCAACCCCGAGCGAGCCCCCGGAACTGTCCGTGGTCATCGCCGTCATTGCCGGTGGTTACGCGACCATGGCGACGTGTCTGGCGGCGCTCGAAGCGGGCGTGCGATCGCACCGGATCGAGTGTTTGGTACCCTACGACGACCGAGTCGACGGGGTGGACACGTTGCGTGAACGGTTCGGGTGGGCGCGGTTTATCGACGCGCGTGATCGGGTCAATGCCGCGCGCTACGGTGCTCACAGCCGGGAACACCACGACGTGCTGCGGGCGATCGGCTTGGGGCAGGCCCGCGGTGCGATTGTCGCGTTGCTCGAGGATCACGGGACGCCGTCGGCGGGGTGGTGCGATGCGGTGCTCGACGCGCATCGCGATACCAGTGCCGCGATCGGCGGGGCGGTGGAGAACGGCGTGGATCGGCTGCTGAATTGGGCGGTGTATTACTGCGATTTCGGGCGTTACCAGAATCCGGTGCCGACCGGGCCGGCCGAGTTCATCAGCGACAGCAACGTCGCCTACAAACGCGAAGCCCTCGAGAGCGTGCGCGCCGTGTGGGAGGACGCGTACCACGAGACCGCAGTGAACTGGGCCCTGCGGAACCGGGGCGAAACCCTTCGGCTGGACCCGAACATGGTGGTGGCCCAGACTCGCCGTCTGCGCTTCGGGTCGGCCCTGCGGGAGCGCTTTGTGTGGGGTCGATCGTTCGCGGGAACGCGGGTGGCCGAGGTCGGCAGGCCCCGGCGGTTGATCCTGGCGACGCTCTCGTCGGTATTGCCCGTCGTCCTGACCTTTCGCGTACTCGCCGGCGGATTGAGCAGACGCCGACACTCGAGCCGACTGCTGCTCGCTCTCCCATTGATCGCCGCGCTCGAGACGATCTGGTCGGTGGGTGAATTCGTCGGTTATGTAACCGGCAATCCCGGGTATCGCGTGGACACGACATGATCGACGCACGACGCAACACGAATCGCCGACTCATGCTTCGTCGCCGGTTTGCCGATGCTAAGTTCGAGTGCCGACGCCGTGTCGTCCCGGCACGGGGGTGCCGTCTTCACGATGCAGAACCCAGCCGTACCGAAACCCGAAGTGGACATCCCTGCGCTGTCCGTCGTGGTCACGCGGGTGAGTGGCAACGGCTCACTCCTCGCCTGTCTGGCGTCCTTGACGCGACAGGTCGACGCCGACGCGACGGAGATCATCGTTCCCTACGACACCTACAGCGCCGACGTCGCCGAGTTGGCGGATGTGTACCCGACGGTGCACTTCGCCTATGTCGACGATCTGGGCGCGGCGGCGTCGCCCCGGGTACCGGTGCACGAACATCGACGGTACGATCGCTGTCGTGCGGTGGGCTTGTCGCTGGCCCGCGGGCGCATCGTGGCGATGACCGAGGATCATGCAATCCCTGCCGACGACTGGTGCGCGCAGATTCTTACCGCGCACGAACAGCCTTACTCCGTGATCGGCGGTGCGATTGAGAACGGCGTCGATCATCCCTTGAATCGGGCCTGGTACTACTGTGATTTCGGTCGCTACGGCCGTCCCTTCTCGCCGGCCGAAGCGGAGTATGTGTCCGACGTGAACGTGTCGTACAAGCGTGAAGCGCTGCATGCGGTACGGGATCAATGGCAGGACGCCTACCATGAGGCTACGGTGCATTGGGCGATGGTACAACGTGGCGAGACGCTTTACCGTGATCCGCGCCCCGTCGTGCACCAGCATCGTGAACGCATGCCGTTGGGACGAAGCTTGCGGGAACGGGTTGATTGGGGGCGCGTCTTCGCCGAAACGCGCGCCGCTCGCATGGGGCCGTTCCGCCGGATGCTGTATGCCGCGGGAACCACGATGCTCGTCCCGGTGCTGGCGGCGCGGGTCGTGCACCACATGACGCGTCAGGACCGGCCGATCCGCGAGCAAGTCACGACCTTACTCTGGGCGCTCGGGCTGCTGACCGCCTGGTCCTGCGGCGAGTTCCTCGGGTACGTCCGCGGTCCGATCAAGCCGTTACCCACGACCTGATCCCGCGTGTCTGATCATGCGACACCTGGCCATCCT
>Ga0299906_10001154_pt1 | contig 22820 bp, 18 predicted proteins | sample RVTome_14_FD_200259 | JGI IMG/M metagenome (GOLD analysis project Ga0299906, IMG submission 200259) | Soil microbial communities from uranium-contaminated site in the Upper Colorado River Basin, Wyoming, United States - RVT145D125 (version 2) ...
ACCGTCGATGTGCCGGGCGACGGCCGCCTGTATATCGGCTCGCGGGCCACGGACAACGGCGATGGCACGTGGCACTACGAGTACGCCATCTACAACTACAACTCCGACCGCGGCGCGGGGCGCATGAGCGTTCCGTTGTCCTGCGCCTCGCCGGTCAACATCGGCTTTCACGATGTGGACTACCACTCGGATGAGCCGTACGACGGTGCCGACTGGCCCTCGGCCATCGTCGACGATGTGCTGACCTGGGCGACTGACGATGAGGTGCTGAACGCCAACGCCAACGCCGTCCGCTGGAACACGATGTACAGCTTCCGCTTCGACGCTGCCGCGCCGCCCGCCAATGGCCAGGTGGATGTGGGCCTGTTCAAGGCCGGCGCCCTGTCCGCGGTGACTGCCGCGGCCGTGGTCCCCGCGGCAGCGGCGTGCTCTGGCGACCTCACCGGCACCGCCGGCGTGGTCGAAGTGTCGGACCTGCTGGCGATGCTCGCTGCCTGGGGTCCGGGATCCGACCCGGCCGACATTACGGGCTCGCCGCAGGGCTGCCCCGACGGCCAGGTCAGTGTCGCCGATCTCCTGGCTCTTCTGGCCCAGTGGGGTTCGTGCCCGTAAGTCGCCCGGAACGCCTCAAGCAGCAAAGGTGCGGCAGGGCCGATGACAACGAGCCGGCCTCGCAGCCGGCTCGTGGGAACGGCCGTTCATCCATGAACGGGCGTTCGACAAGGTGGATGGGCGTCGCGGACGAGACGCCGGCGGTGGATGAGTCTCGCGTGTGCTCCGACATTCGCCGCGAACGACACCTCTGTATTCGGTCAGCAGCGCGATGAACTTCAGAAGTTAGCCGGCGACTTTCGCAGCGCTCCGTCGTCAGGCCATGGCGCGGGCCGCCGCCATTCATCGACGGCGCCGCATCGGTCCTTCTTCGCCCCCGGCGAATGCCGCGGGTCCTATCCTTGTGCATCGATGGCCGCGATCGCACTGGCCAACGTGAGCAAGTCCTTTCCGGGGCAGGTGCATGCGGTGCGCGATCTGGACCTGCACGTCCGCGATGGCGAGCTCCTGGCCCTGGTCGGCCCCTCCGGGTGCGGCAAGACCACAACGCTTCGCCTCATCGCCGGGCTGGAACGGCCCGACCGCGGCGAGATCCGCATCGGCGAACGCGTTGTCAACCGCGTCAGGCCCTCGCGGCGCAACATCGCGATGATCTTCCAGGATTTCGCCCTGTACCCCCATCTCACGGTGCGCAAGGGCCTGGCCCATGTGATGAGACTGCGCCGCATGCCGCGCGCTGAGGTGAGCAAGCGGCTCGAGTGGGCGGTGCAGCTCACGGGCATTCGCGAGCTGCTCGACCGCAGGCCGGGCGAGATGTCCGGCGGGCAGCGGCAGCGGGTGGCGTTCGCCGCGGCCCTGGTCCGCAACCCGGCCTGCCACCTGATGGATGAGCCGCTGAGCAATCTCGATGTCGCCGCGCGGCGGCGGCTTCGCCTGGAGCTTCGGCGCCTGCATCGCGACTCGGGCGCGACCATCATCCATGTCACCCACGATCAGGCCGAGGCCATGAGTCTCGGCGATCGCGTCGCGGTCATGCACGAAGGCCGCATCCGCCAGGTGGGCGAGCCGCTGGAAGTACACCGGAATCCCGCCGACCGCATCGTCGCGGCGTTCATGGGCGATCCGCCCATGAACTTCCTGGAAGGTCACCTGCAAACCGAGAACGGCGCTGTCGTCTTTCGAGATGGCCACGGCATCGAGCTGCCGCCGCCGCCAACCCTGGCCGGCCAGCTCGGGCATCCGCGGTTGCGCGAGGTGGTCTACGGCTTCCGGCCCGGCGCGGTGCGACTTCGCGGGCCGGGCGACCACGGCGGGGGCGCCGGGGGTCCCGGGGGCGCCATGAGCATGAGAGGCGAGGTCAAGGATATCGAGCCCGCCGGCGACCACCTCGACATGCACATTCTGACCCCCGGCAAGGCGGTTCTCGTGGCACGCATCGCGGTCGGGCCGTGCCACCACTCGCCCGGGCCGCGAATCGGCGACATCGTGGACCTGGAGGTCGACCTTGCCGCAGCCCGCCTCTTCGAACCGGGGACGGCCGGGAAGCGGATATCGAACGGCGAAGAAGCGGCCGGCGATGGGCCGCGACTCCTGAGCGTGGCCGGGACAGTCGAGTCCTGAACGTCGGTCGCGTCGAATTTGTGGCCGCGGCGTTCGGCTGCCGCGCGCCACAGGAGAACCGGGGAACCGTGGCCCGGAATCTCGGACCAGCATCCATCGGGTCCGGCGGGCCCGTCGGCTGGGGCACGAATCTCCAGTTTCTCGACATTGATCGCTAAGAAACGCCGGAATCGCTCGTCAACCCTCTGGAAAGGCCGATCGAACGCGATCGGGCCTGCGTACAGCAAGGAAGGCGACCTCAAGAGAAGGATTCACCACAGAGACACAGAGAACACAGAGAAGAATGAAATGGCGGAAAAGGCCAATCCAGCTCAATTCCGTCCCCCTCTGTGCCCTCTGTGACTCTGTGGTGAACTCCCTCCCGGACGCCCGAAGAAGGATTCACCACAGAGACACAGAGAACACAGAGAAGAATGAAATGGCGGAGCAGGCCGATCCAGCTCAATTCCGTTCCCCCTCTGTGCCCTCTGTGACTCTGTGGTGAATCCCCTCGGGTCTTTGGGAAGCCCGATAGCCGATATCGGGTTCAAGGGGCCACCCGCCCGCCGCATCGACTGTTGGGGAGCACGCGTGCCTGATGCCGTCTCGAATGCCGCCCCCGCCCCCGCCCCCGGAATTGCCCACGGCGGTACTGCCACCTCCCAATGGGTCAGCGAGGTCGTCCGGGAGCATCAGACGGCACTCCTGCGGCACGTGGCGCGCATGTTCAAGGGGGATGTCGAGCGGGCGCGGGACATCGTGCAGGACACCTTCCTGAAGCTCTGGCAGGCCGATCGCCGCGAGATCGAGCCGCATCTGGCCCAGTGGCTGTTCACGGTCAGCCGCAATCGGGCCCTGGATGTGCTGAGGAAGGAGCGTCGGATGACGGCGTTGAACGGACAGCTCGAGGTGAAGGCGGCCCCGCCGGATGGATCCGAGCCCGCGCGGCTGATCGACGGCGATGAGAGCCGGCGGCAGGCGATCGACCTGCTCGATGACCTGCCGGAGAAGGAGTCCGAGGCGATCCGCCTCAAGTTGCAGGCCCGCCTGTCGTACAAGGAGATCGCCGAGGTCATGGGCCTGACGGTCTCCCACGTGGGCGTGCTGATTCACAACGGGTTGAAGTCCATTCGAACGAAACTCAACGACGCTGCCTCGGCCACCGCGAAACGCAACGCCGAACTCCCGGCCACCGCCCCCGGTCTGGCCGGGGGGAGGTCCTGACATGAACGATCAGAAGTCGATGCACGAATTCGATGAAGCCCACCTGACGGCCTATGTCCTGGGCGAACTGCCCGAGGATGAGCGGCAGGCGATTGATGCCGCGCTTGAGCAGGATGAAGCGCTCAAGGCCGAGGTCGAGTCGATCCGCGCGACCATCGCCATGCTCGAAAGTGAACTGGCCGATGAGCCGGCGCTGGTGCTCACCGAGGCGCAGCGCGAGACGGTTATGGCGGGTCCGAAGCCGGTCCTGAATGACCCGGCGGTCTTCAGGTCGTATCGCACGCGCTGGATCAGCTCGGCCCTGGCCGCGGCGGCCGTGATCGCACTGACTGTGACGGCATGGCTCTACTGGGACCGTCAGGCCGACTTGGGCGGAACATTCGCGATGGACAAGGACATCGCAAGCACGCCAACGCCGCACGCGCTGACGTTGGCCGATGATGAGATGTTCCGGGTCGAGTCGAGCTTTGACTCGAATCAGCCAGCGGCGGGGATCGTGGCGCCGGGCGCTCCGGCTGAGGAGACGGAGCTGTACCTGAAGGGCGGCGGCGAACTGCTGGACCGGGCTCAGACCGAAATCGTGGCAAAGTCCGGCACAGAGTTGGGCAAGACCATCGGTGGCCAGAGCGTCGGTCAGAGCACTGGTGCGCAGCCCACCATGCGCCAGGCGGACAACAAGCGGGCCGATGCGGCGGGCGCCATGAACGAGATCGTGGACGCCCGACGCGAATTGGACGAGGCGGCGCGGAATGCCCAAAGCGCCGACGGCCGAAAGGTCACCGAGGAAAAGCCTGTTGAAAAGGTCGCCGAAAATGCGCGCGGATATGCGCCGCCGGCCACCGCCGCGCCCACACCGCCGTCAATGCCGGCATCAGCCCCCGGGCGTGGCGGCGTGAGCGAGCCGGAGGCAGGGGGCGGTGCTGGTGCAATGCCAGGAGAACTTTCGACTGTCGATTACGAGAAAAACCTCAAGGCGTTGTCGGACGAACTTCGCTCCAAGGGCATGTCAGAGGACCAAGTCGCTCAGGCGATTGAAGTCTTGCGTCAGGAAGCGGGGGCTGGCTTGGGCTTGCATGATCCTCGCTCAGACTGGACATTGCAGGCGCGCCACGAATTGTCCGTCGATGGCGTCCGCGGGCGTGATGTGTTCGGGGATCGTTTTCGCCGTAGCGACGACACGGATTCCATGCGCCAAGCGGCGCCAAGTAACGAGGGCTACGCACTCATCATCGACAACCCCTGGATCCGCCCCATCGGCGAGAAGGCCCTCTCCACCTTTTCCATCGATGTCGACACCGCCTCCTACGCAAACATCCGGCGGTTCCTCACCGGTGGTTCACTGCCTCCGAAGGACGCCGTGCGCATCGAGGAGATGATCAACTATTTCAGGTACGACTATGCCGCGCCCGCCGCGGAGGATGAGCACCCCTTCGCCACGCACATCGAGATCGCCGATGCCCCGTGGAACGAGAAGCACCGCCTCGTGCGCATCGGCATCAAGGGCCGCGAGATCGCCATGGACCAGCGGCCGGCCTCCAACCTCGTGTTCCTGGTCGATGTCTCCGGCTCCATGAAGCCCGAGAACAAGCTGCCCCTGCTCAAGCAGTCCCTGACGATACTCCTCGATCACCTGCGCGGCGATGACATGATCGCCATCGTCACCTACGCCGGGAATTCCGGCCTCGCCCTGCCGCCCACCCACATCGATGCCCGCGAGTCGATCCTCTCGGCCATCGGCAACCTTGAGGCCGGCGGCTCGACCAACGGCGGGGCGGGCATCGAGCTCGCCTATCGCCTGGCGACGGAGCACTTTGTTCCCGGCGGCGTCAACCGCGTCATCCTGGCCACCGATGGCGACTTCAACGTGGGCGTCACCGAGCAGAGCGAACTGCTGGGGCTCATCGAATCGCGGCGGCAGACGGGCGTGTACCTGTCCGTGCTGGGATTCGGCGAGGGCAACATCAAGGATGACAAGATGGAGCTGCTCGCCGACAAGGGCAACGGCAACTACGCCTACATCGATGGGCTGCCCGAAGCCCGCAAGGTCCTCGTCGAGCAGGCCACGGGCACGCTCGTGACCATCGCCAGGGACGTCAAGATCCAGGTCGAGTTCAACCCCCGGAAGGTCGGCGCGTATCGCCTGATCGGGTACGCCAACCGCCTCATGCCGGCCCGCGAATTCAACGATGACCGCAAGGATGCCGGCGAGATCGGCGCGGGCCACACCGTGACCGCGCTGTACGAGGTCGTGCCCCCCGGCGTGGAGATCCAGGGCCAGGTCGATGAGCTGAAGTACCAGCCCCCGGACGCCCCGGAAGTGCCCGCCGGTGCCGAACCGGCGGTCGATGCGGGCGTCCGCGTGATCGTCCAGAGCGATGAACTGCTCACCGTCAAGCTGCGCTACAAGCAGCCGGAAGCGCTCGAAGGCGCTGAGAGCACGAAGATCGAGATCCCCATCACCGATCCCGGCAAACCCCTGGCCGAGGCCAGCGATGACTTCAAGTTCGCCAGCGCTGTCGCCGCGTTGGGCATGGTTCTCCGCGACTCCGAGTATCGCGGCAGCGCCACCTGCGACATGGCCATCCAGCTCGCCATCGCCGGCGCCGGCGAGGAGCGGCGCGAGCACGAGGCCGCCGAGTACATGACCGACTTCATCCACTACGCCAACACGGCCAACGTGGACCTGGCCGCCGCCAACGCCCGGGCCCTGCTCCGCCTGGAGCTGACCGATGTCGAGCTGGGCCTGGTCATGTTCCGCCGGTCGATCGCCTACCCGGATGTAGCCCGCGCCATCGAGCGCGCGCGGCAGGTCGAGGCCCTCGCCGAGCTGGCCGATGAGCTGCACGCACGCGTGACCGCCGCCCAGGAGTTCCTCGCCCGCGCCCGCATCGCCGCCGCGAGCCCGTCCTACCGCGGCGAGTTCATCGAGCTCGTGCGCAAGGCGAAGAAACTCGGCGCGCCGTAAGGCGGTCTTGTCAACCGCCGGGTGCCATGGGCAGAATCGCGGTCTGCATCCGGGGCTGGGCGATTCTGCCCGTGCCGGCGCGGCACAGCCACTCAAACGTCCCAAGCCACGGGCATGCTGCGAAGACTCCGCATGCCCATGGCACCCTCGACAGGTTCGTTCGTTTGGCGCGTTTCAATCCCGGTCAATCGGCAGCGGGTCCGCCGCCTTCCCCTCCGTCCACTTTCGCACGCGCGGCAGGAGGACATCCGTGAGCAGGATCTTGCCGCACGCCGCCAGGGGGATGGCCAGGATCATGCCATAGACGCCCATAACCGAGCCGCCGGCGAGGACGGCGACGATGATGGTGACGGGATCGAGGTTGGTCACCTTGCCGGCGATCATGGGCGTGAGCACGTACGCCTCGATGAGCTGCACGACGATGTAGACAACCGCCGGCCACGCGATGACCCCCGCCCACCACCACGTTGAGTCGTGGGCCACGCCCAGCTCGCTGAAGAACTGGAAGCCGATCGCCAGGGGCACGCCGATCGCGCCCAGATAGGGCACCGCGCAGAAGATCCCGACGATGAAGCCGAGCGGCATCGCGTACGGCACGCCGCAGATCATCCACCCGATCGCCAGCAGCAGACCCATGATCAGACTGATGACGATGCGCCCGCGGACGAAGCCGGACACCACGCGGTCCATCTTTCCCAGCAGATCCAGCGTGCGCCGCTTGTTCTTCTCCGGAAGGAGCCCGCGCCCGAAGCGGACGACGGCGGGGTACGACAGACTGAAGAAGAAGAAGTAAAAGGGGATCAGGAACGCCACCAGCCCGAACTGCACGATGTTCCCCAGCAGGCCGAAGATGACCGCCATGCCATCGCGCGCCGCATTGAAGCCGCGCGTCAGGCGACCCCAGCCGCCATCGCCGGCGGCCGGCGCCGGCGGACCGCCCTGCGCGACCGCGAGTCTCTCCTCGACTTTGCGGTCGATGAGCGCTTCGAGGTCGGATTCCGTCATCGCGCCCAGGCCCGACCCCGGCGCGGGGGGCTCGGCGTCATCGCCCGGCTGCCCCGGTCCGGTCTCGTCGCCGATCGCATCGGCCGAGGCGCCGCCCGGTCGATCGCCCTCCGGCAGCACGTCGATCAGGGTCATGGCGTTCTCACGCCACGTCTGGGGCACGTGCGACCGGGTGAGCTCGATCGCCCGCTGCCGCATGCCGCCGTCAGCGACGTAGCGCGCGAGCTGAATGGTCTGGCCGACGATCAGGGGAATGACGAGCGCCAGCACCAGCAGCACGCCCAGGCCGATCGTGGCCAGCAGCGCCGCCACCGCCCGCACGCGGTTCATGTGCGGGCGCTTGCTCAGACGATCGATGAGCGGCTCGAACAGGTAGGCCAGCAGGAGCGCGACGAGCAGCGGCACCGTGACCGCGCTGAGGATGTAGCCGGCCCAGACGAACGCGAAGACGGCCGCCACGAACAGCACATCGCGCACGGCCTGGATCTGCCAGACGTGCAGGCGCGCCGGATCGGGCGGCGAACCGTCGTCAGCCGGGCTGGCCTTCTTTCGTGCCATGGCCGCAAGGTACCCGAACCGCGGCCGGCGGTCAGCACTCGACAGTCATGTCTTGCATCCTGCACCGGCAACCCGCACGCCCGAACGAAGAACCTGCCGCAGAGGGCGCAGCGGGGGAACGGGTCCTTGACGCAGAGATCACGGGAAACAGCAGCGCGGCAACCCTCGCGGCCACTTGGACGCCTTTCTGTATTTCTGTTTTCTGTTTTCCCCCTCTGCGCCCTCTGCGTCTCTGCGGTGAATCCTCCGGACGCCCCGTTCAGCCCGCGCCCACGCGATGGAGAAGCTGGTCCTCGCTGAAGGCCTCGTGGAAGTCGAAGACCGATCGGAAGTCATCCAGCGTGTCGTCGTTCGAGCGGCTCATGAGCCCCTCGTCGATCATGGCGAAGACGATGCGCCCGAAGTCGTCCGTCCGGAAGATCGACCAGTGATTGAGCACAACCGGCGCGAGCAGGCCGTACTGGTCGATGGCGAAGTCGCGCAGGCCGAGACAGAGCTGCTGGCCGTTGACGTGCCGCTCGTGGTCCTCCAGCTCGACGATGTTCTCGTGGATCCGGTGCATCGTGTAGCTCAGCCCGTTGCGCACGAAGTGAAACGCTTCGGGCGGGTACGGCCCCGCCTTGGCGAGCATGCGCGGCCAGTCGATCTGCACGGGCTGTTGCTGTTCGGACATGGGTGCGGCAGGCACAAACAGAGGCCGAATACGGAGGTGATGATATCGGCGGCGTCCGGCAAAGTCATTGAAATTACGAATGATGGGGCGTCAATGAGTCAGACTCGGCGCGACAGGCACGGGCTGCCGCGCACGCAGAATCGCAGCGGCCGATTCGCCCACGCCCCGGCATAGCCGACGCCGATGCGGGCCGTTCGGAGAATATTCGGATGCGGCACGGCCCGCCGGCGGGCGCGCTCGATGAACACGGCATCGCTGGCGCGCAGGTCGAGGCCGTCGAGGCGCCGATCGATGTCCAGCGCCCGGGCCAGCCGCGCCGGCCCGGCGCACAGGTCGCGATCGCGGCGAATCGTCGGGCTCAGGGCCCGCATGGTCTGGAGCCCCTCCGTCGGCTCCAGGGCACGCAGGAGCACCGCGATGCCCTCGTCGGCCTTGCCGCACACGACGTTCATGCAGTGGTGCATGCCGTACGTGAAGTAGACGTAAAGATGCCCACCGGGCAGGTACATGGACTCGTTGCGGGCTGTGCGCCGGCCGCCGAAGGTGTGCGCGGCACGGTCCGCCTCGCCGAGATACGCCTCGACCTCGACGATCATGCCCGCGAGGCGCTGGCCATCGCGGATGCGCACCAGGCGCTGCCCGAGCAGGCGGCGGGCGACCGTCTCCGGATCGGCGTCGAAGGCGTCGAAGCGGTCGATGGGTTGTCCGTTGGGGGATGGGGGCATGGTTGAGGCGCAAGAGTTTAGCGGGCGGGCTTGCCCGCCATTGGAGGGCCGGCGAGTTGTCGATGGTGTTCGTGCTGCCGTTGGCACTCCAGTGCGGGGCAAGCCCCGCCGCTAGACGGCCGGTCCCGGCGCGATGACCCAACGCGGGGCGCGATCATGGCCCAGCGCCTGCACCAGCGGATCCGCCGGCTCATGTGGATCAATGTCGACCGCGATAACGCCCGCCACGGGCCCCAGCTCGAAAGTGACCAGCGACGGGTCGCATCCAAGCGCCTGCCCGCCGTTGATCGTCGCCATGCGCAGGAGCATCCGCGGGTCCGTCCCATCGCGCCGCCACAACAGCCGCATCTCATCGAGCACGCCGATCCGGTCCGGCGTGTCCAGGCACAAGGCGCCATCCGTGCCCAGGGCGACATTGACGCCGGCGTCGATCATCTCCCGGTAGCGATGGGGCGGTTGCGCTGCCCGGGGGCGGGGGTGGGGCCGCGTCCGGGGGTGGCCGAAGTACGCGCTGGCGCGCGGGCAGTAGGCGACGGTGATCGATGCCGCGGCCAGCGCTTTCAGGTGGCGATCCTCCAGGTAGTTCACATGGGCCGCCACGAGCGGCACGCCGCCGAGAACTTCGCAAACGTCGTCGATCGGATGTCGCCTCCGGGCCGTGATCGACTCATCCCAAAGCCCGAATGATCGCAGCATGTCGGCCAGCGGCCCCGTCGCCCGCACGGTGAACTCGATCTCGTCGGGCGTTTCGGCGAGGTGCGTACACAGGGGCAAGCCGCTCGCCCGCGCCGCCTCGTAGACGATGCCGTCGCACGAGTAGGGGGCGTGCGGCTGAAGGCCGAGCCGGACCGCGCCCGCATCGGCCACCGCCTCGCTGACGATTCGTTTGATCAGGGCCAGGCCCCGCTGACGGGCCGACCCGATGCCGAAGACCTCGATGAAGCCGACGCCGCCCAGCGGCGACTCGCGCAGGACCTGCAACGGCACGGTCGAGCCGGCGCCGCCGATATCGCCGATGAGCGCGGTGCCGCCGGCCAGTGACAGCTCGATGCCCCGCCGCACCGAGGCCTCGATGGCATCGTCGTCCGCGGCACGCCCGCCGCGCACACGGTCGATCCACGCCGCGAAGTCGCCGTCGAAGGGGATGCGCGGCATGTGCGTCAGGTCAAGATGGGCATGGGCGTTGACCAGGGCCGGCATGACGATCGCCCCCGGCATCTCCAGGCGCGCCGCGCCCGCCGCATCGCCGATGGCCTGGGGCGACCCCGCCGCGACGACCGACCGTCCCTCCAGCAGCAGCGCCCCCGGCGCGGCACGCACCCCCGCGCCATCGACCACCATCGCCGCGGTGATCAGTTGACGATGGCAGGACATCCACGCAATCTCCACACCAAGTGACAGCAGCCGACAGGCCTGATGATATGGCCAGCGGGGTTTTGCCCGGTGACGGCAAGGTTGGTGCGTTTTTGGTTCGGTGGCCGAAGTGCCCCAGAGGGCCAGCACTACACTGGCTGCAATTGTCACGAACGCCATTTTCGCGAGACTGACCAGGAGCACACCATGCGATCCGCCACGCTTCTTTCCGCCAGTGCGTTGCTGGCCGCCCTGCCGCTCATCGGCTCGGGCTGCGTCCAGCAGGACCGATACGACAGTCTGCTTGCCGCGAACCGCTCGCTCAAGGAGCAACTCGTCACAGCCCAGGATGAGATCGCCACCCAGGAAGCCAACGTCAACCAGTTGCGTCAGGAATTGACCGGCGCGCGCGGCCAGAACAGCACGCTCCAGGCGAAGATCGGCGGGCTGGAGGGCGACCTGACCACGCAGAACGATCAATACACAAAGCTCACGGAGCGCGTGGCCCGCCTCCAGATCGGCCCGCTCCCGTTGGATGTCGAGGAAGCGCTGGCCAAGCTTGCCGCGCAGCACTCCGATGTGCTCGCCTTCGATGCCGGCCAGGGCATGCTCCGCTTCGCCAGCGACTTCACCTTCGACCTCGGCGCGGTCGCCCTCAAGCCCGCCGCGGCCGAGACCCTCGCCCTGGTCGCGAACATCCTCAACAGCGACGCCGCCGCGAACTTCGAGGTGCAGGTCATCGGCCATACGGACAACGTGCCGATTCGCAACGCCGGTACTCGGGCGGCGCACCCGACCAACCTCCACCTGTCGGTCCATCGGGCGATTTCAGTCCGCGATGCCCTGGTGACCGACGGCGTGACGCCGGTCCGCATCCAGGTGGCGGGCTACGGCGAGCACCGGTCCATCGTGCCCAACCGCATCGGCGGCTCGCCGGAGAACCGCCGCGTGGAGATCTTCATCGTGCCCCTCAGGCAGCCCATCAGCGGTCTGCCCGCGGTGACCAGCGCTTCGGAGGAGCCGGCCCCGGCCCGGCCGGTTGAGCCCATGAAGTGATCCGATTCGTCATCGGATTCCTGTTGCCATTGCGAAGAGCCCGCTCGGAGACGAGCGGGCTCTTCATTGCTGACGAGCCCCGAGCTCGATCGGGCGGGGCCGCCGGGTGACCGATCGCCCGGGTGCCGCAAAAAAAGACCGGCGCAGTCGCCTGCGCCGGTGAACGGTGAAACGGGAACACCGTTGGCCCGCCCCCTGGGGCGAACCGATGACCTCATGACGTCCATCGAAACGAACAGCGCGACGGTCAAGGCGTCGAGGCGGCAGGCCGGCGAAGATGCATCACCTGTGCCGCCGGTATCGTCTGCCTCGACTGGGCACGTCCGGAAAGCGCCGCCGCCACAGGGACCGACGCCCGGGGAGTCGCCGATCGGGGCCGCGGCGGCCCTTCGCAGCCGGATGCGCGGCCGGCTCATCCTGCCGGCGTCGCCGACGCGCGGGCTCGACGCCCGACCGCCATCCGCGGCGACTATGCTAGAGCCGTGACGATTCTCCGCCACGCCATCGAGCAGGTCGGCCAGTCGATCTTCCTCATGGTCGCCGATTTCGGCCGCTTCGTGGTGTTCTGTCTCACCACCCTGCGCTGGCTGCTGTTTCACCCGCTCAAGTGGATGCGCTGGGCCCGCCTGCGGCAGCAGTTCTACAGCGTGGGCGTGGCGTCGATCCCCGTCGTGGCCATCACGGGGGCGTTCATCGGCATGATCCTGGCCCTGGAGGGCTACGACTCGTTCAAGAACTTCGGCCAGGAGGGACGCCTGGGCGGCATCATCAACATCTCCGTGGTCAAGCAGATCGGGCCGGTCCTGGCGGCGGTCATGGTCGCCGGCCGCGTGGGCGGGGCGCTCGCCGCGGAGCTGGGCACGATGCGGGTGACCGAGCAGCTCGATGCCCTGCGGGCGATGGCGGCGGACCCGGTGCCGATCCTCGTCGTGCCGCGCTTCCTCGCCTGCGTGATCATGACGCCCGTGCTGACGATCTACTCGGACCTGCTGGGCGTGTGGGGGGGCTGGTTCGTGACGGTGCAGGTCTACGGCGTCTCGCCGTATGACTACTGGGATTTCACGAAGTTCTGGGTCGAGTGGTGGGAGCCGACCTCGGGGCTGATCAAGAGCGTCTTCTTCGGCGGGAGCATCGGCCTGATCGCCTGCTACAAGGGCTTCCACTGCTCGGAGGGCGCCCACGGCGTCGGCCGCGCGGCAACCGAGGCCTTCGTCATGTGCTTCCTCACGATCATCGCCATCAACCTGGTGCTGGCGCAGTTCCTGAACACGATCAACACCATCCTGATCCAGCCGGGCCTGGAGGGGTTGATCGGGTGAGGGATGGGGCGGCACAATTGCGGGCCGCCTATTGCCGTCTGGGGCCGCCGCGCGGCGTATCCTGCTGTGGAGAGAGCCGGCCCGCGTGCGGGGATGGAGTGTCACGCCCGATCCGCACAGCGGACCCTACGGCCTCGCTGGCACGAAGGAGGCGTCATCATCATGTCAGTCGGACTCCTTGCCGCGCTCGTTATTGCCGCCGTCATCCCGCCCTCCGGTCGCCCGCCGATCGGGCCGCTGGAGCGTTACGACCCGAAGCTCTACGACATGACCTTCAGCGTGACTGTGCTGACGGAGCTGACGCCCATCGCCACCGATCGGCGGCACTACGCCCTGGAGAACGCGCCGATCGTCCTGCCGGTCATCCTTCAGGGCGCCTACAGCAAGGTGCGGCAGGAGACGATCCGGGGCCGCCTCTGGACCGGCTCATCCGAAGTCGCCGGCGCGGGCGGGAACGCCGAACTCAACTCGGGCTTCCCGCACCATACGTACCTGTACAGCATGTTCGTGCCGCGCTTCTACGGCACCGATCTTCGCTGGGAGGTGATGTACCGCACGCAGTCCTGGTCCAGCCGCCTCGACGAGCAGCGCGCCGCCGAGCTGACGTGGCCGCAGCAGTGGCCGGATGAAGTGCAGGATGCCCTGAAGCCCTCGCAGTTCATCGAGTCGGACCAGCCCATCTTCGCCAACTCCGTGCAGGACCTCACGAAGGGCAATCTGCGCCTGGCCCCGCCGTACCTGGCGGCCAAGGAGATCGTGCGCTATACGATCAGCCGCTTCCAGGTCTCCGGCATCGGGACGGACTTCGCCCCGGGCGGGATCATCCGCGGCCTGCACGTCAAGGGCGCCGCCGCCGCGTGGCAGAACGGGCTGGGCTCCGAGCACGACCTCGTGTGCACGTGCGTAGCCATGCTTCGCGCTGCGGGAATCCCCGCGCGCCCGGTCATCGGCGTCGAAGAGTCCGCCAACAACCGCGGCCGCGATGTGGAGACATTCGTGAGCTGGGCGGAGTTCTACCTCGAGGGCGCCGGGTGGATTCCCTTCGACCCGGACCAGTTGCGCTTCAAGACGATCAACAACCGCGACCTGCGTGAACCGTGGCCGGAATTCGGAACGATGAAGGACCTGAACGAGCGGATCGCCCTCTCGTATTTCTTCATTCCCGCGGCAACGGTCGAGGCGCCGTGGAAGCCGTGCGTCTGGGGGTGGGACCCGCGGCCCGGGGGCGATCCCGGAACGCACCCGGCGGTGAACGTGTCGATGGTCTCGCGGGGCAAGGGCGAGGAAGACCCGCGATAGTCCGGGTCAGAGCACGAAGTAGAGAATGAACGCAATCAGCAGGGCGATGGTCACGGCGATGACAATCCGCCGCTGCATGGCCCCGGCTTCCGGTGGCTGCGAAACCGTGTGACCGCCGAGGTGGGCGCGGCAGCGGGGGCAGAACTCGGCCTGGTCCCAGATCTTCTCGCCGCACTCCGGGCAATACGCGGTGTCGCCGCCGAATCGATTGAGATCGTCGACGCTGGGCCCGTCATCCCTCATGCGGGCATCAAAGCCCTGCCGGGCCGATGGATCAACCCGCGTCCCGGTCGACCGGTACGATGGCGTGCCGCCGCCCCGCGGCGATGGAGGGAAAACGTCATGAAGCGCTTCGCAGTCGGCATCGTCACCGTGTTGTCGTTCGCCACCGCGGCCCCGGCGCAGGATGCCCTGGATGTCGCGCGCTCGCACCGCGAAGCCCACGGGGCGGCGATCCTGGCGATGTTCCGCGACCTGCTGGCGATTCCCAACTACGCGTTCGACACGGAGAACATTCAGCGCAACGCGCAGACGATCGCGGCTGAATTCGAGAAGCGCGGGGCGATCATGGAGCTGCTGACGCTGCCGCGCCACGCCAGCGTGCCGCCCCTGATCTATGGTGCGATCGATGTTCCCGGGGCGAAGCGCACGATCGGCATTTACGTGCACTACGACGGTCAGCCGGTCGATGAGAGCCGCTGGACCACGCCGCCGTGGGCGCCGGCGCTGCGCACGCGCGCACTCGGCGATGGCGGCGAGGCGCGGCCCTTCCCGGGCGCGGGTGAGGCGATCGACCCGGAGTGGCGCATCTATGCGCGCGGCGCCGGCGATGACAAGGCCCCGCTGGCGGCCCTGCTTGCCGCGCTGGACGCCCTGCGCGCTGCGGACATCGCGATCACCTCCAACATCCGCTTCATGTTCGAGGGCGAGGAGGAGGTCGGCTCGCTGCACCTGCGCGAATATTTCGCCCACTACGGAGAGAAGTTCAGCGAGGTGGACGCGTGGCTGATCTGCGACGGCCCGGTGCACCAGTCGCGCCGGCCGCAACTCGTCTTCGGCGTGCGCGGCGTGACGGGGCTGGACATCACCGTGTACGGGGCCACGCACGAACTGCACAGCGGGCATTACGGCAATTTCGCCCCCAACCCCGCGATGATGCTCGCGCAGCTTCTGGCGAGCATGAAGGACGAGCAGGGCAACGTGCTCGTGGAGGGGTATTACGACACCGTCGAGCCGCTGTCCGAGCGCGAGCGCGCTGCGCTCGCCGCCGCCCCGGACATCGACGGGCAGTTGCGCCGGGAGTTCGGCCTGGCATCGAGCGAAGCCGGCAATGCGCCGTATCTCGAGCGCCTGCTGCTTCCATCGCTGAATATCAAGGGCCTGGCCGGCGGCGCTGCGGGTCCGCAGTCCCGCAACGTGATTCCCACCGAGGCGACCGCATCCCTCGACCTGCGCCTGGTCAAGGGCAACGACCCGGTGCACATGCAGGAGCTTGTCGAAGCGCACATCGCGCGGCAGGGTTATTTCATCGTGCGCGAGGCGCCGGACCCCCGGACGCGATTTGCCCATGAGAAGATCGCCCTGGTGTCGCGCCGGTCCGGGTATCCCGCCGCGCGGTCGTCGATGGACGGGCCGCTGGTGGAGCCGCTGCGCCGGGCCGCAGCGCGGGCGAGCGGGCAGGACGTGGTGATGATGCCGTCGCTGGGCGGATCGCTGCCGCTGTATCTGTTCAATGAGATGCTCGGCACGCCGGTGATCATCGTGCCCATCGCCAACCACGATGACAACCAGCACGCTCCGGATGAGAACCTGCGCATCGCCAACCTGTGGTACGGCATCGACCTGTACGGGCTGATCCTGACGATGGAATGAAAACAGAAAGCAGAAAACAGAAAACAGAAATGGAGACTCCGCGGCGGGTGGCGTGGTACCCGCCGCCCCGGGGATGGGCGGGAACCACGCGGCGGTCAGCGCGCAGGCCGCGGGCTCCTGAAGGGCCAGTTTCTGTTTTCTGTTTTCCTCCGTGCCTTCGTGGTTATTCCCCGAACAGCGTCTGCGGTGGCGGCTCGAGCAGTGACGGATCATCGTTCTTCGGGCTGTTGATGCGCGTGCCGACGGGGTGGAACTCCAGCATCTTCACCGGGGCGGGATCGAGCATGTCGCTCAGGGCGCCGGCATCCTCGTTCGCGGGGTCGAGCCACGCGTCGTACTGCGCCGGATCGAGGATCGCGGGCATGCGGTCGTGCAGCCCGGAGATGGCATCATTGGCATCCGTGGTGATGATGGTGAACGACTCGATGGGCTCCGCTCCTTCGCCCTGCCAGCGTTCCCACAGGCCCGCGAACGCGAAGAGCACGCGCCCCGGCCGGCCGATCCAATAGGGCTGCTTCGCCTTGCCGTCCTTCTTCCATTCGTAGAACCCGTCCGCGGGCACAAGGCAGCGCCGCTTCCTGAATGCCGCGCGAAAGGCCGGCTTCTCGCCCACGCTCTCGCCGCGGGCGTTGATCATCCGGTTGCCGATGGCCATGTCCTTCGCCCAGGAGGGGATGAGGCCCCAGCGCATCATGACCAGTTCACGGGCGTCGTCGCCGGGGGCGCGGATGACAGCGCAGTCCTGCGTCGGCGCGATGTTGTAGCGCGGCTTGAGGCGCGGCAGCGCCACGAGGTTGAAGAACCTGGCGATCTCTTCCGGCGGGGTGGCGAGACTGAATCGGCCGCACATGGGAAAGGCAATAGGCAACAGGCAACAGGCAATAGGCAGAAATGAGGCACCGGGCACCAGCCCCACAGACAACGCGGCGACCGGCGATCGCCATCACCGGCTGTCAAGGCCGGCGGGCCCATTTCAACTTTCAACTTTCAACTTTCAATTTTTCTTCGCGTCCTCATCCGTCCGCCCGGCCAGGGCCGCCTTGGCCGTGACCATGATGCCGCGCAGGGTCAGGTCGGGCACGATGCGGTCGATGAGCTCATCGGCGTGAAACAGGGCCTCGGCATCGCCGCCGGTGGCGATGATGGTGGGATAGGCGCCGTAGGCCTCGGCGTAGCGCTCGACCATCTTCCAGACCATGCCGCGGATGCCGTGGTAGACGCCGCGCAGCATGGCTTGGGCGGTGGAGCGGCCGAAGGCGTCGGCATCCGGCTCGGCGAAGATCAGATCCGGCAGGGCCTCCGTGTGATCGTGCATGGCCTGGAGCTGCATTCGCGCCCCCGGGGCGATGGCGCCGCCGTGAAACGTGCCCTCGCCATCGACGAAGTCCACGGTCACCGCGGTCCCGGCGTCGACGATGATGCACGCCTGCCTGAGCGTGTCGAACACCGCCGCGGCGTTGAGCAGACGATCGACCCCGGTGATCGTCTCGGGGTCGAGCTGCGTGCCGATGGGGATGGGCAGGTCGTCGCCGACGCGGAAAACCTCGACCGAGAGCTGGTCGCTCACCGCCGACACCAGGCGATCGGCGGTGACGCCGTTGACTGACGCGACGACGATGGCGGCAAGGGGTCGCGACTCGATCTCCCGCCACCAGGCGATGATGCGCTGCACCGCGGAGGCGAGGTCCCGGTGCTCGAATCGCTCGGTGTGCGTCAGCTCGCCATCGGCGAAGGCGCCGATCTGCACGCGGCTATTGCCGACGTTGATCGCGATGAGGTTCGGTCCTGCGTTCATCTCAGGTGGAGTGTAGGGTCATGCCGCATGCGGCGGCCAGGTGCCACTTGAGCGCGGCAAGCAGGGCGGTCGCCACCGGCCCGACCCCGCCCTCCCCGATCGCCACGCCGTCGATGCGCCCGATTGAGTCCAGGAGCCGTCGGCTGGAGGCAATCATGACCTCGTCGGCCGTGTGCAGCTCATCCACCGCCACCGGCCGCTCGTCGACGCCTCCGGGAACCATGGCCGGGGCGACGTCGAGGATGATGGCCCTGGTCACACCGTGGAGGATGGGCGGGTCGCCATCCAGCGGCGGCGTGACCAGGACGCCATCGCGCACGAGCAGCACGTTGGTCATCGCCCCCTCGCCCACGAGGCCGTTGCGGCAGAAGATCGGCTCATCCACGCCCCGGCGGTCGGCTTCCATGACCCCCAGCACATTGGCCAACAGACTGGTGCACTTGATCTCGCAGCGATGCCAGCGGATGTCCTCGAGCGTGATGCACGACCGGACGGACGGCCCGGCCAGGTCCTCGAGCGATGGCGCTGCGGCGGCGTAGCCGAAGACCGTCGGCCTCAGGCCCGGGACGGGCAGGTGCTGGCGCGGCGACTGCACGCCGCGCGTGACCTGAAGATACACCATGGCGTCGGCGAGGCCGCCATCGGCCAGCAGGGCATCGCAGATCGACGACAGCGAGTCGGCGTCGAAGCCGCGGATGCCGATCGACGCCAGACTGCGGCGGAGGCGCTCGATGTGCAGGTCCATCCCGACGCCGACGCCGTTGAAGAACCGGATGCCCTCGTAGACCCCGTCGCCGAAGATGAAGCCCCGGTCGAAGGGGCTGACCCGGGCCTCGGACTCATCCATGATCGCGCCGTTGAGCCAGACTCGCATGGGCTGAGTGTATTCCGTGGACAGTCTGGAGTCGCCATCATCGCGGCGGCGCCCGAAGTTGCCAGGCGGGTATGCTTCCGGCATGAAGTATGCTACGGACATGGGCGCGACGATCATCGACGGCCGGGCCCTGGCGCGGCAGGTCAAGGTCGAACTGCGGCGGCGGGTGCGCGTGCTCCGCGAGCACGGGCGGCTGGTGCGCCTGGATGCCATCCTCGTGCACGGCGACGGCGGGGCGGCCATCTACGCCCGCAACCAGGCGAAGACCTGCGCCGAGCTGGGCATCGAATACGTGCTCCACGAACTGTCCGAGACCGCATCGTCCGACGATGTGGCCGGGCGCGTGCTGCTGCTCAACGCCGACGATGATGTCTGTGCGATCATGGTCCACCTGCCGCTGCCCTCGGATGTGAACACGGACCGCATCCAGTCGCTCATCGCCGTGGACAAGGATGTCGAGGGCGTCAACCCGGCGAACATCGGCAACGTGGTGTACGGCCGGCGCAGTCTGGTTCCCTGCACGGCCCTGGCGGTGATGGAGATGATCGAGTCCACCGGCATCGAGCTGCCGGGGACGGTGTGCGTGAGCGTGGGGGCCAGCCGCATCGTGGGCAAGCCGCTGGCGGTGCTGCTCATGCAGGCGGAGGCGACGGTCATCTCGACCAACATCCACACCGTCGAGCAGGAGCAGTACACGCGGCACGCGGATGTGCTGGTCAGCGCTGCGGGCGTGCCGGGGCTGATCCGGGCGGACATGGTCAAGCCGGGTGCGATCGTGATCGACGTCGGAATCAACCGCGTGAAGCAGGCGGACGGGACGGAGCTGACGGTGGGGGATGTGGCGTTCGATGACGTCCGGGCCGTGGCGGGGCACCTCTCGCCGGTGCCGGGTGGCGTGGGGCCGATGACGGTGGCCATGCTCCTGCGGAACACGGTGGACGCCGCCGAGCGGTAGCGAGCCGGCGCGCAGATTACGCAGTTTGACATCGCCGTAACGAATTCGGCCCGCGTTGTCGCGTCGGGAAAACCCGGTCGGCCGCGCCGCTTCCGATAACGCCAAAGTTCACATGGATTTGTTCGCCCGCGCGCGAAATGGCAGTAAGATCCGCACTGGAGGTAAGGGAAATGAAGGCAAGAACCGCTCTGTTCGCGGCGATCGCCGCGACGATCGCGCTGGTCACGCCCTCGGCGAACGCGCAGTGCGCCGCCGACATCGACGGCGACACCAACGTCAACGTCACCGACCTGCTGGACCTGCTCGCGGCCTGGGGCGCCTGCGGCGACCCGATGAACTGCCCGCAGGACATCGCCGGCGACGATGATGTCATCGATGTGACCGATCTCCTGGCGCTGCTGGCGGGCTGGGGGCCGTGCCCGGTCGAGCCGATGGGCCACCTTCGCATCGATGTCGCGGGCGCCACCGCGACGTGTTGGGACGAGGTCATGGCGTCGTGTACGAATGGCCACGTGACCACGCCCAATGAATCCAACGCCGCCGGTTCGTCGTGGGGGGTGGCCGGGCTGCGCCTGCACCTCGATGCGCAGACCCAGATCGCCGAGTTCAACGTCGTGGGCGGCCAGGCGCTGCCGTTCTGGAGCGATCCCGGTCACAAGGTCCGCATCAACGTCCACAGCACGGCGCAGGCGTTTGCCGATGACGCCCTGACGGGCGATGTGATGAGCATCGAGCTGGACAACGCCGTGGCCGACACGCTCATCGACGACCCGCCGATGATCGTCGCCGGGTCGATGTCGACGCTCGGCTACAACCACTTCTACCTTCGATTCGACTTCATGCCGTTCACGCTGGACGCCGGCGACTACATCATCTCATTCGTCCCCCTGAGCAACCGCAACTTCAACTACGCCGAGACGGCCACGGACCTCGGGTCGGACATCTGGACGGGCAGCGCGGGCGTCGGCGATTTCATCGACCTCGACACGGCGCTCGGCGCCACGACCGGCACCATGGCCGCGGATGTGAAAGGCACGCCGGTGCCGTAGCGCCGCGTCAGCCGAACAGGCGCTCGGCCGCCTCACGGTAGCGTTTCAGCGTGTTGACTACGATCTCCTCGGGCAGCTCGGGTCCGGGCGGCGTCTTGTCCCACCGGCCGGCCCTGACCAGGCCGGTGAGATAGTTCCGCACGTACTGCTTGTCGAAGCTGTCCTGGTCTCGTCCGGGCTCGTAGTCCTCGGCGGGCCAGAAGCGCGAGGAATCGGGCGTGAGGACCTCGTCGATGAGCATGATCTCATCGGTCTCATCGCCGTGCTCATCGAGGGCGTAGCCGAACTCGAACTTGGTGTCGGCGAGGATGATGCCGCGCTGCCGCGCGTACTCGGCGCCGTCCTGGTAGATGCGGATGGAGACGTCACGGAGCCGTTCCATGACATCGCGGCCGGCGATGGCGCACGCCCGCTCGAAGTCGATGTTCTCGTCGTGGCCGACGTCGGCCTTGGTCGCCGGGGTGAAGATGGGCTGCGGGAGCTTGTCGCACTGCTTCAGGCCGGCGGGCAGGGCGATGCCGCACACGCTCTGCGTTTCCTGGTATTCCTTCCAACCGGAGCCGGCGAGGTACCCGCGCACGACGAACTCGACCGGAATGACCCGGGCGCCGCGGCCGAGCATCATCCGGCCCTCGATCCGGGCCCGCTGCGCTTCGCTGAGGCCGGGCACATCGGCGGGATCGGTCGACAGGACGTGATCGGCGATGATGGTGCGGCCCCGGATGAACTCGAACCACCGGGTGCTGATCTCGGTGAGCAGGCGGCCCTTGCCAGGGATGGGGGTGGGCATGACCACGTCGTAGGCGCTGATGCGGTCGGTGGCCACGATGAGGAATCTGGGCGGCTGGCCGCCGGTGGCGGGCAGGCGGTAGATGTCGCGAACCTTGCCCTGGCGACGGCCGGGCAGGGGCAGGTGTGTGGTCATGACGGCGGTGGCGTTGTCGGTGGTCATCATGGTCATGGGCCGGAGTGTAGCAGGATCGCCCGCGGGCCGGACCGTGCGTGCAGGCGGCGACAGCGTCTGGCCTTGCGTCGGGCGAAAATCCCGCCACAATGGCCCAAGAGCACAACGAGGGGGCCGGATGGCCTTCGTGAGCCCTTGCCGTTCGGAACAGTGACAGTCATCACATGATCCGTTTCGAGGTTTACGACAGGGACGGCCCGGACAAGCACTGGCCGCTGGTCAACCCCTATCTTCTGGGGCCGGAGGAGATGCCGGTCAAGGGCCGCGTGACCTGCCGGGACGGCCTCATCGCCTGCGAGGGGCCGGGCGGCGAGGCCCTGGCCCTGTGTACGCAGTTTCATGCCGACACCATGGGCCGGCTGATGCTCCAGACCTGCCTGCTGGCCCACCGCGAGCGCCCGTACGTGCTCTCGATCGAGCTCGCCCGTCACCGGATCAAGATGTTCATCGTCAAGAGCGAGGAGTGGCAGATGTTCGACCTCAGTGCCGAACATCCGGCCATGAAGCACTGGGAGGAGGCCCGCCGGCTCTTCACCGAAGCGATCACGGCGGACAGCTCGCTGCTGGCCGACCAGGCCGGTCGCCTGTCGCTGGTCCACGCCCTCGAGGCCTCGGAGCGTCTGGCCCTGGCCCACGCCGATGTCCTGCTTCACCGGCGCTTCGGCGCCCGCGCCGCCAGCTCGACCGCGCTGGGCGTGCGCATCGGCCCGGCCATCGATGCGCCGAAGGTCCGCGAGCTGATCAAGCCGGAGTTCGACGTCATCGTCGTGCCGCTCCGCTGGCGCGATGTGGAGCCGGCCGAAGGGCGATTCGTCTTCGACGCCCTGGACCGGTGGATCGACTGGGCGAAGGACGCGGGCAAGCCGATCGTGGCCGGACCGCTGCTGGATTTCTCGAAGGAGTCCGTGCCCGAGTGGATGAACGTGTGGAAGCACGACTACGACGCCGCCCGCGACCAGGCGTATGACTATCTGGAGCACGTG
>Ga0299906_10001155_pt1 | contig 22803 bp, 20 predicted proteins | sample RVTome_14_FD_200259 | JGI IMG/M metagenome (GOLD analysis project Ga0299906, IMG submission 200259) | Soil microbial communities from uranium-contaminated site in the Upper Colorado River Basin, Wyoming, United States - RVT145D125 (version 2) ...
CACGCATTTCGGCCCGTTCTCCGGAAGATGGAGCAGCTGTCGGCATGAACGAGTTCTTTGGCGCTCCCCTGATGCCCGCCCCCCAGGAGTTGATGGCGCTGCTGTCGCGCCTGCTCCTCAACCTGGTGTTCACGCTCATCGTGGTGGGGGCGGTCTACTCACGGCTCTACCGGCATCGCGACTACATCTTCACCTACGTGCTCCTCAACGTCGTCACCTTCTCCCTCGCGTACCTCCTGAGCCGCGTGCCGATCGAGCTCGGCTTCGCGCTCGGGCTGTTCGCCGTGTTCGGCATCCTCCGGTACCGCACCGAGGCCATCCAGGTCCGGAATCTGACGTATCTCTTCGTGGTGATCGGCATCGCGCTGCTCAATGCGCTGGCCAACGAACAGATCACGCTCGCCGAGCTGATTCTGGTGAACGCGGTGATCGCCGGTGCCGTGTGCCTCCTGGAAATGGCGGCCTTCTCCAGCCGCGAAGAGGCGCGCCGTGTGCTCTACGATCGACTGGAACTGCTCGAGCCGGCCGCGTCGCACGAGCTGCTGGCCGACCTGCGTGCCCGCACGCGCCTGCCGGTGCAGCGCTTCGAGATCGGCGACGTCGACCTGCTGCGCGACGTCGTCGATATCACTGTGTATTACCAGCCGTCGCGGCCGGGAGCCGCGGATGCGCAGCCTCGCGCGGAGGCAACCGCGGCGGTACGAGCCGGGTCCCCGTAGGCCCCGCCGCGCCGCTTTACCTGGGCCGAGGTTCCAGGATTGGCCATGTCCCCGCTGTCTGCCGGTGCCGACGACCGGCGGCCTCGCATCCTGCTCGTCGAAGACGACGCGAGGCTCGCCACGCTGCTGCAGGAGTACCTGACCTCGCACGGCTTCGCGGTGGACCTCGAGAGCCGGGGCGATCGGGCCGTCGATCGCATCCGGCGCGACGACCCGGCGCTGGTGATCCTCGATCTCATGCTGCCTGGGCTCGGCGGATTCGAGGTCTGCCGTCGCGCGCGCGAACACTACGGTCGGGGAATCCTGATGCTCACGGCCAGCAAGGCGGGGGTGGATCAGGCAGTGGGGCTGGAGCTCGGGGCCGACGACTACGTCATCAAGCCGATCGAGCCGAGAATCCTGCTGGCACGCGTCCGAAGCCTGCTGCGCCGTCTGAACGGCTCATTGCCAAACACCGCGCAGCCCTCGGCGCTCACCGTCGGGTCGCTCGGCATCAGCCGTGCCGCGCGCGAGGTCAGTGTCGACGGCGCCCGCGTGGAGCTCACAAGCGTCGAGTTCGACATCCTCTGGCTGCTGGCGCGGCGCGCCGGCGAAGTCGTCACGCGTGAGGAACTCTACCTGCAGGTGCGTGGCGTCTCGTACGACGGTCTCGACCGGGGCATGGACGTGCACGTGTCCCGGCTGCGACAGAAGCTCGAGGCGGCAGGCTTCGATGCGCGTGCGCTGAAGGCGGTTCGCGGGTCGGGGTATCTGCTGGTCAGGCGCTGATGCGGAGGCTGCACGTTCGCATCGTGGCCGGGGTCGTGCTCGCGGTCGCCGCGGCGTGGCTCATCGCGACGCTGGCGGCCCCGCTCATCGGCGGACTCGTGGTCGAGGGATTCGAACGGCAGCTGCTCGGCAACGGCCTGGGTTGGCTGGGTCAGCAGTTCGAACGCGCGTCGCCGGAGGAGTGGCCGGAGCTGCTCGAGGATGCCCGGCAGTCGGTGACTGCGCGGCTCGAGATCCTGCCGGCCTCGGGGCTCCCGGCCGACCGCGCGCGGCGCGTCGCTGCCGGCCAGCCGTTCCTCAGCCCACCCGGCTCCGGGCCGCTGCTGATCCAAATACCGTTGCACGGCGGGTCGCACGTCCTCGTGGTCGGCCCGATGCGGCCGCCGCCCGTGCGTTCGCTCGTCGTGTTCTCGCTCGTGTTCGGGCTGGTCCTCATTCCGACGGTGTCGCTGCTGGTCGGATTCCCCCTCGTTCGCACGCTGCGTCGCTTCCGGACGGTGATCCACGAGCTCGGGCGCGGCAATTGGGCGGCGCGGCTCGACATCCGCTCCGAGGGCGCGCTGCGGGAGCTGGCCGAGAGCATCAATCGAACCGCCGGGCAGCTCGAGCGCCAGTTCCAGGAGCGCGAGGCGCTGCTGCAGGCCGTCTCCCACGAGATGGGCACACCGCTCTCGCGCATGCGGTTCCAGGTCGAACTGCTCGAGAGCGGCATGTCAGCGCCGGTACAGCGCGACAGGCTGCGGGCGCTGGGCGAGGATCTCGACGAACTCGACGAATTGAGCACGGAGCTGGTCGGCTGGATGGATTCCGAGCCGAGGAGCGATACGCGACAGCCCTTCGAGCCGAGGCCCGTGCTCGAGTCGCTGGTGGAACTCGAACAGCCAGGCGCAGGACCGCCGATCATCGAGCTCTCCTGCCCACCAGGCATCCGCGTCGCCGCGGATCGCCGGCAGTTCGAGCGCGCCATCGAGAATCTCCTCCGAAACGCGGTGCGCTACGCGCAGGATCGGGTCACCGTCACGGTGAGCACCGTCGAGAAACAGATGGCCATCGACGTCGCCGACGATGGCCCAGGCATTCCGCGGGAGCATCGGACGCGGGTGCTCGACCCGTTCGTGCGACTCGATGCCTCGCACACGCAGGCGCATCGCGGTCTCGGTCTCGGCCTCGCGATCGTCCGCCGCATCGTCGAGGCGCATGGCGGGAGCGTCACGATCGGCGAGTCTCTGGAACGCGGCACACTCGTCCGGACACTCTGGCCGATGTAGCGTCCGGCTTCAGCCGGACCTGATGGCTCACGTAGCGTCGGCCTCAGCCTCACTGACCGAACACCAACTCACCGCCGTGCGTCCACCAGCCTCGCCAGATGCTCCGCCGGCAGCGGCTCGCTGAACCTCGAAACGAGCACCGTGACGAGAATCGATGCTATCGCACCGAACGTCGCGGCTGAGTATGGGTTGGTGGCATAGAAGGCAAACCAGCGGCCGAAGTCTTCGAGGGGTGTGCCCACCAGCCACAGGCCCGAGACGATCTCTCCTCGAATCACGATGAACACCGCGGCGCCGGTCCAGAAACCGGCGATGGCACCCGCCCGCGTGACGCCGAACCAGACGGAGCCGACGACGAGCGGTCCCATCAGCGCCGCGACGAAGCCTCCGACCCCGATCCACATCAGCAGGACCACGTTCATGTCCATCGTCATCCACCCGAGGATGGCGGCGCCGAGCACGGAGAGGGCCGTCATCCAGCGGCTGATGTGCAGCACGTTGCGATCGAGCGCCTGCGGTGCAGTCGTGGGATGCAGACGGGGCGCGAGGCTGCGCCGGTAGATGTCGTTGGCAAACACCTGCGAGGTGGAGACGACGAGGGCCGTCGGCCGTGGACATCACGGCGGAGAGAATGCCGACACCGAGCAGGGCGGCGAGCCAGGTGGGAAAGATCTCGATGAAGAGCGCGGGCAGCGCGCTGTTGGCACCGCCCGAGGCCTGGAAGAGTTCGTCGCCGAGGACCACGCGCGCGTTCATGCCGCCGAGCGTGATGGCCGGCAGCAGGAACCCGGACGTGAACGCCAGGGTGAGGAAGCGCGTCCGTGACCGCTCGTCCCGCAGGGCCTGTACCCCGGGGCCAACGTCGCATAAGGGGGATTGCGTCAACTTGCGCGAAGAGGCCGTCCATGGCGCCTATGTGCCCCGGGTGAACGTGCTAGTCCGCGGGTTGCGAATCAATTGAACGCCGGATTCACCGGCGCCAGCGTCTGCGCATCGATCGAGATGCCCTGCTCCTCGGCGTAGGCGCGCCAAAGCCGCAGCATCATCGCCAGCATCTCGGGGTTCTCGGCGGCGAGATTGTCGCGCTCGCCGCGCGGCGACGCCATGTCGGAGAGCCACCAGTCATTGCCGGCCCGGCGGCCGGACCAGACCAGGCGCCAGTCGCCGTAGTGCAAGCTGGCGTTGGAGAGAATCTGAAAGCCCCAGACGTAGTCGTCGGGCCTCACGGCGTCCGCGTCACCGCGAATGAGGGACATCAGCGACACGCCGTCCACCGGGACAACCGCCTCGCCCATGAGCCCGTCTCCGGGGTGATCGATCCCGACCATCTCGAGAAGCGTCGGCAGGATGTCGACCGTGCCTGCGACGGCGTCCGTCCGCCCGGCCTCCACCATCGCCGGGTAGTGGATGAACGCCGGCACGTGGTTGCCGCCGCCGAAGCCCGTGAGCTTGTAGTAGTGGTACGGGATCGTCCCGACCTGCGACCACGCCGATCCGTACATGATAAAGGAGTTGGCGAGGCCGCGGTTCTCGACGCTGGTGTCGAAACTTCGCGTAAAGTTACTATTGGCGGAGGCAAACATCGATCCCTCGGCGCCGTTATCGGACAGGAACACGATGATCGTATTGTCGTATTCGCCAATCGCCCGCAGGTGGTCGAGAACCCGGCCGACCTCGTGGTCGAGCGCGGTCACCATGCCGGCATAGACCTCCATGTTGCGTGCCGAGATCGCCTGCTCTTCCTCGCTGAGCTCCGCCCATGGGGCGACGTTGTCGGTGAAGACGGGCTCGGTCGGGCTGAAGACCGTGTCGAGTCCGAGTTGCGCTTGCCGGGCCAGGCGTTCGGCCATGATTGCCTCGTAGCCCGCATCGTAGCGTCCCCGATACCTCTCGATGTACTCGGCCGGCGCCTGCAAGGGCCAGTGCGGCGCGGTGAACCCCAGCCAGGCCATGAAGGGCGCCTCGCTGCTCCCGTCGCCGATATGGTCGATGATGAACTGGGCGAAATAGGTCGAGGAATAGTAGTCGTCCGGCAGGGAGTCGTTGGCGATCACTTCGCCGTTGCGCACGAACGTCGTGTCCCAGCCCGGACCGCCCGCCATGTTCTGCTGCTTGAAATGCGCGGCGCCTCCCTGCACCAATCCGAACGACTGCTCGAAGCCATGGTCGTCCGGATAGAGCCCGTCCTCCCAGCCGAGATGCCACTTCGACGCCATGATGGTCCGATAGCCCTCCGCGCCCAGGATTTCCGCGATGGTGGCGGTGTCGGTGCGCAGATAGCCCTGGTAGGTCGTCGGCCGCTCCCGCGCGTTGCCGCGTCGATTCTCGAAATGGATACCGACGCCCGCGAGATTGTTGTCGACGCCCGTCAGCAGCTGGGCCCGGCTCGGCGCGCACGAGGCCGCGCCGTAGAAGTTCGTGAACATCAACCCCTGACTGGCCAGCAGGTCGAGATTCGGCGATGCGATCTCGCCCCCGAATGCGCCGAGATCGGAGTAGCCGAGATCGTCGGCCATAATGATGAGGATGTTGGGCCTCTCGGGTGCCGCCGCGCCCGTTTCCTGGGCCGCGGCGCCGCCGGCCAGCAGTGCGCCGGCCGCGACACCGGCAAGCGTCCGTCTCACCGGAAACGCCACCGCGGCGCGCTACTGAGGCGGACCGAATCCGCCGGGCCCGAAGCCGCCACGACCGCCGCCGCGGCCTTGCCCCGGCTCGATGCCGAGCGCTTCCTCGGCCTCGGCGCGCGACTGGTATCCGGCGGGCAGCCATTCGCTCCAGCTGCGGCTCGGGCCGCAGCCGGCGTCGCTCGGCCTGAACCAGGCGTCGAAGTTTTCCTCGTCGCCGGCCTTGATGACGTAGCCAATCGCGCCGCCATGCCGGCCGTCTTTGAGCGGGCACATGACGACGGTCACGGGATCCCCGGGTGTGAACGTGTAACCCGTGAGGCCGAGCGAGACGAGCTGTGCCGGCGCCGCGCCTTCGAAGGCCCAAAGCTCGCCCGCCTCGTTCTCGATGTAGATCGCGGCATGCGGGCTGTTGAAGGCCCAGCGCGCGACCTTCCCCTTCATGACGAGTTCCTGGCCGCGGTCGAACATCGCAAAGCTGTGATGCGCCTCGGCGAGACCCATGAGGCCGAGGCTTGCGACTGCCGCGGCGGCGATACTGGCTGATTGCTTGGACAAGGTCATTCTCACGAGCCCCCTAAAAAATGAAATCTTCGAAACCGTCGTCGAAGATCGGATTCTTCTCCTGACCGACCAGACCGGGCGGCAGATCGGGATTGCGCATGCGGTCCGCGCCGCGCGGATCGATGAAGCCTTCCTCGCCCGGCAGCCGATACTGCGTGCTCGGGACGCCGTTCTCGTCGAAGGTCAGGTAAGTGTTGTCGTTCGACTCGCATTCCCAATGGCGGATCCGGTAGCCCGCCTCCTCGAGATCGGCGCGATGACGGAAGGTATAAGTCACCGTGATCGGCTCGACGAGACTGATCTCGTCGTAGAAGGTCACGTTGACGGCGACATTCGGCACCGCATCCGCGGGAGCGTTGTCGGGCGTGTATTCGTACCAGATCTCGACCGTCTCGAACTGATTGCTCGTCGGCGGCGTGCCGCGGAAATAGTCGCCTGGATAAATATCGACGGTATGCACGACGAGCACGTCGCCGAGCTCCTCGTCCACGGCCCAAAAGCCGATGCTGTCGCCGGCCGCATAGTGCGTGCCGTCGATGTTCTGGTGCGCCTGATTGATGTAGATGCGGCGCGTGTCGTTGCCGAGATCGTTCGTCCACCACGACTGCGTCGGCGTATTGACGAACTCGCGCGTATAAGGCTCCAGGAACCAGCGCGGCAGACCGGCCGGCTCGCAGCTCGTCAGGCGGTCGTAGTCGACCCCGAGATCGCGCCGATACTGGAAGGCCGCCTCGTAGTCGGGCGTCAGCACGCCGGGGATGATCTCGTTGCCGTTCAAGAACAGCCGGTTGCCGCTGTTGTTGGCGGCCGCCGACCAGACTCCCTCCCACTTCGGCACACTCTCATACGTGTGCACGATGCCGCCGTCGTAGTGGTCCTCGAGGTAAGCATAGTGCTCGGCCGAGCTCGCGAACCGCATCGGCGGCGCAAAGGTCTCGGGCAGGCCGCCGCCGCGCCCGCCGAAACCGCCCGGCGGCCCGCCGCGCCCGCCCGGCGGCTGCGCCCAGGCCGTTTGGGCCGCGCCAATCGCTGCCGCCGCAGCCAAGAGAATCAGTCGTGTCGCTGATTTCATGGGTACCCCCTCGATTCTTGCCGGGCGGATAGTTGCGCATGCCGCAGTGATATGTATACTTATCATATTGCAGAATTGGATTCCAGCGATGCGGTTGACAAGAATTGCTCTAGCCCTGGCGCCTGCGTGGATGGTTTCGTCGCTTTTCGCGCAGGAGGCCACAGTCACAGGTCAGCTTTTCGACCCGAACGGTGAGCCCATTACGGGCCTCCTGAATGTCTCGGCCCAACTGACCAACGTGGACACCCAGCAAGATTTCGAGGCCTTGATTTCGACTCTCACGGGGGAATTCAGCATCACCGACGTTCCCCCTGGTACGTACAACATGACGATCCCGATCCCATGCTGTTTGTACGGGCGATACAGGGAAGCAGACATATCGATCGAACCCGGGCAGACCTTGCAGTTGGATGTGGCTGTCAATTGGGGCATGAACCTTGGCACCATCGCCGACGATCCGGGGACGCTCGGCGCCGACATGCGTTCGCGGGCCGGGAGGCTGTCCGGGCCGACGCCGCGGATGCCGGACGGCAAACCGGATCTTTCCGGCGTTTGGTCATGGCTGGCGCGGCCGACTGGCAGCGATGGTGCCCCGGCAAGGCCAGTGCTCAAGCCCTGGGCGGCCGAGATCGCACGGCAGCTAAGAGAGCTCAACGTGGACATGAACGCGGGCGCCTACTGCCTGCCGCAGAGCGCCATCCCTACGACGATCGCGTATCCGACGAAGTTCGCGCAGACAGCGTCGGTGATCGTGCAGCTGACCGAATGGTCCATAGCGGGCGTCCGGCAAATCTTCCTTGACGGCCGCGGATTTCCGGAATACTGGAATCCCAGTTGGCTGGGCCACTCAACCGGCACCTGGGAGGGCGATACGCTCGTGGTCGAGACGGTTGGATTCAACGAGATCACGCCTATGCTCGGCGTTCATTCCGAGCAGCTGCGCGTCGTCGAGCGGTTCAGCCGACCAGACTATGGACGTCTCGAAGTCGAGATCATGGCCGAGGATCCTGAGGCGTGGGAGGGACCCGTTCGAATGACGATGGAAGCTGCCCTGGTGCCGGACGAAGAGATCCTCGAGTGGGTATGCGAAAACCTCAAGGAGCCGGTGCACGATCAAGTGCCCTGGCGGGGAAGGCCATGACGGTTCGATTCGCAGGCAATAGCCGAGATTGGAATCGATGACTATGCCGATGAAGACTATGGAACGCGCACGGGGCATCCTGGCGGTATTGGTACTCTCGGGGGTGCTCTCGGGCGCGATCGCACCGGGCGCGATTGCCCATCATTCATTCGCGGCCGAATACGACATCAATAGCCCCGTCACGCTGACCGGAACCGTGACGAAGGTTGCATGGACCAATCCGCACGCGTTCTTCTATATCGACGTCGAAGACGAGCAGGGTAACGTCGTGAATTGGGAATTGGAACTCGGCAGCCCCAACATGCTGATCCGCTACCGGTTCACCCGAGATACGCTACAGCTCGGCGAAATCGTGACTGTCGAAGGTTTCTTGGCAAGGGACGGATCGAATCTCGCCAACGCGAGGACAATTCACCTCGCCGACGGGCGCGTATTGAGTGCCGGCTCGTCAGCCCGCTTGGGCGACACTCGGTAGCTTCGTGGCCCTGCATGGGCGCACGCACTTCCCGGCGAGCCCGAATAGGCGCTATCCGGCCGCAAGGCTCACCTTGTGGCGCACGGGAGCACGACTTGCCTCGTTGTGCGAGTCGGCAATCTTGCGGAGGCTCTCGACGAAGGCCGCGCGCTCTTTCGCGCTCAATGGGCTCAAAAGGCGCTGCTGAACGCGCGCCACGGGATCGCCGGCATCGCGCGCCAGATTCTTGCCCTTCCGCGTCAGCCGCAGAACGCGCGACCGGCCGTCGTCAGGCGAGCGCTCTCTCTTCACGAGGCCCCTGGATTCCAGCCGCATCAGCACGTTGCCCACCGTGCTTCTGTCGAGAGCAACGAGACCGGCGAGTGCTGCCTGGTCGATTCCATCGAGCTTGCTGAGAACGAATACGATGGAGTACTGGATGGGCGTCAGCTCGAGAGGCTCTAGCTCGCGAAGAAACAGTGCAACATGGACTTGCTGGCAGCGCCTCATGAGATGACCCGGCCGGGCGTACAGGTCGTCCAGCACGCCCTTGGTAGACGGCTTTTTCGGCATACAGCGACATCGTTACCAAACTTCCCGAGAGTCTATCAGCACTTCGGCGTGTGGGGTGCGAATTCCTGGTCAAGCCGCAACTGGCAGGTTCTACGTCTGGGACGACAAGGAATTCAAGAATCAGTAGACAACGTCGTGGCTTCGCGGTTCGACTTTCCAAGAAGAAGGCAACCACGATCGCGCTGGATCCGGAAGCCGATCGGCTGCCCTCCCGCGCTGCCCGCGAGCGCGGCGTCTCACGGTCGGAGTTCATCCGGCAGCACCTTGCGCTCGTTCTCGAGGAGTACCGCCGGCATCCCAGGCCAAGCAGCGCCGGCATCGTCTGCAAGCTCAGGAAGCGCGGCGACGAGCGCGAGCTGTTCGGCACTCGACGAGGCACGTGCCGCACACGAGCGAGCGCCGGGCGCCGTGGCTGTCCCGGCGGGAAGGAGACAAAGACATCTCCGCAGGCTTCCGCCTATTGACCGCCAGTCTCAATACCTTGAAGGGGATAGGAAGTATCAAGACCCATTCGTCGTCTTTCGCCCCTCGCCAAGGTTAACTGAACATCCATTACACGACGTCCGCGCCCCTGCCACGGCGCGGATCACCCCGCAAGACAGCGCGGATTGGCGCAGACTGTCGTCCTGGGAAGAGTGGTCGTCAAGCGGCGGTCGCGGCGCGCCATAGCCGCTCGCTGCGCGCGCACACCACCCCCGTGACAAGGGCTGGAGGGCTCTCGCCGGGCTGCACGCTGCAGACCGCTCAGGGGGTGTCGCGATCGGCGCCGAGCGCCAGGGGCGGAGCGCGCGCCGGCCGCGCAGCAGGGAGCGCCGTCGGCAGGCCGAGGTGCGCGAGAATACGCTCGATCACCGCTCGAGTCTCGATGACCGCGAGGAGCTGCAGGCGGTCCCCACAGCGCGGACAGGCCAGGACGTCGATATCGAACTCCGGGCCATGAGCTGCGCCCACAGCAGGTTCGTGCGCTGGCGCGGCGCCAGTGGCATCTCGGGGCTCGGCCCCGCGTCAGATCCGGGTGGGACAGGCGCCTGCGTTGCGTCGCCGCGAAGCCGCGCGCGCCACCGGGCCCGTGCCCCGAGCACGCCGTAGTACAGCACCAGGTTGATGCGCGGCCGCGGCGTCAATGCCGCCAACCGTTCGAGCAGTTCGCGCGGCTCGAACAGCAGGTGCGTCGTGCCGTCGCTCCAGCGATGCCGCAGCTCCAGCACCTGCCCCGCCTCCGTCAGACGCACCCGATCGGCCGCAATCGGCGGACGGAGGGCATAGCGGCACAGCCGATCCAACTGCGCCCGATCGCGCGCCGCGACCGTCACGCCCGCGTGCAGGTCGAACCCGTCGGTGTGCGCGCGACACGTCCCCGGCGCGTCACAGCGAGGGCGGCCAGTTCCGGCGATGCGCCGCACCGCCGCACGGTCCCGCCAGCACGCGGCCCCAGCGCGAGCCGGTCCTGCACCGACGCCCCCGTCAACCCTGCCAGCACGGGATCCGCCTCCGCCCACGGGTCCTGCCCGTCCTCGTCCCACACGCCGCGCCGCACCAGCAACCGGCGCACTCGTCGCGCGATCGTCGCGAGAAGGTGATCCAACTCCGCGTCGGTCGGCGGCTCGCCAGCGTGGAAGCGGAGTCCGCCCCGGCCATCCTCCGCGAACACGCCGTCCAGCACCATCGCGTGCGCGTGGACGTTCGTGTTGAGCGCCGCCCCGAAACGCTGCACGATGACCACGCCGCCGCTGCGCCCGTCGGCGACGCCGGCTGCCGCACGCGCCCGGCGGCGCAGGAACCCGAGCACGGCGCGCATGAACACGCCGACGACCGCCCGGCACAGGGCATGATCCCACGCGAGGAGATAGCGGATCCGGTGCGGAAACGTGAGCACCCACTGTCGGACCGGCGCCTCCGGGAACACATGTTCGACGAGGTGCGCCGCGCGCTCGGCCATGCGACGCCCGCCGCAACTGGGGCACACGGCCCGGCCTTTGCACGAGAACGGCACCAGCCGATCCAGACCACAGCCCCTGCACTGGAAACGGGCGAAGCCGCCCGCCAGGAAGCCGCACCGCAGGAAGCCCTCGAACTCCTCCTGCACGAAACGCGGCAACCCGGCGCCGTCGCACACACGCGCGGCCTGCGCGCGGAACGTCTCGTAGTGGTCGCGCACGACCTGATACAGGACACCCTGCGCGGGCGATCGCGGCTCGTACCGGGACGATCGGGGCACGCCCCGAGGCAGGGCGAGGCAGGTGCCACACGCGGGCGACGCGGATCCGCCCTGGATTCGCGCGATCGAGACACGGGTCGGCGCCACGTCGCAGTTCCCCGCGTGGTGCGCCGGCTCCGCGTACGCAGGAGCTGAGCTCCAGACGATCTCGGGCAGGGGAGGGCGTCGTACGGCCTGGATCGCGGGCACGATCGACGTGAGCTGATGCTTCAGCGCCCCGCCATCTCGCCCGCGTGACCTGAGCCGAGCGGGACCGGAGACTGGAGATCGGAGACCGCCTACAAGTCGATCAGGCCGCGGCGGGCAGCCCGGCGGACTGCATCCGTGCGGTTTGCGGCCCCCAGCTTGCCGATGATCGAGGCGACGTGGAACTTGGCGGTCTGATCGCTGATGCCAAGCCGCTCCGCGATCGCCCGGTTCGACAGCCCGAGCGCGAGCAGCGCCATCACCTCGCGCTCACGCGCGGTCAGCGGTTCGACGGGTACCGGGTCGCCCGGGGCGGCATCGTCCACGGGGGGCGCGCCACCGCCCGTCGTGGACGATCGCGCGCGGTCCGGAAGGGCCAGGACGTACGCGTCGGCGGCCGCGGCCGACGCGCGAGCCGCCGCCAGCGTCGGCGCTTCGTCGACGATCTGGACGCCGGCCTCGGCCAGCTCCTCTCTCAGGCGTTCCCGGTCGGCGGCCGGACCGACGAGCACGATCCGCATCTGCATGTGCCCGTCACGCGGACGAGCGGGGCCGTTCCCCCACGGTGACCTCGAGCACGAGCGGGCTTCCCCCGCGGACGATCCCGAGCCTCACGGAGCGGCCCACGCGATCGCCGGAGAGCGCCTCGAGCAGCCGATCGGTCGAGTCGATGGCATCGCCATCGAGCGACGCCACGATGTCGCCCACGAAGAGTCCTGCCCGTTCGGCCGGACTCTCCGGCGTCACGGCGACGACGAGCAGGCCGGCCTCCGGTCCGCCCGCCCCGCGCTGGCGGGCGCCGAGCTGCACCCGGTGGCCCGCCAGGCCGAGGTAGCCGCGCTTCACCTGGCCGCGCTCGAGGATCTCCCGGGCCACGGTCCAGGCGATCGAGGCCGGGATGGCCACCCGCAGGCCCCGGATCTCGGCCGCCGTGGTCACGCCGACGACGTGTCCGACCGTGTCCACCAGCGCCCCACCCGTGAATCCGCCGTGCATCGGCGCCGTCGTCCGGATGACCTCGCTGATCGACCGGGCGCGTCCCGTGGGGAGCGGACCGCCGATGACGGCCACGTTCCCCAGCGTGGCGGTGACGGCGTTGCTCCACGAACGCCCGATGGCCGCCACCAGGTGTCCGACACGCGGCATGCCGTCTGCCTGGGTGGACGGCGGCACCCCGAGATCGGGCACGCGCAGCACGACGAGATGGGTCGACGGGTCCCAGCCGACGAGCTCGGCATCGAGCTGCCGGCCGTCGGCGGGCCGCACGGCAACGCCGTTCTCGCGACCGAGCGCGCGTCCGGTCGTGAGCACGGCGTCGGTGGCGAACACGATGCCGCTCGCCGGCTGCCGCCTGCCGCGCACCTGCACGACGGACGGGGCCGCCGCGGCGATCACGTCGGCCAGTTGATCCGAGAACGCAGAAATCGTGTTGTCGATCATGCCGCGATTGTGCCGGCTGCCCGCGCGGGCCACATCACCCGATCGGGCAGGCGTCTGCCGACGCTCGAGCGCCCGGCCCGCCGCCGGGCTGCCGGCGGTCCGGCGCTCAGCGCGGCCCGGTGCCGACGCTGTCCGGGGCGTGCATCTCCCACCACTCGCGCGCCCGCTCCTGCGTCCAGGCCGGCTCGCACGGCACGGCGCCCAGCTCGGCGTCGAGCGCGACCGCCGAGACCGGCCGCCCGTCCGGGTCCTTCGCCAGGCAGCGCATCAGGAGGGCCTCGAGTGACGGGGGGATGGGGAGCTCCGATCGCTCGGAGGGCGGTATCGGCGGCGACTGGACGTGGGGCAGGATCATCTGCCCTGCCGTGTCGGCCTCGAACGGCGGCTGGCCCGTGAGCGCCCAGTACGCGGCGCAGGCCAGCGAATAGAGATCGGCGCGACCGTCGATCGGCCTGTCGCCCATGGCGATCTCCGGCGGCATGAAGGCAGGCGTCCCCTGCATGCCCCCGCGGGTCACCAGCGTCGTGTCCTGGCCCGACGCTTCCTTGACCACGCCGAAGTCGAGCACCTTGACGTAGTCGTACTCCGTCCCGAGACGCGTCACGAACAGGTTCGCCGGCTTGATGTCGCGGTGCACGAGGCCCCGCCCGTGCGCCTCGGCGAGCGACCGGCAGGTCTGCCGCAGCAGCGCGACGATCCGCTCGGACGGCTGCGGCCCGAAGCGGGTGACGCTCCGGTGCAGATCCAGCCCCTCGAGCAGCTCCATGACGTAGTAGAAGCTCCCGCTGTCGTTGACGCCGAAGTCGTAGAGCTGCACGGTGTGCGGCGACCGCAGGCTCGCCGTCACCTGCGCCTCCCGCTGGAAGCGCCGGACGAGATCGTCCCGCCTGGCCCCGGACGGGACGTCGTGGCGAATCAGCTTCACCGCGGCAGGGCGCGCGAGCAGCCGGTGGTCGGCCCGCCAGACCTCCCCCATCCCGCCGGAGCCGAGCGGCGACACGAGGCGGTAGCTGCCGAGGGCGAGCCCGTCGGCCAGCATCTCCTCGTCCACGTCCAGGATCGTGCTTCGCGACAGGAGAACCGCCCGCTCCAGCACGGTGCGCAGCTCGCGGATGTTGCCCGGCCACGGATAGGCCTCGAGCCGCTTCAGCGACGCGGGGGACACCTGGTCGATGACCTTGCCGATCTGCCGCGCGTACCGTCCGACGAAGTGCTCGGCGAGCGGCGGCACGGCTGCGGCGAAACCAGCCCCCGAATGGTTCTTGTCGTCTCGATGCAGTCGCGGCAGCCGAGTCAACGCCCGAGCGCGGCCGCCCAGTTCAGCACGACGGTGATGGGAGGACCCGGATCGATCGGCGGGTAGCGGAAGAGGAAGCGCTGGCCGTCGGGCGTCACGTCGTACGCCGTCGGCACGCCGCCCGCCTCGCTGCCCTGCACGACGAGCCTCGTGCGAAAGAGCGGACGCGACTCCCGAACCGTCAGCCCGGCGTCGCGGCGGAAGGATACAGCGGTCAGGAACTGGTCCGCGGCCGCGTAGAACAGCGTCTCGCCGTCGCCCCGCCAGCGGGGCATCGCGCCACCGTTGGTGGAGAGCTGCCGCTTCCGTCCGGCAACGGGGAAGCTCTGCATGTAGACCTCGTCCCGACCCGTCTCGTTCGATGTATAGGCGATCCAGTTGCCGTCCGGCGATATCTGGGCCTGGCTTTCGTGGAACGGCGTATCCTCGAAGAGAAACGCTGCGCGGTCGCTCCCGAGCTCCAGGACCCACAGGTCCAGGCCCGCGCCGTCGAGGCGCTGGAACACGGCAAAGCGCCCGTCGGACGACCAGTCGGCGATCTCGCCGGGAGCCGGCCCGAGGTCCTCCTCGGTGCCCTCATCGACGTCCATCACCAGGAGCCGGGACCCGCTCGTGTACATCAGGCGGCCGCCGCCGGCCGCCCACACACCGGGGCCCTCGCCCTCCGGCGTGAACGTCAATCTGGCCGGCACTCCACCGTCCGTCTCGAGGACCCAGAGATCCGTCAGGCCGATCTCGCCGCGGCGGACGGCCACGCGGCGCGCGTCCGGTGAGATGTCGGGCGGATGAAAGAACCGTCCCGGCGGCGCAAGTGTGCCGAGAGGGCGCCCTTCCTGATCGTACCAGGCGAGCTCGACATCCCACAGCGACGCGTTCACGTAGGCGATCGCCGTCTCCGATACCGAGAAGCTGGCCTGGCCGACGGTTCGTGCCGTCCAGATGCCCTCGGCAACCGGCACGGGTTCCCCGCGCAGCTCGAGCCGCACAGGGTCGAAGGGCTGTGCCATCAGCGTCTCCCCGCGGAGAAAGAGCAGATACCCCGGTGGCGCATACCAGGCGCGGACGTCGCTCCGGAGCAGAAACGTGGTCTCTGCCGAATCCAGTGACCCGGCGTAGATGCCCCGCTCGGGACCCGGACTGCTATCGAAGAAGATGAACCGGCGTCCATCCGGCAGCAGGCTCGGCCACCCGGCACCGACGGGCCGCCCCGACTGATCCACCGTGGCCACCGATGTCACCGGCCCGCCGGTTGCCGAAACGGCCGAGAGCTGGCCAAGACGCTGAAACAGGATCGTCCCGTCCGGGCCCCACGCTGGTGCCGACCGGACGGCGTCGCTGGCGATCACCCGGACGGATTCGTCGCCGAGATCGATGCGTCTGAGCTGCGCATCGGCAATGAACGCGATGGAGCGCCCTTCCGGAGACCAGACTGGATGCGCCGCGCGTTCGGTGTTCGGGAGCTCGCGAGCCTGCAGGGAATCGAGATCGCGGATCCACAACCTGGCTCTACCGGACGCATCGGTCGACACGAACGCGACCCGCCTCCCCTCTGGCGAGATCGTGGCGGACAACTGAGGGGTCACGACGCCAGGCGCCGAGATCGAGACGCGAACCACCTCGCCGGCCCCCGATGACGGGGACCAGAGGAACGCCAGCACGCCGAAAGCGGCGAGCGCAGCCGCGCCGCCTCCCGCCCACGGCCACACGGAGTGGGCGAGCGGCCGCCGGACCGGCTGTGGCGATCGTGGCTCGAGGGCGTCGAGGAGGAGGAGCCGGATGTCGCCGATGTCGCGGAACCGGTCGCCGGGGTCCTTGCGCAGGCATCGCTTCAGCAGGCCCACTACGGCTGGGGGCACGATGTGGGGCAGCCGTTCCCAATCCGGCTCGCGCTCGAGGACGCCGCCGATCGTGTCGGCCGTCGTCGCGCCCTCGAACGCCCGACGCCCGGTGAGCAACTCGTACAGCAGGCAGCCGAACGCCCAGATATCGGTACGCCGGTCCACGGAATGACCCCGCGCCTGCTCGGGGCTCATGTAGGAAGGCGTGCCGAGGAGGCCCCCCTCTGTCGTCAGCGCCGTGCGAGTGGGGGCCTCGGCCGCCTCGTCCTCGCTCCCCTCGGGCGCCACGAGCTTCGCGATCCCGAAGTCGAGCACTTTGACTGCGCCCGACGATGTGAGCTTCACGTTGGCCGGCTTGAGGTCGCGATGCACGATCCCTCGCGCGTGGGCCGCCTCGAGGGCCGCGGCGATCTCCAGGGCGGTCTTGAGCGCGACCTCGACCGGCAGGCCGGACCGCCCTGACCGCCCCCTCAGGCGTTCGGCGAGCGTCTCGCCCGGCACCAGTTCGAGCACCAGGCCATGGATCGGGTCCACCGAGTCGCCTGCACGACCGTCGGCAACCCCATAGATCTGTGCGATATGAGGGTGATTGAGCGAGGCCAGAATGCGCGCTTCGCGTCGCAGCCGGGCCTGCTGGCCGGCGTCGGCGACACTCCTGGCGGGCAGCACCTTGACTGCCACCTCACGGCCGAGAGCGTGGTCGCGTGCCCGGTACACGTCACCCATCCCCCCGGCGCCGAGCGGGGCGACGATCTCGTAGATCCCGAGGCGCGTTCCGCTGGCGAGCGGCATGTGCCGGCTCCTGGAGCGCTCATTGTATCCAGCCAGGGGCTCCGCCCCCAAACTTCACGGCATCGACGCCCCGAGCCGCAGCGTGGTCCGACGTCTGCTCTCCTCACGCCTCCGAACCCTCGATTGCCGCCTCCATCGCGAGACGGCGCAAGAAGGCGGTGCCGATGATAGTCTGGGCCCAGGAAGCCGGAGCTCGTCATCCGGGCTCCTTTCCCCTCAGTCCACCGGCGCGAGGCGTTCCAATTCCTCGAACCAGTTCTCGACGACCACGATCCGCCGGGACCCGGACGCACGATCCGACGGTTCCTCATCGACCTCCTTGATCATGAGAAACCGCTGGCCATCCGGCGCCACGTCGTACGTCCGCATGAAATTCGCCGCCACGTACGGCCCATCGAACAGCTCCACCGCGTTGCCATAGGAGAACGTGCCACCAACCTCCACCCGCACGGCCATCACGCGCCCTGGACCGCTCAGGTAGAACAGCTCGCTCCCGTCCGAACGCCATGCGGGGCGTGTGCCACCCCCCGGTGACACCTGCCAGCGTCCCCCGACGTCGGCCTCTGCAAACGACCGGACGTACACCTCCGCGCGGCCGGACTCGTTGGACTCGTAGGCAAGCCATCGACCGTCCGGCGACACCTCGCCGTTGAGCTCGTTGAACGACGTCCGGACCATCGCCGTCACGGCACGGCCGCCCTCCGTGGGCACCAGACCCACGTCCTGTCCGGAAGCGCCGACGTCCATCTGCAGGACGACGACCCGTGTCCCATCAGGTGAGAACGACGTGGGAAACACGGAACCGGCGCCCTCGACCAGCGTCTCGGGCGCCCCCGTGCCGTCCGCAGCCCGCCACCGCAGCGCGCCCTGACCGTTCGGCCCGGCCATGTAGGCGATCCGGGCGCCGTCCGGCGACCACACCGGTGCGCGGTCGCCGCCGGCATCGAAGGTCAGGCGGGTGAGGGTCTCGCGTTCGAGCGACCAGACCCAGATGTCGTTCTGCTCGTCCCGCACGTCCAGCGCCACCCGGGAGCCGTCCGGGGAAAGCCGGGGATACGTGTACGCGCGGAGCGGCGCGTTGATGGGCGTCTCCCGGCCGGCACGATCCACCCAGACGAGCGTACGCCGCGAGTCAGCCGTAGCCGTGCCGCTGACGTACGCCAGCGTGCCGCTGGCGGACACGGCATAGAAGGCGGCTCCGGTGACCTGCGAGCGCCCAATTCCCGCCACGACGGGGACGGCGCCGCCCGTCTCGTCGAGGCGAGCCACGTCGAACGGCACGGCGTACAGCACGTCCTCGAAGGCGTACATGAGATGACCGGATGGAAGATATCGGGCGTCGCTCCCGCCGGTCCGCAGCACGCGCCGTTCGCCTGTCGAGGGAGACGCCACCACGATCTCCGCCTCGTCCCACCGGGTGCTCCCGGTCGTGCGTGCGAGGGTGAACAGGATCCAGTCGGCGACGGGGAGCCGCTGGGGCCCATAGACCTGCTCACCCTCTTCTGTCTCGATCAGACGCCGCGGCTCGCCGCCGTCCTCCGGGACCTGCCAGATGCCGTCCGGCTGGCCGTAGAGGATCGTGCCGTCGGCCTCCCAGTTCGCACCGAACGGGTTGACGGCCGCGGTGAGGGTCGAGTTGGCTCCGCCGGTGACGGCCATCCGCCGCAGGTTCGCGTCGCTGTAGAACCCGACCGATCGTCCGTCGGGAGAAAGGAATGGCGCGACGCCCAGGGCTTCGGTCCCGGAGATCACGCGATCCTCTACCGCGTCCAGGGCTCGGAGGTAGAAGCCGTCAGCGCTGTTATGGACGAAGTGCTCGCCGCCGGGGGCAATGGCAAGGACCTGGCGACCGACGTTCCTGAAGAGACGCCCTTCGGGAAGCACGTGCGTCCAGCGGGCGACCGGCCGCGGGTCGGACGGTTTCGCGAACCAGCCGCCCACGGCGGCCACTGTTCCCACCACGACGGCAGTAGCGGCGAACGGAAGTACACGACGCCACAGCGGCACCTCGGTCACCCGCGAGGCCTGCGCATCGATCGGTTGCGTGGCGGGCGTCTCGAACGCGCCATCGAGCGCCAGCCGGACGTCGGCGATATCGTGGACGCGCTGTCTGGGATCCTTCTGCAGGCACGCCTTCAGCACCTGCTTGACCCGATCGGGTACGGTCTCCGGCACCGCCGCGAGCGCCGGCTCGCGGGTCAGCACGGAGGCCAGCACGTCGGACACCTCGTCGCCCTCGAAGGCGCGCCGGCCGGTGAGCATCTCGTAGAGCACGCACCCGAATGCCCACACGTCGCTCCGCCGGTCGGCCCCTCTGCCGCGGGTCTGCTCTGGACTCATGTAGGCGGGCGTGCCCAGGAGGAGACCCGCCTGCGTCATGGCGGGCGTGGTGATCGTCGGCGACTGCGAAAAGCCCGGCGACATGGCCCGTGCCGGCTCCATCGCCTTGGCCAGGCCGAAATCCAGCACCTTCACGGTGCCGTCCGGCCGCACCTTCACGTTGGCGGGCTTCAGGTCGCGGTGGACGATCCCCTGCTCGTGGGCGGTCTCGAGGGCGTCGGCGATCTGCTTCGCGATGGGCAGCGCCTCGTCGACCGGGAGGGGCCCTTCGGCGATCCGATCGGCCAGCGTCTTGCCCTCGATCAGCTCCATGACGAGCGCGATAGTCCCACCGGATTTCTCGAGGCCGTAAACGCCTGCGATGTTGGGGTGGCTCAGCGCCGCGAGCGTCTTCGCCTCCCGGTCGAAGCGCGCCAGGCGGTCGGGATCGGATGCCAGGGCCTCGGGCAGCACCTTGATGGCCACCTGCCGGGCCAGGTTGGTGTCCGTGGCCCGGTAGACCTCGCCCATGCCGCCCGCGCCAATCTGCGCGGCGATCTCGTACGGACCGAGGCGCATGCCTGGAGGCAGGGACACGACGAGCCAGGCTGATTATAGCGAGCACCCTGGCCGGGATGCCGTCAGGATCCAGCGACCTCGGCCACGCCGTCGAGGACGGGCGCCTGCCGGCGCAAGGACCCCGGCACGGCGGGCACGGCAATCCCCACGACCGCGCGGCAGAGGGCACGGGCGCGATGGGCTTGCGGCTTCTGCGTGCGGGCCGACCCCGGTCGCCCGGCCTTCTCGAGGTCCGGGGCACGACATGCTTTTCCGGCGCGCCCGCCCCCGGGCCCGCTGTGCCTGCACGGCGGGGGTGGCTCGTCGAAGGCCCGAGCCGGCATCCCTCAGCCCGACCTCGGACGCAGAGGTCGGCCTCAGTGATGCCGCAGCACGACGAGCGGATCGGCGCGCGAGGCGCGCCACGCCGGCACGAAGGAGGCGACCAGCGTCGTCCCCAGCACGGCCGCGGAGGCGGCGACGAACGAGACGGCGTCAGTGGCGCTCACGCCGTACAGGACGCTCGCCATCAGGCGGGTGAGCGCAAGCCCGCCGGCGACACCGAGCGCGGCGCCTGCGATCCCGAGCCACAGCCCGCGCAGGAGAAACCGTCCGACGATCCGCGGCCGCGATGCGCCGATCGCCATGCGGATGCCGGTCTCGTGCGCGCTCTGCCGGACGGTGTACGCCACCAGGCCGTAGATACCGATCGCCATCAGGCCGATGCCAGCCAGCCCGACCATGCCCAGCACGCGCGCCGTCACGTCGTAGATGCCGAGCCCCAGATTCGTCTGGCCGGCCAGCATCCCCTCCTGCATGACGGGCATGGTCGCATCGAGCTCGCGCACGTGACGGCGGAGCGCGTCGAGCGCGGCGGGACCAGACGGACCGCGCGCGAGGACGAACATCATGTCGTTGTCGGCCTGTGCGTGCGGCAGGTAGACGTAGGGCCTGGGCGGCTCGGTGAGCCGCGCGTACTTGCTGTCGCGCGCCACGCCGACCACCGTCAGCCACCCCAACGACCAGGCCTCCGTCTGCAGGCGCTGGCCGAGCGCGGCGGCCGGGTCGCCCCAGAAGCGGCGCGCCAGGGTCTCGGCGTTGACGAGAAGGCGTTTCGCAAGGGCCATCGCTACCACACGATCGTCTGCGACCTGGATCGTGCGACGGTCGAATTTGTGGCAGAAGAACGCAAGACCGAGAGCTTGGCCGCGTACTACGCCCAGCTGACCGACACGCAGAAATCGGCGCTGCAGGCGGTCGCGATGGACATGTGGGAGCCGTACATCGGCGCCACGCGCGAGGGCCTGCCGAACGGCGGCGAGAAGATTGTGTTCGATCGGTTCCACATCATGCGAGACATGACCAAGGCGGTCGACACCGTTCGGAAGCACGAGCATCGCGAGTTCCTGCGGGCGGGCGAGGACTCGCCGCTGGCCCGGACCAAGTACGTGTGGCTGTACAGCGACGAACGGCGGCCCGAGCATCACGCCGAGACGTTCGCCACGCTGCAAGCATTGAATCTGAAGGTCGGCCGGGCCTGGGCGATCAAGGAAGCGCTGCGGACGCTGTGGACGTTCCGCCAATTGGCGGCGGTGAAGCGCTTCTTCACCCGCTGGTACGGCTGGGCGGTGCGCTCGCGGCTCGAGCCGGTGAGGCAGGTCGCCGCCACGCTGAAGCGCCATCTGGATGGCGTCCTTCGCTTCGTGAAACATCCCATCACCAATGGCGTCGCCGAAGGGTTGAACAGCAAGATCATGAGCATCAAGCGGAAGGCAGGCGGCTTTCGGAACCCGTCGAACTTCACGACGGCGATCTACTTCCATTGCGGCGGGCTTGATCTATACCCACGCTAATTCCGGATGGTTCAAAGCTCAAAGCTTGACACGGTCGAAGACGGCCCATAGGCTCGCTGCAGGTTCTCGCCCCACGCGATCGCCCGGCGACCCGCAGACAATGACAACCGCCGGCACCCGCACCCTTGGTCCCTACGTGCTGACGCGTCGCTTGGGCGCTGGCGGCATGGGCGAGGTCTACCTGGCCACCGACACGCGCCTGCACCGCACCGTGGCCGTCAAGATCCTGCGGCTCGATACCGCCGACGCTCGCCTGATCGAGCGATTCGAGCTGGAGGCCCGCGCCGCCTCCGGGCTCAACCATCCGAACATCGTGACCATTCACGACGTGGGCCGCACCAGTGACTGCGCCTACATCGTCATGGAGCACATCGACGGACCGCGTCTTCGCGACCTGATGCACAAGCGGCTGCCGCTGCCCCAGGCCCTCGATATCGCCGCGCAGATCGTGGAGGCGCTGGCCGCCGCCCACGACCACGGCCTCGCACACCGCGATCTCAAGCCGGACAACGTGATGATCGCCCCCGGGGGCTGCGTCAAGATCCTGGACTTCGGCATCGCCAAGCGGATGGAGCCGCCGGCCGACGCGACCCAGGCGGTCACGATCACCGGTGCGTCACTGACCCGCCAGGGCGAGGTGCTCGGCACCGTCAACTACATGTCCCCTGAACAGGCCCGCGGCGCGGAGGTCGACATCCGCTCGGACCAGTTTTCGTTCGGCATCCTGCTGTACGAGATGCTCACCGGGGTCCATCCGTTCGGGCGCGAGACGGCGGCCGAGACGCTGGCCGCCATCCTGCGCGACGACGCCGCCCCTGTCAGGACGCGCGACTCGGACCTGCCGGCAGCGCTCGAGTGGTTGCTCGCTCGATGCCTGGCCAGGGAACCGGAAGGGCGGTACGACTCGACGGGCGATCTCTGCCGGGAGCTGACCGCGCTGCGCGACCGGCTGGCCAACCCGGCGACCGGCACTGCGCCGGCCCGCGCGGCCAGCCTCCCGCGGCCGCGCACGCCCCTCATCGGCCGGGCGCGCGAAGTCGGGACGGCGCAGGACCTGCTCCGGCAGCCGAACGTCCGGCTGCTGACGCTGACGGGCCCCGGGGGCACGGGCAAGACCCG